>ERZ857840.2062-NODE-2062-length-20494-cov-13.459318_pt1 | contig 20494 bp, 17 predicted proteins | sample MGYA00519760_ERZ857840 | MGnify/ENA primary metagenome ERZ857840 (study PRJEB31778, sample SAMEA3449371) | human gut metagenome | biome: human gut; feature: human-associated habitat; material: faeces | place: United Kingdom | collected 2010/2012 ... | reverse complement strand
AAGAAGCAGAGATCCATTGCACGGTAACGGTGGACGGTTACACGGACTTCATCTTCGTCAATCGCTTTGGAGAGTGCCAGCATCAGGGAACACTGAATAAGGCCATCCGGCGCATCATCCGGGACTGCAACGATGAAGTGCTGGCGAAGAACCCGAATAGCACCGTACTCCTGCCGCGTTTCAGCTGCCATACCCTGCGGCATACCTTCACGACCCGGATGTGCGAAGCGGGCGTGAACATCAAGGTGATTCAGGATGCGCTGGGACATTCAGATATCTCCACGACCTTGAACATCTATGCGGATGTGACCAAGGAACTGCGGAAGTCTGAATTTGAAAATCTTGACCGTCAGTTCGCACAGTGGAAAGACCCTGAAGAATAAAATAAAGCATACGCCAAATACGCCATACGCCATTTACGCCAATTCATACGCCAAACGATACAGTTCGGATAAAGGCTTGTGTAGAGATGTAAATGGAATGGCAAAATTCAACCCTTGCGGTGTAGAGTAGTATCAAGAAATAAAGGCTTATAACTGCTCGTCGATGACATCCCCACGATGAAGCCGATCGAGCAGTAAAACACAAAATTAAAACGCAGATGCGATGAAATTTTGAACGGATTTCAAGCAACATCTGCGGTACTACACCACAACTACACCAATTTTGGGACGTTTTCCCGAAAAGGAGCCTTACAAAGCGGTGTGGTGTAAGAATCGAATAGGCGGATTGGTGTAGTAGGTACACTGAACCCGTAAAGACGAAAAAGGCAGGTACACTGTGGAAACATGGTGTACCTGCCTTCGTGCTTGTTATTGAAAGATAATACGAGAAAGTTGTGGAAAGAATGTTAGACCACGCATCAAATGTACATCAACAACCATGATTCATGGCAGGGAGCTTAGGACACAAAAGTTCATCCGATGCAGTTTTCTATGCATCCGATGAACTTTTTTCAGTAGCGTTTCCTTTTAAGCCACCTTGGTCTTTCGCAGATACCCCCATGCTGCCAATCCAACGAGCAGAACGATCTTGATCGGTGCCGATGCCAGCAGTACATCTGCCTGAAAGAAGGCATGCCCGCCTGCATAGAGAAAATCAAAGCTGATCATTTTATACAGCAATGCATTGGAAAGCCCAATGCCCCCTGCCGGAATCAGGGTGGACAGCCATTCTCCAAAGGAGCCCGGCACGACCATATAAACAATCAGCGGTGCCACCACACTGATCAGCGCCACAGACAAAGCGGTCAGGTTGTTCTTGGCCCATACGGATGCCATCAGCACAAAGGCCACCTCCGCAAAGAAGATCAGGAAGTTTGCCACCAGCATGACCCACTCCATCTGGCCAACGGTATACGGCAGCAGGCTGGTCACAGAAAACAGCCATTGCACGGAAGTTTGGGTACTTTCCCAGCCAAATAGAGCATTCGTGACCAGGATCCACACCACGCCGCAGAGCAGATACGCCGCCCCTGTGATACTAAACGCCGCCGCTAGCTTTGCCGCTGCTAGCCGCAGACCGCCGTTTTTTGTGCACAGTTGGATGTCCTGCGCCCCGGTCTGTGCATCCGATGCAAACACCGGGGCCGCAATCACCGCGCACAGCAGGGTGAGCAGCAAGCTCAACAGGGTCTGGTAATCCATTGCGTCTGAACTGACCCCAAATGAATAGGTGAACGGTTTTTGTACAGCATCGAACTTTTTCTGTGCAATGGCCTGCGCCTGCTCATAGCCGGGCTTTCCGCTTTGTTCCAGCCAGATCACCGATTCCAGCCGTTTGGGGAGCTGGCTGTAAAAGTTCTGCATATCCTCTGCGGTCAGCCCCATCACGCCCGGTGCCATGCCGGTTTTCGGGTCGGCAAAGGCTTCCTTTGCGTTGTTCACAAGAGGCTGATACCGGGCAAGTTCTTTATAAAATACCTCGACCGGGATATCGTTGATGGAGCTTGCATCATACTGCCGGTACACCCGCTGATAGGCTTCCAGTGCTTCCTGCATGACATCCGGCGTGATGGTACCGGATACCTGCTGCTCCTGCCGTTTCCGGATTGCTTTCAGACCCGTGTAACGCACTTCGTTTCCGCTGGCATCCAGTTCCGTCCAGCCGATAAAGGTCACCGGCAGATATGCCATGACCACAGCCAGCACCAGCGCAATGGCCAGCAGAATAGCTGTCATACGGGTTTTGCACACACGTTTCAATTCCAAACGATACAGGTTCATTTTGCTTCCTCCATTTCCTCTGGGAAAAGCCACAGATACAGATCTTCCAGTCTGGGCTGTGCCGGGACGCTGTCCGGCAGCTGCGGTGCATCCGCCAGATACCGCAATGTTACCGTTCCGTCCGGCTCGTTGCGCAGGTTCACTACCCGCAGCCGGTATTCCCACCGGGCAAGCTGTTCCATCGGGATGTTCCCCTGCCAGACCTTGGCTTCGATCTGCTTTACCAGCCCTTCGGTGGTGTCCTGTGCAATGATTTTGCCAGCCTTCATCACGGCATTTTCAGCTGCAATGTATTCCACATCCGAAACGATATGCGTTGAAATGAGAACGATCCGTTCCTGCGCAAACTCCGACAGCAGATTGCGGAAGCGCACCCGTTCTCCGGGGTCCAGCCCTGCCGTAGGTTCATCTAAAATCAGAATTTCCGGGTCGTTGAGCAGTGCCTGTGCGATGCCTACCCGGCGCTTCATACCGCCGGAAAGCTTTATGATCTTTTTGCGGCGCACCTCAGTGAGGCTTACCCGCTCCAGCAGTGCGTCGATCTGCCGGGCAGCCTCTGTGCGCGGCAGACCCTTGAGCGCCGCCATATATTCCAGATAGTCCTGCACCGTGAATTCCGGGTAAAACCCGAATTCCTGCGGCAGATACCCCAGCTTTTCCCGGTAGGCCGCACCAAGCGTCCCAATCTCCACCCCATCGCACAAAATCCGGCCACTGCTGGGCCGCAGAATGCCCGCCAGCATCCGCATTAAGGTTGTTTTGCCTGCACCATTCGCCCCCAGCAGTCCCCACACACCCGGCGTGAGAGTGATGGACACATCATCCACCGCCGTTTTATCCCGGTATCGCTTTGTAATATTCTGAATTTTCAGTTCCATGACTTGTTCCTTTCAGCCTTCTGCAATATATTCTGACCGGGCGGCAAGCCGGATGCACTGCAACACCATACAGAGCACCAGCACGCCCGCCGCCAGCGGCAGACCTTTCGGCAGTTCCGATAATTGCACGAACCGCAGCAAACACAGCTGCCCTGCAAACAGTGGTACAGCCCCGGTCATCATCCATTCCGGGCGCACCCAGCGCAGCAGCAGAAGCAGCTCATTGTTTGCGGTCAGGAATGGCACGGTCAGCACCGCCAGCAGTTGCCCGATGCTCCATGGCACGGCTGCCCGCACATTGAGTACCAGCACTCCCAGCAGGATCGTTTCCCCCGCCAGCAGCAGCAAAAACCGCATCACCAGCGGACGACCGATTCCTGCATATGTGGCTTGTTCCAGTTCAAGCATCTTATATTGACTTGCCCGGTATAAAAACGGCAGACCGAGCAGGGCTGTCAGCATGGCAAGTGTGCTCAGACCAAACAGTGCATTGCGTAATGTCCATGCCTTCTCCCACAGGGCAAGTTCCCGACCCACACTGTACAACGCCAGTGCCGCCATTGCTTCCAGCGCCCAGACCTTCCAGCCCAGCAATTTGAACTGGCAGTGCAGCAAATCACGCCAATCACTCCGTTGTTTTACGACATGTTCCGCCCGGCAGCGGCGCAGCAGCGTTTTCGGTGCGGCTGTGTCAAGCTCTGTCGCCAGTGCTCTGGACAGTTCTTTTTCAAAGGCTCGATTCATCTCCAGTCCTCCTTTTCCAATTGCATTTTCAAGGTTTTCAATGCGGCACGCAGGCGGGACTGCACTGTGCGCAGGGGCAGACCTGTAATCTGCGCGATCTCCCGCAATTTAAGCTGTTGTGCGAACCGCAGCAATACCAGTTCCCGCTGTTCCGGCTCCAGCTGGGCCGTCAGCGCTCGCAGGTTTGCTTTCTCCTCTGCCGCAGCAAAGCCGCTTTCCTGATAGGCGGGTTCGCCCGGCAAGCTCTCCAGCGATACCTCCGTCCGCTCCATCGTACGGTTCAGATCGATGCAAATGTTTTTTGCGATTTTGTACAGAAAGGGACGGAATGCCCCCTGAAATCCACCACAGGAATCCAGCCAGCGCACCGCTTTCAAAAAGGTTTCCTGTGCTGCATCCTGCGCCTGCTGCTCGTCCGCTGTATGCCAACGGCAATAGTTCAGAATTTGTGGATAGTACGCTGTAATCAGAGTGTCCAGCGCACCCGTATCTCCGCTCTGCGCTTTCCGCAGCAATAATTCTGTCTGGATACGGTTCACCCCCCTTCCTGTCTATTAAAACGTTCCACATCATCAAAATGATTTCCGTTTTTTCAAAAATCTCAAATAATTGTCTTTATCCTGTTCTTATAGCTTTATCATAATAAAGAGCCTTGTGTTTTTCCTTGTCAAGAGGGCTGGCACCGTCCAGCCCTCTCTTTTTGGCAGTAGAAACGGCCATGTGGTGGATGGGGGTAGACTCGCAAAGAGCTGCATCAAAAGTGGCTTTATGAATCTGCAAACGGACAGCCGGGACTTTCCACCGCAGAAGAAGCAACTGTAAAAAAACGGAGGTTTCCGCGCTTCCATCACAAAAAGACAGCTTCCTGTCACAAAACCACTTTGGGAAAAGCGGCTGTCCATGATAGAATGAAGAAAATACCATAATAAGGAGTTTTCTTTATGGCAGCTACTTCTCAAAAGCGCTCCGGCACCACCGACCTTACCGTAGGCAAGCCGCTGTTCCAGATCCTGCGGTTCGCGCTGCCGCTGGTGCTGGGCACCTTGTTCCAGCAGCTGTACAGCTTTGCGGATACCGTCATCGTAGGGCGGTGTCTGGGCACCGATGCGCTGGGCGCGGTAGGCACCACCTACTCCCTCAACTTTCTTATTCTGGGCTTTGTGCAGGGAGCCTGCGTGGGCTTTGGCATCCCGGCGGTAGAGACCTTTGGCGCAAAGGATAAGGACGGGCTGCAAAAATACCTGCTGAACGGCGCACTGCTCTGTCTGGTGCTGAGCGTGGTGTTTACGGTGCTTACCACCCTGATGGCGGGGCCGCTGCTCCGGCTCATCCATACGCCCGAGGAGCTGTACACCGATGCGGTGCTCTACATCCGGCTCATCTTTCTGGGCATCCCGGCTACGGTGCTATACAACTACGCTTCCAGCGTGCTACGAGCACTGGGGGATTCCCGGCACCCCTTTTACTTCCTGCTGGTCGCCAGCGTGGTGAACATTCTGCTGGACTATCTCTTCATCGTGCCGCTGGGCATGGGGGTGGACGGTGCCGCCATTGCCACCGTGCTCAGCCAGCTGCTCAGCGGCGGGATGTGCGCTTGCTGGTTCTTTGCCCGCACGGCAAAGCTGGAGGGGCTTTCCTTCCGGCAGCCGCGCACCCTGCTTTCGGCAGGGCACTGCAGGCGGCTGGCCTACATCGGCCTTCCCATGGGGTTTGAATACTCGGTCTCGGCCATCGGTGCAGTCATCATGCAGGACGCCATCAACCTGCTGGGCAGCACCGCCGTGGCAGCTCAGACCGCAGGCGAAAAGATCCGTCAGATGTTCACCCTGCCCATGGAGAGCGTAGGCATGGCCATGGCTACCTATGTGGGACAGAACCACGGCGCCCGCCGCACCGACCGCATCCGGCAGGGCATTAAGGACGGCTGCATGGTGCAGCTGCTCTACTGCGCTGTGGCATGGGGCGTGATCTTTTTCATCAAGCCCTACGCGGTGGGGCTGGTGCTGGGCGATGCCGACCCTGCCGTTACGGCGGGTGCCATCCAGTACCTCAGCGTCATGAGTATGCTGTTCTGTTTCCACGGCCTGCTGATGATCTTCCGCAACACCCTGCAGGGGCTTGGTTACAGCGTGCTGGCCATCGTTTCCGGCGTGGGCGAGCTCATTGGCCGCAGCCTTGGCGGCGTGCTGGCAGTAAAGACCAGCCTTGGGTATCTGGGCATCTGCCTTTCCAATCCCTTTGCATGGGGTCTGGCGATGTTCTACTGCCTGTTCATGGTCTGCCGCATCCTCCGGCGGGAGACGCAGGTCGAAGCCTGAAACCTATAAAAAACACGATGACCCGTGGGGAACTCCCCACGGGTCATCGTGTTTTTGAAGAAGAATTAAAGAAGATTAGAAATGGCTTTTTAGTCCTCTGCCATACCAATGAGGTCAAACTTTTCGGTGGAGACAGTCACTGTGAAGTCCTTCTTGGCAGGCTTTGCAAACTTGACCCAGATGGTGCGGTCAGGCAGGTTATAGTACCAGCCGGACTCTGCGGCCTCCCAGCCGTCGCGGACGATGTACTGAGGAAGCTGCTGCCCATCCACGCTGGCCCAGAGCGCACCCTTTTTCTTACTGACCAGCTTCAGGGTCATGCGCTCCACGGGGGATTCGTAGCTGCCCTCGGTGGCAAAGCGGATGTCGGTGCGGTCGCCGGCCTTGACGGTGATGGTGGTCTTGGCGTAAACGCCGTTTTTGTAGTCCTCGGTGTGGCCGTCGTCATCGTACAGCACAAAGCTGGTGTCGGTCTCGGCAGCGACCAGCAGGTCGATCTGGCGCATGGTGTCCTTGAGGATGTGCTTGACGTCCTCGGTGGTCACCACAACGGCAGAGCCGCGCAGGAACATGGGGATGCTTGCCAGCGTGACCGGAACCTCGATGGTCTGGCCGCCCTCGTATGCGCGCAGATTATCGTTCATATCGTACCAGGTGCAGCCTGCGGGCAGGTAGACGGTGCGGGTAGTGGCACCCTTTTCCACCACATTCGCCACCAGAATGCTCTTGCCGAACATAAAGGTCAGGTTCTTGTCGGTGTAGCACTTGGGGTCGTCCGGGAACTCAAGGAACAGCGGACGCCATGCCGGCATACCGTTCTGGTTGGACTCGTACATCAGGGAGTACAGGGTGGGCATCAGACGGTAGCGCAGCTGGTAGGCTGCACGGATGTAGGGCAGGTTCTCCTCGTACATCCACGGCTGGGTAACGGTGTTATCGTTGTTGGCGGAGTTCAGGCAGAAACGGGGCTGGAAGATGCCGTTCTGCAGCCAGCGGAGCAGCAGTTCTGCTTCGGGTGCGGGGCCAGCAAAGCCGCCGATATCACAGCCCATGTTGGAGCAGCCGGACAGACCCATGCCCAGAATGGTGGCAATGTTGAACTTGACGGTGCGCCAGTCGGTCAGGTTATCGCCGCCCCACACCTGTGCGTAGCGCTGGATACCGGCGTAGCCTGCGCGGTTGATGATGTAGGGGCGCTCGCCGGGGTACACATCTGCCAGCGCCTGCTTGGCGGTGTAGGCCATCAGGTTGGAGTGCAGGATCTTCAGCTCTGCCATGGTGCCCTTTTTGCCCTCAAAGTCGCACTGGGCGTCGCGATCCTCCACGCCGTCCATCTCGCAGTTGTCGTTCCAGACGGTCTTGGTGCCCTTTTTGAGGATGTTCTCCTCCAGCAGCTGCTTCCAGGTATTGCGGCCATTGGGGCCGGTGAAGTCGAAGAAGCGTCCCTCGCCGCCCCACCAGCGGCCATAGTACGGTGCCTTGCCGTCCGGGGTCTTGATAAAGACATCGTTCTTTTCAAACAGGTCGATGTAGGGGTGGTGCTTCAGGATGCCGGGCTTCAGGTTGGGGATCACGTTGATGCCCCGGGCGTTCATGTTCTCAAAGAACTTTTCCGGATCCGGGAAGCGCTTGTGGTTCCAGTTGAACACATAGCGCAGGTTGTCCTTTTCGCCGCTGGAATAGCCGGAGGCCAGCCAGAAGTTGTCGATGAGGATGCCCTCTTTTTCGTGCTTGTCGATGACCTTGTAGATCTCCTCATCGCAGTTCTTTTCCAGCTCGGCGTAGTACATGGTGGAGGCGCAGTAGCCCAGAGACTGCTTGGTGGGCAGGGCGCTGCGGCCGGTCAGCAGGGTGTACTCGTTCAGGATCTCCGGCAGGGTCTCACCGGCCAGCAGGAACAGGTCGATGTCGCCGCCGTCGGTCTGGTAGTAGCAGTAGCGCTCCCAGTAGCCGGACAGCTCCTCGCCAAGGTCGAACACGCAGTCGTAGGAGTTGTGGTAGAACAGACCCACAGGGCGCAGGTCGTGCTCATTTACCCGGATGTAGAAGGGAATGTGCTTGTACATCGGGTCGCCGGTCTCGGGGTCGTGGCCGATGGCATCCTTGGGGGACATCCGCAGGCGGCGTCCCTTTTTGTCCAGATGGCCGGTCTTTTCGCCAAAGCCGTAGAAGTGGTCGTATTCCCGATCCACCTTGGAGAAGTGGCTCAGACGGCCGATCTGATCTTTCTCAAAGGCGCGCTCCCGCAGATCCTGATAGATCAGCTTGCCGGACTTATCGAACAACTCAAAGTGGAAGGGCTTTTTGAACAGCTTCAAAGTCAGGTGTGCGGTCTCAAAGGTCAGAGCCTTATCGTCCTCGGCGCAGGGGACATCCAGCGCGGTGATGCGAGTGCGCTCGTCCTTGAGCAGGGTGTCCATCCGGTCTTCCCACGCGGTGGTCACCAGCGTGTAGGACTCCTCCTCCATGGGGGTGCCCTTGTCGAAGTGCACCCGGATGCGGATGATATCGTCTGTCATGAAAATCAGCTTCACATCGGCAGCATCGCCGTGGATGAGGTAGCCGTTTTCGGTCTTTTCAAAGGATTCAAAACTACGCAGCAGCATAAGAGGTTCCTCCGTACAGTGTTACATACCGATCAGGTCGAACTGTTCAAACGAAACAGTCAACTCGTGATCCTTGGCGGGGTTTGCATACTTGACCTCGACAGCCTTTTTGCTCTGGCTGTAATACCAGCCCTCGGCAGCGGCGTCGAACTTGCGGCGGTTGAGGAAGTGCTCGATCTTGCGGCCATCCAGCGTGACCCAGAAGGGGCTCTTTTCCTTGGCGATCATCTCCACCTTGATGGTCTCAACGGTGTCCTTGTAGCTGCCCTCGGAGGCAAAGTTCATGGTCACCCGCTCGCCTGCGGTGGTGGTGATGGTGGTCTTGCGGTACACGCCGCTCTTGAAATCGTTGGTGATGCCGTCGTCATCGTACAGGGTCGTTGTGGTGGTGCCCTTGGGTGCTACGATGAGGTGCAGGGCGGTGGTGTGGTCGCCCTCCATGGTCATCAGCTGGTTGTCTGCCATGGCAATGACTGCGCCCTCGCGGACGAACATGGGGATGGTAGCCATGGTGACAGGCACCTCGATGGTCTGGCCGCCCTCGTAGCAGCGGAACTTATCGTTCCAGTCATACCACTTGCAGCCTGCGGGCAGATAGACGGTGCGGGTCTTGGCACCCTCTTCCAGAACGTTGGCCACCAGAATGTCCCGGCCGAACAGGAACTCGAAGCTCTCCTCCCATGCCTTGGGGTCGTTCTGGAAGTCGTAGACCAAAGCGCGCATGATGGGCGCACCGGTCTGGCTGGCCTCGTACTCGGCGCTGTAAAGATAGGGAGTAAAGCGGTAACGCAGCAGGATGGCGTCCCGGATGGTGTCCGCAGACTCCCGGAACATCCACGGCTCGGTGACGGTGTTATCGTTGGAGGCGGAGTGGATGGAGAAGCGGGCCTGGAAGATGCCGTTCTGCACCCAGCGCACGAACAGCTCCTCGGTGGGTGCGGGGCCGGCAAAGCCGCCGATGTCCGCGCCTTCGTTGGGCTGGCCGGACAGACCCATGCCAGTGATGATGGGGATATTGTACTTCAGGCTCTTCCAGCTGGTGTAGTTGTCGCCGCACCAGGTCTGGGCGTAGCGCTGGATACCGGCGCTGCCGCTGCGGCAGACCATGTAGGGGCGTGCCTTGGCGTTGTGCTCCACTACGGCATCGGCACCCACCTTGCACATCAGGGTGCTCATGATGGGCTTCAGCTGGCCGATGGTGCCGCCTTTGCCGTCAAAATCGCAGGTGCAGTCCTTGTCCATCAGGCTGTCGTACTCGCAGTTGTCGTTCCAGACGGAATCGGTGCCCACGGCGATGATGGACTCGGTGAGGTACTTTTTCCAGGCTGTACGGCCTTCGGGCTTGGTGAAGTCCCAGAATGCGCCGTCGCCGCCCCACCATTTGCCGACACCGTAGGTCTCGGGGTTTTTGCTGTCCTTCACGAATACGTCATCTGCGTTGAACTCGTCGAAACGGGGGTTGCACAGCAGGACACCCGGCTTGACGTTGGGCACGTTCTGGGCGTGCTTTTCGTTCATGGCGTGGAAATAGGCGCTGGGATCCTTGAAGCGGTCGGTGTTCCATGTAAAGACACAGCGCTTGTTGTTCTGGCTGGTATAGCCGCTGGACAGGTGGAAGCCATCGATGGGGAAGCCCTCTTCCTTGATGGTGTCGATAAAGCCCAGCACGGCGTCATCGCTGTCCTTTTCCAGCTCGGGGTAGTACATGCTGGAGCCCTGATAGCCCAGTGCACGCTTGGGCAGCAGTGCCGGACGACCGGTCAGCAGGGTGTAGTTGTCCACGATGCGGGCAATGGTGTCGCCGCCGATCAGGAAGCAGTCCAGATCGCCGCCGTCTGCCTGAAAATAGGTGTAGCGGGGCCAGTAGTTGCTCTTTTCACAGCCCATGTTGAACACGGACTCGTAGAAGTTGTGGTAGAACACGCCCACAGCCTTGTGGGTGTCGCGGTCCAGACGGATGTAGAAGGGGATGTGCTTGTAGAGGGTATCCATCTTCTCGGCATCGTAGCCCATGGCATCGGTGGCGCGCTCCCGCTGGAAGGTCTTGTTCTTATCCAGCAGGCCGGTCTTTTCGCCAAAGCCGTAGAAGCAGTCGTCCTCCTTCATCCGGCTGTAAGCCACCACGCGGTTGTTGGCGTCCTTGACGAAGGGGTTGCCGGGCAGGGTGCTGTACAGCTCGGAGCCATCGGCAGCCAGCAGCTTGAAGTTGATGGGATCCTTGTCCACCACCAGCGTCACTTTGCCGGTGGCAAAGGTGAGGGTGCTGTCGTCCTCGGTGACCTGTGCGGCAAAGGGCTCCACACGGGTGCGCTCACCCTTGAACAGCGCGTCCATCCGATCCTCCCATGCGGTGGTCATCAGGACGTAGGACTCCTCTGCCAGCTCATGGTCAAAGCTTGCGCGGACGCGGACGATCTCATCGGTCACAAAGCAGACCTTGATATCAGCGTTATCAGTATGCAGCAGGAAAGCGCCGTCTTTGCGCTCCATGCCGGTAAAACGGGAGCAGATCTCCATAGTTTTTACTCCTCTCAAGTTTTTGATAAAAAATGCCTCCATTCCCCCTCAGATGCAGGATATCTTCAGAGAAATGGAGGCAACGTATTCGTTGCTTTACCCGGAACAGTCAGGGCTTAGAACGTCCAGCCAAGGCTGGGCACCAGACCGCACAGGTACGGGACGCACAGCGCAATGGCAGGGATGAAGGTGACAAGGAACAGTGCCACGACCATGGCGGCGAACAGCGGCACAATGTACTTGGTAACGCCTTCGATCTTGACCTTGCCGACACCGCAGCCCACGAACAGGCAGGAACCGACCGGCGGGGTGACCGAGCCGATGCCCAGGTTCATGATGAGCATAATGCCGAACTGCACATCGCTCATGCCGATGCTGCGGGTGATGGGCAGGAAGATGGGGGTGAAGATCAGGACAGCCGGGGTCAGATCCAGGAACATACCCATGACCAGCAGGAACACGTTCATGATCAGCAGGATGACGTAGCGGTTGCTGGAAACGCTCATCAGTGCGTTGCTGATAGCGGCAGGGATGCCGGAGTAGCTCATGACGTAGGACATGATGGAGGAAGCGGCGATCAGGAACAGGATGGTGGCGCTGCTCTCCATGGTGTCTGCCAGCAGATTGTAGAAGCTCTTGAAGGTCATCTCCTTGTACAGGATGGACAGCAGGCCGCAGTACAGGCAAAGCACGACACCGGCCTCGGTGGCGGTGAAGAAGCCTGCCAGAATGCCGCCCATGACAATGATGACGGCCAGCAGAGAGGGCACTGCATCAATGATGATCTTGACGGCGGGGTCGGGGTCCTTGACATCAGAGGACTTATAGCCCTTCTTGACGGCGATGAACACAGCCAGACCAGCCACGCACAGACCCATCAGGATGCCGGGCAGGTAGCCGCCCATGAACAGAGCAGCCACAGAAACGCCGCCGGCGGTGATGGAGTAAAGGATCAGCGGGCCGGACGGGGGAATCAGGATGCCGGTGGGGGCAGAGCAGATGTTGACGGCTGCGGAGTAGTTGGGGTCGTAGCCCTCATCCAGCTCCAGCGGAGCCATGATGGAGCCCATGGCAGAGGTAGCTGCCACGGAGGAACCGGAAACGGCACCGAAGAACATATTGGCCAGAACGTTGGTGGCAGCCAGATAGCCGGGCATCTTGCCCACAGCCAGACGTGCCAGACGGACAAGGCGCTTTGCAATGCCGCCCTTGTTCATGATGTTGCCGCCCAGAGAGAAGAAGGGCAGTGCCAGCAGAGAGAAGGAGTCAATGCCCGAGAAGCAGCGCTGTGCGGCGGTCAGGGCAAAAATTGCGGGGTCCATGCTGAACAGTGCCGTGAAGATGGATGCAATGCCGATGCCTGCCGAGATGGGCACACCGGCCAGCAGCATGACAAAGAAGGAACCGAATAGCAGTAACGTAGCCTGTGCAACCATTATGCGTTTTCTCCTTTCTTTTCCTTACGCTCCGCGAAGAGCTGTACATACTTCAGCGCGCGAGCCAGAATGATGAACACGCCGGAGATCGGCAGGATGGAATACAGGAACTTGAAGGGGATGCGCATGACCGAGGAAACGTTGGTGGCGTTTGCAGTCAGCTTCCAGCCGCCGTAAACAAAGACGTAGCCCACAAAGAACACGATGGCGGCCTCGATGAACACGCTGAGCACGACGTTGAACGCACCCTTTGCGCGGCCCTTGACCAGATCCAGTGCCAGATGCTTATCCTTGTAGAAGCAGTAGGCGGAACCGATCATGGAAGCCCAGATCAGGACATAGCGCAGAAACTCGTCCGTTACAGTGGAGGGGTTGCGCAGGATCCAGCGGGTAAAGATCTGCCAAGTGCCGCCTGCCAGCAGGGCGAACATTGCCACTGCCATGAGGAAGCGCATGACATTATCCAGAATTTTATCCAGTTTTTTCACAAGATCATCTCCTTGAACTCATTCCCTCCCACGCAGCTGCGGGCAGCATCGTGCGCCGCCCGCAGCTTGGGAGATAAGAATGGAAAGCAATGCGTTGGCGTTTAGGCCATTGCGCGGATCTCTTCCACGACCGCGTAGGTGGTGGGGTTAGAGGTCTTGAGGTTGTCGTAGATGGGCTGCACAGCGGCCTGGAATGCGGCGATGTCCACATCCTTGACCAGCTCGACGCCGTTCTGGTTCACAGCCTTGTCCAGCACCTCGTCCTCGAACTTCTTCCAAGCGTCCTTGTACTCCTCGGTAGCGGTAGCAGCGCACTCGGACACGATGGACTTCTGCTCGTCGGAGAACTTGTTCCACACGCTGGAAGCGATGATCACCATATCGGGGATGCGGGTGTGCTCGTCGAAGCAGTAGTACTTGGTCACGTCGCCGTGGTCGCGCAGTGCGGTGACGTTGTTCTCGGCACCGTCGATGACGCCCTGCTGCATACCGGTGTAGATATCGCTGTAACCCATAACGGTAGCAGAGCCGCCCAGGCAGTTCATCATGTCGATAGCCATCTGGCTGTCCATGGTGCGGATCTTCAGACCCTTCAGGTCAGCCGGGGTGCGGATGGCGGTAGCCTTGGTGTAGAAGGAGCGTGCGCCGGAATCCAGCATAGATAATGTCCTTACGGAAGCGCAAGCGCGGATGGGGCTGAGCAACACCCGGCTTCTGGTCGCATGGTACACGAACTGGGAAAACAAGCAGTCCGTGGTGCATTCCCACCCGTATCACGAGTTGGTGCTCCCCATCGGCGGCAGCACGGTGCGCTACTCGGTGGACGGCAGCGTGTATCTGGTCCATGTGGGGGAGCTGGTCTACTTTCCCTCTCAGGTCTACCACTCCGGCAACTTCAATATCGATGATGCCCAGTCGGATCGTCTGGTCATCCAGATCGACGATGCCCTCTGGCAGGCTACCCGTCGCCGCGTGAACCTGAAAAATGCAGACTGGATGCACGAGCTCACCGTGCTGGACAGCGAGGCCTGCCGCAAGTGGGACTTCAAGGGGCTTTTCATCCGCATGGCGCAAAGTCAGGAACTGTCGGACTCCATCCGGGATATCGTTTTTGAGGCGCAGGTCGCTGAGATGCTGCTGCTCATCACGCAGGCCACCGGCAGCGGACAGACCGCTGCCCCCAGCAGCACCAGTGTACTGGTTGCGCGCGCGGTGGCCTACCTGCAGGCGCATTATCAGGACCCGACCCTGACCACCGCGCAGCTGGCGCAGGAACTTTACGCCAGCCGGGAGCACCTTTCCCGCGCGTTCAAGGAGTGCACCATGGAGAGCATCCACAACTACCTGACCTATCTGCGGATGCAGCACTGCCGCAAGGCGCTGGAGGAGGGCGTTTCCGTCCTGAACGCCTGCACCGAGAGCGGCTTTCCGGATTACAGCAGCTTCCTGAAAACCTTCCGCCGCCTGTACGGCATTACTCCCGCCGAATACCGCGCACAGCACCGGACGATGACGCATTAAAAGCTGTGGCAAGAGGATACGAAAATTTTTTCGCAAAAAGGGTTGACATTCTGCCCTGCCTGTGGTATTATACTTGAGCAGTCAGCGAGAACCGCTGAAAAGCAAAAAGTAAATATCGCGGGGTGGAGCAGTCTGGTAGCTCGTCGGGCTCATAACCCGAAGGTCGTTGGTTCAAATCCGGCCCCCGCAACCACCAAGCAGGTTGAATTTTTTAAATTCAACCTGCTTTTTTGTGTTCACATCAAAGTGGAAAGCACCGCCGCTGTTGCACATTGTGCAGCGTGAACAGTGTAGAATATTATTATAACTTTTTATATTTGATCAGTGTGTAAAAAGAAACTATTCTACGTCAAATGTTCACATCGTGCGGGTTGAACATTGTGGGTACGGAATGCGGCGTTTCCGGGTCTGAATGCCCACATTGTTCAAAACTCTGTGGGTCATAGGCGCAGCCCGCTGCGGCTTGAACAGTGTAGCCTGCTGCGGGCAGCGCAGCCGAAGTCAGTATGTGTTTGTCATGCTTTTATCATACTGCTTTTGCTTTGGAAGAGTTAGAAGATCTTCAAGATAAAAACGGTCATTTTTGCGATTTTGCGCGATTCCGTCTGCACTGCATCCAGAAGATATCGTGCTTGTTGCCCGGCAAAAAGAATAAAACTTTCCCATTTTATAATAAGAACGTCCTAGCAAAGACCGTCTTTTTCTGTTATACTCTAGCCAATGAATACAGCTGTAACAGGAGGATGTTATGGAAAAGAATGTACTGAACACCGATCTCACCGGCAAGGTGGCTGTTGTCACCGGCGCAAGCGGCACGCTGTGCTCCATTTTTGCCAAGGCGCTGGCACGGGCAGGCGCAAAGGTGGCGCTGCTGGGCCGCAACATGGATAAGCTCAAGGAACTTGCGGACGAGATCGAAGCCGAGGGCGGCACCGCCAAGGGCTACACCTGCAACGTGATGAACAAGGCCAACTGCCTGCAGGTAGCAGAGGATGTGCTGGCAGACCTTGGCCCCTGCGATATTCTTGTGAACGGTGCAGGCGGCAACAACGCCCGCGCCAACACGGACAAGGAATATTTTGAGATGGGCGATCTGGAAAGTGACACCGTCACCTTCTTTGATCTGGACGAGAGCGGCGTGGAGATGGTGTTCAACCTGAACTTCATCGGCACGTTGCTGCCCACGCAGGCCTTTGCCCGTCAGATGGTAGGCCGCGAGGGCTGCAACATCCTGAACATTTCCAGCATGAACGCCTACCTGCCCCTGACCAAGATCCCTGCCTACTCCGGCTCCAAGGCTGCTGTGACCAACTTTACCCAGTGGCTGGCGGTGCACTTCAGCAAGGTGGGCATCCGGGTCAACGCCATTGCTCCGGGCTTCTTTGCCAGCGAGCAGAACGCAAAGCTGCTCTTCAACGAGGACGGCACCCCTACCGAGCGCACCAAAAAGATCCTTGCCGCCACCCCCATGGGACATTTCGGCGACAGCGAGAAGGACCTTGTGGGCGCACTGTTGTTCCTGTTGAACAATGAGGCAGCCGGTTTCATCACCGGCATCTGCCTGCCGGTGGACGGCGGCTTCTCGGCCTATTCCGGCGTGTAATAAGTGCTGCAAAATATACAAAACCACCCCTGTCTCCCGGTGCAGCAGCCCGGCGGGACAGGGGTGGTTTTTCAACGGGGTTGAAAAAAGGCTTCCCCCAGCCGGGGGGAAGCCTTTATGCGGAAAATGGATTTCTATGGTGTCACTTCTTCGGGTGCTTTTTGCGCCATGCAAGCGCCACGGCAACGGCAGCGCACGCCAGCACTGCCAGCGGCCAGACGGAAGCCAGCGCTACTACCAGCTGCTGCAAGCCGTTTACAAAGTTGCCCCAGCCAGCGGTAAAGGCGGAGCCGATGCGGGAGAAGAAGCCTTCGTCCGCAGGGGTGTAGGTCTGCACCTCGTTCAGGTCGATATACACGGTGCATTGCTGCACCTGATCGCTGTACCAGTCCAGCTGACTCTGCCAGCTTTCGATCTGGGACTGCACCTCGGTGAGGGAGTCCTCGATCTGCAACAGATCTGAAAGAGTTTTGGCTTGGTCCTGCAATTGCTGTAAGCGGGTGCGCTGTGCCTGCAGATTAGAAAGCCGCGCGGACACGTCCATATACTGAGTGGTCACATCATCGGCCTGCTGGCTGCGATAGGTCACATTGCCGGCAGCGGCAACAGCGTCCAAAAAACTCTGGTAGTTGGCCTGCGGTACCCGGTAGGTCAGGCTTACAGAGCGGCTGGAACCGGTGCGCGTGTACTCGCTGCTGGATTCCAGATAGCCGCCCGCCTCGGCAAGAGCGCTGTCCAGCGCACTGCGGGCTGCCTCGTAGTCCTTGCTTTCCAGTGTCAGGTTGGCGGTGTAGATGATCTTGGCACTGTCCACCGCAGGGGCAGCAGCCTCGGTGCTGCCGGTGCCGCTGTATTCCGTTTCCAGAGAGCGGTCGTCTGCCTCCAGACTGTAATTCACCGCCTCGGGGGTGCTGTCCAGCGCGGCATGCTGGAGATCAAACCCGCCCGCTGCCGCAGAGGCAGCGGAGCTGTCGGCAGCGCCTTCGGCTGCGTACAGGGCGGGCGCGCTGCTTTTGGCGCTGCCCATCCCGATGCCCAGATGCAGGGTGCTGTAACCCAGCACGCACACGGCCAGACAGGCAGCCAGCGTGCCCAGCTGCTTTACCGGGAAGTGGATGGGCTTTTTCTTCTTGGTTTCGGTATTCAGGGGTGCTGCGGGTGCAGCGGTCTGCGGGGCAGGGGCGGCCATCATGGGTTCAGCCTTTTCCTCCGCAGTCAGGGTGTCGGTCATGGCCAGCAGTTTTGCCTTCAGATCGTCCGGGGCAGTCAGGTCATCGACCTCCATCTTATATTCATACCACCTCATCTTCGATCTCCTCCTTCAGCATCGTATGTAACTGTGCCCGTGCGCGCCGCAGCCAGCTTAGTACCGTGTTTGTGGGCACCGCCATCATCCGCCCGATCTCTGCCGCAGTGTATCCTTCGTAGTAGTGCAGATAGATGGCGTTGCGGTAGTTTTCCGGCAGGGTGCGGATGGCATCCAGCACGCTGCCGTCCTCCGCAAGGACATCAGGGGCGGGCAGGTTCTCGTCCAGTTCGGTGTCCTTTTGGTGGGCGGCGCGGGTCAGGTCCCGGCAGCGGTTGATGGCCACCCGCAGCAGCCATGCTTTGAGATGCTCCTCACTCTCAAAGATGCCATTGTAGTGCAGCAGTTTTTCAAACACATCCTGCACCACATCCTCAGCATCGGCTGTGCAGCGGCAATTATGCACCGCAGTGCGGTAGACGGTGTCGCTGTAACGCTGCACCGCCAAGGTAAATACTTCGTTTCTGGTCAGCTGTCCCATTGTTATAAACTCTCCTTGGATGCCCGGAAGCGGGCTTCTCGATGGAATGTTTGTGGTTCTCACGGGGACGTTCACTCAATATACGGCTCAGCATCCCCGATTATTGCAGAACAAAACCCGGTTCCTTCCATTTTTTGTGTGCCGGACGCACCGGACCGCAAGGTGTGTCCACGTTCTCCGACAGAGGTTGGATATCCTGCCGGTTTACCGGTCAGTATACCACGGAATTGCAAAAAAGTAAAAGAGAAGACCCCGCGTAAAAAACTAAGAATGTGTTTGTCGCACTCCGCAGAGTGCGACAAACACGAATATAAATAATAGTCTTTCCGCTGAATATGGCCAGAGCAACGCGGAGGCTATTTAAATCGTCTCATGGACAAGGAATTGCTGCACACGGGGATGTACGGCGGTTCCTTCATTATTTATAGACCCTTTGCAGCAGCGCCAGCCGCTCGGAGAGAAAGGTCTCGGCCTTGGGGTGGTGCAGCCAGCATTTACCGTCGGCGCTGTGCACCAGCTTGTGCGCCAGTGCGGCGGGGGCGGTGTCAATGGCCATTACATCCTGCATGGTCAGCTGCAGGGTGAGCGCCGCCGGAACATCCGGCAGCGGCGGCAGCGGGTCCTCCCAAACAAAGGGCGGCAGCAGCTGCACCGCCACGGTCAGGCGGGTGCACTCCTCGGTCAGCAGTAGGGCGGCAGGGGTGCCGTCCGGCTGCACCTGCAAGCTGCTGTATAAAAGCTGCATCCGGGCAGGGGAGAGCAGCCGGGTCAGGCCCTCTGCCGGAGCAGCCGCAAGCTGTAAATACCCGGCGGCTTCCTCCCGGTAGATGCGCCGGGCAGGGGCTTGCAGCCCTGCGTAGAGGGCGGGCAGCATAAAGCTGCCGCTTTTTTCCAGCGCCTGCTGCGCCAGCAGATAGAACTCGGTCAGCGGGTACGCCGCGTCCGGCTGCGGCATCCCGAAATCCGGCCGCGATACATGACCTCCACCCATGGGGACCTCCTTGACAAAACACGATGGTGCGATTATACTATAAACAGAAGGGGCGCTGACTGCAAAGGTCAGCTTTCCATCCCGCATTAGTCAAAAAGATTGACCGCTAGTTTGGTAGACTGGGGCGGTCAATCTTTTTTGTTGTCATCGTTTTTCTTCTGCGAAGCTTTATCCATGACCTCAAGGGTCAGGCGAATTACCTCAATGATCAATCCCAACAGCGTAAGAATGACCATCAGCAGGTTCAGCATCTCCGACAGATCCATCTGACATCCCTCCCTTCGCCTTCAGGGCTTGGGGAGGCTTGGCTCAAAAAAGTTCTCCTCCCACAAGCCGCTGGTTCGTTCCATGTACAGGAAGAAGCAGTGCTGCGGGATGGGAAAGCATGACCACCGATTATGCAATCAGCGCCGTATTCTTAGAATATCATATTTTTTGACGGATTACAATATATCTATTGATTGTAAACCCTTTGCAAACTTTTCCGTTGACCTGTGGCGTACCGGTGCGGTATACTCGGGCACAGATGCCTTACAAAACGAAAAAACAGAGGGAAAACTGACCATGAAAGACAAAAAACTGACTACCTATCAGATGGCTGTCACCGCGGTGATGGCTGCCGTGCTGTGCGTGCTGGGCCCGCTGACCGTGCCTATCGGAGCCGTGCCCATCTCGCTGGCAAACTTTGTTATCTGCCTGACCGCATGGCTGCTGGGGCCGAAGTTCGGCACCCTGAGCGTGGTTATCTATCTGGCACTGGGCGCCATCGGCATTCCGGTGTTCTCCGGCTACGGTGCCGGCCTTGCCAAGCTGGCAGGCCCTACCGGCGGCTATCTGGTGGGCTATCTGCTGCTGGCCTTCATCGGCGGTATGTTCATTGAAAAGAGCAAGGGCAACCCGGTGGTTTCCGCTGTGGGTCTGGTGCTGGGCGATGCTGCCTGCTATGTGCTGGGCACGGCATGGTTCGTGTTCCAGATGCAGTGCGAGCTGGGCTATGCGCTGACCGTCTGCGTCTACCCCTTCATTGCGCTGGACTTGGGCAAGATCGTGGTGTCCTGCATCGTGGGTGCGCTGCTGCGTAAGCGCCTGACGCAGGCAGGCGTGCTGAAACTGCAGAATGCAGTTTCGGAATGATCGCTGAGCGGAAAATTATTTTCAGATAGAATAAGCCCGGAAGGTTTGCGAACCTTCCGGGCTTATCTCTTTATTCCTGATATCCCAAGGTGGCTGCCATGACCGCCTTGATGGTGTGCATCCGGTTCTCGGCCTCGTCAAACACGATGCTCTGGGGGCCTTCGAATACCTCGTCGGTCACCTCCATGGCATCGCGGCCAAAGCGCTCGCCCATCTCCTTGCCCACGGTGGTCTTGTGGTCGTGGT
>ERZ857840.2060-NODE-2060-length-20501-cov-4.419300_pt1 | contig 20501 bp, 24 predicted proteins | sample MGYA00519760_ERZ857840 | MGnify/ENA primary metagenome ERZ857840 (study PRJEB31778, sample SAMEA3449371) | human gut metagenome | biome: human gut; feature: human-associated habitat; material: faeces | place: United Kingdom | collected 2010/2012 ... | reverse complement strand
GTTACCCTCTCATGAGCGAAATTAAGCAGATGTATCTCAATGCTTATTACGGTAACAGCAAATTCACCGAACAGAACACTCCTACAGGTGACGATATTGCCGAGTCTGCCGACGACAGACACGATTTCAAAAAAGCATACCGCAGAGCGGAAAACGGATTAACAAAGGAATAGGGAGGTTTTACGCAAGATGAAACTCGACAGAATCATAGCAGTCAGAAACAATAAGACAGTCTACCGTGACGGTGAACTTTGTATGAAGGTTTTTGACACAAATTATTCCAAAGCAGACGTACTTAACGAAGCCCTTAATCAGGCACGCGTTGAGGAAACCGGGCTCAATATACCCAAAATTCACGAAGTCACCGTTATCGACGGAAAATGGACTATTGTTTCAGACTATATCAAAGGCAAAACCCTTCAGCAGCTTATGGACGAACACCCCGAAAAGAAAGACGAATATCTCAACCTTTTCGTCGACCTGCAACTTGAAATGCACTCCAAAAGCTGCCCGCTACTCACCAAGCTCAGAGATAAAATGAATCGCAAGATCAGCCAGACCGATTTTGACGCCACAACACGCTATGAGCTTCATTCACGACTCGACGCGATGCCCAAGCATAATAAACTCTGCCACGGCGACTTCAACCCGTCAAACATAATCATTACCGATGACGGCACACCGTATATCATCGACTGGTCTCATGCCACTCAGGGCAATGCATCCGCAGATGTTGCCAGAACATATCTTCTGTTCTGGCTGAACGGTGATATCGAAGGCGCAAAAAAATATCTTGAGCTCTTCTGCCGGAAATCAAATACCGCTCGTCAGTACGTTCAGAAATGGATGCCTATCGTTGCAGCTTCACAGTCTGTCAAGGGCAATGAAAAGGAACGCGAATTCCTCCACGGCTGGGTTAACGTCGTGGACTACGAATAAGGAGAAGTATTAATGAAAGTTATAGTTTGTATAGGTTCTTCCTGCCACATCAAAGGCTCACGTCAGGTCGTCGAAGAACTGCAGTACCTTATCGCCCAGAACAACCTTGGCGACAAAGTGGAACTTGGCGGAACATTCTGCATGGGAAAATGTCAAGAAGGTGTCTGTGTGACCGTTGATGACAACTTCCATTCCGTAAGTCCGGACACGGTTAATGATTTCTTCGAAAAAGAAATCAAAGCAAAGGTGTAAACAATGCTGTTCGTCGAGGTATGTGTGGGTAGTTCATGTCATCTCAAGGGCGCACCCGAAATTGTTGAGCTGCTTCAGAAAAATATTGCCGAAAACCATCTCGAGGACGATATAGTGCTTGCCGGCAGCTTCTGCGCCGGCAAGTGCAACCGTGTCGGAGTTACGATAACAGTAGGTGACACGATATATACCGGTATAACGAAAGAGGGCTTCAAGGATTTTTGGTGCGACACGATATTGCCTGCGCTTGAAAAATCAAAGGAGGAATAGTCATGTCAGACTGTCTTACTCTCAAAAAGTCAAACTGCAAAAACTGCTACAAATGCATCCGTCACTGCCCTGTCAAATCGATAAGGTTTTCGGGCAATCAGGCTCATATTATCAGCAATGAATGCATTCTCTGCGGTCAATGCTTTGTTGTGTGTCCGCAAAATGCAAAGCAGATCGTTGACGAAACGGAAAAGGCAAAGGTACTGATTCAGTCGGGAGATCCCGTTTATGTCAGCATTGCCCCTTCATTCATAGCAAACTACAACGGCGTCGGTATTGACGCAATGCGTAAAGCGCTCAAACAGCTTGGATTTGCCGACGCGGAAGAAACCGCAGTCGGCGCGTCCATCGTTAAGACGGAATACGAAAAGATGATTGAGGACGGCACCGCTGACATAATCATTTCCTCATGCTGCCATTCAATAAATCTTCTTATTCAAAAATTCTTCCCTGCCGAGCTTCCCTATCTTGCCGATGTACTCTCGCCAATGCAGGCGCATTGCGCTGATCTCAAACGACGTTATCCGAACGCAAAAACCGTATTCATCGGTCCCTGTGTTTCAAAGAAAGACGAAGCGGACCATTATGAAGGTATTGTCGATGCGGTGCTCACATTTGAGGAACTGACGAACTGGCTCGATGCCGAAGGTATCGTCCTTGACCAGGAAATGGATCATAATCCCGAAAGCCGCGCCCGTTTCTTCCCGACAACCGGCGGCATACTGAAAACGATGGCTATGAAACCCGAATCAGGATATACATATATGGCGCTTGACGGTGTTGAGAACTGCATCGCCGCGCTCCGTGATATTGAAAGCGGCAAAGTGCATAAATGTTTCATCGAAATGTCTGCATGCGTCGGAAGCTGCATCGGCGGTCCTGTTATGGAAAAATATCATCGTAATCCGGTCATGGACTACATGAAAGTCGCGAGCTATGCCGGAAGCAAGGATTTCGACGTCGTTCAGCCTGACAGCCTGCTTCTCAAAAAGACATTTGAACCAATCGAACGGAAAAATCGTATGCCGAGTGAAGATGAAATCGCCGATATACTCAAAAAAATGGGCAAGACAAAACCCGAAGACGAGTTGAACTGCGGTTCATGCGGATATAATACCTGTCGCGAAAAAGCAATCGCCATTTTCCACGGAAAAGCCGAGATTTCGATGTGCCTTCCCTATCTCAAGGAAAAAGCCGAAAGCTTTTCCGATTGCATCGTAAGCAATACGCCCAACGGTCTTATCGTTGTCAATGAATCGCTTGAAGTCCAACAGATAAACGCTGCTGCACGCAAGATCATGAATATACGTTCTGCTTCCGACGTGCTCGGAGACCAGCTCATCCGTATTCTTGACCCGACACCGTTCCTCAAGGTTCTTGAGTCAAAACGCTCCATCAGAGATCAAAGGATTTATCTTGCGGAATACAAAAAGTATGTCGAACAGACGATTGTATACGACACAACATATCAGCTGCTGATCTGCATCATGCGTGATGTAACAGACGAAGAAGACGAGCGCGAAAAGAAAGAAAGCATCAGCCGCCAGACAATTGAAATCGCGGACAAAGTCGTCGATAAACAGATGCGTATCGTTCAGGAGATCGCGTCGCTTCTCGGTGAAACAGCTGCCGAAACAAAGATTGCGCTCACCAAGCTGAAAGAGAGTATCACCAATGAATGACCTTTGCGCCGATATCGGATACAAAAGCATAAATCATGCCGGTGAACAGCTATGCGGCGACCATGTAGACATAGTAGAACAGGATGACAACTCCACGGTTATTGTGCTTGCCGACGGACTCGGCAGCGGTGTCAAGGCGAGCATCCTTTCGACTCTTACAAGCAAAATAATTTCCACAATGATGGCAGAGGGGCTCACGTTGGAAGACTGTGTCGAAACGATTGCACAGACGCTGCCGATATGTTCTGTCCGAGGTGTCGCTTATTCAACCTTCACGATCATGCACCTTGTGAATAACCGTGAAATGGAGCTTATTCAGTACGACAATCCAATGGCGATTCTGCTTCGTGACGGTAAGAATTTTGACTATCCTGCCACGGAAATGAACATTTGCGGCAAAAAAATCTTCAAGTCGGTGATAAAGCTGTGCGAGGGCGATATATTCGTCGCAATGAGTGACGGGTGTCCTCATGCCGGTATCGGACTTGCATATAATTTCGGCTGGAAACGCGAAGACATAATTGACTATATGGAGGTCGTCTCCGTTGCCGGTTATACCGCAAAAACACTCTCCACGATACTTATTGACGAGGTTTACAAGCTGTACGGCAAGCAGCCCGGTGACGACGCAACCGCCTGTGTTGTGAAAATACGCAAGCGCGAGCCTATGAATCTTCTGTTCGGCCCGCCGAGAGACCGCGACGACTGTAACCGCATGATGTCGCTTTTCTTCTCAAAGGAAGGCAAGCATATAATATGCGGCGGAACGACATCATCCATCGCCGCAAAGTATCTCGGAAAACCGGTCAAGGCAAGTCTCAGCTTTGTACAGAGCGATGTGCCTCCGATTGCCGAAATAGAAGGCGTTGACCTTGTAACAGAAGGAGTTATTACGGTCAACAAAGTCGTCGAATATGCAAAGGATGCGCTCGGTGAGAATAAACTATATGAAAAATGGAGCTTCGGTCATGACGGTGCATCGCTGATATGCCGTATGCTTTTCGAAGAAGCGACGGACATCAATTTCTTCGTCGGAAGAGCCGTGAATCCGGCGCACCAAAACCCCGATCTTCCCATTAATTTCAACATAAAAATGAACCTTGTGGAGGAACTTTCAAAGTGCCTCAGACAAATGGGAAAACATATTAAGGTAAGCTATTTCTGATATCATAGCGGAGGACACAATGAGAAAATTCGATACAAAGGTACAGGATCTCAAATACCGGGTACTGCGTGAGGTCGCCCGTCAGGCATGGGACGACCGTCTCGCGGAAACCGCTATAGATATTCCGAAAAAAATCGTTCCCGGCAAAACGCCCACCATGCGTTGCTGTGTCTACAAGGAACGCGCCATACTTGCCGAGCGTGTAAAAATCGCAATGGGCGGCGACAAGTCGAACCCTAATGTGATTGAGGTAATAGACATTGCCTGTGACGAATGTCCCATGGGCGGCTACGAAATAACCAATGCCTGCCGCGGCTGTCTTGCGCACCGTTGCGAAGAGGCTTGCCGCTTCGGTGCCATAACATTTGACTCAAATCACGTCGCGCATATTGACAAAACAAAATGTAAGGAGTGCGGTGCATGTGCAAAGGTATGCCCTTACAGTGCGATACACAACTACAAGCGTCCCTGTGAAACATCCTGTAAGGTCAAGGCTATTTCAATGGGTGACGAAAAGCAGGCGTGCATTGACAATTCCAAGTGCATTTCCTGCGGCGCATGTGTTTATCAGTGCCCGTTCGGAGCGATTACCGACAAATCCTTTATCCTTAATGTCATAGACGCCATAAAGAAGAGCGAAAACAACACGAAATACAAAGTTTATGCCGTTGTAGCACCTTCCATTTCAAGCCAGTTTACATATGCTAAGCTCGGACAAGTCATAACAGGTCTGCGTGAACTTGGATTCCATACCGTAATTGAAGCCGCTCTCGGCGCTGATATGGTTGCCCAAGCCGAATCAAAAGAACTTGTCGAAAAAGGATTCCTTACAAGCTCGTGCTGCCCGGCATTTGTGGACTACATTGAAAAGAACTTCCCCGACCTTAAGCAATATATTTCTCACAATCTTTCGCCTATGGCGACAATTGCGAAATATATCAAGGAGCATGAAGCTCCATGCAAAATTGTTTTCATCGGTCCGTGTACCGCAAAAAAGATGGAGGTGCAAAAGGAAAGTGTCCGGCAGTACGTTGATGTCGCCATGACATTTGAAGAACTTCAGGCACTGTTTGACAGTAAGGGCATTGACATAACCATGCTTCCCGAAGGCGTACTTGACAACGCGTCGTATTTCGGAAGAATATTTGCACGCTGCGGCGGGCTTTCCGATGCCGTTGCCGAGGGTATCAAGGAACAGGGACTCGATTTTGAACTCAAGCCCTGCTCATGCGACGGTATTGAAGCCTGCAAGGTCGCTCTTCTTCAAAAAAGCAAAAACCGCCTCGACGCTAACTTCATCGAAGGTATGGCTTGTATCGGCGGCTGTATCGGCGGTGCGGGATGCCTCACACACGGCGAGAAGAACAAAGCAGAAGTCGACAAATACGGCAGACAGGCGTTTGAAAAAACGATCGCGGATGCCGTGTCTATGCTGAAATAATCGGCAAATCAGATGAACCGCCCGAATCAGGCGGTTCATTTTGCAGGAGGATATTATGGAATACGTTATTGAGGGACACGAAAGCAGTATACTTCCCGACGGAGTGAATTGGAGACTCGTATGGAATGACGAATTTGACGGAAGCAAGATAGACGACGAAAAATGGCGTTTTCGCGAATACATGATGGGACACAGACATAAAACATGGAGCGATTCCTGCGCTTCGCTTGACGGCAAAAGCAATCTTATTTTGTCTCTCGTCGAAAAGGACGGTGATTTTTTCAGTTCTCAGCTCGAAACGGGAGAAAACTATATGGACCGTCCCGGCAAAACCTTTGCGGGACGCTTTGTCTGGCCGATCGGAAAAATCAGCACACCGAAATTCATGCACAGATTCGGTTATTACGAATGCAGGTGCAGACTGCAAAAGAATCCCGGATGGTGGAGCGCATTCTGGTTGCAGTCGCCCATTCAGGGATGTACATTGAATCCCGCGTTTTCCGGCGTTGAAATCGACATTATGGAGTCATTCAAGCCGGGATATGTTTCACACGCTGTACACTGGAACGGCTGCGGTGAGGATCTGCAAAGTAAAGGCAAGCAGAGCTTTCCGCTTGAAGCTACACCTGACGGCTTTCACCGCTTCGGACTCCGTTGGAATAAGACCGGATATACATTTTTTGTTGACGGAAAAGAAAGCTGGCACGTTGACGGTCCCGTTTCTGAAACAGAGCAGTTCATCCTTGTCAGCACGGAATGCATGGGCTACCGCACCGAAGAAGAAAAGCCCTGCACCGAAGTACAGGGCTCAGCACCCGACGAATTTGTCGTCGATTATGTCAGAGTATTTGATGAGATATAGAGAAACAGATATTCATTCTGCTAGAAATTTCCCGACGGCGGCATTGAACGCGTCGGGATTTTTGTTTGCGATAAAATGATCGCCTTTTATGAATACAAGCTGTGAATTTGGGATGCTTTTTGCGATAAGCTCGGTATGACTGCGTTTTATCATATCGTGCGTACCGGCTATTACGAGTGTCGGTGCTTTTATTCTTGAAGCATCTTCTGCCGTAAGCCGTGGTTCGTTCACCATGAGTCCCAAGATCTCGGCGTTTTTAAGCGCATCGTCGCTCTTTTTCGCAAAATGCGACGCAATACGGTATCCGACCTCAATCGGAAGCTGCACACTGCGTTTCACTCCGCGGGGAAACAGATTTGCTCCGTTCAGAATAAGCTTTCCGACGTATTCGGGATATCTGAGCGCAAAGTACATTGCAATGTTCCCGCCGTCTGAAAATCCGAGTATATTCGCCTTCTCAATTCCGAGCATCATGACAAAATCATGGAGATCGTCGGCAAATCGGCTTATCGAAAGCTCACCGTCACCGCGAGGTGTCCTTCCGTGACCGCGTGTATCAGGTGCGATGACACGATAATGTACGGAAAAATATTCAAGCTGTGACGCGAAGTATTCATGACTTTCGCCGTTTCCGTGGAGCAGGAGCAGCGGAAAACCGCTTCCCCGCTCCGCGTAATAAATTTCATTCATGCATCATGCGAAAAAGGCTTCGCAAGCCATATGCATCATATAAATGTCGCTCTTCGCGGCAAGCTCAACCGGAGCATGCATCGAAAGGATCGGTACCCCGCAATCGATTACCGGCATACTCATTGCCGCAATTTCGCTCGCGACGGTGCCTGCACCTCCCTGATCAACCTTACCGTATTCGCCTGTCTGCCATGCGACGTTGTTTTCGTCGAAAATGCGTGTTATTTTGCTCACAAGCTCTGCCGAAGCATCGTTACAGCCGGATTTGCCGCGCGCGCCGGTATATTTGACGACAGCGACACCGCTGTTTATATATGCCGAATTGCGCGCCTCGTATGCATCGGCATAGCAGGGATCAAAAGCACCGCCGACATCCGCGGAAAGGCAAACGGAATTTTCGACGCAGCGCACGTAATCCGCACCCGTCTTGTCACACAATTTGCGAAGGAAGAACTCAACGCTGCGGCTTGCCATACCGGTTATACCGACGCTTCCGATTTCTTCTTTATCTGCGAACACAACTATACGTGTCTTGTCACTGTCATCCGAATCAAGCAATGCGGTAAAAGCCGGATACGCACAGATTCTGTCATCCTGACCGTAAGCGGCAATCATGCTTCTGTCAAAGCCGACATCGCGTGAGCGTTGCGCAGGAGTTGCCGAAAGTTCTGCTGTTATGAAATCCCGTTCCGTTATACCGTATTTTTCATTGAGAAGGCAAAGAATATTATGCTTTACACTTCCCTTTTCGTCGTCAAACGGCACTGAACCGTTGACAATATTGAGCGTTTCACCGGGAATTGCGTCACGAAGCGTCTTGTCATACTGATCCTTCGCGATGTGCGGCATAAGGTCGGTTATGTAGAAAACCGGATCGTCGTCGTCTTCGCCGATACAGATATCGATTTTTTCACCGTCGGCTTTATATATGACGCCGTGGAGCGACAGCGGAAGCGCCGTCCACTGATATTTTTTAAGTCCGCCGTAATAGTGCGTTTTGAAATAGCTGATTCCGGAGCTTTCAAAAAGCGGAAGCTGCTTCAGGTCAAGACGCGGCGAATCAGCGTGTGCAACGATGAGACGCACACCGTTTTCCAGACTACCGCTGCCTATTCTGGCGTAAAAAACAGATTTGCAGTTGTTAACATAATACAATTTCTCGCCGCTGCTGACAGAGCAGGCTGAAAGAGGAAGAAAGCCGTTGCTTTCGGCGATATTCTTGGTATATTCCACCGCTTCTCGCTCTGTTTTCGCGTTGTCAATAAAATCCTTATACCCTTCGCAGTACTCAAATGCCTTGAGTCTCAGCGCCTCATTGCCTTTTATGGGTATTTGTCTCTCGTAAGCCAGTTCTTTTTCTGTCATCATTTCACATCTCCGATTATTGATTTGTATTTTTCGCGCGCCGCGACGACCTTGTTGACATAATTTTCGGTTTCGCGGTACGGATAAGCCTTTAGTGTTTTTCCGTCGTCGGAATACCTGCTGTCGGCAAGCCACGACCTGACGTTGCCAATTCCGGCGTTGTATGCGGCAATCGCGGTTTCTTCATTGCCGAAATATCTTATCAGATATGAGATATAAAAGGTACCGTATCTGATTGAGTATACCGGATTGGATATCATCGTGAGTTCCGGTGTTTCCCTGAGCCTGCCGGCAACCTCTTCAAATGTCGACGGCAAAAGCTGCATCAGTCCCATTGCACCCGCCTTTGACTTTGCTGCGGGATCAAATCCGCTTTCGGTACGTATCATTGCGTATATCAACTCACGGGGAACCGAGAACTCATTGGATGCCGCCGATATTTCGTCGCTGTAAAGTATTTTATATTCGTTGTTCTTACGCAGCTTTATAAATGCAAATACGCCCAACGCAACCACGACGACTGCAAGCACGGAATACAGTATTTTACGCATCATTGCCACCGGTTATTTGATTCAGCAATGCGGCAGCCTTTGAATCGAGTTCTTCAACCGTGCCGGAATTGTTCAGAATATGAGTGCAATATGTCAGAAGATAATCGTTACCGTGCTGATTGCGAAGTCTGTGTTCGACCTCTTCCTCCGTGATCCCGTCACGCTTCGCCGCGCGCTCAACGCAGACTGTATCGGGGGCAATGACTCCGATTATAGCACCGCACTTTTCCTGAATTCCGGCTTCGAAAAGAAGCGGCGCGTCAATTATGATGTTCTCGGCATCCGAAGTATTAATGCGGTTATCAATTTCCCTGACAATATATTTGTGTGTTATTGAATTGAGAAGCGCCGCTTTTTCACGGTCGCAGAAAGCGCGACTCGCTAGCAGCTTGCGGTCAAGTGTGCCGTCGGCAAGGATTATATCATTTCCGAACTGCTCGGAAAGTTCCGAAAGGCACGGTGAACCGGCGCCCATTACAGCGCGTGCTACCTCATCGGCATCGATTATGTCACAGCCGAGACGTCGGAATGTTTGTGCCGCAGTTGTTTTACCGCTCCCGCTTCTGCCGCAAAGCCCTATGATCCTCATATTCCGAGCGCCTCCGCAATCTCATCATCACTGACAGCTCCGTGGCGCAGAATTACAGGTTTTCCGACCAAAGATATGATCGTAGATTCAATTCCGACGGCAGTTGCCCCGCCGTCAATTATCGCGTCAACTCTCCCGTTCAGATTTTCTATTGTCTGTGTTCCTGTTGTAGGAGGCGGAAACGACGAAATGTTTGCGCTCGGTGCGGCGATCGGCACACCGGCAATTCTGATAAGTTCCATACAAATTCGGTTTGACGGAAAACGAAGTCCCACTGTCTCCATTCCCGCAGACACAACTTTACCGATGCACTGTTTTTTCGGGACTATTACCGTAAGCGGTCCCGGCGTAAATCTTGCAATGAGCTTTCGCGCCGTATCATTGAGGACGGCAATTTCTTCAGCCATTTCAATGCCGCAGATATGGCACAGCAACGCCTTATCCTGCGGTCTCATTTTTGCTTCGTATATTTTTTTGCAGGCGTTGTCATCAAGCGCATTTGCACCGAGACCGTATACCGTTTCGGTCGGAAATGCGACAAGTCCGCTTTTTTTAATGATATCCGCACACTCGGCAAGCATTTTAATGTCCGGCGCGGTTTCGGACATGGTATATATCTTGGTATTCACAAATTATCAACTCCATGTCTGCATTATATCACGTAAGGAACGATATTGCAATTCTTTTTTTGCATAGCTATTGAAAAAACGGGTATTCAGTGGTATAATGTAATAGAATAAAATTACGGAGATTCCCCCAATGCCGATTAAAATACCACAGACGCTCCCTGCCGCCGGCATACTTGAAAGCGAAAACATTTTTGTCATGGATGTTAAGCGTGCCGATACTCAGGACATACGTCCGCTTAAGATCGCTATACTCAATCTTATGCCGACAAAAATCGTCACTGAAACACAGCTGCTGCGTCTGCTTTCTAATACACCGCTTCAAATCGACGTGACGTTGCTTACAACAGCAACGTATACGTCGAAAAACACCGATAAATCGCACCTTGACGCATTTTACAAAACATTTGACGAGGTTAAAAGTGTCAAATTCGACGGTCTCATTATTACGGGTGCTCCGGTTGAATATCTAGAATTCGACAAGGTATCCTACTGGCAAGAGCTTTGCGAAATAATCGACTGGGCAAATGCCAATGTCTTTTCAACGCTCTACGTTTGCTGGGGCGCTTTTGCGGGGCTTTATCACAACTACGGCATCGAAAAATACCCGCTCTCGGTGAAAATATCCGGAGTGTACCGCCACCATACGCTTATACCGTCGCACCCGCTCGTCAGAGGGTTTGACGAATATTTCAATGCTCCCCATTCCCGCTTTTCGTATGTACTCCGCGATGATATAATTTCGTGCAGCGATCTTGAACTGCTTGCGGAATCGGATGATGCGGGAGTTTATCTGGCAGCCTCAAAGGATATGCGCCAGATATACGTGACCGGGCATCCGGAATACGATTCCGATACGCTCAAACTAGAATACGAACGTGATATGCTCAAGGGGATATCTCCGATCGTACCAAAGAATTATTTCCCGGGAAATGATCCCTCAAAACAACCTCACAACAGCTGGCGCTCCCATGCACATCTGCTTTATTCAAATTGGCTCAACTACTGCGTCTATCAAACGACGCCTTACAATATAGAGGAAATCGGAAGGTAAAAATATCAATGAAGAGAAGAATTCTGCCCGACTTTGAAAATGAAACAATACCGGCTTATAATTTTGATGTAATAATTGTCGGAACGGGCGTTGCCGGACTTTATGCGGCACTGAATCTCTATGAGGACCTCGAGGTTGCCGTTGTGACAAAAGCAAATATTGATGAATCAAATTCATATCTCGCTCAGGGTGGAATTGCCGCTGTCATGACCGCCGATGACAACTATCACAATCATGTTGAAGATACGCTGGTCGCAGGCGCGGGTCTTTGCAACAGAGAAGCCGTTGAGGTGCTTTGCGAAGAAGGGCCCTCGGACATACACAAACTGATTGAAATGCAGGTTCCGTTTGACGTAAACGAGGACGGCGACCTTCAGATAACAAGAGAAGGCGGTCATCACCATCGCAGAATAGTCCATTGCGGCGGCGATGCGACCGGACGTGAAACAACGAAGCAACTCGGTAATATCGCGCTGACAAAAGAAAATCTGCACTTCTTCTTCGGCACATATCTTGTTGACATAATCACAAAAGACAATGCGGTTTTCGGCGCGCTTGTTCATACCGGAGACGAATATAAGCTCCTTCGAAGCAACAATATCATCGTCGCATCCGGAGGATGCGGACAGATATACAGATACACAACCAGTCCGCTCGGCTCCGTCGGCGACGGGATCGCAGCCTGTGCGCGTGCCGGTGCTGTTGTCAATGACATGGAGCTTGTACAGTTTCATCCGACAACACTCGTTTCAAAAGGCAAAGAGGACCGACTGTTCCTTATTTCCGAAGCTGTTCGCGGCGAAGGCGGTATACTTCGCAATTCCAAAGGTGAAGCTTTCATGCAAGGCAAACACGAGCTTGCCGATCTTGCACCGAGAGATATTGTGACACGCGAAATCCTGAAGGAACTTGCAAGAGTCGGTGATCCGAATGCATGGCTCGATGTTTCTTCAATGAGTGAGGAATTTTTCTCAACCCGTTTTCCGACTATATACGGCGAATGCAAAAGCCGCGGTATCAACGTGCCGCATGATATGATCCCGGTGCATCCTGCGCAGCACTATCTGATGGGCGGCGTCAAAACCGATCTCAATTCGCGTACAAACGTCAAGGGACTTTACTGCTGCGGTGAATGTGCGGAAACCGGTATTCACGGCGCTAACCGTCTCGCATCCAATTCCCTGCTTGAATGCCTGGTTTTCGGTCGCCGTGCCGCACAGTATATCAATAATAATTTCATACCGCTTGCCGATGAAATAAGTGAATATACAATCACGACCGAGCACCATACCAAGCGTCTTACACTGGATGAATATCATAAAATCGAAAGTACAGTGAAAGACACGATGTCAGATTACGTCGGTCCGATAAGAACACCGTCGGGGCTTCGTAAGGCAAAAGAAATACTGACTGCCATTTCCGATCGCCTTGATAACGCAATCCTTGAAACTCCGTATGAATTCAAAGTGTTCAACGGCGTAACAAACGCACTGATGGTTGTTGATGGCGCTATCGCCCGCAAGGAAAGCGTCGGTTCGCACTACATTGTTAACGATTAGGAGAAAAGCCATGAATATATTTGATAAAATAATCACTACGTCCCTTGAAGAGGACGCGCCGAACGGCGATATAACCACTATCGCGACTGTATCTCCCGACGCAGTAATATCCGGCAGATTTGTCGCAAAAGCAGACGGAATTATATGCGGGCTGGAAATAATCGGCCGCACATTCGAAATCTGCGGAGGCGGATTTGAGCTTGAGACCTACTTCAAAGACGGTGAAGCTGTCAGAAAAGGTGACATTATTGCAAGAGTCAAGGGAAATGCCCAGACAATTCTGACCGGAGAACGCACTGCACTAAATCTGATCCAGCGTGCAAGCGGCATCGCAACACTCACTGCAGCCGCTGTTGCACAGATCAAAGGCACTTCGGCAAAAATCTGTGACACGCGCAAAACAATGCCCGGATTACGGGTACTTGACAAATACGCTGTCAGAGCAGGCGGCGGTTCGAACCACAGGTTCTGCCTTTCCGACGGCATACTCATAAAAGACAACCACATTAAAGCAGCCGGAAGCATTACTGAAGCGGTAACGCGTGCCAAGGCATATGCTCCTCATACAATAAAAGTGGAGGTTGAGGTCGAGACAATTGGCGAGCTGAAGGAGGCACTCGCCGCCAAAGCCGATATCATCATGCTTGACAATATGTCAAATGAAATGATGCGCGAGTCAGTTGCCATCGTCGCCGGAAAAGCTTTGACAGAAGCGAGCGGAAATATGGGAGAAAAGGATCTCCGAGCCGTAGCGGAAACCGGAGTTGACCTTATATCAATCGGCGCATTGACTCATTCTGTCAAAGCTCTTGACATCAGCCTTAAATTCGACTGATATATCCAAAACAATAAATTTGCCCCGCGTATAGCTCTGCATTTTGCCATACGCGGGGTTATTAATTAATATGTAACTCGCGTTATTCAGTTGCGAAGTTTGTGAAATATCCCTGAATAAGAACCACAGGTGTTCCTCTGTCGCCGCTTCCGCTGGTCAGATCGCAAAGGCTGCCAATAAGGTCTGTAAGCTGGCGCGGAGTCGTTCCCTCTGACTTCATGTTTCCGACAAGACTGCTGTCTTTCTTACGTATCTGTTCTTTCATTGCATCAGCAAGCTTCTCGCCGGAAAGTGACGCAAAGTCATTGTCGGCGAAATACTTCATTTTCAGCTCATTGGGAGTACCGACAAGACGCTTTGTGTGCGCCGGAGACACAACCGGATCCGCAAGTTCCCAAATTCCGCCCACAGGGTCCTTGAAGCCACCGTCGCCATAGATAAGTACTTCAATGTTCTTACCTGTACCCGCTTTCAGCGCCGAAGCCAGATTATCGACAAATGTCTGTGTGTCTCTGGGGAAAAGCTTTACCTTGTCCTCGGTTGCCTTGTTTGAGCCGAGCAGACCGTATTCTTCGCAATACCCACTTCCCATAACGGAAGAAGTGAGCAGCTCGTCAAGGCGGAAACTTCTCTCGGCACCTGCATTTTTCAGCAACCTTTGAGTGCGCTTACGGGTGTGTATGTCGCAGTTAAGTACGTTTCCGGTGTACTTCAAAATATAAGTCGGGTCGTTTGAGAAAATAATCTCAATGCTGTCGCCGAATGATTTGTAGTATTCGATATAGTCGACCCCGGTGAAACGATGAATTGTTTTGTCCTTGCCGAACAGCTTGCGGAATTCCTTCTCGGTAAAGCTGTCAGTATATGGATTAACACCGGCTTCATCAAAAATATCGCGGTCAACAAGAAGATTGCCGACTTCATCGGAAGGATAAGAAAGCTGAACATAAAGCTTTTTGCACCCCATCGCAATGCCTTTGAGCACGACAGAAAAACGGTTACGGCTCATTATCGGGAAAACAATTCCCACATCTTCTCCGCCGAGTTTTGCTCTGACATCTGCGGCGATCTGATCGGTTGTTGCATAATTGCCCTGCGTTCTTGCAACCACTGCTTCTGTTACGCCGACAATATCACCGTCATTGAGGCTGAAGCCTTCGTTTTCGGAAGCCTCCTTGACGCTTGTTACAATACTGGAAACAAGATCATCTCCCTGTTGAAATATAGGGGTGATGATTCCGCGGGATGTAACTCCGGTGTATCTCATAAAATTTTTCCTTTCATACTTGACAATACTGTATATTTATATTATAATGCTTCCGGCGAGATAAATCAAATTGATGTTTTTTATTATAGCGATAAGATACGGTTATGGCACAACTTGAACAATACAAAATATTCGCTTCCGTTGCACAAAACAAAAGCTTCGGGAAAGCGGCTTCGGAATTATATATAACGCAGCCTGCGGTCAGCCAATCGGTAAAGCAGCTCGAAACCGAACTTGGAGTTCAGCTTTTCGTGCGTACCGCACGCGGTGCCGAGCTGACTGAAGCCGGGAAAACACTGTATGGTTATGCAGAACAGGCTCTTTCGACGCTCAGAAACGGAGAAGAACAGCTCAAAGTGCTGAAGGCTCTCGGAACCGGAACGCTCGCAATCGGCGCAAGCGATACGCTTTGCGAACACTTTCTTCTGCCGTATCTTTGCGACTTTCATAAAAAATATCCCGCAATAAAGCTGCGCATCACAAACCGGACCTCCGCCGAAACTGTCAGACTACTGTCATACGGTCATGTCGACATAGGGTTCATTAATACACCGTGTGAGATTCCCGGAGGGCTCGCAGTGAGATGTATGAAAAAGCTGTCAAGCTGTTTTGTCTTCAGCCCCGAGCACATGCCGGAGCTTTGCGGACGTGTGGTGTCAGTTGCAGAGCTCGAAAAACTGCCACTTCTGATGTTGGAACGCGAATCATCAATGCGCCGCCACACCGATTTCGCATTCAAAGAATCGGGCATAAAACTTTCGCCTCAAACAGAACTCGGCAGCCACGATTTGCTTCTGTCATTTGCGGAAAGCGGTCTTGGCGTTGCCCTTGTCGTTGAAGAATATACCGCTTCGCATTTCACTGCAGGAACACTCGCAAAACTGCAGCTCACTTTTGAAATACCGACGCACGAAGTCGCACTGATAATGCCGGGTAAACTCCCCCTTTCTTTTGCCGCAAAAGAATTCTGTAACGGGCTTGGTGTATTATGAGTACCATTAAATTCACAGACAGACTTTTACGCCTCATTGTACCGCTGAAATGCATGGGATGCGGTGAAGTCACACTTGAAAACGTACCGTTTTGCCGCAATTGCCTGTCCGAATTCGCCAAACTCGTGAAAGCGAAGTGTCCGGTATGCGGCAGAGACAAGGAAAACTGTATCTGTGCCGGATACGGAAAAACGAAATTCCTTTTTTATTACGATACAAAGATCTCCAAACGGATCATTGCTTCAATGAAATATCATGCGACTGCTTTCAAAGCCGATTACTTCGCCGGACTTCTTATGCTGCAGCTCCCGTGCGATGCAAACTTTGATGCGGTCGTCTTCCCTCCGCGCTCAAAAAAGAACATACGCAGATATGGCTTTGATCAGTCAGAAATGATAGCGTCCGCCCTCGCAAAAAAACTATGCATTCCATGCCTTAAAGCATTACACCGCACAGGTCATCACAAGGAACAAAAGCTCCTCTCCGCAGAGCAGCGGCGAAAAAACGTAAGCGGTGCTTTTACTGCTGACGCAAAATCACTAAGTGCCGTAAAAAAAGTAATACTGTTCGATGACGTCATGACAACCGGGGCGACGATAAATGAATGTACAAAGATTCTAAAAAAATCAGGAGTCAGGAAAATTACGGTGCTTACACTCGCGAGAACGCCAAAATCAAAGCGCGTCGCGTTTTCGCGCAAAAAATATTATACTTGACAATATTCAAAAAAAGTATATAATATATTTCCGGAGGCGATTTTATGAACGAAACCATCAAAACAATACTGGAACGCAGAAGCGTCAGACGCTATATGTCAATACTTCCGCCCGAGGACGATATAATGCAGATAGTTGAATGCGGGATGTATGCGGCAACGGCAAACGGCATTCAGCCATGGTTCTTCAGCGTCGTAAAAGATCGCTCGCTCCTCACCGAGATTTCCGATGATAACAAAAAACTCCTTATCGAAAAAAGCATGGATACCCCGGAGGATTTCGATTGCTTCAGAGGTGCTCCGCTTGCAATAATCGTAAGCCGCGATTCAAGCGCACCATTCGGCGAAGCTGATTGTGCCAATGCCGTTATGAATATGGCTGTCGCCGCAACATCTCTCGGAATAGGAAGCTGTTACATCGCTTCTTTCCGCCCTGCCGTGACAGAAGGCGAAAAATCCGCTGATTTCTGTGAACGTCTCGGTATTCCGCAAGGATTCGTCCCATGTTTTGCTCTTGCTTTGGGATATGCCAACGCACCGCTGCCGCCGCGCAAAGAACGTGTTCCCGGCAGAATGGTCGTAATCGGCTGAGCCTTACAGGGTCAATATCGTTGATATCATCGACATTTACAAAACGGTCTGCGAGCGTACCGCCGGCAGACCTTATATGCGGGTATGTCGGAATGGCAGACGAGCTGGTCTTAGAAACCAGTGCATATGCGTGCAGGTTCAAGTCCTGTTACCCGCACCATATCGAGTGTTCATAACGGATTTCAGTTATGGGCACTCGATTTTTTATGTTAAAGTCGTTATTTTCGTTCCTTTTATGTATTGGAGCAGGTTCGCCTGCTCCTTTTTGTGTTTTTATTTAAGTTTTTCTATTTCTTTTTGTCTTTGCTTCTTCATCTTGCTGTTTTTTCCATTCCTCATACTTATTAACATTTTCCGGATTGGAATAGAATTTCCTGCATGATTCTATAATTGATCTCGCAAGATAATCGGGCAGTTTCGGTGCTTTGTAGCAATCCATATTGAACGAGCAAATTTCGGTATCGGTGTCAATATCTCTATATACCGCACCATATCCTTGTTTAATCTGTCCCTTTTGGTTTTCCGATAATTTGTCGTAAACTGCTTTCTGTATGGGCGTGAGTTTTTCTTCGTCAAGAGATTTAGCTTGTGACAAATCCGTTTCAAATATGATTAAGATTTGACCTGATGGTTTTCTTGCTTTCATAATGTTTTCCTTCCTTGGCTTTATGCCGACTGTTCGTTTTTTGTTGTAAGGTATTGAACAGCTATGCCTTTTCTTGTTTCAGCGGTATGGTTTCGCTTTCTGTCACCGCCGGAGATTTCGATATAGCCCACAAAGCGGTAGTAAATCATAATACGCTGTGTTCTGTTCTTGCCTGTCCCTTCTGTCTCATAGACTTCAATTCGGTCTATGAGTTCGTGAAGCAAAGCAGGTGTCAGTTCTTTCATCTCCATAAACTTACGAACGGCAGAAATAAAGCTCTCTTTGTTGCGGTTGTTCTCGGCAAGCCGGCGTAACCGCTCTTTGCCCTCGGCAATCTTTGCTTTCAGCTCCATACGCTCGACTTCGTATTTGTGGGATAACTGCATAAACCACTCGTCGGTAACCTTGCCCTCGGCATTGTCTTCGTAGAGCTTCTCATAAAGACTTGCAAAACAGTGTTTTTGCTCGGCTATGTACCATATTTGATATCTTTTTGATAAGACCTGCCGCGATAACCTCTTCCTCGGGAATTTCGATGATCTCCGCGTGGGCTACGCCTTTCGGCGTTGCCGAGCAACGGATAATCTTCTCGGTGTGGAAATACTGTATAATCTCGTCCGCCTTGATGGTGTTGTTCTGATGGCTCTCGTCCACGATGATGACGAACCGCAAGCCGTCATTCAAGGCGTGTGCGATATGTTCCAGGAAGTTGGTGCGTTCACTATCTTTGAGCGCGTTGTTTCCTTTCTTCGTCAGCTTCTCCCAATTTATAAAAACGCTGTCGTTTTCCTCAAAACCGCCCGTCATAACGTCGGATAAGAGCTTCGTCTGAGAAGCGTGGATATACTTGTCCATCTTTTCCTTGCTCTGTTCTTCGAGGTTGCCCTTGCCGGGGGTGAGCCATACGAACACGGTTTTCGGGAAGGACTGTATGTATTGGTGCATAAAGTAGGTGAGGATTATCGTCTTACCGCTACCCGTAGGGCTTTTAAGCACAATGTCACGGGTGGGCTTGTCCATAGCCTCAAAAAGCGACTTGACCGCTTGTAGCTGAAATTCTTTTAATTCCATTCTATCACTCCTATAAAACATGGTTATTGATTATAGCGAAATGCTATTCAAAGCGTCTTTTAATCTCTTTAGCTATATATTCAAGTTCAGGGTATATGTAATCGGCTCCAATACCCACATAGGATAATTCACGAAGAATCTTTTTCTTGTTATTGTGCTCAATAATAATACTGCAAAAACGATTTTTAATTATTTCATCATCTAACAGCTTTAATTCGCAAGACATTTTAAATCTGTTTTCAAAGTATTTCTTGTTTTTATCCCAGTAGCCTTCATCATGTTCTCTGCTCTTGTATGAGTTGTAAATCATCTTGAAGCATTCGCTTGATAAATAGTTATTTACGTCTTTTTTATAGTAGTCAATGGGTTCTTTTAGTAAAGCTTCTTTTAAAATATCTTCATCTATCTTTCCTCGACCATATTCCTTAATTGCTGTAAATGTACCCATTCTCTTTGAATGTATCAAAACACTTTTGTATCGGTCACGCAAATTATTGGGAAATATCATAAACACACCAGCTTGGTGCAATACGTTGATTCCAATACTTTGGCCTTACTACAGTGGTTTCATTATATATATAAGTTCGAGCCAGGTATTTATATAAAGTTAAATTTCCATTGCATAGATATTTATCAACTAAAATGTTTTCTTCAAAATTCTTTCTAATTGCAGCAGTACAAATTTCGCTTATATAATCCTCAGAATCATTTTGCAGGAATGTATTATGACATAATATACGTCCGTTTTTTGACATTTTGGATTCACACGCAAAATATAACGCTACAAGTGGATTTATTGAGAAATCCAACAATCTTGTTGGCAAACCGTAGTGCTGCATTTTTGCCAAGATGTCAAAATCATTCAAGCCAATAAAAGCATCAGGTCGATGAGTTAAAAAATCGTTGATTAACTCAAATTCTGTATCAGGGTATATGTTATTCAATCGAGAGAGTCCGGGCTTCAGATTATATTCAGTGTCAGACATACCACGAAAAATTACCTTTTCACTGTATAGATCATCTTTATTCACTGATAAAATAGTTGTTACCAACTGTATGTATTCAGACAGATTCTTGATACAAAAAGTTGGATGAGAGTAATACGGCTCTTTTTCGTACTCTGATTTTTCTTTTGCAACAAATTCCTTGTTAACTTTTTTCGCAACTCTTGATGCAAAACTATCTTCTTTCATTTTTACCACCCCAGTATTAATGTTAATAATGGTCTGTCCTTTTAAGTTTTACATCGTTATCGGAGACGATACCTTGACCTTCCGCTTTTATGACGGCCACGAGGTCACCACCAAATGGCAATCTACTGCCAAGACCGACTGGTGGA
>ERZ857840.2057-NODE-2057-length-20518-cov-12.643552_pt1 | contig 20518 bp, 20 predicted proteins | sample MGYA00519760_ERZ857840 | MGnify/ENA primary metagenome ERZ857840 (study PRJEB31778, sample SAMEA3449371) | human gut metagenome | biome: human gut; feature: human-associated habitat; material: faeces | place: United Kingdom | collected 2010/2012 ... | reverse complement strand
CATTGGCGCCGAAGATACTTGGCTGGAAGCGGCCCGGGAAAATAGGTTGATGCCGGCACTTAGGATGAACCACCCAATAGGGTGGTTTTTCCATATATATTAAAATGAATCGCAAGGGGGAAAGCAGCATGAGCCGGAGCCACCATATGTTCCTGTTGGAGGGCGCTTATTTCGTCAGCTTTTGTTCGCTGTACGCCTATACGGTCACCATCCTGCTGGATTATGGCTACACCGAGGTACAATGTGGTTACATCACTATGCTGCAGTACCTGGTTATGATGATCGCCGGCCCTATTTACGGCCGGTTGATTGACCGTTCGATTTCCCCCAAATGGTTGTTCATTATATTGGTAGCGGGCGGGATGATCGTCACACCGCTGCTGCCCTTCTGTTTTGGCCGCGGCTTTCTTTGGACGATGCTCTCCTTCAGCCTGATCTCGGCGCTGGATTACTGTGCTTCCAGTGTTTTTGATACCTGGACCAACCAGATGACCTTGCGGGATAGCACCATTGATTACGGCAATATCCGCAGCGCTGGTTCTATCTTTTATGCCACCACGGCTTTAATTTCCGGCTACCTTATTGCCCCTTTGGGGATCAATTTCCTTTTTTGGCTGCACATGGGGGCGCTGGGCCTTTCCATTCTGCTGGCCCTCCCACTGTCTGATCCCAATAAACTTCCCCTTCTCCATCCGGAAAGTGACCCGGAAACCAGTGCTGATCTGCAAAAGGAGTCCCTGTGGGCCAGCTTTAGGAAGCTGTTGGGCTGCCGCCCCTATGTGGTTTTTCTCATCTGCGGCACGCTGTACTACTTTTCCACCCGTTCGGTCAATGGCTTTATGCAGGTCATCATCAATTACATCGGCGGCGATGCCTCCACCTATGGCCTTTCGGTGTTCCTCTACTGTGTGGGTGAGTTCCTCTTGATGCGCCTGGCCAGCCGCCTGCTGCAAAAGGGCCTGCCGCTGCCGGTACTGTTTATCGTTTCCCTCGCCGCGCTGGGCGCACGCATCCTGCTGCTGGGGGTGTTGCGCAGTATGGCCGGGGTCATGGCCACGCAGATTCTCATGTCCATCGGCTTTGCCGGCTTTCTCCGCTTTAATATCGATTATGTCGCCTCACTATTCCCGCGGCAGTATGCCGGGCGGGCTATCCTCATCAGCGTGGCGGTTACGCAGGGCATCGGCAGCATCGTGGGCAACCTGGTCGGCGGCTATCTGTTGGCCAGTGTTGGTGTGCCAGTGTATTGCTTCATCTGCGGCGGTGCCATGCTGCTGGCACTGGTCATTTTCATTATGGGTAAGCCCTTTGCAGTGACAGAGCAAGCTTGAGACATTTCCCACAAAAATTCGACACGAAATTTATATAACATTTTTGAGCAATGACACTTGTTTCACCCCCCCTGTTTGGCAAAATATAGTTAATATAGAAGCAGCGATTGACCAAACAGGAGGAACTAACATGAACTGGCTTTCTAAAGCAAACGCAGCCATGAACCGCATTCCTGCCCTTGCGTGGATCGCAGTGATCATCGTGGTACTGGCACTGATGCTTTCCCTCAACCACCAGCAGGCAGAAAAGCTGCCCCTGGAGCATGCAGCGGGGTTGTACCAATCCGATATGGCGGCGAGTGCTGACATCTCTTACATTGCGCAGATGTACACCGATGGCCGCTACGAGATCACGCGGACGGAGGATACCGGCGACGGCGGTTCCAAGGATACCGTCATTTCCACCGGTACCTATGAGGCAATGGAGTTCGGTTACCGGATGGAAGATGGCACGACCGGCGAGTGGCAGGCCATTACCCTCGATCACACCGGCTTCTATTGGCGAGATGCCGCGCTGGACCGCCTGACGCATTTCCACCAATTTGCTGTTTATGGTGTAAAATTCTGACATTTCGATACATAAATAATCCCCCTGCGTTTCGGCAGGGGGATCGCTTTGTTTATAAGGAAAATCAGAATTCCAGCTTCTTTTCAATGTAGCTGCGCAGCTCGCTGATCGGGATGCGAACCTGCTCCATGGTGTCGCGGTCACGCACGGTCACGCAGTGATCGGCCGGGGTGTTCTCATCGCCCACGGTCTCAAAGTCCACGGTGATGCACAGGGGAGTACCGATCTCATCCTCACGGCGGTAGCGCTTGCCGATGGAGCCGGCGTCATCGTAGTCCACCATGAAGTACTTGGAAAGCTCCTGCTGGATCTCACGGCCCTTATCTGCCAGCTTCTTGGAAAGGGGCAGTACAGCGGCCTTATAGGGGGCCAGCGCCGGGTGCAGACGCAGTACGGTGCGGATATCATCATTGCCGTTCTTATCCTGGCCCAGCACTTCCTCATCGTAGGCATCGCACAGGAAGGCCAGGAAGCTGCGCTCCACGCCGAGGGACGGCTCGATGACATAGGGAATGTAGTGCTCGTTCTTTTCCTGGTCGAAATAGGTGAGATCCTTGCCGCTGGTGTTCTGGTGCTGGGTCAGGTCGTAGTCGGTGCGGTCGGCCACGCCCCACAGCTCGCCCCAGCCGAAGGGGAACAGGAACTCGAAGTCCGTGGTGGCCTTGGAGTAGAAGCACAGCTCCTCGGGATCGTGGTCGCGCAGGCGCAGGTTCTCATCCTTCATGCCCAGAGAGAGCAGCCACTGATGGCAGAAGTTGCGCCAGTACTGGAACCATTCCAGGTCGGTATTGGGCTGGCAGAAGAACTCCAGCTCCATCTGCTCAAACTCACGCACACGGAAGATGAAGTTGCCGGGGGTGATCTCATTGCGGAAGCTCTTGCCGATCTGACCAATGCCGAAGGGCAGCTTGCGGCGGGTTGTGCGCTGGACATTCACAAAGTTGACAAAGATGCCCTGTGCGGTTTCCGGACGCAGATAAACGGTGTTCTTGGCATCCTCGGTAACGCCCTGGAAGGTCTTGAACATCAGGTTGAATTGGCGGATATCGGTAAAGTTGTGCTTGCCGCAGGTGGGGCAGGGGATATTGTGCTCCTCCACGAAGTCCTTCATCTCGCTTTGGGAGAAGGCATCGATGGGGCGGGGAAGCTCGAAGTTATTTTCAGCGCACCAGTTCTCAATGACCTTATCGGCACGGAAGCGCTCGTGGCATTCGCGGCAGTCCATCAGCGGGTCGGAAAAGCCGGAAAGATGGCCGGAGGCCACCCATGTCTGGGGGTTCATCAGGATGGCGGCATCCTGGCCGACATTATAGGGGTTCTCCTGGATGAATTTCTTCCACCAGGCGCGCTTGATGTTGTTCTTCAGCTCCACGCCCAGGGGGCCGTAATCCCAGGTGTTGGCCAGTCCGCCGTAAATCTCGCTGCCGGCGTAAACAAACCCGCGGTTCTTACACAGGTTTACCAGGGTATCCATCGATTTTTCGGTATTTTTCATGTTTATACTTTCCTCCTCGGCATAGAACCATAATATAATATTTTACTTCCATAGGGGAAATAAGTCAAGTAAACCCGGCAAAAAAGAGTAACACCTCCCCGCGGTGAAACAGGGAGGCGCAAAAGAACAAATGTTTCACGTGAAACATTTTTACCGGTTCTTTTCCGGGTGCAGGTGGGTTTGCTGCTCCTTCAGCTCCCGGTAAAACACATCCAAAATACCAACATAGCCGGGCTTCCAGGGCTTATTGCGGCCGCAGTAGTGGATAATGACGGTGTTTTGCCGCACCCACTCCAGACTGTGGTGGGGGTGCAGGGGATTGGCATTGTAAAAGGCCAGGATGCGGTCGCTGAGATTATACCGCTGACTATCGAGGAGCTTGACCCGGCTGCCATACAGCGCGGTAAGGATATCCTGATCCGGCAACAGCAGGGCGTCAAAGTGCTCCAGCGCATACTGCCGGATCGCCCCGAGGTCGATCTCCCGGCGCAGGCCGTCCAGCTCCATCAGGATCACACCGGTATTGATATAGGGGACCGGTTTTTCCAGCCCCAGGCGGTGGCTGTTGGCGCGGGTCAGGAGCTCCCGGGTGTGGGTGCAGGCCATAAATAGGTTCCCCTCAAAATCGCTGCGGTACAGCGGTCCTAGTGGGTTGATGACCACAATATCGGCATCCAGGTACAGGATACGGTCCAGCTCCGGGGGAAGCAGCAGGGGCGCGGCCAGCCGGTAGTAGATTTCCTGCGGATAACGGTCGGTTTCCGGGAAGTCCTCGAATAGTTCCCGCGGAACCGAGATAAAGTGCAGGGCAACAGCGGCCGGCACCTGCCGGCAAAGCTGCTGCTGCGTTTCTTCCGCTAAATCGGAGGAGAGGAGGTACACATCATAGTGTTTTTCGCCCCCATGCAGTACTATGGAATCCAGACAATCCAGCAGCGGGCCGGTGTAGCCGCCATTGATGCAAAACAGTAAATTCATGCGGTACCTCTTTGCGGGATCATTCATTCAGGATCTTCATGAATTCCTCGCCGGTGATGGTTTCCTTTTCGTACAGGTACTTGGCCAGCTCGTCCAGCTTTTCCCGCTTTTCGTTCAGGATGCCGGTGGCCTTTTCATGCTGCTTCTTTATGATGGAAATGACCAGCCGGTCGATCTCCGCCTGGGTGCCGGCGGAGCAGGCCAGGGAGGTATCCCCGCCAAGGTACTGGTTGTTCACCGTTTCCAGTGCCACCATATCAAATTCATCGCTCATGCCGTACTGAGTGAGCATGGCACGGGCCAGGCGGGTAGCCTGCTCAATATCATTGGAGGCGCCGGTGGTGATGGAACCAAACTTGACTTCCTCCGCGGCGCGGCCGCCGGTGAGGGTAGCGATCTTATTTTCGATCTCCTCTTTGTTCATTAGATAGTGGTTGCCCTCATCCACCTGCATGGTGTAGCCCAAAGCGCCGGAGGTGCGGGGGATAATGGTGATCTTCTGCACCGGGGCAGAGTGGCTTTGGCAGGCAGCCACCAGGGCGTGGCCAATCTCGTGGTAGGAGACGATCCACTTTTCGTGGTCGGTGAGGATGGCATTCTTCTTCTGATAGCCGGCAATGACGACCTCGATGCTCTCCTCCAGGTCGGACTGGGTAACCTTAGTGCGGCCATCCCGTACAGCGCGCAGGGCAGCTTCATTGACGATATTGGCCAGTTCAGCGCCGGAAGCGCCGGAGGCCATGCGGGCGACCGCCAGAAAATCTATATTATCCTCGTGCTCCACCTTTTTGGCGTGGACCTTGAGGATGGCTTCGCGGCCCTGTAAATCGGGCAGCTCCACCGGTACCCGGCGGTCAAAGCGGCCGGGACGGGTCAGCGCGGGATCAAGGGATTCGGGACGGTTGGTAGCCGCCAAAATGATGACGCCGTTATTGCCCTCGAAGCCATCCATTTCGGTCAAAAGCTGGTTGAGGGTCTGCTCGCGCTCATCATTGCCGCCATATTGGCCGCCGCTGCGCTTTTGGCCGATGGCATCGATCTCATCGATGAAAACGATGCAGGGGGCTTTTTCCTTTGCCTGGTCGAACAGATTGCGCACCTTGGAAGCGCCCATGCCCACGAACATTTCTACAAATTCCGAGCCGGAAATGGAGAAGAAGGGCACATTTGCTTCCCCCGCCACCGCCTTGGCCAGCATGGTCTTACCGGTTCCGGGAGGGCCCACCAGCAGGATCCCTTTGGGCATGGAAGCACCGATGGCCTTATATTTACTGGGGTCATGCAGGTAATTGACGATTTCTTGAAGATTGTCCTTGGCTTCGTCCTCACCTGCCACATCGGCAAAGCGGATCCCTCCATCGGTAGAGGGAACATAGACCTTGGCGTTGTTGTTGCCCAGCCCGAACATCATGGAATTGGGCCCGCCGCCCATCTTTTCGATCATCTTCTTATAGAGGAGCTGGCCGAGGGCGACAAAAAGCACGACCGGCAGGATCCATGTCAGGAAAAAGCTCATCAGTGGGGAGGCTTCCTCCACGATCTCGGTGGCGAACTGGGCGCCGGAGGCATACAGACGCTCGGTGAGGTTCGGGTCGTCCATCACGCCGGTCTTGTAGACATTCTGGCCGTCTTTATCTGTGAAAAGGATCTGGTTGCTTTCGATCTCCACCTTGCCGATCTCGCCCTTTTCGGTCATGGACATAAAGGTGCCGTAGTCCACTTCCTTGATCTGCTGCCTGGCGATAAGCGGCACGATAAAGGAATTGAACACCATAAGAACCAGCAGGACAATGCAGTAATAGTAAATAAGCGGTTTCTTTGGGGATTTGACTTCTTTCATGGGCAGTTCCTCCGTTTGGATAGCTTGGGTGTCTATCTAAACAAACACCTATTCCATTATATTTTAGTGCGGGAGAAGGGGAAAAGTCAATGCACAGATAGGGGAATTTGTGGCAGAGATGGGCGGGCGGCGGAGAAATGGGGTATGATGTCGGGGATGACCATGGGCAGAGCAAAGAGGGTCCACAGAAGCATGACGATGAGGGTGCCGATGGTGGTGAAGAGAAAGCTGTAAGCGGCAGCATTGGAAGCGATGGTAAACAGAATCGGACAGTCAAGCGCCGGATGGACGCAAGGCGTGCTCTACTGTTTGCTTAATACCGCAAAAAACCGCCCCGAAAGGCGGTCTTTCCTGTATGGTCGGAGTGAGGTGATTCGAACACCCGGCATCTTGCTCCCAAACTTTTGAATAAAATTTTTTCTACTTTTTCAGACACTTTATAGCCGTTTTTGCTTTATTATTGACGCTCTTCGCAACTCTTACCTCCACTGTTTCCGCATGCTCCACATCTGTTTGTAGTCAAACATGTGGTCAAAAACCGCTTTCTGAACACCCTCGTGGCAGGGGACAGAAAGCGGTTTTTATAGTTTGCCGAAGTGCCGCGGACGGATGATTCGTCGCTCCGGTTTGCCGCATTGTACCTCTGCTGAGGAGGTTAAGCAAGTCCTTTATGCAGGGACAGGCGGCGCAGAATTTGCATCGCTATAGGCAAAGAATACACTCACGCATTTGCCCTCTGAAAATAAAACTCACTCTCCAGAAATACTATTTCGGGTTAAATTTAGTTTCCCCTCAAAAGCTATTACATTCCCGTAATTCATGTAGTATTTTGAGGGAAAGACTACCCTTTTTGTTACGGACTTACGTTTCCAGAAGATCCTCCATCGTACAGCCGAGGACTTTTGCAAGGCTAAGAACAGTCTCCGCACTGGCTTTGTTAATGTCCTTGTTGCGCTGTTCGTACATTTGAATTGAGCGAAGACTGACATTGCTTCGCTTGGCAAGCTCTGCCTGCGTGCAGCCATAAAGCGTGCGGATACGCTTGAGGTTGGTATCAGCGAAGTATTCGCGCACTTTAGCATCGACAATATCAGCGAATTTAGTGACATCCGCTTCATGAAGGGGGGAATACATCTGCTGCAGATCTTCAAACGAAAGAACCTTAAAAATATCACTGAATTTTCTTCCGGAAAACCATTGGTAGTAGGCGACTGCCCAGCCGATCCAATACTCTCTGGAACGGCTGAAATTCGCTTGAGGCTTGGCGGTCGGCGCTTTGCCCGTAGTCTCAACGAGAACATCAACAGCAGTTTCAATCCCGCTTTTCCCCAAAAGATATGAAGGTTCACCATTCTCAATCCGATTACTGACGGAACTGACGGAAAACAGCTTTATAAAGCTATCTCCGGCAACTCCACACGCGTTGATAGCATAATCAAAAGCATCGCCCAGTAATGCCTGCGCGTTACTCAGATAGATTTCTTGGTATGCGTGGGTCATCGTTTTGGATGCCTCCTCTTATGATATCAAGGATATACAGACCATCTGTTTCCTCTTCAAGTATATCCGAATAAAGTTGGTCGGCTTTATCATTTCGAGCCTTGCGGCGAACATAATATTTTTCCTTTTCTGCGATAGAAAATCCATCGTAATGCAACAGCGAAAAGGCGTATTTAGACTTGATGACAATCTGTTCGCCTAACTTGCCAAGCCGCATAGCGTTTGCGAGTTGCTGTACGGAAATTCCGTTATTTAGGAAAGACGCAGCAAAGTCAAAATAGGAGTCATCGGCACGGTATCCGATAATCAGGTCGTAGGCATTGACGTTGACGCCGAAATTGTCGATCAGATATCGTTTTGCCCGCTGTGCGGCTGGGCTTTTGATAGAAAACAGACGATGCGCTACCAGAACAGCAATCCAGTTCAAAATCGTATAGTCTGGATTGTTCAGATTCAGAATTTTCAGGTATTCTGTATCAAGACTGTAACGATTGACGAAGCCGTTACGCAGAGAGGATACAGCCCATTCTTTGGCGAGTTCCTCGCTTTCCGTGCAGTAGAAGCCAAGCCCGAAGTCATTGTTCTGCTTACCCAACCCAAAGGTTGGAGATTCGATGATCTGTTCAGAGCCATGATATAGGGTAATTTTCTGATTCATCTCCGCATCCTCCTAGGTATCACTGTAAAAATAGTATCACCAAAGTGATATAAAGTCAAGTGATATTGCACAAACAACCTATGATCAGTACCTCAATATTCTGAATACGCACATTCGCCCGTACTTTGATCTCAGGGGTATCACCGTCAGTAAACTGACCGCCGGTGATCTAGAGGACTACTACGCCTTCAAGGTTGCCAGTGGCCTCAGTCCCAACGGTGTCATTAAACACCACGCCATGATGCGTACCGCGCTGCAATGGGGCGTCAAGCACAGGCACATCAAAGAAAACGTTGCAGATTTTGCGGATAAACCTGCACATGTGCGCTATCAGGGGGCAGAACCGTACACCATTCAGGAAATCGCCTCGCTTCTTTCCTGTACGCAGAATGAGCCCATTACTGTTCCAATTTTTCTGGCTGCTTTTTATGGCCTGCGGCGCTCTGAAATTCTCGGCTTGCGTTGGAGCTCTATTGATTTTTCGCAGGGGACTCTGAGCATCACGACAACGGTAGTCCGCGAAAAGCATGAAGAAGGTATCGTTGCCGTTGTACGCGAGCATACAACAAAGACCGACACCAGCATGCGAACGCTCCCTCTGTGCCCTTACACGCAAAACTATCTGATGATGATCTGGAATGCGCAGCAGCAACAAAGAACTCTTTGCGGGAATTGCTATGACACGCGCTACTTAGATTTTGTCTGCGTCGATCAGTTGGGCACGCTGATTCAGCCTGACTATGTGACCAGCAAATTTGCACAGATCCTCAATAAATATGGATTGCGCCCGATTCGCTTTCACGACTTGAGGCACTCCTGTGCGACGATCATGCTGTATCTCGGCTACTCGCTCAAGGATATTCAAACCTGGCTTGGGCACAGCAACTATAATTTCACTGCCGATACCTACATTCATTCCGGCATGGGTGCACATGAACAAATGGCTCTCAGCATGTCGGAACGGTTAGGGGAACTGCTGCCGCAGAATATGAGTAAGGGAAAGTATCTGCGCCCTGCTAGGAAAACGCTGTTGATTTTCCTCGTATTTTTACCAATGATATTTTACGAATGTTTTTCAAAGGTGTTAGCTTACATCATAATTAAGGTTCGATGAAAATATTGGACGAACAGACCAAGAAATACGACTTCATTTTTTGGCAAGGAGAAAGTGGGGCAATGACTTATATATAAGAAACAAAAGTTATTTTCTCGCCATGACAATTTGCTGTTGACAAGGGAAGATGACCTGGTGTATAATGAGAATAATTCATCAGCGAGAAATTTTTTTAGAAAGCTATTGTTATTTATTGACCGTGACAAAAGAGGTGGAAGAATGAAATTGCAGGACCTTGCGAGTGTTCGTAGCGGCCTGGTCTTGTCGAGAAAGCAGGCCAAAGAGCCAAGTGAGTATCGATATCCCTTGATTAATCTGCGGTGTATCCAGCAGGAAGGGACAATTCAATTGAAAGAGGCCGATATCTATGAAGCAAAAGAACCGCTGAAAGAAGAATACCTCTCACAAAGCGGAGATATCATTGTCCGCCTTACAGCTCCCTATACAGCAGTTCTGATTGATGAAACTACATCTGGAATGGTGGTTTCCTCAAACTTTGTAGTGATTCGAGTTGAAGATAAGAGCCTGTTGCCAGAGTATCTTTTTTGGTTGCTGAATACAGAAAAGATAAAACGAAAAATTTATGAGAATGCAACCAGTAATATGCTTGGCGCAGTTAACGCAAGATTTTTAGCTGACTTTGAATTGGTCCTTCTTTCCGAGGAAGATCAGTGTAAAATCTCCCAGTTCAATCTGCTGGCCAAAAGAGAACGCCAATTACTTAGGATGTTGGCGGAAGAAAAAGAAAAGTACTATGCTGGCGTACTGAATCAGGCGTACAAAAGAGCAAAGAAAGGGAAATGAAGATGACAAACAGAAAAGATATTGAACAGGTCCTGTGGAACGCCTGTGATAGTTTTCGCGGCAAGATCGACAGTTCCCGCTATAAAGACTACATCCTCTCCATGCTGTTCGTGAAGTACCTCAGCGATGTTTCTAAAGAGAGGCGCGAGGAGTACATCAAACAGTATGACGGGGATATGCGCCGAGTGGAGCGGGCTATGAGCCGGGAACGCTTTGCAATGGACGAGCAGTCCACTTTCGACTATCTCTATGCCAACCGGAACGACGCTGAAATCGGCCAGAAAATCAATGTGGCACTGAACCACATCGAGGAACACAACAGCGGAAAACTGCGCAATGTATTCCGGGCCATCGATTTCAACTCTCAGGTAGACTTTGGTGAACCCAAAGAGAAGAACGCTACCCTGCGCAACTTGCTGGAGGATTTCAACGGCCTGGATCTGCGTCCCAGTCAACTGGGTTCTGCCGATATCATCGGAGATGCCTACGAGTACATGATTGCTATGTTCGCCTCTGATGCCGGAAAAAAGGGTGGAGAGTTCTTTACCCCAAGCCAGGTCTCTGAACTGGTGGCCTCTCTGGTGCAGCCCAAGGAGAACGACCGAATCTACGATCCCACCTGCGGCAGCGGCGGCTTGTTGCTGAAAGCCTATAAGAAAGTACCCAGTGGCAAGGTGGCTATCTATGGCCAGGAGCTCAACGCTCAGACCTGGGCTCTCTGCACTATGAATATGTTCCTGCACGGTGTGGATGATGCCCGGATCTGGCAGGGAGATACTCTCTCTAATCCTCAGAATGTTGAGGATGATAATTTAATGAAGTTCCAGGTTGTGGTGGCAAATCCTCCCTTCAGTCTGGACAAGTGGGACAGCGGCTTCCTTTCGGAGGCTGAGGCAGACAAGAGGGGCAAGAAGAAAATGTCCGCCGAACTGGATCAGTACCACCGTTTCGATTGGGGCGTGCCTCCTACTTCCAAAGGTGATTATGCCTTTGTGCTGCATATGCTCTCCAGTTTGGATGCAGAAAACGGCCGAATGGCGGTGGTGCTGCCTCATGGTGTTCTGTTCCGTGGAGCCAGCGAGGGGAAAATCCGCCGTCAGTTGGTGGAGATGAATCTGCTGGATGCAGTCATTGGCTTACCCGCCAACTTGTTCTACGGCACTGGAATCCCAGCTTGTATTTTGGTATTCAAGAAGAACCGCACCTACCGGGATGTACTGTTCATCGACGCCTCTGGGGACGGGAACTTCGAAAAGGGTAAGAACCAGAACATTCTGCGGGACAGCGACATTACCCGTATTGTCAATTCCTATCAAGCACGGCAGAACGAGGATAAATACAGTTATGTGGCCTCCTTCGACGAGATTAAGGAGAACGACTTCAACCTGAATATCCCACGGTATGTTGATACCTTTGAGGAAGAAGAACTGGTGGATATTGATGAGGTGCAGCGGAATATTGCCACCATCGAGGCGGAATTGGCCGAGGTGCAGGCGCAGATGAAAGGCTATTTGAAGGAGCTGGGATTATGAGTAATGAGGTAGAGAACACCGGAAAAATCCTGATTTATCAAAATGAAAAGGGAGACACAAGAATTGATGTCTATTTTGAGTCAGACACCATTTGGATGACGCAAAAAGCGATGTGTGAGCTTTACCAGGTAGCTAAGTCTTCTGTCAGTGAGCACATAAGTAATATTTTTAAAGACGGCGAATTGGAGCCGGAAGCAACTGTTCGGAAATTCCGAACAGTTCAGATTGAAGGCACCCGGCAAGTAACCAGAGAGCGAGACTACTACAATCTAGACATGATTCTGGCCGTTGGTTACCGGGTGCGCAGCAATGTGGGTATACACTTCCGCCGCTGGGCCAGCGGTGTGCTGACCGAATATATGAAAAAAGGATTTGCACTTAATGATGAGCGACTGCGGAATCCTAGGGAGTTTGGCGCTGACTACTTTGATGAATTACTGGAGCGTATTCGGGATATTCGTGCCAGTGAGAAGCGGGTGTATCAGAAGGTTAAGGAGATATTCGCCCTCTCGGTCGACTACGACAGCAAAAGTCAGGTCGCTCAAAACTTTTTCAAATCGGTTCAGAACAAGTTGGAATATGCTGCCACGGGCCACACTGCGCCGGAACTCATTGCCAATCGGGCCGATGCTTTCAAGGATAACATGGGACTCACTTCTTTTAAGGGAGTCAAAGTGCGCCGGGGTGATGTGACGGTAGCGAAAAACTACATGACCCATGAGGAGATCAGCACGCTGAATCTCATTGTGAATATGTATCTGGACTATGCGGAGCTGCAGGCCAAAGGACACAACCCTATGCACATGGCGGACTGGGAAAGCAAGTTGGGCGATTTTCTGCGTTTCAATGGTCGGGAAGTTTTGGAGAATTTCGGAACTGTGAAGCGGGAGGTTGCGGAAAAACTGGCGCTGGAGCAATATGAGCAGTACGATGCCAACCGCCGGGTGCTGGAAGCGTCGGACGATGTGGACGAGCTGACCGCGGATGTGAAGCGGCTGAAACCGTGAGAAATTGAACGAATTCACTCCGAATATCCCTTGGTATGTGGATACCTTTGAGGAAAAAGAACTTGTGGATATTGATGTGGTGCAGCAAAATATCGCCAATATTGAGGCCGAATTGGCCGAGATGCAGGCGCAGATGGAGAAGTATCTGAAAGAGTTGGGGTTATAAAGGAGGAAAATAGAATGGCATTACCTACGAGCTATATGACGGGCGGATATACTAAAATCCCCCAGTATTTTGATACACTTTTGACCGCAAGGGCTCCGGAAAAGTTTACTAATAAATTTATGGCGGATCTGGGTTTTACCAGCTCAACAGATCGGCTTTTCGCCAATGTACTAAAGTCCATTGGTTTTTTGGATGACAGCGGTGTTCCCACAGAACGATATTTTAAATTTTTGGATCAAAGCTGTTCTAAACAAATGGTGGCAGAAGGTGTGCGAGAAGCTTACGAAGATTTGTTCAATCTTAATGTTACAGCTTATATGATGAGTCAAGCCGACGTAGAAGGAAAATTCAAAACCTTGACCAACGGATCAAAGGCAGCTGCTACAATTACACAGATGGCCAAGACGTTTGTTGCACTTTGCAGTTATGCAGATTGGTCTGCTGCTACAGTTTCGCCACAGCCGGAAACCTCAGTTGCATCGCCCAAACAGGAAGAACCAGCAAATCTTTCAGTTATTTCTTCACAAGAGTATCGGTCAACAGGATTCGATTTAAATTATGATATTCATATTCATCTTCCTGCCACACGTGATCAAGCGGTGTACGATGCATTGTTTGCAAGCTTAGCAAAACACATTCCGCTCAAGTGAGGTGCAGCTATGGAACATGACCTATATTCCTTTGTGTTTCGTGGACAATTGGCTGAACAGGCATTAGATAAAGCAGGAAGAAGTCGATATGCAACGGAAGAAGCTTTCTTCTCTGAAGAATTGGCCCAAAAACTTCATTTTAATGAAATAGACTCAAAATATGTAGAGCAGTCGAAAACAATGATTACTGTGTTTGCTACAATCACAGCCTTTGAAAATGCTACAAGAGAGTTTGTTTATTCTGTTCTTCTTGAAAATTACAAGACAGAATGGTGGACTAAGGGTGTTCAAAACAATATTAAAACACGAGCCGAATCCAGGAAAGCAGAAGAGGCGAAGGTAAAGTGGCATGTGAGTCGTGGTGATGCAATGATGTCGTACTTAGATTTTGGAGACTTGACAAAAATTATGCTTTCCTCAGAGAACTGGCCGCTGTTTCAACCGTATGTCGACTCTCAGGATTGGGTGCGAGCACTATTTGATGATATAGAGAAATCCAGAAATGTAATCATGCACAGTGGTGTTTTGGATGAGTATGATATTGCTCGAGTAGGCTTAAATATCCGTGACTGGTTGCGTCAGATTAATGCATAAGTAGGTGAAAAAATGACACCAGAAATCAAACACAGAATAGAGAAAATCCGGCACGGAAATGTTCCAGATGGATATAAAAAAACAAAAGCAGGCATTCTCCCTGCTGATTGGGATGTGCACATGCTTGGAGATTGCCTCAGCCGTGTGGAGAGACCGGTAGAGGTTAAGCCTAACGAATTGTACACGCAAATCGGTATCCGTTCCCATGGAAAGGGGCTTTTCTATAAAGAACCCGTTACAGGTGCAGCACTGGGAAACAAGGCGGTCTTTTGGATCGAGCCGGACTGCTTTATAGTAAATATTGTTTTTGCATGGGAACAGGCAATCGGGAAGACCACACAATCTGAAGTAGGAATGATTGGTTCCCACCGTTTTCCGATGTACCGTCCTGTAAACGATAGAGTTGATATTGATTACCTGATTTCTTATTTTTTGACAAAGCGGGGAACCGATATTCTGGAGGCAGCCTCTCCCGGAGGTGCAGGGCGAAACAAAACTCTGGGGCAAGATCGTTTTTTGAAAAGCAAAATCACACTTCCGCCAATTGAAGAACAACGAAAAATTGCCGCCATCCTCACCACCCAGGACAAGGTAATTGAGCTGAAAGAAAAACGCCTTGCCGAGAAGCAGCGACAGAAAAAGTATCTCATGCAGCAGCTTTTGACAGGCAAAAAGCGTCTGCCGGGGTTTAATGGAACATGGGAAAAGGAAAAGTTAGGATATATATGTGATATTGTAAAGGGCGAACAGGTAAACAAAAATAGTTTGTACGAAGTTGGAAAGTATTATGTGTTAAACGGAGGTGTGACACCGTCAGGATATACAGATACATGGAACACATCAGAAAACACAATATCAATAAGCGAAGGTGGCAACTCCTGCGGCTTTGTAAATTTTAACCGAGAAAAGTTTTGGAGCAGCGGTCACTGCTATACCTTGAACTCTTTGAATAGTTCTAAAATAGTAAACACATTTCTTTATCAGTACTTGAAACATCATGAGTATGAAATTAAAAGCTTGAGAGTGGGTTCTGGACTTCCCAATATTCAAAAAACCGCATTAGATAATTTCGGCCTTACATGTCCGCCGATTGAAGAGCAAACCTCCATTGCCGAAGTCCTTTCTGCCGCTGACCGTGAAATCGAGCTACTTCAGCAGGACATCGAACAGGAAAAACAAAAGAAAAAAGCCCTGATGCAGTTGTTACTGACGGGCATTGTGAGGGTGAAAACATGACGGAAAAAGAAATACAGGAACATCTCTGCAAAGAACTGCTAAAGAAGATTGTAGACAATGGGCAGAACTACACGGAAAAAATGAAGTCTGATCTGGAAGAAATCATTGACCTCGGCAAATCTCCTGAGGAGATTTGTGAAGCAACTCTTGCCTATTTTGCTATGTGCAGATGGCAGTGAAAGGAGGTGAAAACGCATGGCAACCAATCCTCCCAGCGGCGACGGACATAGAAACGGTGCGGTAAAAGACCGTTCTCAGGCTTTCAACCCTGTTACAAAACAATGGGTAAAGCGAGACAGTGACACCGGTCGCTTTATGGATGTCAAAAAGGATGGCACTCGTTTTAAGGGAGTCCGCAAAGAAAAGTAAATCCAGAGGCAGGAGAGCGAGGCGGGATTTCCCGCCCCGCTAATCCTGCGTTTACTGATATTTCCGAAAGGAGGCAACCATGGACAAATCCCTATATTTAGAAAAGAATATCAGCCAGCAGCCGGCCATTGATCTGCTGCGGTCCATGGGCTATACCTACATATCCTCGGAGGACTGCGAGGCGCAGAGAGGCAGCCGATACCATGTGCTGCTGAAAGACATTCTCCGGGGCCAGCTGCGGCGGCTCAACCGCTATGCCTTCGCCGGTGCGGAAAACGAGTTCTCCGCCGGCAATATCGAGCGGGCTATGGAAGATCTGGACGAGCCTTTAACTGACGGCCTTGTTCGCTCCAGTGAAAAAATCTATGATGCCCTGTTGCTGGGCAAAAGCTATCCAGAGACTGTGGGAGAGGGCAAAACCCTCAGTTTCAACCTGAAATACATTGACTGGGAACATCCGGAGAACAACCTGTTCCATGTTACCGAGGAGTTTGCAGTAGACAGCCGGGACAAGCTCCACAACGCCCGGCCGGATATTGTGCTGTTTATCAACGGTATCCCTTTTGCTGTTATTGAGTGTAAAACGCCCCAGATCTGCGTAGAACAGGCCGTGGAGCAGAATATCCGCAACCAGCAAAAGGAGTATATCCCACAGCTTTACAAGTTTGCCCAGATTGTGATGGCGACCAATAAAAACGCCGTGAAGTATGCCACCACCGGTACGCCTAAAAAATTCTGGAATGTGTGGAAGGAACAGAACACCGCTTTTCTGGAAGGGGCACTGGCCCAGTATGTGACTGACCGCACTCCCACTGAGCAGGATCGGAATTTGATTTCTCTGTTCAGCAAAGAACGGGTTATAGAACTGATCCGATACTTTGTGCTCTTTGACGCCAATGTAAAGAAGATTTGCCGGTATCAGCAGTATTTCGCCATCAAAGAGATTATCAAGACCATTCAGCAGTCGGACGAAAAGGGTAACCGTCAAAGCGGCGTGATCTGGCACACCCAGGGCAGCGGCAAGAGCCTGACCATGGTTATGCTGGCAAAGTATATCTTAATGGAACTGTCCGACTGCAACCCGAAAGTGGTCGTTGTCACTGATCGCAAGGAACTGGATTGGCAGATCGCAGCTACATTTGCACACACCCGGCTCAATCCGGCCAGAGCCACCAGTGGACGGAATCTGGTGGAGCTGCTGAATAGCGGCAAGGCGGATGTGGTCACTACCATCATCAATAAGTTCAACACCGCTGAAAAAATGGAGCACAAGAACTTTTCACGGGATGTGTTCCTGCTGGTGGATGAAAGCCACCGCTCCAACTATGGTCTGCTGTCCACCAAAATGAGGGCGGTGTTCCCCAATGCCTGCTACATTGGCTTTACCGGTACTCCTTTGATGAAAAAAGAGAAGGACACTATAGCGAAATTCGGTAAGCTGATCCACAAATATACCATCAAGGACGGTGTGGATGACGGAGCCATTGTGCCGCTCATTTACGAAGGCCGTTTTGTGGAACAGAATGTGGATGAGGCTAATATAGATCTCTGGTTCAAACAGACTACCAAACGGCTCACGGAAGCGCAGCGGGATGACCTTTCACGGAAATGGAGCAGTATCCGTCGCCTAACCTCCACCGATGCTCGTATCAAGCGGATTGCTCTGGACATCAATGAGCACTTCATTGAAGGGTACAAAGATACCGGCTTTAAGGCTATGCTGGCCACTAACTACAAGCGGGATGCGATTCGGTATCTGGAGTGTTTTGAGCAATTTGGGGATTTGAACTGTGCCGTGGTGATCTCGCCGCCTGATCTGCGGGAAAGTGTAGACGATATAGACGAGGGTGCCGACGATAAGGTCATTGCCTACTGGAATAAAATGATGAACCGCTACGGTGACGCAGATGCCTACGAAGAGGCAATGAAGAACCAGTTCTGCGCAGGAGACATCGATATTCTTATTGTGTGCAGTAAGTTGCTTACCGGTTTTGATGCCCCCATCTGCCAGGTGCTCTACATCGACAAAGAGTTGAAAGAACACGGTCTGCTCCAAGCTATAGCCCGCACCAATCGGCTGTATGAAGGCAAGGACTACGGCCTCATTGTGGACTACCGTGGACTGATTGAAAAGTTGGATACCGCTATGGATCTGTACAGTGGTGCCGGGCTGGAGAACTTTGACAGTGGAGACCTGAAGGGTGTTGTGGTGGATGTCATGTCGTCTGTGGCTGGCCTGCGGGAAGCCTATACCCGGTTGACAGAATTGTTTGCAGACTTGAAAAATCCACGCGACACCGAAGAAGTGGAAGTGTTTCTTGCTGACGATAAGAAGCGAGAGAGCTTTTATAATCTCCTCTGTGCTTTTGGCAAAGCGTTGAATATGGTACTGAATGCGGAACAGGCGTATGCAGCCATTCCGAAAGATGAATTGAAGCAGTATCAAAACACTTTTATCTTTTTCTCCAAGGTGCGCCGTAGCGTGAAAATCCGTTACTGCGATGCCATTGATAACCGGGAATATGAGCCGCTGATGCAAAATCTTCTGGATACACACCTCTCCGTAGCTGGTCTGAAACAGATCACCAGCCCCATCGATATTCTGAACAAAGATGACTTTGAACGAGAATTAGAGGAATTAGGTTCGCTCCGCGCAAAGGCAGATGCTATTACCAGCAAATTGACCCGCAGCATCAGCGAAAAGTATCAGGAGAATCCTGCCTATTACGACAGTTTCTCCAAGCGTATCAAGGACGCATTGGAGCAGTACAAGGAAAAGGTAATCTCCGAGGCTGAATATCTGGCAAAGATGCGTACCATCATGGAAGACTATCACGCCGGAAAAAGCACCGTGACCTATCCGGAATCCATTAAGAATAATGTACACGCCCAGGCGTTTTACGGTGTTCTGTCAGCAGTATTCGACGAAGCGAAGGAAGCGGAAGTTTCTCCTGATTTTGTTGCGGAGATTGCGGAAGAGATTACAAAAATTGTGGCCAATCACAGTCAAGTGGACTGGACCAACAACAAAACAATCCACGACCGAATCTCGCAGGATATTGATGACCTTTTTTATGACTATGAGAAAGAGCGAGGATTAAAGCTGTCTTTTGACACCATTGATAAGATCATCGAAAATGTCAAAACAGTAGCACTTCGGAGGTTTTGACAGCAATGGCACAGGAAAGAACCGTCGTATATGAAAACAACGAGATCCACTACCTGCTGGAGCAGAAGCAGGTAAAAAATCTCAATCTGCGGGTTCATAAGGATTGTATGGTTTATGTTTCAGCTAATCCGGATGTCCCGGCTGAAAAAGTTGACGATTTTGTGGTGAGCAAATGGGCCTATATTCGCTCAGCACAAAGAAAGTTTCGTGAGATGGCGCAGTATACCCCTCAACCCAAGCAGTATGTCAGTGGAGAGACTTTCTATCTGCTGGGCAGAGGAATCCGCCTGAAAGTGGAGAACAGTATGCGGGATGCAATTTCCTCTGATGGGATATATCTTCGTCTTTGTGTGAAAGACACGGAAGACTTTGCAAAAAAGCAAAAGATGGTGACCCGTTACCTGGATGAGCAGTGTCGATCCATTTTCGGTGAAATTATTTTGGAAACCTACCCCATATTTCAAAAATATGGGGTGCCGATGCCAGAACTGCGGATTCGGAATATGGAGACCAGGTGGGGATCTTGTCTGGCCAAAAAGGGAGTTGTTACACTGAATAAGAGGCTGTTAGAAGCACCACGCAACTGTATCGAATATGTCGTGATGCACGAGCTCTGCCACTTCGTTCATCCAAATCATTCGAAGCAGTTCTATGCGTTCCTAACGATGCTGATGCCGGACTGGAAACAGAGGAAAGAGGCCCTGGATAAAAGCGCAACTTTCTGGTTGTGAAATTCTGTAAGCACATCCGGCAAAACAATGAAGTCGGTACTCCGTTCAAAGAATTGCAGCAGGTTTTGCCGGGGCTTGATCGAAACTAAATCCGCGTTTTGATGAGAGAATTGCGTGAAAGCGGGAAGGTTTTCTGCGAAGGTACAACAAGTACCGCAAGGTGGTTTGCGTCCAAATAATCCAAAATACTAACGAATCTTGGAACCAACTTGGAACTGACTTGGGACCAACTTTGAACTAACTTGCGACCTAATCAGCAAAGTGCGTGCTGACGATTAAAGCGGATGGCGGATCTCATAAATCCGGGAGCGAGCAGGCAGAGCGGGACGCAAAAATGAGCTCCATTCTGGATAAGCGCGCTATTCCTCTGCTGCGCCTTCGTACAGATGGCAGCAGGGAAAAAGAGAAAATTGGAAATGCACTAAAGAGGGACTGATTATGCCGAAAATTATCAGGAACGCAATCAGATGCAAAAAATGTGGAGAAGTCATCAAGAGCGAAACCGTTCATGATTTCAAGTTTTGCAGCTGCGGCTCATGCGCCGTGGACGGCGGCCACGATTACCTTCGCAGGTGCGGAAATCGTGAGGATTGGGAAGAACTGTCTGAAGTGGAAAAGCTGGAGAACAACGGCGCATTGACTTGATTTTGAATGATAGAAATTGAGGAATAGAACCATGCCTCTTGAAATCGTAAGAAACGACATAACGAAAATGGCTGTAGACGCCATCGTCAACGCGGCGAAGGAATCTCTGCTGGGCGGAGGCGGCGTGGATG
>ERZ857840.2056-NODE-2056-length-20520-cov-4.277742_pt1 | contig 20520 bp, 14 predicted proteins | sample MGYA00519760_ERZ857840 | MGnify/ENA primary metagenome ERZ857840 (study PRJEB31778, sample SAMEA3449371) | human gut metagenome | biome: human gut; feature: human-associated habitat; material: faeces | place: United Kingdom | collected 2010/2012 ... | reverse complement strand
AAGCAGATGAGATGCTTCCGGTAGATATGTATATCGGAGGAGTAGAACATGCAGTACTTCACCTTCTGTATTCACGTTTCTACACCAAGTTCTTATATGATATCGGAGTCGTAGACTTTGACGAGCCATTCCATAAACTGTTCAACCAGGGAATGATCACTGGTAAGAACGGTATTAAGATGAGTAAGTCAAAAGGAAACGTTGTATCACCGGATGATCTGGTAAGAGACTATGGATGTGACTCCCTGAGAATGTATGAACTCTTCGTTGGACCACCGGAGTTAGATGCTGAGTGGGATGACAGAGGAATCGACGGAGTAAACCGTTTCCTGAAACGTGTATGGAACCTTGTTATGGACAGCAAGGACGCAGACATCACAGCAACAAAAGAGATGATCAAAGAGCGTCACAAACTGGTATACGATGTAACAACACGTCTGGAAAGCTTCAGCCTGAATACAGTAATCTCAGCATTCATGGAGCACAACAACAAACTGCTTGAGATCGCTAAGAAAGAGGGCGGAATCGACAAAGAGACATTATCTACAATGGCAGTACTTCTGTCACCATTCGCACCACACGTTGCAGAAGAACTGTGGGAAGAACTGGGACACACAGAGAGCGTATTCAAAGCCGGATGGCCAAAATACGACGAGAACGCTATGAAAGATGATGAGATCAAAGTTCCGGTACAGATCAACGGAAAGACAAAAGCAGTTATCGAGATCTCTGCAGACGCTTCCAAAGAAGAAGCACTTGCAGCAGGTAAAGAAGCAATTGCCGACAAGCTGACAGGAAATGTGATCAAAGAGATCTATGTTCCGAAGAAGATCATTAATATTGTAATGAAATAAGAAATTCATATAGAATTATAATGAATGGGGAAAGAGGGTTGCCTGAAAGAGAGCGGGTGATCCTCTTCTTTTTTATAGTCAATATAAGTTATAATTTATTGCAATTATATATACTGCTGTGTTAAAATACAACAAAGCATATTTCAAAATTGTCAAAGGTGTGTGTCACCGTCTATAGTCTGATTACATTTCGGAAATCTATGCTTTTATACCAGGAAAAAAGCAGGGGTCCGAGCAAAACAATCAGATTCCGTAATACAGATATAAGGACAGTATTTGAGATAATCCAGATGATTTATGAACGGGATTATAAAAAGATGAATGCATTCATTGTATGGAGAAAAAGAATTGATACTGAATTAGCACTCGTTGAATATGTGTAAGGCATTGGAAGAACTATCCGTTATTTGAAAGATAATAGAAGATTTACAAGGAGAAGTATAAAATGAATATTACAGTATATCTCGGAGCAAATGAAGGAAATGACCCATTTTTTAAAGAAGCAGTGCGTGAGTTGGGAGCGTGGATTGGAACAAATGGAAATACTCTTGTATATGGCGGTTCAAAATCTGGCCTGATGGGAGAACTTGCAGAAAGTGTATTGCAGGCCGGTGGTAAAGTAATCGGTGTAGAGCCACAGTTTTTTATTGATGCAGGATTTGTATATGACGAGATTACGGAACTGATCACGACGAAAGATATGTCAGAAAGAAAGGCAAAGATGATAGAACTTGGAGACGCGTTCATTGCATTTCCGGGAGGAACGGGAACACTGGAAGAGATCACGGAGGTGATGTCCAAGGTATCGCTAAAGCATTTGGATGCACCGTGTATTCTATATAATCTGAACGGATATTATGACAGCCTGAAGCAGCTTCTGGAGCATATGATAGAGATGGATCTTTCATCCAGAGAAAAGCAGGAAGGAATATATTTTGCAGAGAATCTGGAAAAAATTCAGAAGTGTCTGGCTAAATAGAGGGGATGTCATGAAAGAAAATAAGAACAGGATGATTGACCGTCAAATCAGAAAAATGATAAGATAAAAAAGGTACAAAATGAGAGACCAATGAGGAAAGGAATGAACTTCGATCAGCTGAAATTAAATCTTCAGGGAGAGGTTACATTGAATTATGGTAAGTTTATATCTACGGTTATTAACTTTCTGATCACATACAAAGGTTATAATTCCGCTGTTGAATTTAGTATCATTGGCTAATCATGACATGAGAAAGACTTGGTGTTGTGTTTGTGGTGTATATGGAGGGATGTTTAGAAAAACTAACGGAGATTTGGACGCCCTTAGATTTTCTTACATCACGGAATCTTAGCCACAAACATAACACCAAGTCTTTCTCATGGACTCAGAGGCCACGATGATAAATTAAATACCAATTGATTGAGTGAAAAGCCGCGACTTTTCTAATCGTTTATAAAATTCAGAATAAAAATCCCCATCTTCCGGATAAGGCGTAAGATAAAACTGCGTCAGCACATGCATACTGATCGTCCTGGCGGTTCCGTCAGAATTCGCAGAAGAATCGAAAGCAAGATTCATAACATATTCCTGAAGGTCTTTCAGAAAGAAATGCCAGTCGGCTATATATTTTTCATAAGTTTTCAGATTCGGTGTATCCAACCATTTCTTGATTTTTACTTTGGAACGGTCTGTTTTTGGACATTCATGTATCTGTAAGAAATACTGGAAAGACCGATTTTCATAAAAGCGTCCAAGAGGAAACATACGGCAGATTCCGGGACGGAATGCATGGACCGTACAGCGTCCATTAGTATCCAGAAAGGAACAGGCTTCTTCGGCTCTGGCCATTTTCAGATTCGGAAGAATGATACCGTCTACAACATTAAGTTCCAGAGGGCCGGTCAGCAGTTCGTTTACAGATTTGGAAAGATTGGTGGAAAGCCGGTATACATCCAGTGGATCAAGGACGATGGAATTTCCCATGCCATGACAACAGGCAGAGCAGCCATCACATCCTTTACAGTCTGTCTTGGCCATGTCATTGCTGCTATATAATCTTCCATCGGATATTTCATCCAAATTAATTTCTCTTAACATATTTATTACCTCATATCTGTGTTTATCGTTTTCTTGTATAGACTTGTTAGATAAGTTGATTATAGTGTAAAATAGAGAAAGATGCAAATAAAATAGAAGGGATGAGGAAAGGTATGAAATTTTTTCATTTATCGGATCTGCATATTGGAAAGCAGCTTCATCGTTATAATTTAAAAGAAGATCAACAGGTGATATTAAAAGAAGTTATTACTTATGCAAAAGAATTACGGCCGGATGCAATTGTAATCGCCGGAGATATTTATGATAAGTCCGTTCCATCGGCAGAAGCTGTGAATGTATTTGATGAGTTCCTGACGGATCTTTCAGAGATTACACCAGAGATTCCGATTCTGATTATCAGTGGAAACCACGATTCGCCGGATCGTCTGAAGTATGCATCTGAGATTTTAAAGAGACATCATATTTACCTTGCCGGCAATGTTCCTGAAAGACCGGAAGAACATATTGAAAAAGTAACTTTGCATGATGCATATGGAGAGGTGGATTTTTATCTGCTTCCATTTATGAAGCCGGCATATGTAAAAAATATTTTTGTTGATGGAACACCGGAAACGTATTCAGATGCTGTAAAAGAAATTATTAAACGGGAAAAGATAGATTATAAAGATAAAAGAAATGTATTAGTTTCACATCAATTCTATGTGGGCGAAAAAGCGGAAAGCCCGGAAACCTGTGATTCGGAAGTGTTTTCTGTAGGTGGGATTGATAACGTAGATATTGGATCGGTGAAAGAATTTGATTATGTAGCACTGGGGCATCTTCACGGTGCACAGTGTATCGGAAAACCGGAGATCCGCTATTGTGGAACGCTTTTAAAGTATTCGGTCAGCGAGAGTACACAGAATAAAAGTCTTACCGTGGTGACATTAAAGGCAAAAGGCGAGAAGCCGGAAATTGAAAATTACCCGCTGCATCCGTTAAGAGATGTCAGAAAGAAAAAAGGAACACTGGATGAGATTATAAAAGAAGCCCAAGAGACGGAAAAAGATGATTATATCAGTATTACACTGACAGATGAAATCGATCCGTATAAGCCGAAAGAGCAGCTGGAACGGATATTTTCCCATATACTGGAGATCCGGGTGGATAATCAGCGGACAAGAACAAAATTAAAAGAAATGGATGAAGAACTGGTCATGAAAGATCCTTTTACTTCTTTTGCGGAATTCTATAAGGAGATGCAGGGAAGAGAGATGAATGGGGAAGAAGAGACGATCATGAAAGAAATCTTCGATAAGGCGAAGGGAGTTGAGTAGATGAGACCGGTAAAGCTAATTATGTCGGCATTTGGATCATATGCCGGTAAAACAGAGATTGATTTTACGGAGATCCCGAATGGTCTGTTTCTGATTACAGGAGATACAGGTGCGGGTAAGACGACGGTCTTTGATGCGATTACTTATGCATTGTATGACAGGACCAGCGGAGGAACCAGAGATGGAAATATGATGCGAAGCCAGTATGCTGGAGAAGAAACGAGTACTTATGTAGAGTACACTTTTTTGTATCAAAAGAAAGAATACAAGATACGAAGAAACCCGGAATATCTACGACTTGGGAAAAGAAGATATGCAGACGGGTCGCCGAGATATGTGAAAGAAACTCCGAAGGTAGAACTGACATTGCCGGACGGCAGCATATTCAAAGGAAAGAAAAGAGAGACAGATCAGAAGATTTCCGAGATTATCGGACTGGATGCAGACCAGTTTACGCAGATTTCCATGATTGCACAGGGAGAATTTCTCAAGCTTTTGCTGGCTGAGTCCAGGGAACGGAAAAAGATATTTTCCAGAATATTTCAGACGCGGTTTTACTACAGGATACAGGAAGAACTGAAAAAACAGGCTGTACAGTTATATGTGAAGCTGGAACAAAATCTTCAGGAAATGAAACTTGAGATGGCCAGAGTGGAATATCCGTCATATAAGAAGGATGGAGGTGTGTGGCCGGAAGAAGTTCAGCTGGAAAAATGTACAGAAGAAAATGAACTTATAAAGCAGTGGAAGGTGATTGCCGGGCAGGATATTCCGGACAGAGAACGTATATCCGTGATTTTGAAAGAGATCATTGATCAGGGAAACCGGTGGGAAAAAGTATGCAAAAAAGAATCTTCCCGGGCGCAGATGGTACTGGAAGATAAGAACCGACTGCTGAAGGAAGCAGAACTGCTGAATCAGCTCTTTGATTCGTATGAACGGGTATTGAGCCGACTGGAAGAAAAAATGCCGGAAAAAGCGAAATATGAGTTTTTAACAGGACGGATACAAACAGGTAAAAAGGCGGGACGTGTACTGCAAGAAGAAAAAAGGTATCTGGAGGAAGAAAAGCGCCTGACAAAACTGGAAGTACAGGAACGTAGTCTTCAAAAGGAATTACAGGAATGCCGGAAGCAGCTGCAGGAATTAACAGACAAACAGAAAGAAGCTGGCCGGGAAAAGACGGAAAAAGAGACAGTACTTACAGAAAAAAAGGTGCGGATACAGGATGCAATTTTACAGTATCAAAGTATGAATGCAAAAAAAGAAGAATTAGATAAAATTATAAAAGAAATAAAAAACTATCTTAATCAATCGGAAACCATACTACAGAAGAAAGAAATCCTGCAAAACAATCGAAAAGAAATATTAACATTTCTAAAGAAATATGAAAAGATAGAAACATGCATAAATGAATGCAGGAATCAAAAAGAACATATAGAAGAACAGATACGCCATTACGAAGAGCTTGACCATCAGGAAGAGAGAAAAGAAGAATTAAAAGAAGACTGCGAAAGAGCAAAGAAGGAAGCAGACAGGGAGCAGAAGAATTATGAAAATGCCTGGGCGGAATATGAAATGAAGTATCACAAGTTCCTGAATGAACAGGCGGGGATACTTGCTTTGAATCTGGAAGATGGGCAGCCTTGTCCGGTCTGTGGTTCCAGAGAACATCCACAGATTGCAGCCTTGAGTGATGAGGCGCCGACGCAGGCGGAAGTGGAACTTGCAAAAGCTGAAAGGGATAAGAAAGAAAAAATAAGAGATATAAAAACAGAAGCATTCAGGAAATGTCTTGCGGGATATCAGGCAGCACAGGAAATCTGTCTGACACTTCGAAAGAATATAAAAGATGAGGTGGAAGATATAACTGGAATTGGCTGGAAAGAGAAGATACAAAGCCTGAAGCGTACGCTTATGGAAACGGAAAAAAGATTGAAACAGCTGGAAGAAATTTTTGAAAGATGTAGAACGTTAAAAGAGAATCAGGAACAGATTGCGGACCAGATAGAAAAATTGGAAGAAAAAGAACGAAAGACCAGCCAGAGTCTGACGGAATCAAAACTTATGTATACAAAGCTGGAGGCGGAGTATCAGGCAATGGAGGAGAAGCTTCCATACAAGACGATGGAAGAAGCCGAAGAACATCTGAGAGAGATAACAGGAAAACTTGAGTTGGTCAGAAATAATTACGAGACGGTAACAAGATGTCTTACGGAAAAGCAGAATAAAGAAAAGGAACTGGAAGGACAACAGAAGACCGTATCAGCATCTGTCGTGCAATCACAGGAAGAAGTACAGAAAAAGATACGTTCCTATAAACAGATTATAAAAGAGCAGGGATTTGAGGACGAAGAAAGCTACCATAGTCAATGTATGACTGAGAGAGAACTGGAAGAAGCAGAACAATGGATAGAGGCATATCAGAAAGAATTGCAGGAACTGGAAGCGAACAGGACATTGCTTGAGCAACAGTTAGAGGGAAAAGAAAGAAAAGATACGGAACAGATTGCGCGGGAGATAAAAGAGGCATCCGGAGAGCTGGAAGAAATCCGTAAGGAATATATGAAACTTCATAATACCAATGAAAGAAACCGTGAGATAAGAGACAATCTGAAACGTAATTTTGAAAAGAACAGTGGACTTCAGAAGCAGTATGAGATTGTTGGAAATCTGAGTAAGACAGCAAATGGGAATCTGAGCGGAAGTGCCAAGCTTGATTTTGAGACCTATATTCAGAGGCAGTATTTCCGTCAGATCATACGTGCTGCGAATAAGAGACTGGTTCGTATGACGTCAGGAGAGTTTATTCTGCAATGCAGAGATGTAGAAAAACTGGGTAGCCAGGGACAGGCCGGACTGGATCTGGATGTTTATCATATGGCAACAGATACGGTCAGAGATGTAAAAACATTATCGGGAGGAGAGTCTTTCATGGCAGCTTTATCCATGGCACTTGGACTTTCAGATATTGTCCAGAATACAGCAGGTGCAATCCATCTCGATACAATGTTTATTGATGAAGGATTCGGGTCTTTGGATGATGTATCGAGAGATCAGGCAATCCGTGTGTTGAATGATCTTGCAGATAAGGACAGACTGATTGGAATTATTTCTCATGTAAATGAACTGAAGGAGCAGATAGATCATAAACTTGTGGTGAAAAAGAACGAAAAGGGAAGTTCTGTAAGCTGGTCTTTATAAGAGAAATATAAGGTATAAGATCAGAAATACAGAGAAGCTGTCATTTTCTCTATAGTATATGCAGATAAAAAAGGAAATCTGTTGCAATATATAAACATGCAACAGATTTCCTTTTTATATCATATTATTTATGGTCGTTCTGATATTTCAAAGCGGCTTCAATAAATCCTCTGAACAATGGATGCGGTCTGTTCGGTCTTGATTTTAATTCCGGATGAGCCTGAGTGGCAACAAACCAAGGATGCTCAGGAATCTCGATCATTTCCACGATTCTTCCGTCTGGTGAAAGTCCGGAAAGCTTCATGCCGTGAGAAGTCAGTGCATCACGATAATCGTTATTTACTTCATAACGATGACGGTGACGTTCGCTGATCTGCTCTGTTCCATACATTTCGTAAGCTTTTGATGTCTTATCAAGAACACAAGGATAAGCTCCCAGTCTTAAAGTTCCACCGATGTCTTCGATACCGATCTGTTCCGGCATGATATGGATAACCGGATGTGTAGTGTTCGGATCAAGCTCAGCACTGTGTGCATCGTTATATCCAAGAACGTCTCTTGCAAATTCTACGATAGAAAGCTGCATTCCGAGACACAGACCTAAGAAAGGTACATTGTGTGTACGGGCATATTTGATTGCTTCGAGTTTTCCGTCAATTCCACGTGTACCGAATCCTCCCGGAACCAGAATACCACTTACATCACCGAGTAATTCATCTACATTATCGGCAGTAACAGTTTCGGAATCGATCCATTTGATATTTACGGTTGCACGGCTGAAGATTCCACCATGTTTTAAGGCTTCTACCACGCTGATGTAAGCGTCATGAAGTTGGATATATTTACCAACCAGAGCAACTGTGACTTCTGTGTTTGGATTCTTAAGGTAGTCAACCATCTCTGTCCAGTCTTTTAAGTCTGGTTCCGGATAATCAAGGTGCAGACATTCACATACGACACCTGCAAGGTTCTCTTTTTCCATTGCAAGAGGTGCTTCGTAGAGATATTCTACATCCAGGTTCTGCAGTACATGGTTAGCAGGTACATTACAGAATAATGCAATCTTGTCCTTGATTCCGACACCGAGCGGATATTCAGAACGACATACCAGGATATCCGGCTGGATTCCCATTCCCTGAAGATCTTTTACACTTGCCTGTGTAGGTTTGGTCTTCATTTCCTGAGAAGCTTTCAGATATGGAATCAGTGTAACATGGATCAGGATAACATTTTCATGTCCTTTTTCATGCTGGAACTGACGAATGGCTTCCAGGAAAGGCTGGCTTTCGATGTCACCAACAGTTCCACCGACTTCAATAATGGCAATTTCCGTATTCTCAGCAGCAGGGTTGCGGTAGAAGCGGGATTTGATCTCGTTTGTAATATGTGGGATAACCTGAACCGTTCCTCCGCCGAAATCTCCGCGGCGTTCTTTCTGAAGAACAGACCAGTAGATTTTACCGGTTGTTACATTTGAATTCTTGCTCAGACTTTCATCGATGAATCTTTCATAATGTCCAAGGTCAAGGTCGGTCTCAGCACCATCATCAGTTACAAATACTTCACCATGCTGTACAGGGTTCATAGTACCAGGGTCAATGTTGATATACGGGTCAAATTTCTGCATTGTGACTGTGTAACCACGGGCTTTCAACAGACGTCCGAGGGACGCAGCCGTAATTCCTTTACCTAATCCGGATACTACACCGCCTGTAACGAATACGTATTTTACTGCCATAACTTCCTCCTTAAGTCAAAAATAGTTTCTCTGTTATAAAGTGTTCAAAAAAATACTTTAAGATTATACACCTTTGTTATTAAAAAATACAGAGTTTTTTTCATATTTTGCTTCAAAAGTTGCCTGAATAGACAGACGCTTGAACTGTTTGATGTCTACAGACCCCGGCATGACAGATACATGAACCTGACAGCCTTTTAATTTTGGAAGCTGATCCATTGCAAGTCTGGCGTCTTTGCTGGTTGCGGCACTTACGGAGAGTGCAATGAGGACTTCATCGGTATGCAGACGTGGATTACGGCTGCCCAGATACTTGGTCTTCAGACTTTGGATTGGTTCGATCGCCTGTGGTGAGATGATCTTAATCTCGTGTTCAATACCTGCAAGTTCTTTTAATGCATTTAACAGCAGGGCAGAGCATGCACCGAGAAGATCGGATGTCTTTCCAGTGACGATTGATCCATCCGGGAGTTCCAGTGCTGCCGCAGGTCCGTTGGTCCGTTCGGCTTCTGTCAATGCTGCATCGACGACCGGTCTGTCATGAACCGTAATATTTGCCTGATTCATTAACATTTCTAATTTATAAGTCTCTTCTTCAGAGCATGCACCAAGCAAGAGTCTTCTTCTGGATGCATAGTATCTGCGGATAATCTCCTGACGGGAAGCTTCCTGACATGCATCGTCGTCGCAGATACAGTTTCCGGCCATATTCACTCCCATATCGGTTGGAGATTTATAAGGACTTTCACCGTAGATGCGCTGGAACATTGCATTTAATACAGGGAAAATCTCTACATCACGATTATAGTTGATGGTTGTCTCACCATATGCTTCGAGATGGAACGGATCAATCATATTGATATCATTCAGATCAGCTGTTGCTGCCTCGTAAGCGAGGTTAACCGGATGCTTCAACGGGATATTCCAGATTGGGAATGTTTCGAATTTGGCGTATCCGGCTTTGATTCCGTGTTTGTGTTCGTGATATAACTGGGACAGGCAGACTGCCATTTTACCGCTTCCAGGTCCTGGTGCAGTTACAACGACCAGCGGACGGCTTGTCTTAATATAATCATTTTTTCCATATCCGTCGTCACTTACAATAAATGGTACATTTGTAGGGTAGCCAGGGATCAGGTAGTGGCGGTACACTTTGATACCCAGTTTTTCCAGGCGGTTTTTGAATAATTCAGCACTTTCCTGAGCGTTATATTTGGTAATAACAACGCTTCCGACATAGAGCCCCAGTCCCTGATAAATCTGCATCAGGCGAAGTACATCGGAATCATAGGTGATACCAAGATCACCGCGGATCTTGTTCTTTTCAATGTCTTCGGCACTGATGACGATGACGATCTCGGCCTGATCAGAAAGTTCTCTTAACATGCAAAGCTTGCTGTCTGGCTGGAATCCGGGAAGAACTCTGGAAGCATGATAATCATCAAAAAGTTTACCACCAAATTCCAGATAAAGTTTGTTGTCAAATTGACCGATGCGTTCACGGATGTGTTCGGACTGCATTTTTAAATATTTTTCGTTATCGAATCCAATTTTCATAAGTATATGCCCTCGTTTAAAATTTATTTGATTTTTGATGCGGTAAAACTGCTGTATGCAGATCTGCCGTCATACTTTGTATAAAAATGAAAAGAAAAATGCGCCGGAAGCGGCATAAGCATTTTCATTTCAAGTATACTACAACACATAGGAAGTTTACAATCTTTTCATAATGTTTTTATTGATTTCTAACATGACGCTCTATATAATAATTAGGTATACAGGAGGATTAAAATGGATAACCAGAATAATAAGAATAACAAGAATAATAAACAGGGTATATCGTTTATTTTACTGGTCACAGTTATTACATCGATCCTGGTGATCGCACTGTTCCAGTTTCAGGGAATGACCTCTGCAAAAGAGATTACCTATAATAAATTTCTGAAAATGGTAGATGACGGAGAGGTCAGAAAAGTACAGATCCAGAGTGACAAAATCATGATTGTTACAAAAAAGGACAAGGACAGCGGGGTTGCACAGGAATATTACACAGGAGTGGTGAATGACGATGACCTGACAAAGCGTCTGGAGAAGGCAGGCGTGGAGTTTAAGCAGGAGATTCCGGATACTACATCGGCAGTAGCGATGAACGTGATCTTAACATTCCTGCCAATTGCATTCTTTGTCGGAATGATCATCTGGATGACAAAGCGTATGTCAAAGGGCGGCGGCATGATGGGAATCGGTAAGAGCAATGCCAAGATGTATGTGGAAAAGCAGACCGGAGTTACATTTAAAGATGTAGCCGGACAGGATGAAGCGAAAGAATCTTTACAGGAAGTGGTAGATTTTCTCCATAATCCGGGAAAATATACGAGTGTCGGTGCAAAGCTTCCGAAGGGAGCACTGTTGGTCGGCCCTCCGGGAACAGGTAAGACGCTTTTGGCGAAAGCAGTAGCAGGAGAAGCAAAGGTGCCGTTCTTTTCATTGAGTGGTTCGGCATTTGTGGAAATGTATGTCGGTGTCGGAGCATCCAGAGTGCGTGATCTGTTCAAGCAGGCACAGCAGATGGCACCATGTATCATTTTCATCGACGAGATTGATGCGATCGGTAAAAGCCGAGACAATCAGATGGGTGGCAATGATGAGCGTGAGCAGACACTGAATCAGCTGCTTGCAGAGATGGATGGATTTGAAAGCAATAAAGGACTGGTACTTTTGGCTGCAACTAACAGACCGGAGATTTTGGATCCTGCATTATTAAGACCGGGACGTTTTGACAGACGTATCATTGTTGAAAAACCAGATCTGAAAGGACGTGTAGAAGTCCTGAAGGTTCATTCTAAAGATGTGAAGATGGATGAGACAGTCAATCTGGAGGAAATCGCACTTGCGACATCCGGAGCAGTAGGTTCTGATCTTGCAAATATGATCAATGAAGCGGCAATTAATGCTGTAAAGCATGGAAGAAATGCAGTATGTCAGTCTGATTTATTTGAAGCGGTAGAAGTGGTACTTGTAGGTAAGGAAAAGAAAGACCGTATCATGAGCCAGGAAGAACGAAGGATTGTTTCTTACCATGAAGTCGGACATGCACTTGTAAGTGCATTGCTGAAAGATGCGGAGCCGGTACAGAAGATTACAATCGTTCCACGTACAATGGGAGCACTTGGTTATGTAATGCAGACTCCGGAAGAAGAAAAATTCCTGAATACCAAAAAAGAACTTCAGGCAATGTTAGTCGGACTGCTTGCAGGACGTGCGGCAGAAGAAGTAGTGTTTGATACGGTTACAACAGGAGCCTCTAATGATATTGAGAAAGCAACAAGCGTAGCAAGAGCGATGATCACACAGTATGGTATGAGCGAGAAATTCGGATTGATCGGTCTGGAATCTATTCAGAACCGTTATCTGGACGGACGCCCGGTCAGCAACTGTGGACAGCAGACAGCATCAGAGATTGACGAAGAAGTTATGAAGATGTTGAAAGATGCTTACGAAGAGGCAAAACAGCTTCTGAGAAATCACAGACAGGCGCTGGATAAAATTGCTGCATTCCTGATTGAAAAAGAGACAATTACCGGAAAAGAATTTATGGAGATTTTCCATGAAGTAGAAGGAATTGATCCAGATGCACCGAAGAAGGAAGAAGCAAGAATCGGTATGAATCCGGTAGAGGGTGAAGGATTTGTGATGAAGCCGGCAGATGATATAGATGATGCGCATAACGCAGATGTACAGGAAAAATCAGAAAAGACAGAAGAAAAAACTGTCGGAACAGCAACTGAATCTGTTCATGAAGAATAGAATTCTATAAAAAAGAACAAAAGATATGAAGTATGGCAAGAGCCGGCTTCATATCTTTTTTCTTTTCAATTATATTTGTCTGGTATATAATAGGCAGGATAAGATTATTCTGGAGGAGATATAACATGAAAGGAAGATTGTTCGGAGTCGGAGTTGGTCCAGGTGATCCGGAACTTATGACGTATAAGGCTGTTCGTACGATAGAAAAATGTCCGGTAATAGCAGTGCCTGCGAAGGGCAGGGAACATGCGGTCAGTTACAGAATTGCGGCAGGAATGGTAGATAATATGGAAGAAAAAGAATATCTGGATCTGGATACGCCGATGACAAAGGACAGACAGATTCTGAATCAGAATTATGAGAAAGCTGCCAAAAGGATCATAGAGGAACTGGAAAAGGAAAAAGATGTAGCATATCTGACATTGGGAGATCCAACGATTTATTCGACTTATATGTATATTCAACGTATTATAAAGGAAAAAGGATATGAAACATCAATTATAAACGGGATTCCATCATTTTGCGCAGCTGCATCAAAACTGAATGAAAGTCTGGCAGACAGAGCAGATGAGCTTCATGTGATTCCATCCAGCTATGATATAAGGAACGCATTGAGATATCCGGGAACGAAGGTCCTGATGAAGTCTGCTTCCAGATTAGCGGAGGTAAGGGAAATCCTGGAAGAAAAAAATGTGGATGTAAAGATGATAGAAAATTGTGGGATGGCAGACGAACAGATATATGAACGGTTGGAAGATATACCAGAGCATGCCAGCTATTATTCGCTTCTGATTGTAAAAGAATCTGTGTAACATTCATAAGCAACGGGTAAGAAAATAGTAAAAGAAAATGTACAGGTGACATATATGGAAAATTTTAATATACAGGAAGAACTGAAGAAGCTGCCAGGAAAACCAGGTGTATATCTTATGCACGATGAAAAAGATGCGATCATTTATGTCGGAAAAGCAATCAGTCTTAAAAACCGTGTCCGACAGTATTTTCAGAGCAGCAGGAATAAGGGAGCCAAGATAGAACAGATGGTGACACATATTTCCAGGTTCGAATATATTGTGACGGATTCCGAGCTGGAAGCGCTTGTTCTGGAATGTAATCTGATTAAAGAACACAGACCAAAATACAATACGATGCTGATGGATGATAAAACGTATCCATTTATAAAAGTAACTGTAAATGAACCTTTCCCGCGTGTAATGATGGCAAGGCGGATGAAGAAAGATAAGGCAAAATATTTTGGTCCGTATACCAGTGCCGGTGCAGTAAAAGATACTATTGAACTGATACGAAAGCTTTATCATATTCGAAGCTGCAATCGTTCACTCCCAAAAGATATCGGAAAAGAACGTCCGTGTCTCAATTATCATATCCATCAGTGTTATGCGCCGTGTCAGGGCTACATTTCCAGAGAAGAGTACAGGAAATCTATTGATGAAGTAGTAAGATTCCTGAATGGAAATTATGATCCGATATTAAAAGAACTGGAAGAAAAGATGCTGGATGCATCCGAAAATCTGGAATTCGAGAAAGCAATAGAATACAGGGAACTTCTTGCAAGCGTTCAGAAGATCGCTCAGAAACAGAAGATTACAGATACAGCAGGGGACGACAGGGATATTATTGCAATGGCTTCGGAAGGTGAGGACGCGGTTGTACAAGTCTTCTTTATCCGGGGAGGAAGGTTGATCGGACGGGATCATTTTTATCTGAAGATTGCGGAAAATGATACAAAAAGCGAAATCCTGTCAAGCTTTATCAAGCAATTTTATGCAGGAACACCGTATATCCCGGCCGAGTTAATGTTGCCGGAAGAGATTGAAGACCAGGAGATTATAGAGGAGTGGCTGACGACCAGAAGGGAACATAAAGTACGGCTTCGTATACCGAAGAAAGGGACAAAAGAAAAGCTGGTAGAGCTGGCGCAGAAGAATGCACAGATGGTATTAAAGAATGACAAAGAACGTCTGAAGCGTGAAGAAGGAAGAACGATCGGAGCGGTGAAGGAACTGGAAAAAATACTGGGACTTACCGGAATTATACGTATGGAGGCTTATGATATCTCTAATACAAACGGATTTGATTCGGTTGGTTCTATGGTCGTTTATGAGCATGGAAAGCCAAAGCGTAATGATTATCGCAAATTTAAGATAAAAAGTGTACAGGGACCGGATGACTACGCAAGTATGAATGAGGTGTTGACCCGAAGATTCGAGCATGGATTAAGGGAACGACAGGATGAAAGTGAGACAGGCGGATTTCAGGCATTCCCGGATCTGATCATGATGGACGGAGGCCGGGGACAGGTGAATATTGCATTGGAGGTCCTGGAGAAGCTGAATCTGCACATTCCTGTGTGTGGAATGGTAAAAGACGATAATCACAGAACCAGAGGATTGTATTTCAATAATGTAGAATTACCGATTGACCGTAATTCGGAATGTTTTCGCCTGATCACCAGAATACAGGATGAGGCGCATCGGTTCGCAATCACATTCCACAGACAGTTAAGAAGTAAAGGACAGGTACATTCGATACTGGATGATATTCCGGGAGTGGGACCTGCAAGAAGAAAAGACCTGATGCGGAGCTTTGAAAATATTGAAGCAATCCGGAATGCAACAGTGGATGATCTGAAAGAGCTGCCGTCCATGAATGAAAAATCTGCGCAGGAAGTGTATAAATTTTTTCACCAGGATACTTAAGTATGGTATAATATGGCTATCAGATTTTTAATACGTGTGAGGTAAAAGAATATGGCGAATAAAGTAAAATTAAAAACACTCGTTGAAAAAATGAATCTCAAAAATCTTACACCGGATGTAGATCTTTCCGAAAAAGAAGTTGAGATACCAGACATTAACAGACCGGCTTTGCAGCTTACCGGATTCTTTGAACATTTTGATTCCGAACGTGTGCAGATCATAGGATATGTGGAGTACACATTCCTGGAGAAGATGACAGATGAAGTTAAGAAAAAAAAGATTTATGAAACACTGCTTTCTTACAAGATTCCATGTCTGATCTTCTGCAGAAACCTTCCGCCGGAGGCAATGCTTCTTGAAATGGCAGAAAAGGCTAATATTCCAGTGTTCCAGACAGAGAAGAAGACATCAGAATTTACAGCAGAGATTATCCGCTGGCTGAATGTAGAACTTGCGCCATGCATTTCTATCCATGGTGTGCTGGTTGATGTATATGGTGTCGGAGTACTGATCATGGGAGAAAGCGGAATCGGTAAAAGTGAGGCGGCTCTGGAGCTGATCAAACGTGGACACCGTCTTGTCAGTGATGATGTAGTTGAAATCCGCAGAGTCAGTGATGAGACACTTGTAGGAACGGCACCGGATATTACGAGACATTTTATCGAACTGCGAGGTATCGGTATCGTAGACGTCAAGGCTCTGTTTGGTGTATTAAGTGTCAGAGAGACACAGAATATTGATCTTGTTATCACTCTGGAAGAGTGGAATAAGAATAAAGAATACGACCGCCTCGGTCTCGAAGAAGAATATACAGAATTCCTTGGTAACAAAGTGGTTTGCCATCATCTGCCAATTCGTCCTGGACGTAATCTTGCAATCATTGTTGAGACGGCAGCAGTTAACCACAGACAGAAACAGATGGGATATAATGCAGCTCAGGAACTGTACAAACGTGTTCAGCAGAATTTAATAAAGAAATAGGAGAAATACAGAAAATGAAATATTGCTTTGGAGTAGATATCGGGGGAACAACTGTAAAATTAGGTTTGTTTACAACCGAAGGAGAGATTGTAGATAAATGGGAGATTAAGACACGCACAGAGAATCAGGGTGAAGCCGTTCTTCCGGATATTGCCGCTGCTTTGAATGAAAAGTTAGAGGAAAAGCAGATTCCGAAAGATGAAGTGGAAGGAATCGGAGTCGGAGTTCCTGCACCGGTAGATTCGGAAGGAGTTGTTCAGAATACAGCGAACCTTGGCTGGGGATATAAAGAAGTAAAAAGAGAGATGGAAGAACTTTCCGGTATGAAAGCAGAGATAGGGAATGATGCCAATGTAGCTGCACTTGGAGAGATGTGGCTGGGTGCAGGAAAGGGCCGCAAAAATATTATTATGGTCACACTTGGAACCGGAGTCGGCGGTGGAATTATTATTGATGGTAAACCATTGGTAGGAGCACATGGTGCAGGTGGTGAGATCGGACATCTTTGTGTGAATTATGAAGAGACAGATCACTGCGGCTGCGGCAACACAGGATGCCTGGAGCAGTATGCATCTGCAACAGGTATTACAAGACTTGCCAATATTCGTCTGGCTAAGGATGATAAAGCGTCTGTATTAAGAGGACAGGAAGTCAGCGCCAAGACCGTATTTGATGCTGTTAAGGCAGACGATGAAGTGGCAAAAGAGATTGCAGAGGAATTTGGAAAATATCTTGGACATGCGATGGCTAATCTTGCAGCTGTTGCAGATCCTTCAGCAATTGTAATTGGAGGAGGCGTTTCGAAAGCAGGAGAAGTACTTCTTCAGTATGTTGAAAAGAATTTTAAGGAAAAAGCATTCTTTGCGAACAAAGATACGGAATTTGTTCTTGCTACACTAGGAAATGATGCCGGTATCTGTGGAGCTGCGAAACTGATTCTTTAGAGCTTTTAGAGAGTTATACATCCTTTTGGATGTCAGGTATAATAAAAACTGCGGAAACATTTTGTTCCCGCAGTTTTTTATTGTCATGCATTTGGAAGGAGCTTCCAGTGGCAGGGCCTGTAGATACCTTTCTGTAGATATCATAGGCTTGTACAGTATGGTTACTGAGAAGTATCTCCGCCGGTAGAGCCACCTGTATTACCACCGGTAGAACCACCACCTGTATTACCACCGGTAGAACCACCACCTGTATTACCGCTGGTAGAGCCACCTGTATTACCGCCGGTAGAGCCACCTGTGTTACCGCCGGTAGAACCACCTGTGTTACCACCGGTATTATCACTGGTAGTGCCTGTATTATTGTTATAACTGTTTCCTGTATTGTTTGAATAAGAAGAAGCATCTTCAGTTGTATCATTGTCTTCTGTAGAAGACTTATACTTTCTTCCGGAAGAGTATCCGTGACCGGAACATGTTTCGGATGGAAGCGTGTCTTTGGCAAAATATTCTGTAATAGAAGGGCATCCGTTGGTTGCAAGCTTTCCGGTAATAGTACATATACTCTTTTTCTCAACAGAGGTCGGAACCTTAAAATCTTTACTTTCCAGATTCTCGTGAATACGACTCATAATACCTTTCCAGAGTCTGAAGCGGAAACTTGTGTCATAATCACATTCTTTATTGTCGTCATAACCGCCCCATACAGCACATGTATAATATGGTGTAAATCCACAGAACCATAAGTCTTTATTGGATGTTGTGGTACCTGTCTTTCCGGCTACCGGCATATTCGGAAGCTGGCATGCTGTACCTGTTCCGGAATTGACAACATCTTCCATTGCACTGGTAAGAAGATAAGCTGTGCTGTCTTTGATAACTGTATGAGATTCGCCTGTTCCGTCAAGAAGAACGTTGCCATCGTGGTCTACAACTTTACTATATAAAGTTGGTTTGTTATAGACGCCGCCGTTAGCGATAGAGGCATAAGCGGCACACATTTCATAGTTATAGACACCTTCTGTGATTCCACCAAGTGCGAGCGTCTGTGAAGTGCTGTCATCAAAGACCTTGCCGTTGATTGTTTTGTCTTTTACCAGAGTACTGATACCGAATTTTTCACAGTATTCATAGCCTAATTCCTGAGTGATTTCATCGCTTAACTTTACGGCAACTACGTTGATGGATTTTTTGATACCATTTCTGAGCGTTGTTGTACCGCCGTACTGTTTGTTGGCATTCCGCAAAACATTTCCATTCTTTAAGGTATATGGTTCATCATCAATTGTTGTTGCGAGTGTCTTATCACAGGAATCTAATGCCGGTGCATAAGCTGCAAGGATCTTAAAAGTAGAACCAGGCTGTCTCTTGGAACCCTGATAAGCTCTGTTCAGTCCAAGACTGGAAGCTTTTTCTCCACGGCCGCCGACCATTGCTTTGATCTGTCCAGTCTTCTGATCCATGATTGTGATAGAAGACTGTGGCTGAGGGGTAATGGTAATACGTTCATCATAGGTATCACCCTCCTGGGCAATCGTGGATTTCCATTCTGCCACCATTGCTTTTGCGGCATCTTCACTGGAGTAGAGAAGTCCCTGATCATTTCCGTAAGTTTTTTCTACATAATTTTTAATATTATTACTTCCATAGTTTTCAACCGATCCATCAGCACGGGTTACCGTCAGCGCATAATCAAGACCATACTCTTTCAGACCAGGATAGTTGGCATCATTATTAGCTTCTTCATCACAGATTTTCTGCATTTCCTGATTTTGTGTAGAGTAGATACTGAGACCGCCGCTGTAAACGGCATTGTAAGCCTGTGTATCAGTGTAGCCAAGCTGATCTTTCAGATCCTGGATTACCTGCTGTGCAAGTGCATCAACAAAGTAACTGTATGCATTATCAGCCTGGGAAGAAGCGCTGGTTGCCTGGATTCTTGCATAGACATCGTCGGACATCGCTTTATCATACTGCTTCTGGCTGATATAGCCTTGCTCCAGCATATTCTTTAATACTTTATTACGTCTGATCTTGTTATTCTCGGGACGTGTAACTGGATCATAATCTGTCGGATTCTGTGTGATTCCGGCAATTACACGGTAATTTCCGATAATCGCCACGCTGTCTTTCAGGGATTCATCCCAGAGATCTTTGTATCCTTTGATGTCGATATCTACCTGATCCGGATCATAAACAATCAGCGGAATTCCTGCACCGTATGGTACGGTGTACTCGTCATCCGGATCATAAAACTGTCCCTGGAAAAGCGGATTGATGTTTCCGAAATTGGTAACAGTATCCTTGTCGATCTTCTGGACAAGTCCTTCTTTTACCGCACTGTCGATAATGTAATCATCTGCAATTACCACATCGTAATCGCCGCCCTTTGCCTGGGAAAGCTTCTCAAGCATGGTCTCATCGGTATCAAAGTTAGAGTAAACAACCTTGGTTCCTGTTTCTTTTTCAAAATCATCCAGCACTTCCTGCGGAACCATTCCGTCCCATGTGTAAAGTACCAGTTCATCTTTATCCTTTGCACTGACGCTGACACCTGTTACCATAGATGCTCCAAGTGCCGCACATAACATGATCGCTGCTGCTTTTTTTGATTTCATAGAACCTCCTTCATGTCTCTCTCTGACGTCTTGTTATTTTGCTTTTACCTTGGTCCAAAGCTCTGCGAATTTCTGCTTGATCTTTGGCTTCTGGTATCCGAAGATTTCATTCTTTGGATTATCGATCTGCGGAATATAGGAATCAATTCCCTCATAAGTTCCGTTTTTCATCTCCTCGAACGCACTTTTTACAGTAGAAGTATATCCTACTTCTTCGGTATTGGAAAGAGCATTTTCATCATCCAACATAAAATTGATGAACTCATGAGCCAGATCTACCTCACTGCAGTCTTTGGTAATTAC
>ERZ857840.2021-NODE-2021-length-20778-cov-19.639917_pt1 | contig 20778 bp, 19 predicted proteins | sample MGYA00519760_ERZ857840 | MGnify/ENA primary metagenome ERZ857840 (study PRJEB31778, sample SAMEA3449371) | human gut metagenome | biome: human gut; feature: human-associated habitat; material: faeces | place: United Kingdom | collected 2010/2012 ... | reverse complement strand
GACACCGGCAGCGCCGTCCGCGCCGAAAAAGGCCCCGGCAGCGCCTGCCGCCCCCAAACCGGTGCAGGAAACGCCCAAGGCGGCTGCCCCCGCCGTCAAACCGGCGGACACAGCCCCGGACGACCCCCTGCTCGCCTATCTCAACAGCACGCCCGCCGCGCCGGCCGAACCGGACGCCGCGGACAGCGACAAGGAAAAAGACACCGCCCCGGCGGACAGCGAGCACTATTCGCTCGACGACATTTTAGCGGAGTTTTCGGATTTCTAATGGAACAACGAACGATTCAAACACAGGAGAGCGCCGAGCGGATCGACGCTCTCCTTGCGCGCTCTCTGCCCGAGCTCACGCGCAGCGCCGCCCAGCGGCTGCTCGCGCAGGGCGCGGTGACGAAAGACGGCGCACCCGTGAAGAAAAACTATAAGACCGCGCCGGGCGACACGTTTGTCGTCACGCTGCCGGACGCCGCTCCCTCGGAGCTGGTAGCGCAGGACCTGCCGCTGGACGTGGTGTATGAGGACGACGACCTCATCGTCGTCAACAAGCCGCGCGGCATGGTCGTGCACCCCGCGCCCGGCCACGAGGACGGCACGCTCGTCAACGCCCTGCTCGCCCACTGCGGGGAGAGTCTCTCCGGCGTCGGCGGCGAGCGGCGGCCGGGCATCGTGCACCGCATCGACAAGGACACGTCGGGGCTGCTCGTCGCGGCGAAGAACGACTTTGCGCACCTGGCGCTCTCGGCGCAGCTGGCCGACCACACGATGGCGCGCACATATGAGGCCGTCGTCTGCGGCAATCTGCGCGAGGACGCCGGCACGGTCGATGCGCCCATCGGCCGCCACCCGACCGACCGCAAGCGCATGGCCGTGACACAGAAAAATGCCCGCCGCGCCGTCACGCACTGGTCGGTCATCGCACGCTACAACGGCTACACGCACATCCGCTGCGAGCTTGAGACCGGCCGCACGCACCAGATCCGCGTGCACATGGCGCACATCGGCCATCCCCTGCTCGGCGATCTTGTCTACGGGCATAAGCGCCCGGAAAAGGGGCTGAGCGGACAGTGCCTGCACGCGCGGGCGCTGCGATTCATCCACCCGCGCACGGGCAAGCTTGTGACGTTCACCTGCCCGCTGCCGGAGTATTTTCAGGACGTGCTGGCGCGCCTCGGCACACCCATCGGCTGATCGGAAAGGAGCATTTTCATGCGCAGAGCAGATCGCGAGATCACAGATTTTGACGAGCTCATCGCCGTCATGCGCGGGTGCGACGTGTGCCGCCTCGCATTGCACGACGAGCCGTATCCCTACATCCTGCCGCTGAACTTCGGCCTTGAGGCCGACGGCGGGACCGTCCGGCTGTACTTTCACGGTGCGGATACCGGCACGAAGTATGACCTCATCGCCAGAAACCCGAACGCATCGTTCGAGATGGACCGCGGGCACGGCCTCATCCTCGACGACGAGCACGGCAACTGCACCATGACGTATGAGAGCGTCATCGGTCAGGGGCGCATCACCGTCGTGCCGGACAGCGGCAAGGAGCACGCGCTGCGTGCGCTCATGGCGCAGTACCGCGCGCCGGACTTCCCGTTTTCCACGGCGGTCATCCCGCGCACGACCGTGCTGTGCCTGACTGTCGAGCACATGACCGGCAAGCGCCGGGTGAAAAAGCACGGCTGAACACACTTTCCCAAATACGAGACCAGCCGCCGCAGGCATTTCCTGCGGCGGCTGGTCTTTTGTCATACTGCCGAAAATCAGCGGATGAAATTGGTGAATGTGCGCACTTCCGTCTCCGGGCGCGCAACGCCCGCCGCGTCACCGGCGGCTCGCGACACCGCCGGCAGGCTATTTGGCGTTTGCTCTGCCCCGAGAGGAAATTCGAAAAATGTCAAACAGAAAAAGGTGAAATGGGTGAACACGCAGCGAGAGAGACTGTGCGGAGAGAAAAGGATCCGGGGCAAAGCAAAAGGAACACACTCAGAGCCCGCGGACAAACGTCTCGAAATCCGTGCCATCCGGCACGAGGCCGAACCGCACAGCATAACCGACCAGTTCCTTGGCCAGCGCCTCGCTGACGTCATAGCCGTCGCGCATATACTGCTGGTAGCGCTTATATTCCAGCTCACCGGGCATGAGGATCTCCTGCACACCTTCGGCCTTGCGGCTGCCCTTGATGGAGCGGATATATGCATCGACATTGGCCTTGAAGGTCTCGACCGGCATGAATTTTTCCACATCGACGAGAATCATGGCAAAACCGGTGTTTTCGTGCTCGCCCTTATTCGGCGCGCCGATACCGGCGCCGTAATTTGCCCCGGCCAGCAGCGCAGCGAATGCCTCGATCATGACGGCCAGCCCGTAGCCCTTCGGACCCGCAATGGGCACGACCGTTTTTGTCTTGGCGGCATCCGTTGTCGGCGCACCATTTTCATCCAGTGCCCAGCCGGCGGGTATGGGCTTGCCCTCGCGCGCCGCTGCCTGGATCTTACCCATGGCGGTGATGGTCGTAGAGATGTCGAGGATCAGCGGGCGCTCCTCCCCGGCGGGCACGGCCACGATGATCGGGTTTGTGCCGAGCAGACTGTCGGCCCCTCCGAACGGCGCGACGCACTTAATCGTGTTGCAGCAAAACAGCGCCATGAGGTTGTCCTTCGCAGCCATCTCGGCATAGAAGCTGCCGCAGCCAATATTGGAAGCCTTGCGGCCGGTGGCGATGACGATGCCATGCTCTTTGGCGCGCGGCGCCATCTGGCGGTAGACGTGCGTCAGGGACACGACGCCGCAGCCGTTGTCGCAGTCATAGGCGACGGTCGAGCCGGTATCATTCGTGATGGTCAGCGCCGCGTCCGGCTTCATGGCTCCGTTGGCGAAGCGCTTGAGATAGTTGGAAAAGCGGGACAGCCCGTGGGAATAGATGCCGGTAAAATCGGAATGGGCAACGGAGGAACCGAGGATCTCCGCGTCCTCCGCGGGCATGCCCTGCGCGGCCAGCAGCGCCTTGCACAGCTGCATTTCCTGCGCAAATGTGACCTTCATACTCAGCTCTCCAGCGCATGGTAGCCGGCCTCAAAGGCGGCCACATTCTGGGCCTCGAATTTGCTCTTGCCCTTCTTGCGGAACATATCGTTCATGCCTTCAACGCCCTCGTCGTGCGTGAAGTCGCCGAGGATGCGGGTAATGGCGCCGATCATGACGATGTTCGCGCCCTTAGCATTCTGGACGCTGTCGGCCAGATAATTGCAGTGCACGCTGACGACCTGAATGTCGTCGCGAACGTTCGTGTCCTCGGTCATCATGTCGGCATTGACGAGAATGATACCGCCGGGCTTGACCATGCCGACAAATTTCTTGAACGACGGCGTGTTCATGGCCAGGACCAGGTCCGGCTTCTGCTGGCCGGGGTTGGTGATCTTCTCCGGGCCGTACTTGACGGTGCAGTTGGCTGTGCCGCCACGCTGGGCCGCACCATAGGCCGGCATCCAGGTAGCGTGAAAGCCTTTATACAGCGCGATCTGAGACACGATCAGACCTGCGGTCAGGACGCCCTGTCCGCCGAAACCTGCAAAAACAATTTCTCTCATGCTCATTCTCCTCTCTTCTTGATCTCGCCGAGCGAATAGTAGGGGATCACTTCATCCGCGAGGCGCTGTTTCGCGTCGATGGGGTTGAGATTCCAGTTTGTCGGGCAGGAGCACATGACCTCGACCATGGAGTAGCCCTCGCCGTTGAGCTGGGCCTCGATGGCGTTTTTGATATAGCCCTTGAGCCGGTTGATCTCGGCCGGCGTCGTCACGGCACCACGCGCGACATAGGCGGGCGTGAAGCTGTATGCGATCAGTTCCGGTACCTTGATCGGGATGCCGGTCATCGCGCAGTCGCGGCCCTTGGGAGAGGTGGCCGTCTTCTGGCCGGGCATGGTGGTCCATGCCATCTGGCCGCCGGTCATGCCGAAGTTGCCGTTGTTGATGGTAAACACGCAGATATTCTCGTTGCGGTAGGCAGCGTTGAGCGTCTCGGCCAGGCCGATGTTGTACGCATCGCCGTCGCCCTGATAGGAAAAGACAAACTTGTCCGGTTCCGCTCTGCGGATGCCGGTCGCGACCGCGGCCGCTCTGCCGTGCGGGGACTGCACGAGGTCCACATTGATGCCGCTCTTGAGATGGCAGCTGCAGCCAACGCCGATGGCCGCAATGGTCTTCTTGTCAAGGCCGTATTCCTCCAGGCATTCACAAATCAGCCGCAGCAGCACACCGTGGCCGCAGCCGCCGCAGAACATGGCGTAATTCATAAGTTCGGGTGCTTTGAGTTCCTTTGCCATATCAGTAGACCTCCTTGATCTCGCCGGCTTTGATGCACGCGTAATCCGCTTTGACGCGGTCGTCCTTCGGGATATCGCAGACGTAGGGCAGCACGTACACAGGCACTGCACCCATGCCGTATTTCTTCGCGTACAGGGCGACGTCGTCGACCATCTGACCCTCACCGTTGGTCTCGACGGAGATGAAGCCCTTGAGATCGGGATTCTTTTCCGCAAGCGCCGCGAACGCCTTCTCCGGGTACGGCCAAGCCGTGATCGGACGAATGTAGCCGACCTTTTCCCCGGCGGCGCGCAGCTGCTCGACCACACCGGAGACGGCGCGGCCGGGCAGACCGTAGGCGACGAACACATACTCGGCGTCCTCGGTATACTTGGCTTCCCAGCGCTGCTCGTTTTCCCGCATGGCGCGTACCTTGGCCATAGACTCCTTCTGCAGGTCGCGGCCGAGAAAATCGCCGCGCTTGACCTTATAGGTGCCATCGAGACCCCAGCCGCACTTTTTCAGCTCGCGGAATTCCGGATATTCGCACGGTTCCATCATCTGTCCCAGACCGCTCTCGGACATGATCTCGACGATGCAGCGGTACTTCTCGGCGATGTCGAACGCCTCATACATCAGGTCCACGGACTCCTGCACCGTGCTTGGGCAGAGGATAATGTTGCGATAATCGCCGTTGCCGCCACCGCGGGTCTCTCTGTGATAGTCGGTCTGCGAGCCGTTGAGCGCACCGAGGCCGTTGCCCCAACGGACAACGTTGAGGATGACGGCAGGAAAATTCATCTGGTTCATGTAGGAAATGCCCTCCTGCTTGAGGGAGATGCCCGGGCCGGAGGAGGCCGTCAGTACGCGGTGACCGCAGGCGGACGCACCCATGATGATGTTGATGCCGGCCAGCTCGCTCTCGGCCTGCACAAACGTGCGGCCCAGCTCCGGCATACGGCCGGAGAGATATTCCATTGCTTCCGTGGACGGCGTGATGGGATAGCCCGCGTAGACTTCCACACCCGCTCGAACGGCAGCTTCTGCAACGGCAATGTTGCCCTTTACCATATCGCCCATTATTCGTTACCCCCTTCCTTGATCGTAAAGACTGCATCCGGACAAACGATGTAGCAGATCCCGCAGCCAACGCATTTGCTCTGATCGACGGCAATGTGCTTATAGCCGTGGCTGTTGATGTCATCCGTCATGGCGATGGCCGCTTGGCTGCAGTTGTCCATGCAGATCCCGCAGGCCTTGCAGTTTTCGGGATTGATATATGCTTTTCTCATGATCTTTCCTCCGTTTGCTCATCGCCGCAGGCCAGGATTGCCCAGGCGATGGAAGTGACTTTTCCTTCAATGGATGCCGCGCGTGACGACATCACGACCGGCGCTGCAGCGCCGACGACGATGCCGGCCGTCTGGCAGTGGCCGAAATAGCCGATTGCCTTGCCAAGGCAGTTGCCGGTCTCGATGTTCGGCACGAGAAACAGATCGACGTCCCCGCTCACGCGGCTGGTGATGCCCTTCTCGGCAGCCGCCTCCGGGCGCATGGCCACGTCGAACGCGATGGGACCCTCATAAATGCCCGCCGGCAGCTCGCCGCTCGCTGCCATCTCGCACAGAGCTTTGGCGTCCATAGTCGCCGGCATCTTGGGGCTGGGCTTTTCGTTCGCTGCGAGGATCGCGATTTTCGGCTCGGCAATCCCCATGTGGTGCAGCACCGGCACGGCGTTGTGCAGGATCTCGGCCTTGTCGGCCAGCGCTGGCGCAACGGTCATGCCGCCGTCGGTGATAAAAAACAGCTTCGGCTCTGTTGGCACATCGTAACAGGTGAGCACGTTGAGCTGCCGCCCCGTGCGCAGGCCGACTTCCTTGTTGAGCACCGCGCGCAGAAAGTCGCTGGTATTCATCTTACCCTTGACGAGGATGTCCGCCTTGCCGGAGCTGACGAGCTCCACGGCGCGCAGGCCGAGCCGGTCGGAATTCTTTTCGTCCACGATCGTGACGGCTTCCGGCCGCAAGCCCTGCTCGGCGAGCAGCACATCGAGCACATCCTCATCGCCGACGAGAATCACGTCGCACAGCTCCATATCCGTGACGGTCTTGGCAACGTGAACCATCTTTTCATCTGCCGCCGCAGCAATGGCGATCACCCGCTTGGGGCTGCGCTGCTGTGCCGCGGCGACAATATCCTGAAATTTCTGATACATGTGGTTTACTCCTTTGCGCTTTGGTATCTGTGCGCGGGCTCTTTGCCGCCGAGTACGCGGAGCACGCCCTCGGCCAGCGCCTCCATTTCCTTGGCGCCTGGCACGACCGTGACCGGCGCCAGAAAGGCAACGCGATCGCGGACAAGATCCGTGAGCATACGCGAATAGGCGCAGCCGCCGGTAAGAATGACGCTGTCGAGCTGCCCGCTGACAACGGTGGCCAGCGCGCCGATCTCCTTGGCGATCTGGTAGGCCATAGCCTCGAGCACCGCGCGTGCATAGGCGTCGCCGTCGGCAATGCGCTGCTCGACCTCGATGAGGCTGCTGGTGCCCAGGTGCGACACGAGGCCGCCTTCTCCCTTGATGTGTCGCATCATTTCCGGCTTTGTATACTTGCCGGAGTAGCACAGGTCCACATAGGACTTGCCGTTGAGCTTGCCGGCGCGCTCAGGCGACATAGGGCCTTCATCATCGCTGCACAGGTCGATAATGCGACCGTTGCGGTGCAGGTTGATGCTGATGCCGCCGCCGAGATGGGCGACGATGAGTACCATGTCCTCATACCGGCGGCCGAGGGACGCAGCCACATCGCGCGCCGTGGCGCGAGTATTGAGCACGTGGGAAAACGGACGGCGCCTGATCTCCTTGAGGCCGGTCATGCGCGCAATGTTCTCCACTTCATTGACGCACACGGCGTCATAGATATACGCGTTGCAGCCGCTGGTTTCGGCAAACGCCGCAGCCAGAATGGCCGAAAGATTGGACGCATGGCTCGTTACCGGCGCGCGGCATGCAGCCAGAAGTGCCTCATCCACGAGGTAAGCCCCGCCCTGCACCATGCCGAACGTGCCGCCGCGAGCGGCGATGGCATCAAATCCGGCCGGGTCCTGTCCGCCGGCCTGCAGCGCAGCAAGAATCGCCTGCTGCCGCAGCGGGAGCTGAGCATTGAGATCCGCGCACTGGCGCAGCACCTCGACCGAGTGGACGATGTTCTGCTCCATGCACTTGGTCCGATCTTCAAACACGGCGATCTTTGTAGACGTAGAGCCGGTATTGATCACAAGAATTCGCTTCAATAAATCACTCCTTGTGCGCAGCGGTCTGCTGCTGGCCGCAGCGCCGCGCTGTCAGCAGCCGGATGGGCCGTCCGGCCGCTGTTGTTTCCAAATTAGCGCATATGACCCACCCGTGTCGAAAAAAAAGCCAAAAGAAAAGCTTTGCACAAAAATTTGTGCAAAGCTTTTTCCCGTGCTTGCTTTTTCGGGTCTCGTTACAGGCCCATCGCCCGCGGGACAGTCAGCGCCAGGTGCCGCTCCATGCGGCGCTCGGCCAACTCCTCGTCCCGGGCAACGATCGCCTCAAAGACTTTCTTGTGCCGCTCGGTCATGTTCAGGCAGGCGCTCACGCTCAGCGCCGAGTAGCGGAAGAAATGGATCTTCGGGTCAATACTGTCGTAGGTACTGACCAGATATTTGTTGTGCGACGCGGCGATGATCATGCGGTGAAATGCATGGTCCAGCTGCCCCATTTCATAAAACAGCCGGTCGGCCAGCACCTGATTGAGGATGTCAAAATCGCCGTTCCACGCCTTGCCGATGCCGCTGTCAAGCACGCGCTGCGTCTCACTGAGGTTCTGCTCGAGCTGCCGCCGCTCGGAGCCGAGCATCTGCGAGCAGGCCAGCCGCGTCGCCAGCCTTTCTATGGCGATACGCACATCCAGCAGCATCATGTAATCGCCCGGCTTCATTTCGTACACCGTATACCCCTGGGCGCCCTTTTCCAGAAACCCCTCTGTCTCCAGCCGGAAAAATGCCTCCCGCACCGGCGTGCGGCTGACGTTCATGTCGATGGCGATCTGCTCCTGATTGAGCTTTTTCCCCGGCTGCAGCTTGTGGTTGACGATCTGGTCGCGCAGAATGGTATACACATGTTGATCTATAAGCGCCAGACGGAGGTCAACACGCTCTCGGGCGCGATCTCCCGCTTTGGTAAGATCGCCGGCGTGGCAACGCCGACCTGCGACGTGCTTTCGCAGGCCGTGCGCGCCGTGCAGGAAAACTACGACAAACGCTACAAAGACCAGGGCTGAGCTTGGCGCAAACGTCGAGAGCCTCATGACTTTCTGAATGAAAAATGAAAAACAAAGCTTCCCCTATTAAATGGGTCGTACTCGTGCTCTCCCTGCTGATCGTTTTCGCCGTAAAGTTACTGCCACCACCGGCCGGACTATCGGATGCCGGATTTCAGATCCTCGGCATTCTGGCCGTGGCAATTATCCTGTTTCTGAGCTGGGGCGTGGACTGGACAAGCATGTTCGTCTTCGCCCTGCTCACGACTGTGCCCGGACTCGGCGCGGCGAAAGTCACACAGGCGACCTTCGGCAACAGCACTGCGGTGTTTCTGCTGTTTTGCTTCATGCTGGCAGCTGCCCTGATCAAAAGCGGCGTTGCGCGACGCATTGCGATTTGGTTTTTAACGAACAAGCTGGCAAGAAAAAGTCCGTGGTGGACCATTTCCATGTATTTCGCGTCGGTTTACATTCTCGACCTCGTGCTCTCGTCGGCGACGTGTATCATGATTTTTCTGCCAATCCTGCTGAGCATATTTGAGAGCATCGGACTCGATCACCGGCGTGATCGCAGCCTGTCATCCATGCTGCTTCTGGGCACGGTAAGCATCGCCCTGCTTTCTAACGGCACCAATCCGATCTCCCACGCCGTTACCATCCAGGGCTTTTCCCTATACGAATCCTATGTCGGTGAGTCGATGGACTTCTTTACCTTCAGTGCCGTCACAACACCCGTATCGCTTCTCTCGGCTGCGGTTATTTTCCTGCTGATGCGCTTTGTCTGGAGGCCGGATGTGTCCGCCTTTACCAGCATCGACTACGACCGGCTGGCAGCCTCCTGTGGCGCGTTTCGCAAGAAAGAGCGATGGTCGCTGATAATCTATCTGCTGTGTGTGCTTTTGTGGCTGCTGCCGGGGCTGAGCAAATATTTTTGGCCCACCGCATACCCGATGCTCAGCAAGATCAACAACTGCTATCCGCCGCTTCTGGCGCTGTTTGTCATGAATTTTGTCCGGGTGGACGGCGAGAAGATCCTCGACTGGGGCGATGCCGTCAAAGCCGTAAACTGGCCGACCTACCTGTTCATCGCCACAATCATGGGGTTGGGCTCGTTCATGGGCAATGCGGATATTGGGCTTTCGGAATGGCTGTCCAATGCCATGGCACCGGCATTCTCCCATATGCCGCCGTTGGTATTTGCGATCATCATGGTGTTTGCCGTGGACCTGCTGACGAATTTCTGCTCCAATTCCGTTGCCCTCTCGGTAGTCTTTGCCGTAGCGCTGCCGCTGTGCATGAATCTGTACCGCGGGCTGCTGAGTCCGATGATGCTTGCGATCCTCATCACCTCTTCGGCAATGAACGGCTGGGCAACACCCCCCGCCACACCGACTGCAGCGGTCGCATACTCTTCCGGATGGACAGACAACCGGCAGGTATGCAAGTGGGGGCTGGTATTTATGCTTGTTCAGGTCGTGCTGTGCGTCGCAGTCGGGATTCCGGTTGCGAATCTGCTGTGCCGCTGAGCAGATGCGAGACCTCCATCCAACGCCAAATCTTCATACCATAGCAACATCCGCCGGACGGCCATACGACCGCCCGGCGGATATGCTTTTTTAGAATACCGCACACAGCACACCAGCCCTTGTATCAGGCGGATCAGACGGGATAAGAAAATAGCGCACGTACTCAGGCGCAGCCATGCACATCGGCCGCACGCGCTATCGGTGCTGCCCCGAATGCGGAGAGCGCTCGCGGCAAAAAAAGTGCTCACGAAACAACAAGCCAATACGGCGTGAAAAGCGTCGGCAATGCCCCCCCCGCCGGCCGGCCAAAACGCGCTTTGCGCGGCAGCAAAAACTGCTGCCGCGCAAAGAAAAAAGAAGGGGCGTATGCCATGGAGTGGGGGGGGAAAATGAAAGGAAGAAATGCGCATGGTAATACGGGAAACATGACGCGCCGGGCGGCCGGGCATACACAGCCGCCCGACGCGGAGAGGAACGGCTTCGCCGCTATGCGCCGCGGCGAAAGCCGGATCAGGCAGAGATCAGATGGCGCTCCAGCCGCCGTCCACACACACGATCTGGCCGGTGGTGTAGCTGCAGGCCGGGGAGGCAAAGTAGGTGCACAGGCCGTCCATTTCGCCGGTCTCGCCGTGGCGCTCCATGGGGCAGCACTCGAGGTGCGCCTGATGGAAGAAGGGCGCGTCGATGTAGGCCGCGGTCATTTCCGTCGGGAAATAGCCCGGGCAGATGCAGTTGACGGTGATGCCGTCGCGCGCCCAGGAGTTGCCGAGCGAGCGCGTCAGGTTGACGATGCCGCCCTTGGCCGCCGCATACGGTGCCGTGTCCACGCCCTTGCGGCCGCAGACGCCGTGGATGGACGAGACCATGATGATGCGGCCGTACTGATTGGGCTTCATGGACTGGCGCACGACCTCGCGGCAGGTGAAGAACTGCCCGTTAAGGTCGGTGTTGATGACGTTGAGCCAGTACTCGTCCGTGAGCGTGGCCGGGTCACCGCCGCCCGGGATACCGGCGGCATTGACCAGAATGTCGATCTTGCCAAAATGCGCGACGACGTCGCTGACGCAGTCCGTGATGCTCTTGGAATCCTGCAGATCCATGTAATGCGGATAGACCTTGACGCCGTATTCCGCCTCGATCTCCCTGGCGTTTTCATCCAGACGGTCGGTGCGGCGGGCGACGAGCGCGATGTCCGCGCCCGCGTTGGCCATCGCCTTGGCGAACTGAAGGCCGAGACCGGAGGAACCGCCGCAGCAGAACGCGACCTGGCCGGAAAGATCAAACAGATTGTTTTTCATAATAAAGCCTTCCTTTTATAAAAAATTCAGTATGGTTTAGAAGAACCAGCAGTTTTCGTAGGCGCTGAGCGTGGCGTCGGCCATCGTGCCGCCCTTGTTGGCGTCGCCGACAAAGACGACCTTGTCAAACGCATCCTTGAGCTGCTGCTCGTAGCTCTTGTCGGGGCGATTGCCGAGCGCCATGATGACGATATCGGCCGGACGGGTGACGACCTCGCCGGTGTCGGTCTTCCTGAGCTCGACCGCGCCGTCGGCCACGCCGGCAATGGCGTGCTCGGTCAGGACCTCCACACCGCTCTCGGCGAGCAGGGACAGCAGCTTGTAGCGCGCGGTGCGGTAGATCGTGACACCGACCTCCTTCTGCATCTCAACGACTGTGACCTTGTTGTTGTCGCACAGGAAGTGCGCGACCTCAAGGCCGACATGGCCGCCGCCGATGACGGCGATGTTCTTCCCCTCGAAGGAGACGCGGCGCAAAAGCACATCCTCGATATAGTAAACGTTGCTGCGGTCCACACCGGGAATGTTCGGCACGATCTGATCGCCGCCGCAGGCGACGACGACGCCGTAGGGATCGAGCGCGCGCAGCGTCTCGACCGTGGCGGGCGTGTTCAGGCGCACCTCAATGTGGTACTCCTTCATCTCGGCCTTCATGGTCTCGATGAGCTCGGCCACCATACCCTTGCACGGCGCTTTCGAGGCCAGCACGGCGCTGCCGCCGAGATGGTCACGGCTCTCGAAAATGACCGGGTAATAACCGCGCTTTTTCAGCAGGAGCGCAGCCTGCATACCGCCGGGGCCGCCGCCCACGACCGCGACCGTGCGGCCGGCGCCGGTCTTGACCAGGTTCTCGTCGCCGTAGACCGTGGCGCGGCCGGTGACGGGGTTGATGGCGCAGTGCAGGTTCTTGCCTGCGACGACGGACTTGTTGCAGTTCATGCAGCCAAGGCACTTGCGGATAAGATCCTCGCGGCCGGCCATCGCCTTTTTGACCACGTCGGGATCAGCCAGCTGCATGCGGGACATGCCGACAAAGTCACTCACGCCCTCCTGCAGGAAGCGCTCGGCCGTCTCGGGGTGCTTGATGGTGTTGACGGCGATGACAGGCACGTGCACAGCGGCCTTGATGGTCTTGGCCAGATTCTTTCTCCAGCCCTCGGGGCTGTAGCACGGCTCGATCATGGTCGGTGCGCTGGCATACACGCCGCAGGACACATTGAAGTAATCCACATACGGCTCGAGGTATTTGGCGATCTCGGTGCAGGCAGCGAGATCGTTGCCACCCTCGACGAAGTCATTGCCGTTGATGCGCGCACCGACGACGAAATCACGGCTGACGGCGGCGCGGATGCCGGTGAGGATGCGCACGAGGAAGCGGCAGCGGTTTTCCATGCTTCCGCCGTATTCGTCGGTGCGCTTGTTGGTGTAAGGGCTCAAAAACTGCTGCACAAGATAGCCATGCGCCGCGTGGACCTCGACACCGTCGGCACCGGCCAGCTCGGAGTTGACCGCCGCCTGCACGTACTTCTCGACCAGATTGTCAATGTCCTCAATGGTCATCTCGCGCGGCAGAATGGTCGCGCGACCGACGACGGAGTTGAGCTCCACACTCGGAGCCATGGCCTGACGGCCGCCGTTGCAGGCCGGGGGCGCCTCGCGGCCGCCGTGATGCAGCTGGATGAAGATCTTCGCGCCGTGGCGATGCACCGCCTCGCAGATGAGCTGGAAGCTCTTGATCTGCCGGCTGTCATAGATGCCGAGCTGGATGGGGTTGCAATGGCCGCTGTCGGCGTCCACGGAGGTGAATTCCGGAATGATGAGGCCGCAGCCGCCCTTGGCGCGATCCTCATAGAAACGGATCTGCTCCGGCGTGGTGCAGCCGTTCCAGTCGCCCATGAGCGCGCCCATGGCCGTCATCACGACGCGGTTGCGCAGCTCGAGGTTGCCGATCTTTCCGGGCTGAAACAGTTTTTCGTACTTCATGAGGTGTTTCTTCTCTTTCTTTGGAGGATTCCGAAACCGATGCTGTCTGCTTGTGCAGGAACGACATGGGATGCGGATTCTGCCGCCGCATCCGTGCCTTTGCAAATATTTTAACCATCTGCTTCTCGAATTTCCATATGCACGAAACACCAAAAAAAGCTTGATTTTGTGCGGGACAGACAATCCCGTTGCCGTGCACAACGACCCGCCCGACGCGGAAACAACCGCCGTTGTGTGCCGTGCACAACGACCCGCCGCCTTTTTGTCACGCAGCACAACGGCAGCGGTTGCGCCCGCACCCCTCCGTGTAGTATAATTGAGTTAAATATTTTTTTAACAATTTTAGTATATCCGAGGAGGCACGACCGTGAAATTTTCCGAACTGATCACAAAGCTGCATTCAGCCAGCCAGCCGCATATGCTCATGTACATCGACATTCGTTCCGACTGCGAGCTGGCGGACGTCAACATCCTTGCCTCCGGTCAGAGCGATGTGCAGGCCGGAACGCTCTATTTTGCCGACGCGGGGCAGCTGACGCCGGACACCGTACTGCCGACCAACCTGCTGTACTACGGCACGCTGCCGCCGGAGCTGGCGGACAGACTGACGAACAGCGCCATGATCGATCGCGGTGAATTTGCCGTGCTGTTTCAGACCGTAAAGGAGCTGCTGAGCTACCAGCAGTCCGACCAGCAGCTCTATACACAGGTGCTGTATATGCTCTGCAACGGTGCGGAGCTGGACCGGGTGCTGACCAAAATGACCGACGTCACCGGCGACCTGTTCGTCGTGATCGACAGCACGGGAAAGCTCGTGGCCAAGACGAAAAACTTCTATGTGGACTACCCGCTGTGGATGCGGAGCATCGAGCAGGGATACTGCAGCGATATTCTAATGGAGTACATCGAGGACCGGCGGCGCAAAAACGAGTATTCCCTCTCGGACAAGCCCTTCACGCTCTTTTGCGAGCACATGCAGCGCTATCTGCTGTGCACGCGCATCGTCTACGACAATTTCATGATGGGCTACGTCATCATCGTGAGCAAGACCGGCATGTTCAGCGCGGCCGAGCAGCAGATCATCCCGCTGCTGTCCAGCTCGGCAAAAGAGCGCATCGTCAAAAGCAACAACGGCAACTGGATCGATTACCGCGCCTCCCAGCTCAACAACATCTTTGCCGATATGCTCGCCGGCGCGCAGAACGTGGACATGGAGCGCCGCATGAAGCTGGCCAAGCTGAGCTTTCCGGAGCAGAAATGCCTGGCGATCATCCGGCCGGTCTATTATAAGGAGCCGGCCTACTACAAATCCCGCCTCATTCCGGATATGCAGGCCATCTTCGGCAAGACGGCCTTTTCGGTGGTCAAGAACGATCTGGTGCTGCTGCTGACGGCGGCGGACGGCGGCACCATCACGCCCGAACAGCGCGCAGCACTGGAGCAGTACACGCAGGGGCACCGGCTGATCGTCGGCATCAGCAACTGTTTTCAGGCCAACAACCAGCTTTCACTCCACTATAACATGCTGCTGCAGACCTTGCAATTGGCCAAGCAGATGCGCTCGGACCAGAAGCTCTTCTTTTTCTCGGACTACGTATATTACGCGCTGCTCGATCAGGTCGAGGACAAAAGCCTGCTGTCCTTCATCCGGCATACCGCGCTCGACACGCTCATCCACTACGACCGCGAAAAAAGCGCCGAGCTCTACCAGACGCTGCGCATATTCACCAAATGCGGCTTTAACAAGGCGCACACCTCCGAGCGGCTCTTTCTGCACCGCAACACCGTCAACTACCGCATCGCACAGATCGAATCCATCTGCGGGATCGACCTCTCGACGACAGAGCTGCTGTTTTCGCTCCAGCTGTCTTTTCTGATTGACGGCTACCTCAACAACGTCGCCTTCTGACGGCGGCCGCAGCCTGAAAACCGGACCGGCAAAGCTTGCCGGTCCGGTTTTTTGCGTCAAAAACGGTTTCCGGAGCAAAATGCGGATTGGTCTCTATGACAAAAATTTGACCGGATACTGTGCACGGCAAACATTGTCGATTTCCTGTCAAGCAAATATAATGGGCACAACCGAACAAAACCGATGTGTATCCCGCAGGGACACACGAACGCAGCTCCGCAGCCGTCCGTCGCGGCGGTGCGGAGCGCTCCGGACGGCTGTCTGCCCGGCTGCCGGAGCGCAGGACCATGTCAATGATAGAAAGGAGAATCTCGATGGAAAAGACGATCGAGAATATGGATCGCAACCGCCTTGGAATCCTGATCCGCTGCCTGGTGATTTTGCTCATCACCGGCGTGACCAACTCTGCAGCCGTATTTGTTTCCCCGCTGGCAGCACACTTCAACTGGACCGCAGACGCCATCGCAAACGTCAGCACGACCATGCTGCTGTGCTGGACGCCCGGCGCTCTGATCGGCGGCACGCTCATGTCGAAGATCGGCGCAAAAAACGCCATGCTGCTCGGCGCCGTGCTGTTCCCGCTCGGCACACTGACCAGCAGCTTTGTGCCGCAGTCGGCCCCGTGGCTGCTGTATGTGACCTTCAGCTTCCTGCAGGGCCTCGGCAACGGCCTCGCCTACACCGTGGCTACCTATGTCTCCACCGGCTGGTACCCGGACAAGCGCGGCCTCGTTTCCGGCCTGTGCATGGCCTTCACCGGCGGCTCGTCCGCCTTCCTCGCGCCGATCTGCTCGAAGCTCGTGCAGTCCACCGGCATCATCTCCACGCTGCGCATCGTCGGCCTCGTGTCCCTGGTCGTGTGCGTCGTGTGCGCGCTCGGCGTCCGTCAGGCGCCTGTCGGCTACACGCCCGCCGGCTTTGCCGGCTCCGCCTCGAGCGCGGAGACCCAGCTCGAGAGCTATAACGTGCGCCGCGCGCTCAAGACCCGTCCCATCTGGCACCTGATCGTGTGCACCGCCTTCTTCCCGACGATGTATATGATCATGTTCCCGCGCTTCTCCGTGTACATGACCGACGCAGGCTTCACGCTGAGCGCGGCCACGCTGGGCGTGTCGATCTACTTCATCGCCAACACCCTCAGCCGCCTGTTCCTCGGCGCGCTGTGCGACAAGATCAGCTACAAGCACGTCTACGGCATCTGCGGTGCGCTGTGCATCCTGTCCGCCATCTGCCTAATCGCGGCAAAGTCGCTGTTCATGTTCTACCTCGGCTATGCGCTGCTCGGCCTCGGCTTCGGCGCCACCAACAGCGTCTACCCCGTCACGATCAACAAGTCCTACGGTCCGGTCTACGCCGGCGGCATCTACGGCGTGGCCCTGTTCGGCTACATGATCTTCTGCACGCTCATCACGCCGCGCATCAGCGCCGCGCTCGTTGCCTCCACCGGCGGCTACACCGCCTCGTTCATCTATGGCATCGTGCTCTCGTGCGTCGCCGTCGCGTCCATGTATCTGATCCCGAAGGTGGATCGCAAGCCCCTTGATGCGGCCGAGAAACAGGCCGAATCCGTGTAATCCCGATCGGAAGAGGTGTCAACATTGGGCGTCATCGGCTGTATCCTTGGTTTTCTGATCGTTATCTATCTCTGCTATAAAGACTGGTCGGTCTATCTGGCCACATTTGCCGGCGCGTGCGTCGTCATCGCCTGCAACACGCTGCCGTTTATCGACAGTCTCGTCGGCGACTATGTCAGCGGTATGTTCACCGCCGTCAAGGGCTTCTTCTTCATGATCCTCTTCGGCTGCCTGCAGTCGAAGATCTATACGGAGAGCGGCGCCGCCTACACCATCGCCGACACCGTCATGAACCGCCTGCTCAAGGAGAACATGAGCAATACCGGCAAAAACCTCATCGCCATGGCCGTGATCCTGGTCATCGGCACCATCCTCAACCTCGGCGGCATCATCGCCGGCGTCGTCATCGTACTCATGTACCCGATCGCGCTGGTCATTTTCGAGCGCTGCGATATCCCGAAGAAGTTCATCCTCGGCATTCTGGGCGCGGGCTCCTTCACCTTCACGCTGACCATCCCCGGCAGCCCGCAGGTCACGAACGTGGCCGCCATGACCGTGCTCGGCACGGCGGCCGACGTGGCGCTGGTGCCCGGTCTCGTGGGCGCAGCGGCGGAGATCGCCGCGATCCTCGTCATCATGAACCTGCTCATCAACCGCGCCCGCAAACGCGGCGAGCACTTCGAGCTCCACCCGCTCGACCCGCGTTATGACAGCACAGGCAGCAAGCCGAAGCTGATCGTCGCCCTCATTCCGATGGCCGTCCTTTTCCTGCTGTTCAACATCTGGAAGCTCAACATCAACATCTGCCTGCTGTGCTCCATCGCGCTGTCCCTCGTGCTGTTCTGGCCGCAGCTGCGCCGCAAGGATCTCAAGGCCATGCTCAACAGCGGCGCCGTCGACTCCGTGCCCATGACCATGACCGTCGCCGCGATCTGCGGCTTCGCCGGCGTCATCACCAACACGGACGCGTTCCAGTCCATGATCACCGCCATCACAAGCATCAGCATCGCGCCGATCCTCATCTGCTGGGTCGTTGTGGCGCTCATGTGCATGCTCACCGGCGGCTCGTCCACCGGCCAGCTCGTCGCGCTGCCGATCATCGCGCCGAAGCTGCAGGCGCTCGGCCTGACGGCCAGCACCATCCACCGCGTGTCCGCGTTTGCGGCCACCACGCTCGACTCCATGCCCTATTCGGGCAGCATCCTCATGCTGCTGCCCATGTGCCACATGAAGCTCAAGGAGGTCTACCCCGCCCTGTTCGTGACGACCGTCATCGCCACGACCGTCGGCACCGCCGCCGTCACGCTCATGTGCGTCCTGTTCCCGGGTCTCGCCTGAGCCCCGCGATCCCATCCTGATTTACAGAAAGGAAGTCCAGACATGAAAGAATTCAAGAACAAAGTTGCCGCCATCACCGGCTCCGCCACCGGCATCGGCCGCGCCTTCGCCGAAGAGGCTGCCAAGCGCGGCATGCGCCTCGCCCTCATCGACATCAACACCGAAGGCCTCGAGGAGACCAAGGCCATCTGCGAGAAGGCCGGTGCGGCAAAGGTCGTCACCATCAAGACCGACGTCACGAAGTATGAAGAGGTCCGCTTCAGCATCCTGCGCGTCATGCAGGAGTACGGCCAGCTCGACCTGATGTTCGCCAACGCCGGCATCGCCACCGCCGGCTGGGTCTACAACCATCCGCCTCAGGACTGGGCCTGGGCCATGAACACGAACGTGCTCGGCCTGACCTATTACGTGCACGAGGTGCTGCCCATCTTCAAGCAGCAGGGCACGCCCTGCCACTTCCTGTTCACCGCATCCATCGCCGGCCTGATCACCGGCCTGCGCTACAACACGGCCTACCTTGCGAGCAAGCATGCCGCCGTCTGCATCGCGGAGGCCGTGCGCGACCTCGCCGAGAACGACCCCGACTACAGCATGATGGGCGTGAGCGTGTTCTGCCCCGAATATGTGCACACGAACATCCACAACAGCGAGGATCACCGCCCGGCCGACTACAGCGTCCCGTGCGACCCGTTCTACGCCACCGACAGCTACTGGGATTACCGCCGCCTGTTCGACAGCAACATCACCGTCAAGGGCATGAACCCCGCCTTCGTCGGTCCGTACCTGTTCGAGGCTATCGAGGAGAACCACATGTACAAGGTGCCGCATATGCACACCCACGAGCAGATCCGCGCACGCCACAGACGCATCGAGTCCGACCTCGAGCGCGAGGAAGCGCTGCACGAGAAATACGCCCCGCTGCAGAAATACTGATCCGATTCCTTTCTTTTCGCAGCACCCCAAAAGCCCCGCCGGTTTTCCGGCGGGGCTTTCGCGATTTCTGTCCGGTTTCTATCCCTGCTCACAGCTCCTGCAGCATGAGGGAAAACGCCTCCCGGAACGTGAGCCCGCTGCGCACGGTGAGCTGCACATCCGGCGCGCCGTCCACCGTGACGGCGTAGAGCGTCTGCGGCGGCAGATTCGTGAAGATGCACGACCGGTGCCTTGCATCGAGCGTTGCGACCATGGTGTTTTCGCGCGTCTCGCGCACCTGCCAGAGCCGCACCGTCACGGGCACATCCGGCAGCGCATCCGCCGAGACGACGAGCCGCGCCGTTCCGGTCGCAAACACATGTTCGCCGACCTCCTCTGCCGTACCGCTGACATCATGCGCGGCAAGATCGGTCGCACCGGCCGGGAGTCCAGCAGACGCAGCGCCGCCCGGCTGGCCGAGGATCACGAAGGTCTTGCCGATGAACACAAGAAGCACGGCCAGCAGCACGCCCAGCACCGCACAGAGCGCGCGCAGGCAGCGCTTGCGGCGACGCATTTTCCGCGCCAGAGCGCGTGCGATCCCGTCCATACCGGGATCCTCCGCCGCGGGCGCAGCGGGCGTCAGATCGCGCCGCAGCTGCGCATATTGCGCCCGGCAGGCCGGGCAGGCGTCCATGTGCGCCTCGAGCGCCGCACGGCTGTCGGCGCTGCAGCAGCCGTCCAGATAGAGCGGCAGCAGATCCGCCGCCATACCGCAGGTAATCGGGTTCATGTCGATTCCTCCATTCGTTCGATGATCTTGTTTTTGGCGCGAAAGTACGTGACCTTCGCCCATGACTCGGACTTGCCGAAGATGTCCGCAATGTCGCGGAAGCTCAGCTCGCCGAGCGTGCGCAGCAAAAACACTTCCTTATACTGCGCGCCCAGCTCGTGCACGTGGCGGTAGATCTGCTGCGCCTGCTCGCGGTCAAGAAAGCGCTCGACAAAGTCCGTCTCCGCCGGCAGGGTCTCAAGCGCGTCCGCGCCGACCGTGCGCGCGCTGCGTCGGCAGTCCTTGAGGTATGCGTTTTTCGCAATGGCGCACAGCCATGTCTCGAGCTTGCTGTCGCCGCGAAACGAATCAAAATGGGTGTAGGCACGGTAGAAGGTCTCCGCCGTGAGCTCTTCAGCGACGGCCGCATCTCCGCACAGGGAGCGCAGGTAACGGAACACGAGCGGACTGTAGGTTATAAATATGACGTCGAACGTGTCCATCCTTGCCCCTCCCATCTTGATGTTCTGTCTATAAGAGTCCGCTGCGCGCAAAAAGTTACAGCGGATCTGCATTTTTCTTCTCCGTGTCTGAAATCCCACGACAGGGCCATTGTATCACAGCGGCGCGGAAAACGGCGCAGATATAGCAAAAGACCGCAGTCAAATGACTGCGGTCTTCTGTGTTGGCATTGACCTATCTTCCCGGTCCGTCTCCAGACAAGTATTGTCGGCACTGGTGAGCTTAACTTCCGTGTTCGGAATGGGAACGGGTGGACCCTCACCGTTAAAAACACCAACTATTTACCCTCGTGGCACACCACAAGGGTGGTACACCATCAGGGACTCGAACCCTGGACACCCTGATTAAGAGTCAGGTGCT
>ERZ857840.1993-NODE-1993-length-21044-cov-8.649769_pt1 | contig 21044 bp, 21 predicted proteins | sample MGYA00519760_ERZ857840 | MGnify/ENA primary metagenome ERZ857840 (study PRJEB31778, sample SAMEA3449371) | human gut metagenome | biome: human gut; feature: human-associated habitat; material: faeces | place: United Kingdom | collected 2010/2012 ... | reverse complement strand
AGCCCTTTGGAGGGCTAATAATAAACCACCAGTTGAACTGGTGGTTGCTAACTAGGCCGTAAGTCACAAAAATATGGTAAGTATCATTATAAACGGAATGTATATAACTGGCAATGTCTACTCAACAAACCGTATTGACGTAGCAACGTCAAAAAGTGCCTGTTTTGCACACTAATTGGGTCGCTAAAGCTGGTTGTATTTAACAGCTATATGAACTGAAAATGCCAAAAATCTATACAGAACGCCGAACTTTTGACCCCTGTGACACAAAATTGGCACAACTTTTTCAGAAGAATCATAGAAATGGCGGAAAACAGGAGAAAACAACAAAAATCCATGAGTTTATCATTAACGTCTGAAACTGCTGTTGAGTAGAGCATGGATGGTGATGATAATTACATGTTTTGAGTGGTTGAAGTGAATGATTTATTCATAATGAATAATGAATGACGAGAAATGGACGGGGCGATATATACAGTTTTAACAAAACTCATGCACCGACAGGGTTCGATTCAACAATCCAACACTTAGAAAAAACGTCATTGCAGGGTATACTGGGTTCGACTGTATAAATCAACACTTCGGCTATGGAGGAATAGAGACGAGTGTACTCAATAGAAGTGGCATGTAGTAGAAAACATGATTGCTGGGGTAATTGGATACGACAGCATAAGAAAGCATTTAGTCGTGTGAACGGTAAGAGGAAAAAGAAATACCATCTGTGAAGAGCAGATGTGTACATAGATTTGCGGAAGAACGAGGGAGGAAACAGTTATGAAAGGCATTATTTTAGCAGGTGGATCGGGCACTCGTCTGTATCCATTAACAAAAGTAACGAGCAAGCAGCTCCTACCCATTTTTGATAAACCGATGATTTATTACCCGATGTCCGTTCTGATGAACGCTGGCATTCGTGACATTTTGATTATTTCCACACCTCAGGATACTCCTCGCTTTGAGAACCTGCTGGGTGATGGTCATCAGTTTGGTGTGAATCTGACCTATGCTGTTCAGCCTTCTCCGGATGGATTGGCACAGGCCTTTATCATTGGTGCTGATTTTATTGGCAATGATTCTGTGGCAATGGTTCTGGGTGACAACATCTTTGCGGGTCATGGTCTGAAGAAGCGCCTGCAGGCAGCAGTCTGGAATGCAGAAAACGGCAAAGGCGCAACGGTGTTTGGCTACTATGTGGACGATCCGGAGCGTTTTGGAATTGTTGAGTTTGATAAGAAGGGTAAGGCTATTTCTATCGAGGAAAAGCCAGAACATCCGAAGAGCAACTACTGCGTGACTGGCCTGTACTTCTATGATAACCGTGTGGTCGAGTTTGCTAAAAACCTGAAACCGTCTGCCCGTGGTGAACTGGAGATTACCGATTTGAACAGAATTTATCTGGAGGATGGCTCCCTGAATGTGGAGCTGCTGGGTCAGGGCTTCACTTGGCTGGACACTGGTACACACGAGAGTCTTGTGGATGCCACCAACTTCGTGAAGACTGTGGAGCAGCATCAGCATCGTAAGATTGCCTGTCTGGAGGAAATCGCATACTTGAACGGCTGGATCAGCAAGGATGAACTGATGGAGGTTTATGAGGTTATGAAGAAGAACCAGTACGGTCAGTATTTGAAGGATGTCATGGATGGAAAGTATCAGGAGCATCTGTATTAATCGCGGAAGAAAACAAGATAAATAGATAAGTGTAGAGGAGAATAAATTATGAATATTATTGTTACCGGTGGCGCTGGTTTTATTGGTAGTAACTTTGTGTTCCATATGCTGAAAAAGTATCCGGATTACCGGATCATCTGTCTGGATAAGCTAACCTATGCAGGCAATTTGTCCACACTGGCACCTGTGATGGACAATCCGAATTTCCGCTTTGTGAAGGCAGATATTTGTGATCGCGAAGCTGTGAATAAGTTGTTTGAAGAAGAACATCCGGACATCGTTGTCAACTTTGCGGCAGAATCTCATGTTGACCGTTCTATCGAAGATCCGGGCATCTTCCTCCAGACCAATATCATCGGTACCAGTGTGCTGATGGATGCTTGCCGAAAGTACGGCATTCAGCGTTATCATCAGGTTTCTACTGATGAGGTTTATGGTGACCTGCCGCTGGATCGTCCTGACCTGTTCTTCACTGAAGAGACTCCGATCCACACCAGCTCTCCGTATAGCAGCTCCAAGGCTGCGGCTGATCTGCTGGTTCTGGCATACCACCGTACCTACGGTCTGCCTGTGACCATCTCCCGTTGCTCCAACAACTATGGTCCGTATCACTTCCCGGAGAAGCTGATCCCGCTGATGATAGCTAACGCACTGGCTGACAAGCCGCTGCCTGTTTACGGTGAGGGCCTGAATGTCCGTGACTGGCTGTATGTGGAGGATCACTGCAAGGCTATTGACTTGATTATCCACAAAGGTCGTGTCGGAGAAGTTTACAATGTCGGCGGTCACAATGAGAAACAGAACATCGAGATCGTGAAAATCATCTGCAAGGAGCTGGGTAAGCCGGAGAGTCTTATCACCCATGTTGGTGACCGTAAGGGTCACGATATGCGTTACGCCATTGACCCGACCAAGATTCACAATGAGCTGGGCTGGCTGCCGGAAACCAAGTTTGAGGACGGTATCAAGAAGACCATCCAGTGGTATCTCGATAACCGTGAGTGGTGGGAGACCATCATCAGCGGCGAGTATCAGAATTACTACGAGAAAATGTACAGCAACCGCTAACAGGAGGAGAGAACATGAAGTTCTTTGTAACAGGCGTTGGCGGTCAGCTGGGACATGATGTGATGAATGAACTGTTGAAGCGTGGCTATGAGGGTGTCGGTTCTGATATTCAGGAAACATACAGCGGTGTGGCAGATGGTTCTGCGGTAACAAAAGCACCGTATGTTGCTCTGGACATTACCGATAAAGACGCTGTTGAGAAAGTAATTACAGAAGTAAATCCAGATGCCGTGATCCACTGCGCAGCATGGACTGCTGTGGACATGGCAGAGGATGATGATAAAGTAGCGAAAGTTCGTGCCATCAATGCTGGCGGCACCCAGAACATTGCAGATGTCTGCAAGAAGCTGGATTGCAAGATGACCTATATCAGCACAGACTATGTCTTCGATGGTCAAGGCACTGAGCCGTGGCAGCCGGACTGCAAGTATTACAAGCCTTTGAATGTGTACGGTCAGACGAAGCTGGAAGGTGAACTGGCAGTCAGTCAGACGCTGGAGAAGTATTTCATTGTTCGCATTGCGTGGGTGTTCGGTCTGAACGGTAAGAATTTCATTAAGACTATGCTGAATGTCGGCAAGACTCACGACACTGTTCGTGTGGTCAATGACCAGATCGGTACACCGACGTATACATACGATTTGGCTCGACTGCTCGTCGATATGAATGAGACTGAAAAGTACGGCTATTACCATGCGACCAATGAGGGCGGCTATATCAGTTGGTATGATTTTACGAAAGAAATCTACCGTCAGGCTGGTTATAAGACGGAAGTCCTGCCGGTGACCACAGCAGAGTACGGTCTGAGCAAGGCTGCACGTCCGTTCAATAGTCGTTTGGATAAGAGTAAGCTGGTAGAGGCAGGCTTTAATCGGCTTCCGACCTGGCAGGATGCACTGAGCCGTTATCTGAAGGAAATCGAGTAGTAAGAGGAGATAGAGAAAAGATGGGACAGATTAAAGTTGAGAAAAATGTAGGCGGAATCGAGGGACTTTGCGTGATTGAGCCAACTGTTCACGGCGATGCCCGTGGCTATTTCATGGAAACCTACAATGAAAAAGATATGAAGGAAGCTGGTATCGACATCCACTTTGTGCAGGATAACCAGTCCATGTCAACAAAGGGAGTTCTGCGTGGCCTGCACTTTCAGAAGCAATATCCGCAATGTAAATTGGTGCATACCGTGCGTGGTACTGTATATGATGTTGCGGTTGACCTCAGAAGCAATTCTGAAACCTACGGCAAGTGGTATGGCGTTACCCTGTCTGCCGAGAACAAGAAGCAGTTCCTTATTCCAGAGGGCTTTGCGCATGGCTTCCTGGTCCTGAGCGATGAGGCAGAGTTCTGCTATAAGGTCAATGACTTCTGGCATCCGAATGATGAGGGCGGTATGGCTTGGAACGACCCGGAAATGGGCATTGAATGGCCGCAGTTGAAGGGTGAGTACAAGGGCAGCGCAAGTGCAGAAGGCTACACGTTGGAAGATGGCACGGCACTGAATCTGAGCGATAAGGACCAGAAGTGGTTGGGATTGAAAGATACTTTTAAATTTTAAGAACACAAGGAAGGCTGATTGCAACAAGAAATGAAGTATAGCATATGATTTGATGTAAGATGGAGCCCAATTCCTAATTATGGATATGAATGATGGAAACTAAAAGAATAATAATGTTATCGACGAAAAGTAATTAACGGAAGAATAGTCTTGAATAATGGAGGAGAAAGATGATTGATTTTAATGTCCCGCCCTTTGTTGGCACTGAATTTAAGTATATGCACGAGGCAGTTGAAAACCATAAGATTTGTGGAGATGGTCCATTCACAAAAAAGTGTAATGAGTGGATGGAGAATAGATTTAAAGCCAATAGAGTTATGCTGACAACAAGTGGATCAACGGCGTTAGATATGGCTGCATTACTTTGCGGTATAAAGCCGGGTGATGAGGTGATTCTTCCCAGTTTTACATTTTCTAGTACTGCGAACTCATTTGTTTTGGCAGGTGCTACGCTTGTGTTTGTAGATATTCGTCCGGATACGATGAATATTGACGAAACAAAAATTGAAGCAGCAATAACTGATAAGACAAAAGTAATTTGTCCTGTGCATTATGCGGGTGTCGCCTGCGAAATGGATACAATTATGGATATCGCAAAACGACATAATCTAATGGTTGTAGAAGACGCCGCCCAAGGGGTTATGAGCACCTATAAAGGTCGAGCTTTAGGTACTATTGGTGATTTCGGCTGCTACTCTTTCCACGAAACAAAAAACTATTCTATGGGTGAGGGAGGAGCAATCGTCATCAATAATGCGGCGTATATTGAAAAGGCTGAAATTTTGCGTGAAAAAGGTACTAACCGTTCGCAGTTTTTCCGTGGACAGGTAGCTAAGTATAATTGGGTTGATTTTGGAGACAGTTATCTTCAAAGTGATTTAAATGCTGCGTATCTTTGGGCACAGCTAGAAGTTGCAGATGAAATTAATGAGAATCGATTGGCATCGTGGAATCGGTATTACAAGGCATTTAAGCCACTGGCAGATAGCGGTATTGTAGAACTTCCAACTGTTCCCGATGGATGTGTACATAACGCACATATGTTTTATATAAAATGTAAAGACTTGGAAACACGGCAGGCATATATAAAGTTCATGAAAGAAAATGATATTTTATGTGTGTTCCATTACGTTCCATTGCATAGTGCTCCAGCAGGTTTAAAATTTGGTCGCTTTGTAGGAGAGGACAAGCATACAACGGATGATAGCGATAGATTAGTTCGTTTGCCAATGTATTATAATTTATCAGAAAATGACATTCAAAGAGTGATTGATAAAACTTTGGAATTTTTTAAGTAAAGGAACTAGTATTATATGAACCCTATAAAAGTAGCGATTATCGTAGGAAAGATGGATTCAGGTGGAAAGAAGAACCTAATCATGGAGTACTATAGACATATTGATAGAGATAAAATTCAGTTTGATTTTATATGCGATTCTGATTCTCAGGCAATTCCAGAACAAGAGATTGTAGAACTTGGAGGAAGAATTTATAAAATTTCTCCATATCAACATATTTTTCGTAACATGACCGACATGGCTCGTATTTTTCGGCAGAATAAATACAAGATCGTTCATGCTTACAATAGTACGATGAATCTTTTTCCTATGGCAGTTGCAAAATATTGTAATGTGCCGGTAAGGATATCAGAGAGTTTATCGATGGCACATGAAGGCGATTGGAAAACAATTTTAAAGAAAATGTTACGTCCGATGTCGAAATGGTATGCAAACTATTATATGTCGTGTGGAGATGATTGTGGACGTTGGCAGTTTGGCAGCAAATTATTTGATGCAGGAAAAGTAGATGTATTCAAAACAGTAATCAATACAGAATTTAATTCTTTTAATCCAGAGGTTCGGGAAAAAACGAGAGCAGAATTTGGCTGGGAAGATAAAATTGTGGTTGGCCATATTGGAAGGTTCACTGCACAGAAGAATTCTGTCCACATGATTGAAATCTTTGGGGCGGTTGCAAAAAAAGAACCAAATGCGATTTTGTGTTTGATTGGAGATGGAGAACTCAAAGAAGAAATGATGAAAAAAATTGATGAATTAGGTATAAATAAACAGGTTGCATATTTAGGACGAAGAGAGGATATTCAGCAGTTCTATAATGCGATGGACTGCTTTATTTTACCCTCGCTTTATGAAGGCCTCCCTGTTGTGGGATTGGAAGCTGAAAGTTGTGGCTTGCCGATGTTCTTCTCAAACGAGGTTACCAGAGAGGCAAACGCATGTGATCTTGGACATTTTATCGGATTGGATGAAAGTATAGATGTTTGGGCTGGAGAGATAATTAAGGCTTGTAAAAAAAATATGCCTGTAAGGAAAAGTCACGCAAAAGAGGTTTGTGATGCTGGATTCGATAGTGCTTCAGAAGCAATAAGAATGCAGAATTATTATATTGATGCTATAGAGAGGGAAAGCTAAATGATATCAGTGGTTGTGCCAGTTTATAATGTGGAAAAGTATTTAGATAAATGTGTTCAAAGTATATTGGCACAGACATATGAAGATTTTGAACTAATTCTAGTTGATGATGGTTCGTTAGATAAATGTTCGTTATTATGTGATGAATATGCACGTAAATATAAAAAAATAAGAGTTTTACATAAGAAAAATGGTGGCTTATCAGATGCTAGAAATGCCGGGACTGCAATAGCTAGTGGCAATTATATCACCTATATTGATAGTGATGATTTTATTTCAAAGGACTATTTAGAAAACCTATTCTATATGCTAAAAAAAAATAATGCTGATATTTCGGTAACAGGTGTTGAATCTTTTTTTGAGGGTGAAGATATAAAAACAAAGTCAGAATCGAAAACTTATATTTATTCTGGCAGAGAAGCACTAAAAAAAATGCTCTATCAAGATACGTTAGATACTAGTGCATGTGCAATGCTACTTCCAATTGATATAGCAAAAAAATATCCTTTCCCGGTAGGTAAGTATCATGAAGATGAATTTACTACATACAAATTTTATTCATCAGCTGAAAGAGTTGCAGTATCAACAAAAAAACAGTATTTTTATTTGCAGAGAACTGGAAGTATTATGCATGTTTTTGGGAAGAGCAGTATGGATGAATTAGATGCAGCAGATAATTTAGTTGAATTCTGCAAAGATAATTGTCCAGATATAGTGCCAGCAGCGGAATCAAAAAAATTTAGCGATTATTGTCAGGTATTGTTGTCAAATACTAATTTTAAAAAGGAATATTCAGAAACATTTGTAAGAATAAAAAAATATTTGATTAGTAAAAGAAAACAGATTCTGTTTGACAAAAATTGCAGGAAAAAGAATAGAGTAGCGGCCTTGTTACTTTTTGGAGGAGTACCTGTGTTAAGAAAAGCTAATTGGTTTAAAAAATAGGAAAGTGTATACATCATGAAGAACAAAATTGCAATAATAACCTTACATTCTGTCAAGAATTACGGATCTGTCCTACAGGCATATGCAACTCAGTGTTATTTTAAAGCTTTAGGATTAGATGCGATAATTATAGATTTTAGAAGACCATGGGAAACTAATACAGGATATTGGTTTTACTTAACAGATAAGTCAATAAAGAGTATTGCAAGGAACATATTGTATTTCCCGTCAAAAATAATTCAGTGTTTGAAATTTGATAAGTTCAAAAAAAAGTATCTTAAGACTACGACAAACACATATGTAAGCCTAAAGGATTTTAAGAATAATCCGGTTGATGCCGATTTTTTTTGTTCTGGAAGTGACCAAGTCTGGAATAGCGGTTGGAATTGTGGAGTTATTCCTGAGTATTTTTTGAATTTTGCACCTAATGGCGTAAAAAAAATATCGTTTGCATCAAGTTTTGGCAATTCAAAAATTGATGCGAATGATAAGAAGATTATCAAAACATTACTTTGTGATTATGACTTAATTACGGTTCGTGAAGCACCATCGGTTAAAATGCTGCACGATGAATTTAATTTAGATTCGTATGAAATCCTTGATCCAACATTACAGATGAATGGAGATTTTTGGAAGGAAATCTGTAGATCAGAGAGAAAAATAAAAGGCAACTATGTGTTACTAATTCAATTAAATCGTAATCATAAATTTGATGAATATGCAAAATCTTTTTGCAAAGAAAAAAAAATGAGGCTTGTTAGACTGTGTTTGCGTGTGGATCAAATAGTACTGCCAGGAAAGTCAGTAGTGATACCTGAAGTGAATGACTATATAAGGCTGATTCGAGATGCTGAGTACGTGTTAACAGACTCATTTCATGCAGTATCTTTTTGTTTAAACTTAGAAAAACAATTTTATGTATATTATCCTGAAAAATATGCAGAAAGAATTAATAGTATCTTAACAATTTTGCAGTTAACAGATAGAGAGTTGATTCATCATGACTATGATAAAATTATTGATTATAGAATAGTAAATAATATTTTGAATGATAAAAGAAGGTTTGCCGAGAAATTACTGTTGGAGGTTTTTAATGATGGAAAATAATGAATACAAAGCTCGGGTTATAGCTTTTTATTTGCCGCAATATCATCCTGTAGAGGTTAATGATAAGTATTGGGGAAAAGGATTTACTGAATGGACAAATGTTGCAAAAGCGAAACCTCTTTTTAAAGGTCATTATCAGCCGCAAATTCCTGCTGATTTAGGATTTTATGATTTGAGACTGCCAGAAGTAAGGAAAGCACAGGCCGATATGGCGAGAGAATATGGCATAGAAGGATTTTGTTATTGGCATTATTGGTTTGGAAATGGTGAAACAATTTTAGATATGCCAATTAAAGAAGTGCTTAGAACAGGTGAACCTGATTTCCCTTTTTGTCTTGGATGGGCCAATCATTCATGGTCTAATCGAACATGGAGTAAAAACAAGTTCTATGAGCAGAATATTGTCTTTCTTGAGCAAAAGTATTTAGGGGTAAAAGATTATACAGATTATTTCTATTCAGTTTTACCATTATTTAGAGATAAAAGATATATTACAGTTGATGGTAAACCGTTATTTCTAATATATGCACCGCAAGACATACCGGATACAGAAGTTTTTTTGTCAACATGGAAAAAGTTAGCTGTTGAGAATGGGTTGAAAGGAATTCATTTTGTAGCAAGAGCCAGTGCAATCGGTGGTCTCAATAGAGCTGTATCAAAAAAGAAAATATTGAGTGAAACACCGAGTCGTTATAAGGAATATTTGGAAAAAGGATACGATGCGATAACATCTACATCCTTAACAAGAGCTGATTTGTGTACCGGTTCATATTTTGGAAAGCTTCTCAAACTGTTTCTTGAAAAAATAGGAGTAAGTGCTATTCCAGATATTCATGACTATGGGAAGAGTATTAAGTATTTTTATACAGATGAAGATTGTTGGGAAAATGTATACCCTCAGATTATTCCAAGATGGGATAAAACACCTAGAATGGGAAGAGGTGCTCATTTGTACAAAAATAGTACACCGGAGCTTTTTGAAAAGTCTGTAGAAATTGCTTTGAAGCATATTGAGAATAAACAAGAAGAACATAAAATTCTGTTTGCATTTGCGTGGAATGAATGGGGAGAAGGAGCATATTTAGAACCAGATATTAAATTTGGACGAGGATATCTTGAAGCATTACGCAGTGCAATAATCAAGAGGAAGGACAACTAAAAGGTGACAGCATACATTGTAACGTTTTTAGTAACGCTGTTTTTTTCTTATATTGATGAAAGAAATTTGCTCAAGGAAAAGCCAAATAGACTAAAACACATTATTATGGTAGCTTTCATTATTATGCTTCCGGCTGTGTTGGCAGGATTGCGCGATTATTCTATTGGAACTGATGTGCAAATATATGCAAAGAGCGTTTTTGAATATGCGGTCAGATCGTCTTCTGTCAATAGTGTTTTAGAAAGATATAGTGAGCTAGAGCCGGGTTTTTTGATGTTGGCTTTTATAGTATCAAGAATAACATCTAGTGTTCATTTTTTCTTGTTTAGTATTGCTTTCATTATACAGCTTTTTGTGTATTTGGCGTTATATAGAACACGAAATTATTGTTCTATTTTTATGGGAGAAAGTGTGTATTTATTTCTTATATATAATGCTTCTCTGAATATGATGAGACAGACAATTGCAATGGCAATTCTACTATTTGCACTGACGTATTTGTTTGAAAAAAAGTATTTGATTTCACTTATTTGGATATTTATTGGTTTTTTTTTCCACAATTCAATTATTATAGGTTTACTGTATTTTCCAGTTTTCATTTTTTTCAATGGAAGAAAATATGCAAATGATAATGTAAGTGGTAGAAAAACTAGAGTATGGTTCGGGTTTAAAACATTGCTTGTTATTATAGCAGTTACAGTTGTAACAGCATCTTTTCAGCCACTTATGCTCTTATTAGGAAAATTTGGAATCATTAGTGATCGTTATTCAATTTATCTTAGCACAGAAAATTCAAGTATAAGATGGACGTTCTTTTTTGCGTATATAGTGTGCTATCTAATTGTTTATTTAAGAAAAAATAAGAATAAACAAGGATATTTTTTTCTTACAATAGGGTTGATTGATATTGTAATATACAGATTAAAATATATTATGTATTATTTATATCGTATATCCACATATTATATGATTTGCAGAATATTTTCTCTTACACAGGCAAGAATTGATTTCGGAAAAATCTTATGTACCGGGAAAATTTCAAAAGACGAATTAGTAGCAATTATTACATGGCTAGTATGTTTTATACAGTGGTTTATGTTTATTGCAATTAATAATGATCATGCAACAATGCCATATAAATTCTTTTTTTAATACTGAAGGTTAGGAGACTGGGTGATGAAGGTTAGGTTTAGTATTATAATTCCTTTCTATAATACTCCCAAACAGTTTTTTTTCAGAATGCTAGATTCTATTAGGAATCAAACGTATTCATCATATGAAATAATTGTTATTGATGATGGGAGTGACTCTTCTGATAGTTCTTTTTTAGATGATATTACTGATATTAGATTATTTCGACAGAAGAATAAAGGAGTTTCAGCAGCACGTAATCTTGGCATTAAATATTCTAGAGGAGATTATACAGTGTTCGTTGATGCTGATGATGTTATAGATTGTCGATTTTTAGAAACTGCTAATACATATTTAAAAGAATATGATACCGAGATCATTTATGGAACAATAGCATATGCAGAAATACGAGGAGAGCATTTAATTAAATTAACTGGGAAAAATTGCAGAGCTGAGGATTACGATAGTATTACTTATAGTCAAAAACAAAATGTGAAAGATGTTTATTATTATGCCAATGATAAGATAAATGAAGTGAAAAGATGTTTGCTTGATATCCAACCAAGAAGTGATCAATATGTTATTTTGGGAAGCCCTTGTGGTAGTGTATATAAAACTGAACTTATAAAGAGTATTGAATTTCCAGAGAATATAGCAATTTGTGAAGACCAGGTTTTTAATAGAAAAGTATTGTTATCTGCAAAAACTTGTCTAGTAGTTCCAGATTTGTGGTATTATTATCTTCAAAATCAATTTTCAGCGATGCACAAAGAAAGAAAATTATATAGTTTAGAAAAAAAAACACCTTATTGGGATGCATTAAGAAAATTGCATGAAATGGAATCTAATAATATGATTCCATTTCTTAATGCTGTATATTTGGATTTATATTGTAATTCATTAAAAAATATCTCGTCATCAGAAGACAAGATGATGGAAAAATTACGTAAGGTAAATGTCCTTTATAATCATCCGCTTATTAAAGCAGCATTGAAAGAGAACATAAAAAGCGGAAAAAAGAGTTTGAGAGTTAAGTGTTGGCTAGTTAAAAATCATGGTTCTTTAGTGTTATTGGCATTATACAAGATAAAAAATCAAATGATACGTATACAACAGGAGTGATATCAAATGGAAAAAATAGGAATAGTGACACTGTTTGATTATTTTAATATAGGAAATAAATTACAGAATTATGCGTTGGAAAAAATCATTAGTGATCTCGGGTATGAGCCAATAACAGTCGTTTGTTCAGATTATCTACAAAAAAAGTGTTGGAAGGATCATATCAAAATATTGATGGGGCGATTTCTGAAAAAATATAGAAGTTCGCTAATGAATGAGAAAAGATATGTTCGCTTTAAAAAAGAGACGAATTTTCTTATTGTGACAACTGAGTTTATGACTTGGAAAGAAATACAACAAAAAAGAGACATGGGATATAAAGCCCTTGTTGTTGGAAGTGACCAAGTCTGGTTCAATTGGCAAAAAATAGATGGTGAATTAGAATTTCGCTTTTTGACTTTTGTTGAAAAAAGAAAGCGTATATGTTTTGCCCCTAGTTTTGGTAGAGATGACATAGATGAACAAAATATAGATGTATATAGAAACTGGCTTAATGGCTTTGAAAGATTATCTTGTAGAGAAAAATCAGGCTGCGATTTGATTTATAGAATTACAGGTAGAAAATCTGAATTATTATGTGATCCAACTATGATGCTGAATATGGAGCAATGGAATCAGATATCAAGAAAACCTATATATGAGTTACCCACCAAGTACGTAATGCTATATTTCCTGTCTGAACCTTCAAAAGATCAGCTCGCCTTAATTCATAAATACGCTAGTGATAATCAGTGTCAGATTGTTGATGTTTACAATGTGAACTATCCACAATATTATTATACTACCCCTCAAGAATTTTTATATTGCATAGAACATGCAGCTTATGTTTTTACTAATTCATTTCATGGGACAGTGTTTTCTATTCTATTTCATAAGCAATTTGTGGTTTTTTCTAGAAATGACATACAGGCAAGAATGAATAATAGATGCATAACGTTACTGCAAAAATTTCAGATGCAGAATCACTTAAATAATATATCAAATGAGAAGATAAATTATGGAGTCATTGATGAATTGTTGAAAGCAGAGCGAGAAAAAAGCTTGATGTATTTGCAAGAAGAATTGAAACGAGCAATAGCAGGAGATGAGGTTGATGGTTGATACAATTATGTCATTTAAAGAAATTTTAAAGAAAAACAAATGCCTTAGAATAATGGGAAAAACGTTTAACGTGCTAAGAGCATATACAAGTGATGTACATAGCTTTTTGAAATATTATATGGAATCAGCAGAAAGAAAGGGGGATTATAGATTCTCAATACTTTTGCTTGTACACAGTATAGAAAAAGGAATGTGTATGGAGCCAGCAAGGCCTTTTGGATTTGAAAAAACTCAAAATCTGATAAAGATGCTTGTTAGCTATCCAGAAGAGAGAAAAAAAGAATTTGAATATCAAATGGGAGTTTCTATTCTGTATGCGTGGAAAGAATATTTTGATTCTCATAATTGGGATAAAAATAATTACTATGAAAAAGTAAGTGAGTTTTTAAGAACACGTGTAAAGCCTGAGTTTGAAACCGGTAGAAAAGAATATGATTTCGTAATGAATAGTTATGATAGTAAATTATATCCAGAGGTTGTTCTGTCAAGGCATTCTGTTCGAGATTTTAGTGAGAGAGAGTTATCATATAATGATATTGAATTTGCAGTGAAATGTTTTATTGAAACACCGACTGCATGTAATCGTCAGATGTGCAAGGTGATTTATGTTAAAAATCAAAAGATTAAAGAACTTTTGGACAAGACAATTATTGGTTTACCAGGTTTTAACAAGCAGGCCGTAAAGTATTTTGTGATTACTTATGATTTATCTGCGTTTGCTTATTCGGGTGAAAGAAATCAGGGAATGTTTAATGCTGGATTGTGTACCATGAATTTTGTCAATGCACTGCATTATAGAGGTATAGGATCTTGTTGCTTACAATGGTCAAATAATCACCACGAGGATGTTCTCGTTAGAAAGGCACTTAATTTAAGTGAAAGTGAAAGAATAAGTATAGTAATAGGAGCTGGTTATTATAAGGAACATAATGCTATCCCCTGTTCGGTGAGAAGAAAGATAGACGATATATATACTGAAATGTGATCTATATAGGAAGGAGTTTGCATGCTAAATCAAAGAAAATCGGGTGTAATATTATCCTATGTTGGTCAATTGGTTCAAATTATAATTGGCGTTATTTATACACCAATTATGCTTCGGCTATTGGGGCAAAGTGAATATGGGCTATATCAACTTGTTTATTCTGTTGTTTCCTATTTAAGTCTGCTTAGTTTAGGATTTGGTAGTTCATATTTGCGGTTTTATTCCAGATATAAGGCGCAAGAAGATGAAGAGGGTGTTGCGAAATTGAACGGGATGTTTATGATTATTTTTTGTTCAATTTCTGTTATATGTGTTATATGTGGAATAGTAATGATAGGGAATGTTCGTAGCATTTTTGGTACTGGCTTAACAGATAGCGAGTATGCTACGGCGAGAATTTTAATGGGACTGCTTATTATAAATCTTGCTATGACCTTTCCCAATAGTGTATTTAATTGCTCGATTACTGCACATGAGAAGTTCTTATTTCAGAAATTATTGATACTTATTCAAAACCTGCTTAGTCCATTTTTATCTTTGCCATTACTTATTATGGGTTACGGTTCTGTTGGAATGGTATCAGTTACTACATTTTTAACAGTTGCAGTATTACTGACGAATTTATATTACTGCTTAAAAAAGTTGCATGTTAAATTCATTTTTCATGGATTACAGATTGGCTTACTTAAAGAAATGTGGGTATTCACATTTTTTATATTCATAAACCAAATTATTGATCAGATAAATTGGAACGTAGATAAATTTCTATTGGGCAGATTTGCTGGCACAACTGCAGTAGCTATTTACGGAGTCGGTGGACAAATTAATACGTTGTATTTACAGTTTTCAACATCAATATCAAATGTATTTGTTCCAAAAGTAAACCGTATTGTTGCTGAATCAAATGATGATAAACAATTAACGATACTTTTTACAAAGGTTGGCCGGATTCAGTTTATAATATTAGGAATGATTTTGTCTGGTTTCGTGTTCTTTGGTAATCCATTTGTGAAAATCTGGGCTGGATCTGAATATGGAGCCTCATATATAGTCGCGCTTCTGTTAATTGTCCCAGTTACAGTTCCCTTGATACAAAACCTCGGAATTGAAATCCAAAGAGCAAAAAATATGCACAAAGCAAGAGCGGTTGTTTATTTAGCAATCGCAATTGCCAATGTATTTATTAGCATTCCGCTTATTAAAATTATGGGACCGGCTGGTGCAGCGCTTGGAACCGCAATTTCTCTGATTGCTGGAAATGTTATTTTTATGAACTGGTATTATCATGCTCGTATTGGAATGAATATGTTTTATTTCTGGAAAGAAATTGCGAAATTCGTTCCGGCATTAATCGGACCATGCGTGGTTGGCATTATCATTATGAACTTTGCAAATATTATGGGACTTGTTAAATTGGGAGTATTTGCAATTGTCTATACAGTTGTGTACGGACTCTCAATGTATTTCTTAGGAATGAATGAAGAAGAAAAGCAGCTTGTTATGGGTCCAATTAGAAAAATTTTAAGGAAATAAAGAGATGAAAGAAAAGAAAGAAAATTGGCAAAGCATCCGGGGAATCTGTATATTGGCGGTTGTATTGATTCATTCCTTAGGTGGATTTAATTATTCTACTAGATATGGTACAGAGTTCGTTGTTCTTCGCCAGATCATCAATTTTGCAGTTGCTACATTTGTTTTTATGGCCGGTTATTTTGTGAATGTCGATGCCTTGTCTGATAAAGAATTCAGTTATAAACACTGGATAATTTATCGGGGGGGAGCGACTGTGTATCCCATTTATGATTTGGTCGCTACTGTATAGTGGACTTGAGCTACTAAAAATCGTACACAGTGGCAATGAGATTCATTGGTTGGGATTTGTTTACCGATTTATTGTTGGAAAGTCAGCAACTCCATTTTACTATATTGTTGTTTTGGTGCAGCTTACGGTGATTACACCTTGGCTGGTCAAAACAGTAAAACAAAATGGAGTTATCAGTAGAATTCTATGGTTAGTAACGCCGCTTTACTTAATGTATTTGTACGCTTGGAATTATATAGTTGGTATCTCACCGCGTCTATATGAAACATTATTCCCAGCATGGTTTGGCTTTTATTATTTAGGAATTCATGTGCGCTGTGGGTGGAAATTGAAATGCAATGGATATGCGGCGGCAGGTGCGCTCGCATTAAGTTGCGTTGAAGCGGTTGGATTGAGAGCAGTGGGATTTGATATTGGATTCTATACGAGTCAGATAACAGTTGGTTCATTTCTTTATGCTGTTACCATAATTGGCTGGCTTCTAAAGAAAAATGAAAATAATCGTAGTGGCTGTCGCTTGCTATCAAAGATAGGAGATTGCTCATATGGAATTTTCTATATTCACATGGCAGTGCTGATGATTGTTGGTAGAATTATAGAATGTGAAAACTGGTATGCTTATTGGGCATTGCGATTTGTACTGACATCATTCATTAGTTACATCGTAGTTCATCTTGCTCAGATGACATTGAAGAACCATAAAAAATTGTTGCGATATATTGGATTTGTATAAAAGGTACTGGAAGAGGAGGATATACTAGTGAAGCCAGAAAAAGTATATGCTTGTTATAGTAAAGATAAAGATGTGAGATTGAGCAGTTCTTCTGGAGCGGTATTTTCTTCTCTGGCAGAGTATGTGCTTAATAAGAATGGCATTATTTATGGTGTCGCGATGTCTGAAGACTGCTATTCGGCAGAATTTATTGCAGTTACAGATCGAAGTGAACTAATAAAACTCCGTGGATCAAAATACCTGCAAGCAAAAGTTGGGGATACATTTAAGAAAGTTAAGGTAGAATTGCAAGCAGGAAAACTTGTGTTATTTACAGGAACAGGTTGCCAAGTAAACGGGTTAAAGAAGTTTTTGGGAAAAGATTATGAAAACTTAATCTGCATGGATGTGATTTGTCACGGAGCACCATCACCTGCATTGTGGAGAGAATACGCACAATATCAAGAAAAAAAGTCTGGTGGAAAGCTGAAAGGAATTAACTTTCGCTGCAAGGATGAAAGTTGGACTGATTTTGGCATGAAGGAAGTTTTGGAAAATATTCCAGAAGATTCCGTAAAAAAGTTTTATATATCTAAAGATAAAGACCCATATATGCAAATGTTTCTGAGAGATTACTGCCTACGTCCTTCTTGCTATGAGTGTGTGGCTAAGAAAGAGAAAATGTCTGATTTAACAGTTGCGGACTTCTGGGGAATTAAAGAAGCTGCCCCGGAAATGAATGATGGGTTAGGAACTTCTCTCGTATTGATTCGAACCCAAAAAGGAAAAGAAATATTTAACTACATCAGTTGCAAAATGAAATTAAAAGAGGTGACATATGAAGCTGGTGTAAAAGGAAATCCTGCTGAATACAAGTCATGTGCAAGGCCGTCACAAAGAGATACTTTTTTTGATGATATGCACACAATGAGTTTCGAAGAGCTGGAAGGAAAGTATGCTGCTCCGATAAAATATTCCTTGAAAACAAGAGCAAAAAGGAAAGTAAAGAAAATAATTAAAAATATGCTTCAAGTAATCGGGGGGGGGGAGAGCAGAGAGTAATATAGAATATGGATTACTCTTTGTACTTCGTGTTTGATTGTAAGGAGCATTCCTGTAATTCATTAAAAGCGCCAATTGAATAAAAAAGAACCTCAAGGTATGATTGAGTTGCATCTTGGCGGATGTAAACAAAACAATTAAACACTGGAGGTTCCAAATGAATTATACACAGAATGAAAAGATTGAGCAAGTAACAGATTCAACAATGGTTGTCGGAATTGATATCGGAAGCCAGATACATTATGCAAGAGCTTTTGATAACAGAGGACGCGAACTTACAAAACGTATTTTTTCTTTTCATAACGATCTGGAAGAGTTCAATTCTTTCAACCTTTGGGCTGAGACACTTAAGACTGAGAATAAAAAGACTGCAGTTCTGATCGGCTGCGAGCCAACAGGTCATTACTGGTTTGCGTTTGCGAAGTATGTAAATGATCATCAGAAAAGATTAGTAATGGTCAATCCATTCTCGGTTAAGAAGATCAAGGAACTTGATGATAACAGTCCAAAGAAAACAGATTCAAAAGATCCAAAAACAATCGCAAAACTGGTTGTGGATGGGAGATATTCAATCCCATACATGCCAGAAGGCGTTTATGCCGAAATAAGAGACCTGGTATACAGCCGTGATAGGATCATGAAGCAGCACAACATATCTGCAAACAGGATCCAGAGATGGCTTGCAATACATTTCCCGGAATATCTGGGATTATACACACGATTTGATGCAATAAGCGGCCTGGCAGTGCTTGAAAAAGCACCATTGCCAAAAGATGTGATCGCGCTTGGAGTAAATGGGATCCGAAAGATCTGGCATGATAAAAAGATGCGTGGCAGAGGAGTTGCTGAAGATAGGGCAAAGACCCTGGTTGAAGCTGCGCACAACAGTGTTGGACTTGACGGAGGGATTGGAACAAAAAGTGAATTATATATGCTGCTTGAAGAGCATCGTTTATGGACTTCGCAGTTAGAAGCCGTCAATAAAGTACTTGAGGAAATGATCCTAAAAGTACCACATGTGGAGAAGTTACTCGCCATTAAAGGAGTAGGGAGCATCACAATAGCAGGATTCATAGCTGAGGTAGGTGATATCAGACGCTTTGATTCACCGAAACAGATCCAGAAGTATGCAGGACTGGAACTGGTAGAAAACAGTTCAGGAAAGCATAAAGGAAGGACGAGGATCAGCAAACGCGGGAGAAGGAAACTCAGAAAGATCCTGTATCAGGTAATGGTACCGCTGCTTGCAAGAAACAAGGAGTTCCGTGGAATCTATGATTACTATGTAACCCGTGCAAAGAATCCGCTGAAACGAAGGCAGGCAGTGGTTGCCGTCAGCTGTAAGTTGATCCGAGTGTTTTATGCGGTATTAACGAAAGGTGTGGAGTATGACAGATTTAAAATGATGTCAGATATCCACCGAAAAAGCGACATAATAGCTGCCTGAGCAAAAAGTACTGTAAACAGGAAAGCGTCCGCCATCAATGGTGCTGTGAAACAGGAATGCAAAATATATAAGACAAAGTAGAGCCAGTAGCTGCATTGACATTTTCTATAGGGCAACGACCCTGCTAAAGGAGCATGAGCAGCACCCAACTATGGATAAGCAGAACGAAGGAATTTAGGACCCGTCAGAGGATGGTGATCCTGGTAGACATGAGAGGTTAGTTACTGTAGGTGGATTTGGGAAACAGGAAGGCCTTCATAAGAAGAAACAAAGACGTTTTATTTCTTGTACCTAAAATCATCAGAAATGGACTCCATGAAGTCACTTCATATCCAGAAAACTCTATTTTGTAGATATATGTAGCTTATTAACTGTTCAGAAAAGTCAAGGCCTTTTGTTGAACATGCACTAAAAAGAATAGAGAGAAATTATGAAAAAGATAATTATATTAAGAGGTAACTCTGGAAGTGGAAAAACAACAGTAGCTAGAGCGTTACAAAAGAAATTTGGATACAATACAATGGTGATTTCACAAGATGAGATTAGGAGAAATATCTTGTGGGTTAAAGATGGCGTTGATACTAAGGCATTACCACTTATGATAGAACTTATGAAATATGGGTATGAGCATTGTGATGTGGTTATTTTAGAGGGCATCATGTATGATGAGTGGTATAGTCCTTTGTTCAAAACGGCAAATGAATTGTATGGAATGGATATATATGCGTACTATTTTGATATACCATTTGAAGAGACGGTCAGGCGGCATAATACACGAGATAAAAAACAGGAATTTGGTGAAGAAGATATGCGTAGATGGTGGAGAGAAAAGGATTTTTCATCAGTTTTTAATGAAAAAATTATTACATCTGACATTGATGCAGACAGTATTGTTGAAATGATATATATAGCTATAAATGAGCAAATTTGAAAAAATGCACAAAACTACGCCACGACCTTTACAAAGGAGTCAAAACCAATGCATTCCCTCGCATATTGATAGAGGGTGAGATATTTTTCCATCTGGATTATGTCACTGATCTTGCGATACCCTGTTTCAAAAGGACAGACTTTGCCAGTTCTAACAACACACATATAGTGTGCAAATGACATAATCAACCAGTATCTTCGGATTCCCTGTGCAGAACGGATTTGATAGCTGTCCAGCGCCAGTTTATCCTTACATTGGCGGAAAAACACCTCAATTGGCCACCTGCATACGTAATTGTCCAGGATTTCATTTGTGGATAAAGACACATCCATGCAAAGGAAGGCCCTTAGTGCTTTCGGTTTTCCAAATGCTTTTTCGGGATAGGCTGTCGAATTATTTAATAATAATCCGGTGGGTACATTTGATGCAATACTTATGGATATTATGATGCCGGTAATGGATGGATTGACAGCGACTAAAGCAATTCGGGCATTAAATCGACCAGATGCAGGAATAATTTCGATTATTGCAATGACCGCCAATGCTTTTGCAGAAGATGTACAAAGATGTTTAGATGCAGGAATGAACGCACATTTAGCTAAACCTTTGGATATTGAAAAAGTGAAAAAAACGATTTGTGAACATACAATTGAATTATATAAATAAAGAGTAAAAGAATATAATTACTTTGTTAGTAAATTGACACAAGTTGGCTGTAGAGTATAATTATAGTAAAAGTACAGCAGAAGCTGTCGCAAAGATATTTATAAAAATGTTGTGGGGGTATTGAACAT
>ERZ857840.1992-NODE-1992-length-21050-cov-38.477161_pt1 | contig 21050 bp, 18 predicted proteins | sample MGYA00519760_ERZ857840 | MGnify/ENA primary metagenome ERZ857840 (study PRJEB31778, sample SAMEA3449371) | human gut metagenome | biome: human gut; feature: human-associated habitat; material: faeces | place: United Kingdom | collected 2010/2012 ... | reverse complement strand
TGACAATGCGGCTCAACTGGGAAGCGGAAACGCCTATCTTCTCCGCAAGTTCCTTCTGTTTAGGTTTGGATATATTGTTTTGAGTTGCCACGATATACAATATTTAGATTGGACGTGATTAATTAAAAATGAGGATGGCCACAGAAGTCAGCAACGATGCCAGCGAAATCCAGAACGAGGTGGAACGCACGTTGTTGCCGTTGACGGTAGATTGACGGGCTTTCACTTCATTGGGTTCCACATACACCACGTCATTCTGTTGCAGATAATAGGCGGGTGAAGAATAGATGTGTTCGCCGGAAGTGAGGTTCAGTCCGTACACCCGTTGCACATCCCCTTCTTGCCGTAACACCATCACCTTGGAACGGTTTCCGTAGATGGTCAGGTCGCCTGCCATGCTGAGTGCATCGAGTATGGTCAGCCTGTCCCGGTCAATGCTGAAACGTCCCGGACTGTTCACCTCGCCCAACACGGATATGCAGAGATTGGCAAATTCCACGGTCACGACAGGGTCTTTCACCAAATTCTCCTTTATCAATTCGTTCTTGATACATTCGGCGATTTCTTCCCGCTTCATTCCGGCCACGTGTATCTTGCCAAGTACAGGAAAATCTATCTTACCGTTGGCATCTACGGTATAAGCGGATACTCCTTGATTGCTTGAAGCCGTCACGCCATTTGTCCTTAAAGACTGACCCAATTGCCTGGACACATAAGGCAGGTTGAACAAGTCCGTCAACTGGGGGTCACGGCTGTTGACGATAATGGAAATCTTATCCTCCGGTCGGACTGTAATGGCTTTCACTTCAGGCAACTTGATTTCTGTTTCCCCGGGTCTCAAATCCTGGAAATAAACTACTTCCTTGGAAGAACCGCACGAGCCCAGTGTCACTGTACTTGCGACAATGAGCAAGATGTAAAATACTTTATTTATACTCATATTCCTGATTTTTCTTTGTTTAAGACCTTCTATAGCCTGTGTCTTGAAATACTATGGTGTTTTGGTAGTGCCATTCATTGAATGATTTGCCGTCAACTGGCTTTCCTGTCTTGTATATCCTTTCTACAAATGTTCTTTTCATACACTCCATGTCACCTACGGCAAATGGCATTTCCCTGTCCTCTACACTTGTCACAACAATAGGGAGGGGCACACGAAACACTTTCATCGCATTAATAACCGATTTCGTATAGATGTGACAAAGGTGAAAAGCAGAACGTTCGAATGCCACCCAATAATTATCAACACGGTACAGATGAATATGCTCTCTATTGGAACGCTCACTGAAAAGTATGTCTGACAGATGATTCTCCATCAACTTGCCAAGCTCTATGCCGAACCTGTTCATTGAAATTGTGATTAAATCAATTTATAATAGCATTAATTTTCGGTCGCAAGGGGGATTGATTTTTCCTGTTTGTTAGGGAAAAATTTACAATCGGTTCATATCCTCATGGAATAAGCTGAATATACTCCGCTTCTACTTCTATGGAGGCAGCCAACAAGGTGGGCAGTTCCACCAGCAGCCTTTTTGTCTTCGAACCACGTGTGGTCACCAATGTGCCCGTATATCCGTCCAACTGCCCGCCGATGATGCGGATTTTCCGGTTTCTCATCTCCGGTGTCACCTCGTCAGGGGAATAGAACTTAGGATTATCACTGGCTTCTACCGCCTTGATGAAACGTTCCATATCTGCGACAGGGACGATGATAGGAGTGTGCTGTACACCGAGCTTGTAACGGTATTGAAGCTTGGGGGTACTCTCCACAATGGCATCAAGATGCTCCCTCGTGTCTTTCACGAAAAGCAAGTCCTGCATGAAAGGCACTTCCTGATCCACCCGCTTGCCACCAACTACGACCAAACGATGCACCATAGGAGTGAAACACTGCACCTTCAAGTTCTCGAACATCTTGTAGGCGGGCAATTTGGCATGTCTGCGTTTGAGGTCACGCATGGCATACCAGTGCAGTTTATCCTCTATAGGTAGTATTTCGTCCATGATAATAAATGGATAGCCTTACGCCTTAGTTGGTGAAGGGATACATTTCCGACTCCTCCAAGTGTTTATTATATATTGAAACACATGTAGTTACAACGGTATTATCCAAAAGTTCGGGGAAATTCCCCAGCATTATATATGCTATCATTATCTTATTTCGGCATGACCTCAATCGTACTTTGGTAGACTCGAAATCATGTACATTATCGGTACATCTCTCCGTAAGAGATGTATCATGTTTAGCAATTGGAGATAATTAGGTGATATCCAATGAAGTATAAAATGTAATAATTACAATTTGTCAAACAACTGTTCGACAAATCCTTTTTAAGGACGTATTGGAAACTATTCATTTCTTAACTTTTTTGGTATTTATCACCGTTTTCCCAACAATTGTGTGTAACTTTGCATGCGAAATACATCTCTTACGGAGAGATACACCGATTTGTCGAACAAATCCACTTTCTACCGCCAAGCCTTTTTCCCAACGGTTTTCTTGTCGATTCGCATTTTATTCCCCCCCTAATCCGCTTATATACAAAGGATAGCTGTACCTTTAATGAGGCTACCACTACAGAATGTACATCGCGCTCTCAGGCCTTGAATCGGTACATCTCTCTTTAAGAGATGTATCCAACCTGCTATTTATTTGAAAATAAACAGTTTGTTAATTCATACACTTTTATTTGTCAAACAATTCTTCTTCTTTTGTCGAACAAATCCTGTGGGAAGGTTCGCCCAAAACGTAATTTTCAGGATTCATCCTGTGTGGATTGCAGTATTTTTTGTAATTTTGCGGCGTGCGAAACATCTCTTAAAGAGAGATTTACCACTTTGTCCAACAAAAATCCCCCTGAACGGGAAAGGTTCAAGGGGAATCTCTCAACTTACAAAATGTGTTTGGGGGTACCCAATCATTCTTATCTGCCAATAGACCGGATGACCTTGCTGTTGGCTTTGTCCACCACCGAAGAATCCAGTAGGGCCAAATAGATGCGGGTCGTATCTTCCGAATCATGCCCTAACGCCTCGCTGATGACAGGCACGGGCACATTCTGACTCTTGGCGATGCTGGCCCACCCATGCCTTGCGACATAAAACGTGAGCTTGATGGGACATTCAACCATCCGGCCAATCTTTTGCAACCGCTTGTTCATCACATGCGAGGCATTCAGGTATTGCCGTCTTTCCTTTTCTCCCGGCACCTTGATGATGGGAAGAAGGTAAGGAGAATCCGGATTTGTGTATTTCCGGACAATTTCCTGCATGGGCTGCTCCCATTTGATGCAAAGCTGTTGGTCGGTCTTGTGCCGCCGATAGACAAGCACGCCGTTTTGCAAATCTTTCTTTTTCAAGAAAGCCAAGTCCACGAAAGACATGCCGCGAAGATAAAAGCAGAGCAGGAACAGGTTCCGGGCGAAAGCCAAGGCCGGATATAATTCCAAATCCAGATTCTTGATCCGTCCGATGATTTCTGAGGATACGCCCCTTTTGACCGTCTTCTCAACTCCCGTATGGACATGGCGGAACGGACTGCGGTTTTCCACCAATCCTTCCTCCGATGCCCTATTATATAAGGTACGCAGATTGCGCAAGTAAAAAGATACCGTATTCGGGCATTTCCCGTTCTGCTTCAGGTAAGCCTCGTATTCCATCATCATGACGGAATCCATCGCATCCAAAGGTACATCTCCCGCTTCGCCCCGGAAACGGATGAAACTGTTGAGTGAACTGGCATAGACTTCGGATGTCCGCTCTTTCCCCATGCGTTTGGTCTGGTCGATGACTTTCCGGGCATAGACAAAGAAACAGTCGTCATGTCCTTCCGGACTGTGATAGGCAAGGACTATCTGCTCGGAAGAAAGTTTCCCTGACTGTTCCAGCTTCCGGATAATGCCGTTCAACCGTTTCTGGTCTTCCTCCATACGGAAACGCAAGGCTTCCAGATAGCGTTCCCGGTCCGGATTGCCTTTCACGCTGCGGATTTTGCCCGCTTCCTTGTCCCATTCATAAAGGTGCAATTTATACCCCGTACTAATCAGGCGGGTCTGCCGCCCGTGTATCACTTGATAACATAACGTGCCCTCTTTGCCTGCGACCGAAGAGGACCTGAACTTGATTTTTATTGTTGCCATAATAATCGTTTTTTTTGCTGATAAAATATAAGTGAGCCGGGGACATACGGTTGTCCTCCCGTATGCCCCTTAACTGTTTTTATCCAAGCGCCTCAAATCCTCACTTTCTTTACCTGCGGTAAAGGTGCCTCCGTTTGCATTTCCGGACGGATATGCCAAGTGTGCCTGTCTGATGGCGGAGTCGGGACGATTTCATGAGATACCCCGGCATGGAGACTTTCTTTCTGGGATTCTTTTCCCTTTCCGTCTTCTTCCAGTACTGGCTCTTGTTTAGGAGCCAGTTCCAACTGTATCTTGCGGTCAAGAGCGGAAAGTTCGGATTTCAGTTGTTTCAGTTCCTCCTCCTTCTTCCACGTCTTGCCCGCTATCTCCTGCAACTGCGGTATCTCACGCTCCAGCACCTCGTTCTTTTCCTCGTACTGCTTGATAATCGCCGGGATACGCTCCAACGCATTGAGGAAGTTCAAGGCGGCGGCATGGGTGTCCGCCATCGCCAAATGCCCGTTGTTGTAGGTGTACTTGTAGTTACCCTCGACATGGAAACGGTTGTCGATGAACTCCAACCCCTCGCTGAGCGTCCGCTCGCTCACCACCTTGATGGGGAAGCCGTACAATTCACCGATACGCTGGGGTACTCCGCCTGTCGTGGCGTTCTTGGCTATATCCTGCAACCGCTTTCCGATGGCCTTTTCATCGGTGGTGTCCAGCCCGTCAATCTTTATCAGGTTGAGCCGGTTTCCGTCCTTGTCGATCTGTGCGGCAGCGGTGAACTTCTCCCAATCCTCCGTCATGGCGGCGATAATGGCTTGGTTGTTGCGCAGAGCGGTTGTCTTGCTTTCCAGCTTCAGTTCAGAATCGCGCTTGCCCCTGTTGAACGACTTGCGCTCACCCTCCAGCGAGGCGATTTTCTTTTCGAGCTTCGCCTTGTCCAGCAAGTCCGTGTTGCCCGACAGTATCGCCATGTATTCTGAGAAGTTCATGCCCGACTTCTCGTCCATCGCCCCCTCGTCGATGGTTCGTGCGCCCATCGCGCCGGACTTCAACTGCGATATGAACGTCTGCTTGCAGTGCAACAAGTTGAACTTGTACGAGTCCAGCGACTTCTCCACGGCATAGATGATGACGTCCACCTTGTTGTCCGCGTACAGCTTGGCAATCTCGTTGCCTTTCCTGACCGCCCGTCCGTCACGCTGGGCGAGGTCGGACGGCCGCCACGGCGTGTCGAGGTGATGGATGGCGACCGCCCTGCGCTGGGCATTCACACCCGTGCCGAGCATACTCGTCGATCCGAACAGCACACGCACCTGCCCCTCGTTCATCGCCTCGATGACCGCCTTCCTTGCCTTCTCGGTCTTGCACTCCTGAATGAAGCGGATTTCATGGGCGGGTATGCCGTAGTCCTCCACCAGCTTGCGCTTGATTTCGGTATAGACGCTCCATCCGCCGCCCGGCTGGAATGTACCGAGGTCGCTGAACACGAACTGCGTACCCCTCTGCGCATCGTATTTATGATAGTATTCCGCTATCATCTTGGCGCAATGGCTCGCCTTGTTGTCGGGGTGGTCTTCGTAATTCGGGTCAATCATGCGCATGTCCAATGCCATCTTCCGGGCATAGTCCGTGGCGATGAGCATCTTCGCCTTTTCCTCTGTTTCCGACAGCGGCGGCCTGCCTAAGATAGTCGCATCGCCGGACTTGGCGAACTGCATCAGCTTTCCGATAAACACCTCTTGGTCGGGCGTGGGCGGAATGTGGTGCAGTATCTCGTTCTTCTTCGGACGTTCCACGCCAATGTCCTCCGCCGTGCGGTAGTCGGTTATCTCGTTGTAGAACGCCGCCAGTTCGGGTACTTTAATAAAGTAGCGGAAACGTTCCTTCTGCACGATGCTGTTCGTTACGTTGAACTCAAAGTCGGTCGTCTTCTTAGCGAATATCGCCGCCCATGCGTCGAAACAGCGGATGTCCTGCTTCTCCAACGCCTTCGGGCGCAGGTACTTGAACAGCAGATATAACTCCGTGAGGCTATTGGATATGGTCGTGCCGGAGAGGAACGTGGCTCCCAAATCCCTGCCCGTCCGTTCCTGTATGGTGCGGATGGCGAACAGCAGGTTCAGCGCCTTCTGGCTCCCCTCGGAGTTGCCCAGCCCCGCCACTCGGTCGTGGCGCGTGTTGAACGTCAGGTTCTTGAATTGGTGGCTCTCATCGACAAAGAGGTGGTCGATGCCCATCTGCTTGAAGTCCGCCACGTCGTCCGCCCTCGTCTTGATGGCGTGTTCCACCTTTTCCAATTTGGCTTGCAGGTTGAACTTGCGTTTCTCCAAGCCCCGCAGCATGGCGCGTGACACGTCCTTGCCCTGACTACGCAATACCTCAAGGTTTTCCTCCACCGTGTCCAGTTCCGCCTGCAAGATGCGCTGCTGCAACTCCGGCGACTGCGGGATCTTTCCGAACTGGTCGTGCGACATGATGACGCAATCCCAATCGTTGTTCTTGATGTCGTTGAAGAAGCGCACCCGGTTGGCGGCGGAAAAGTCCTTCTCCGAGGCGTAGAGGATGCGGGCGTTGGGGTAAGCCTTGCGGTAGGTCTCGGCAATCTCCCTCACGTTGGCTTTCAACCCGATAATCATCGGCTTGTGCGCCAAGCCCAGACGCTTCATCTCGTAGGAGGCGACGCACATTATCAGCGTCTTGCCGCCGCCAACTTCCTGGTCGCCTATGCCGCCGCCGTTCTGTTTCACCATCCATACGCAATCCTTCTGCGAGGGGTACAAGTCCTTTATGCCCAAGCCTTTCAGGTCCAAGCCCGGGAACTTCTGGTGCGAGCCGTCGTACTTCGGGCGCACGAAGCAGTTGAACTTGCCGTTGTACATATCTGTCAGGCGTTTCTTGAACTCCGGCGACTGTTCTTCCAGCCATTCGGTGAAGCCGTTTCGGATTTCGTCAATCTTCGCGTTGGCGAGCTGGATGCCCTCGCTGTCGCGCACCTTGATGTCGTTCCCGTTTTCGTCCTTGCCGATGCTTTTCATCATGTCCGGGCAGGTGTTGTGCAGCGCGTGTTTCAGCAGGTTCATGCCGTCGTAGTTGCGGTAATAGCCCTTTACCAGAAACTCGTCTGTGATTTTCATCGTCTTGCAGGCACAGTTCACGGAATACTCGTCAAGGCTTTCCGAGTAGGTTATCCGCACGTCCGTGTCGAACAGGCGGCTCATGTAGGCGGCATACACGCCCGTGGGTATCCAACGCTCCCCGAAGTTGAAGTCCAAGTCCTCGAAGGGGATTTGTTCGGGCACATTCTCGCGCAAAGCCGCCAATGACTCCTGCGCCTGCGGCAGCATTGCGTGTCCCTCGTGTTCCCTAATCCAGCCCTCCACGTCGGCGACTTTCTGCACCACGTTCCCGGCGATGAAGCGGTCGGCAATCTCGTAGCCCTCCGCCAACGGGTTGTAGAACACCCGCCCTTTCAGGGCTTCCAGCATCTCCGCTTGCGGCAGGTCGCAGAGGGATTCCATGTAGGGCAGGTTCACGCCGCCGTACAGGTTGAGCGAGGCGGACAGGGCTTCTTCGGGCGATTCCACTTCGACCAATGTTTCCTGCGAAAAGGAAACGGGACGGTCGAAGATGTCCGCCTTGACAAACTGCCCGTCCTCGCCGCGCTCCAACGAGAGCATGTTGCGCCCCGAAGCGTCCATCAGGATGAACTTTGCGTTGTGCTTGGCGTTCAGGTTGCCGTAGCGCATGACGAACTCATCGTAGTAGGTGTTCAGGTTGCGGCGCAGCAGGGCGTTTTCCTCGTGGTTCTCCGCTTCGTGGACGTAGAGCCGCTCGTAGGTGTTACGCAGGTCGATGTACAACTGTGCCTTCTGCGCCTGCATCCCCTCCATGTCGAGCGGCTGGAAAGTCGCCCCGTACCTGGTGACATCCCTCAGCACCCCGATTTGGAAGCGGACGCCGCCTGTGTGTTCCCATACCAGAGAGCCGTCTTTCAAGTGCGGCTCCATGATGCCCTTGAACGGGCGTGGCATCATCGCTTCCTCTTTCCGGCGTTGCCGTTCTTCGGGTGTCAAGGCGGCTTCTTCCTCGCGCATTTCCCTTTCCACACGCTCGATTTGCGCTTTCCCTTCCGCCTCAAAACCGTTCTCAACGGGATAAAATGGGCGCACGGACGATGGTTGCTCCATTTCCGTAGCCTGTCTTTCTTCTTTTTTCGCCTCCGCCGCCCTTTCCGCCTGTTTGGCTGCATTGGCATCCATCTTCTCCCGACCGAGGCGGCGCAGTTCCGCCCGGCGTTCCGGCGTGAGCGACATCATCATTTCATAGAAGCCGTTGATGGGCGGGTTGGTCTCCCAGTCCAGACTGCGGTAGATGGCATCCTCCGGGTCATCGTCCTCTGTGGTTTCGGAAGCGTCTTTCACATCGGGTGAAGTGGCAGAAACGGTTTCCTGTCGGGACGCTTGCGGCACATCCATCCTGTTGCGGATAATTTCCTCCATTTCCTGCGCTTCTTCCGGAGTCAAGGACGTGATGTCGGAAGCCGCTTCTGTGGATTTGGCTTTCACTTTTCCGCTTTCTTTTTTCGCCGCTTCCTCCTTTCCGCTCTTCGGGAGGGAGAACAATGTTGGCTGTACGGCTTTCTTCCCTTTGGACTTACCGCTTTTCTTCCGTTCCGGTTTCAGCCCCCGTTCCGCCAACCGCCGCTCTTCCTGCGTGTAGCCGAACAGGTCGTACAAGTCCATAACCGGGGCTTCGGGGCGTTTGCTTTCCACCTCCTGAGCCACGGCTTGCACCGGTTCCGCTTTCAACTGTACCGACTTTTCTTCTTTTTTCGCCTCCGTCTGCATAGGTTGTACGACAATCGTCTGCCGAGTCTCCTGCCTTTTTTCCTTGATGCCATTATAGCGTTCCAAGTCCAGCCGTGCCGACAAGTCCGCCGACAGCATTTGGTACAAATCCGTTGCGATGCCCTCCACACCACCGCTGTGCGTATAAACCATAGCGGGCTTACCGTAAGGGTCGGTGTCCCTTTTCGCGTCGGTATGGATGATGCGTTCCGGGTGGTCGAGGAAATACCCGTTGGAAACAATGTTCGTGTGGTTGCTCTTTACCACATCGCCCAACCTCTTGTCTTCCTCGGAAAGTTCCTCCTTGCCTTCATTCTTTTGCAGGATTATCAGGTCACACCCCACCTCCGTGTTGGCATCTTCCGTGAACAGGTTGTTCGGCAGGCGGATGGCGGACACCAAGTCCGCTTTCCTTGTCATCATGTAGCGTGTGCCGCCGTTGCTTTCCGTATTCAATACCCCCTGCGAGGTGATGAACGCCACGATGCCGCCGTCACGCACCGCGTCCAGCCCTTTCAGGAAGAAATAGGTATGCACCTTCCTTGCCGCTATCTTCTTGAACACCGAGCCGTTGGCATATTCCGGGTCGAACACCGCGATGTCCCCGAAAGGGATGTTGGATATGGCAAGGTCAAAACGGTTCAGGAACGGCTTTTCTATCTTCTCGAAGCCCTCCGTGCGTATCTTCTGCTGCGGGTACAGGTGTCCCAGCATCTTGCCCGTCAGCAGGTCTTTCTCGAAGGCCATCACCTCCGCCTGCGGGTTGTCCGACAGCACCGAGCCGATGAACGCGCCCATGCCCGCTGACGGCTCCAGCACGAGGTTGGGGCGCACCTTCTTGTCGTGCAGCACGTCCGCGATGGTGTCGGTTATTGCTTTCGGGGTGTAGAACGCCGTCAGCACCGAGGCTTTAAGCGAGTCCACGTAGCGTTTGTACTCCGTTTCATCCTTGCTGTTCTCTCTAATGATTCGGTGCAGTTCCACCGTAGGCGCGAACAGTTCGAGGTCGGACTTCGCCCAACGCGCGGCGTCCGCCAGTTCCCTTGCCGGGTTCAGGATGCACTTCAGGCCCCCGAAGCCGCAGTAACGCTCTAATAGCGCACGTTCCCTCTCGGTGGGTGTGCGCCGCTCCCGGTCCAGCGTGAACGCCGTGCGTACCGCCTCGATGTTGTCGCGCATCTTCTGTTTCCTATTGAACGCCATAGGACTCCAGATAAAGCATGACGGTTCCCACCAGCTCCGTGTAGAGCAGGTCGTGTCCGGGCGACAGGGCGAAGGTGTCGTCCGACGTGTCGTAACCGGCGAACAGGTTTGTCAAGTAGGGATAAAGCTCGTTGCAGAACGCCTCGCGGCCGGATTCCGCCACCTCGTCGGCGAACTCGTTTTCCACGACCTCGCGCAGCAGGGCGTAGGGCGAGAAGTGCAGCCCGTGCAGCAGGACGCGCATGGCTTCCTCGTGGGCATACTCGACCGTACTTCCTGCCGACCTTTCTTTTTCAAAGGTGGTGGCGGCAGCTTCCTCCCTCTCTGCAATAAGGTACGTGTCGGAAACTTTGTCGGGATGGTATTTTCTCAGGTAGTCCAGCAGGTACAGCCCGTAGTAGGACAGTTCCGCTGGGACGGTTTTCTTGTTCTGTTTCATTTTCTGATGGATTTAGTGGTGAAAAATCAGATTGTGGAATGGATAGGAAAGAAGAAAAAAGGCACCCGGTATCCCTCCGAGTGCCGCCACTAAATCCATGTGAATAACGAGTATCAACGAATTGAAACAGATTATGACATGAATCAGTGGCAAAAGTAATGCAAATCGAGGGGAGAACAAAATAAGCTCGCTTATTTTTTATTCCGAGATGCAGCTTACTTTATTAAAAGGTACGTATTATTTTCTTCCTCCTTTCCTGTTAGTGAATTTTTTTGTGCCTTTGGCTTCGGGAAACACGAATTTTGTATTGAAATCCGCATCGAATGTGACCATTGCGCTGAACGGCTTGCCCTGCCTGCTCTTGAAGCCGTTGAGGACACCCGTGCTGCCTTTTGCCAGCAGTTCGTTCATTTCCGCGTCGGTGAGCGTCCTGCCCGCCATCTGGCGGAACACGGGCAGGGCGCAGTCCGGGTTGTCGCAGCGCACCACCTTGCCGTAGAACTGCATCGTACCCTTGCCGCACTTGGGGCAGGCACAGTCCGATGCCTTGTGCCCGAACAGCTTGTCCGAGGCAAGCAGTTCCGTGGTGATTTTCCGGGTATAGCTTTCAATGTCGCGGATGAATGCCTCGTGCGGCATCCTGCCTTTTTCTATCTCCGCCAGTTCCGCCTCCCAGCGTCCCGTCATCTCCACGTCGGCGATGTCCATGCCCCTGACGATGGAATACAGGGCAAGCCCTTTCTCCGTCGGCACGAGCGACTTCTTCACGCGCACCATGTATTCCCTTTTGAGCAGGGTCTCGATGATGGCGGCACGGGTGGCGGGCGTGCCGATGCCGCAGTCCTTCAACGCCTGCCGCGCTTCCTCGTCCTCCAAGCCCTCGCGCCCGGCGGTCTCCATCGCCGCCAGCAGGGTGCTTTCGGTATGCAACGGCTTCGGGCGTGTCATGCCCGAACTCATCGAACAGCCGCTCATTGCCAATATATCACCTTCTTTCCAGTCGGGCAAAACGGTGTCTATGTTGTCCTCGCCATAGACCGACCGCCAGCCCGCCTTGCGCACGATGCAGCCTTTTGTCTCGAACGCTATGCCCTCACACTCCGCCCGGACGGTGGTCGTGTCCTTGACGCACTCCGGGGAGAACGCTTCCACCATGCGCCCCACAATCATGTCGTAGATGGTCTGCTCGTCCTTGTAGAGCGCCAATGGACGGTTGGGTGTCACCAACAGGGCATGGTGGTCGGTCACTTTCGAGGCGTCCACGCTGCGGCGGTTCAGTCCGTCCAAGGCTCCAATCTTCTCCGCAAAGGAAGAATGGGTTGCCAGACGGTCGAACAGCATGGGCACTTCGTCAAACACGTCCTCCGGGATGTAGCGGCTTGATGTTCTCGGATAGGTGACGAGCTTCGCCTCGTAGAGCTTCTGCACGAGGGCGAGCGTCTGTTCCGCCGTGAAGCCGTGCCTCGTGTTCGCCTTCTTTTGTAGCGTGGTCAGGTCGTACAGGAGCGGAGGGTTCTCTATCTTTTCCCTCTTTTCGACTTTGGTAACGGTTGCTGCCATCTGTTCCTTTACCTTATTATATAGTATGGCGGCTTCCTCCTTGTCCTTCCATTTCTCCACCGAGGCGAACTTCACGACCTCATCCACGCTCACCGACGGCGTGGTGAAATGGAGCTGGTATACCGGTTCGGGCTGGAAACGCTTGTTCTCCCAAAAACGTTGGCAGACCATCGTCAGCGTGGGTGTCTGCACCCGTCCCACGGAATACGTGCCGCGCCCGGCGGCCACCGACAACGCCTGTGTGCCGTTGATGCCTACCAGCCAGTCGGCTTCGCTGCGGGCTTTGGCGGCTTGATAGAGGTTGTCGTATTCGCGGCCGTCCTTCAGTTTCTTTAATCCCTTGCGGATGGCGGCATCTGTCAGCGAGCTTATCCACAGCCTTTGGAACGGCAGGGTGCAGCCGATATAGGAATACAAATACCTGAAAATCAGTTCGCCTTCACGGGCGCAGTCGGTCGCCACGATGATGCCATCGCTTTCGTTCCACAGCTTGGTTATCACCTTGATTTGCTTCACCGCCGCCGCGTCCGCCTTGTAGCCCTTGTCCGTTTTTACCTGTCGGGGTATAAGCTCGAAGTTTTTAGGAATGACAGGCAGGCTGTCGCGCCGGAAGCCCTTGATGCCGTAGCCGTCTGGCAGGGCAAGCTGCACCAGATGCCCCAGCGCCCATGTCACGTGGTAGCCGTTCCCGGTGAAATACCCTTCTTCCCTTTTCATCGCGCCGACAATCCGTGCTATCTCACGGGCGACGCTCGGTTTTTCTGCCAATATGGTAATCATGTCTTTCTCTGTTTTTTTATTCGTTGATACTTTTGTCTTTAATGGGGATGAAACGGGGCACGGCATTGTTTGTGGGATATGCGCACAAGGCGGTGCATGTTCCCCGTTTCAGCCCGTCAATACTTATCGGATGGATTTAGTGGCGGCAATCAGGAAGATACTTTCATGCCTTTGGATTTCTTGGCCTGCTGCTTCTGCTGCGCATCATTCTTCGGCGTGGTCTGACCCTGCTGCAACGGCTCTTTCACGTGTTTGGTCGCTTCGTTGGTCTTCCCTTCGTTGTTCACGGCGAGCTGTGTCCGGCTCTCGTTGGACGGTGCGACGGTCTGCGCGAGGTCGGGGTTCTGCGAGTAGGTCAGCGGTCGGCCTTTCTCGAAGTTGAACTTCAGGTACTTCGTGCAGGGCTGGCCTTGGTCGTCCTTCGCATTGGCGAGCACCACCGTCTTGCCCGCCACGTAGTCGGCTATCTGCTGGTCGGTAAACACATCGTCTTTCCATTTCTTGATGGGGCGGATGCTCCCGTCCTCGTTTGTCCACGAGCGGTTACGGCGTTGCTGGTTATTCCCATCTTCTTCACCTTGTGACTGTTGGGGCGAATTGGAATTGTCCTGCGCCTTACCTTGGCCGTTTCCCTGACGCTGGGATTGCTGCTGCCTCGGTTGTCCCGGCACGAACTCCACATCGCGCTTGTCGGCGTTCACCTGCAACAAGGCTTGGAACTTGCGCCCGTTGGAGAGCATCACTTCCTTGGGCAAAGGCAATCCCGCACGTAGGATGTCCTGCTCTTCCCTTGACAGGTTGGTCTGTCCGATTTTGTTAGGGATGCGCACCTTGTCGGCAGGGATGTCCACGATTTCATTCGTCAGGCGGTCGATGCTGATGTAGTGGGGCTTGATTTCACCTGTCTTCTCGTTGGCGAAGTTGACGGGCTTGCCGAGGTTGCCCGTGCGTTTCAACGTCTTCTTGTCCTCTTCGGTGAAGGTGTAGCCCCTGTGGGGGATGTCAAGGCGTGGTTCATTGCGGATAAAATGGGGTGTCAGCTTCAGATAGCCGTCCTCCATCTTCTGGAAAGACAATCGGGCCTGCAATTCGTAACTCTCATAGCCGAAGGTCGGCTTTACCGTCACTAATCCCGTCTTGCCGTAGTTCATCAGGGCTTTTAGGTCCTTTTCCGAGAGTTTCTCCTTGTCAATGCCGCACTTGCGCAGTTCCTCCCAGTTTACTTGGTCGTCCGCTATCAGATTAGGCTTCTCCTGTGTTTCAGCTACCTGTGGCTGCTGAACATCCTTCTCTTGTTTCAGTTCTTCTTTCTTTTCCATTTCTTCTGTCTTTTTAATGGGTTCGTTGTTATTTTTTTCTTGTTTGACATTCTCTGTTTCTGCTTGTTGCTGGTACTTGGCGGTGTCCACCTTGTGCGAGGCAAGTATCTCCGCGTTTGCCACGGGGTCTTTCAGGAAGTCCTTGATGACGGGAAGCAGCGTGTCCACCGCATCCGCCGCCACCCGATAGAAGCCGAAGCGCGTCGGCTCCTTGCACTGGCGGTAGAAGTTCTTGAAGAAATTGTCCACCATGTCCCCGTGGCGGTCGAAGCGCAGGAAGTCCTGCGAGTGTTCCGGCTTCGCGGGCTTCGTATTGGGGTAGCCCTTGCCGTCCAGCCCGGCGACCACGCTGATCTCGCCCGTTTTCTCGTCGCGGACGACCAGCACGTCCTCTTGCTTTTTCTTTTTCTGTTCCATTTTTTTCGATGTTTTTTAATGGGTTATCAAAATCACAGCTTGCGCCATTCGTCTATTTCCTTCTCATATATTTCCAAGTGGCGGCGGACGATGTTTTCCGTCAATCCTGAAACGCTCATTTTCCGCTCACCGAACAACCGGACTATCCGGTCCAGCCTGTCACGGGTCTCCTTGCTGAGGAATACCGGCTTGCGGTCTTCAATGGCAGGCACGGGCAGGTAAATCCGCCTGTAATCCGCCAAGGCTTCCTTGCAGGTGGCCATACTCGGTTTCTGTTCTCTGGTTTCAGCCGTCATGGCCATGTTTTCTTTTTCCGTTGCCATCATTTTTACTTTTATTTTTTAGGTGAATACTTCTTGTGGCCCGGTCTTTTGCCGGATTTGTTCTTTGGGGCTTCCATGCCGGGTTGCTCTTTCATGCGGAGCACCTTGGTACCGCCTTGCAGCACTTCCTCCATATTTTGGCTGATGAACTCCAGCACGTCCGATTCCTTGTAATAGGTCTTGTGACCAATCCGTTGGTAACGGAGCCTGTACTTGCTTCGGAAGCGTTGCAGCGACCGTTTGCTTGTCCTCAGCATCTCGCACAGGTCCTGGTTGTCGTACAACCGTTCCCCGTCCAGGTACTTCACTCCGGCGGCATCCTTGTTCACCAGCACCGAGATGATCCGGTCCTGGCGGTCGAAACGTTCCATGATGCGTCCCATCCATTCCTCGAAGGTGTCCCGCCCGACCGTTTCCGCCGTCTTCGGGATATTCTCCTTCTTGAAGATTCTTGCGGCTTGCCCGCCACTGCTTCCCGCCGCTTCCACGGCCGGGTTCTGTTTCACTTTCTCTGTGTCCATATCGTTCCTTGTTGATGATTACGCTGCAAAAATCGGTATTGTGCAAGAGGCGTTTTCCATAGTCGTTACCGAGTCGGCAATGATTTTTTTGAAAAGTCCCGTCCGGCAGGTCTGAAAAAGCTTTTATGCCGCTGTTTCCATCCCTCAAGGTACATAAGGTGTCTTGCCTTACCATATATTATATATAAGGTGTGGGGCAGGGACTGGAACAGGAATGATGGGGAGATAGATGTACCCGAAGAACGCCAACGGCTGCCACGACAACGCCAAATGCTGCCACGCGCCTGACAAGCGGTGGACTCTGCCCGTAATTCCGTTTACTTTGCGGCATAATCACAATTAAACGGTAATCTTATGGAAAATGTAATCGTAATCGAGCAAAAGACTTTTGAGGAATTGATGGCGCGTTTCAACCGGCTGGCCGGAATGGTGGACAGGTTCTGCCGCAAGGCGGAGGAGAAACGCCTCAGTGAATGGCTGGACAGCACGGAGGTGTGCCAGATCCTGCAAATCAGCCCGCGCACCTTGCAGACGCTGCGCGACAACGGCACGCTGGCTTACTCACAGATTGTGCGCAAGATGTTCTACCGGGCGGAGGACGTGCGGCGCATCGTGCCGCTGGTGGAGGAACGCCGCACCCTGGCGGCCTTGAAAGGAAAAACTATTTGAGGAAGGTTAAATGAGTATCACTTAAATCAGACTGACAATGAACGAATTGATGACAAGGGAAAGCGGACAGATGGCCGCGCTGTTCAGAATGCTGGAGCACGCATTGGACCACATTGAATTATTGGCCGAAAACTACCGCCCCGTATTGGGCGGGGAACGCTACCTGACAGACCGGGAAGTGGCCAAATTGTTGAAGACCTGCCGCCGGACATTGCAGGAATACCGGGATGCGGGGCGCATGTCTTATATCCAGCTGGGAGGGAAAATCCTGTACCGGGAGTCGGATATCGAACGGCTGCTGATGGAGGGTTATCGGGAGGCATTCCGTATCGGAACCTGAGAAGGACATGGGAAAAATGTAGGTGGCGGTAGAAGTCGTGTACGCATTGAAAAGTGGACCACCCTTTCCGGTATTTGCAAAAAACACTTGCAAATGACCCGGCCACCTGTAGGAATGTACGAAAGCGGCGCATCACGGGAGATAATCCTCTCATGATGCGCCGCTTTATTGTGCGTGAGTTGATAATACGGTCAATTCCGCACCATTTGCCAATGCGGACTGACCGGAAAGATGAACAGGCGGGCGGTATTCCGTCCACCGTGGCAAGTGAATTTTCCGATGACCCGTTCTCGCAGACGTTTTGCCCCGCAGGTATGAAGGCGGAAGGCAAGGGCAATGACCAACGGGAGGCCGTACAGCACGTCCATCCCGTACCCGTCCGCTTGGCGGACACGACGTTCCGCTTCGCCGGGATTCAGGATGCCGCTCTTGTACACGGCCTTTATCGCCGCCCGGAGCGTGAGGGCAACCACGCCGAACAGTTCCATCAGTTCCGGTTCATTCATCCAGATGGCTGTTGCGGAAACATCCGGCACGTGAAGTGTGCCGTGTTCGTCCAAAGTGATAATGTAACGTTCCATGATTCCTGACTTTTTTGTTATTCATCCATTGGCATTTCGTTCCGGCTGTTGCGCCGTTCCATCAGACGGTCCATGTCCTTCGATATCTTGCAGTCGGTAATCTGCGCATAAATCTGGGTGCTGTTGATGTCGGCATGGCCCATCATCTTCGCCGCGCTTTCTATGGAAATGCCCTCGGAGACCAAAAGGGTACCGAAGGTGTGCCTTGCGGCGTGATGGGAAAGGTTCTTCTGGATGCCCAGCATGACACCCAGCCCGTGAATGTCGTACCAAAGGATGTCCCGCTTGGGCAGGGGGAACACGGGACGGGTGTCGTCCGTGGTATTGTACAGTTCCAGAATCTGCCGAGCGGCCGGGTGCAGGGGGACGAAGGTCTCCACCTCGGTCTTTTCCCTCGGCTTGCGGATATAGAGCCTGCCCTCAGAAGTTTTGCCGATGTGTCGGGGGTACAGGTTATACACGTCCGCGTACGCCAGACCGGTCAGCGAGGAGAAGATGAACATGCGGCGGGCCAGCTCCACCTTGGGATCCGGCATCGGCGTGGCCATAAGGCGTTTCAGCTCGCTGCGGCTGATGTGGCGCATCTTGGGCGGGTCCTTCTTCTCATAATGCACGTCCTCCAAGGGGTTGCACCGGAGCACGCCCTCATCCACCGCAATATAGATAAGGCGGTTCAGCCAGCACAGGCAGTGGTTCACATGCCCGGAGGCATAACCCAGTTCCTTTTTCAGGAACAGTTTGAACGAATGGCCGAACTCCTCCGTGATGTCGGAAAAGGCGATGTCCTCCAGGCCACGGGACTGGAGGAACTGTTGCAGGTTGAGCTGCGTGGTCTTCGACTGCCGGAACGTGGAAGTCGAATGGATTTGTTCGGCACGCAGCCTGAGCCGTTCCCGCTCCGCTTCGCCGCCTTTGAGAAGGGTCTGGGGAATGGTCGCCACACCTGTCACGGCGTTTTTCAGCAGTTCGGCGCTGACTGCGCCCTGTTCTTTCAGGAGGCGGTCATAAGCCCGTTCGAGATTCAGGCGGAATTCTGCGAGGCGGTTGTTCTCGCGGGGCTGGCGGATGGTTCCCGTCTGGCTGTTCCAATCCTCCGGACGGCAGAAGATGCCGGTCGTGATGAGGATGCTTTTGCCGTCGATGGACACACGGCAAAGGACGGCGGTCGTGCCGTCGGACTTGATTCTTTTCCTATTGATATAGGGCAATATCTTGAAAGTGCTACGCATGATGGTTCATTTTAGCTGATGTTCTACATTTATTTTTTTCCAATCTCGTTTTTACAACCCTTTCTCATAAAACCAGTTCAAGGTCTTTGGTCGCCTCAATGAAGCGGTCCATGTCCTCGAACAGCTTTTTCGGGGTGACTCGGGCATAGATCTGGGTCGTCTTTATATTGTTATGTCCCAGCATCTTGCTGATGGTCTCGATGGGCACGCCCTCTTCGAGCGTGACAAGCGAGGCAAACGAGTGCCTTCCCATATGATAGACGAGTTCGGTCGTCAGTCCGGCCAGCACGCGCAGGATTTTCATGTTCGCCCGAAGCGTACTGTACAGCTGGTTAGGGAACAGGGTCTCCCGCAAATCGTCCCGGTATTTCTCTATCAGGGCAATGGCCTCGGGTAGCAGTTTGACGCGCGCCGTCAGTTCGTTCTTTTTCCGTCGGTATTTCAACCACAGGCTGCCTTCATCGTCGGTGAAGAGGTTCTCGCGGGTAATGGATATGGTGTCCGCATAGGCGGTTCCGGCATAACAGGCAAACAGGAACAGGTCCCTCGTAAGGACGAGGGAGCGGCGCTTTTCCGGGATTTCCAAGTCACGCAGCTTCTCGAAGTCCTCGCGGCTCAACGCCTTCGGGGTGGTCTCCTTCTGCTTGGGTATCTTGAAATGCAGGAAATGGTACCGCTCGGAGAACCCTTCCTTGTACGCTATCCGGCAGATCCGTTTCAGCAGGGCCAGATGATGCCGTGAGGTCTGGTTGGAATACCCGCATTTTACTTCGATATAGGACTGGTATTCCCGAATGAACTGTTCGTTCAACGCACCGAAGGCGATGTCCTTCACCTTGTATTTTTTCCTGACAAACTCGCCGAGCGTTTTCCGCGCATAATGGTAGGTGCTCATGGAGGACGCGCACACATCGATGCCGATGCGCTCCCTCGTTTCCTCGATGTGCCGGTCGAACAGCCGGAGCAGGGTCATCTGGGTTTCCATGCTTCCCTGGAAAAGGTTCCTCACGTCCGCAGCGCCGAAATCGCGTTTCCGTTCCTGCAATTCATTGAATGCCGCATGGATGGCCAGCAGCAGTTTCTCGATTTTCGCATTGGTCTCCACCGCCTCGCGGCTCTTTCCTTCCAGACGGTTTTCACGCACGTTCCACAGCTTGGGCGTGCACGAGAGCTTGGTGCTGAACTGCGCCACCGTCCGGTTCAATGTGATGCGTCCCATGATGGGAGCTTTGCCCGACTTGTCGGGTTCGGTCTTCTTCAAAAACAGCAAGACCTTGAATTTCTCAATTTTCATACGCCTACATTTTTTTGAGTGCAAAGTTATTATGAATGTAAGCGTTCATCGCTACGCAAAATACTGAGTATCATAGAAAAACAACCCGTCGGAGAACTTTTTTCAATCATCCGGTTAACACGGCAGGTTTCCGAAACAACCTGTTAACGGTTAAGAAACGGAACCGATTCGGCATTCCGTCTGAATCCGTTTCAGAAAGGTGTGCCAGATAATGAAATGTAGCTCATTTCTAACAGATTATGTTTCTAACGCGCTGTTCTATTTGATGTTGCTATGCTAATGAGTTCCCACACCGCCCGCCATACATTTGCTACGGAAATTTGTTTGCAAAATGGAGTTCCGATTGAAACGATAAGCAGAATGCTTGGCCATACGGATGTGAAAACAACGCAGATTTATGCGAAAATTAGTAATACCGTTATTCAACGGGATATGGCAAAATTAGCTGAACAATTAGCAGTCTTTGAAAAATAAAATCGGGTTCATTTTGCTGTTTCAAAATAAACCTGTATCTTTGTATTCGTAATGATAGACGGGCAGACACGAAAAGGTCATTAAGAGACTATGACAGACAAATAACCGTTACTAATTCGTTACAGATGTTCTTTTTGGAATAATTATCACCTTGATAATAAGGATTTTGCGGGAGATTGGTTCATAACCCTCTCTCTCCGCTGGAAAGAATTGTAAAACAAAGAAAATCCCTGTAAATTAATACTTTACGGGGATTTTTTATTTTTTGATGTATAGTAAAAATAGGCATATCAAAGTATTCTTTCGGTGTACCTTATTACGGATCACCTGTAAAATATGGAGAGTGTTGCAAAGCTGTTTTCATTTCGCATCAGAAAGCATACTTTTGCATGGAACTATACATACGTATGTGCAGGGTTATATATGTGTACGTACAGTCTTATGCGTACATATGTGATATCCTCATGCCCAAAAAGTGTTTTTTAAAAGATCAAGAACTTTTCAAAAAAGAAGACGACCTTTTTAAAAAATAACAGGAACTTTTTTAAAAACGTCTTGATCTTTTTTATTGCTGCCAATACATCGTAAACCGTCATTCTGTGGAGGTACAAACTTTTCATGTGTACTTTTTGTGGGGAAAAAGCCTAAAATACCCTACTTTATATCAAGCCGAAACAATTTATAAAAAAAGAATATATAGCTGAAAACAAGGATGTTATGTAAAAATATGCTTCAAAACGTTGTGAGAGTATGAGAACATGAATAAGAGCAAGTATTTTTATCCTTACTACATAAATAGTTTATAATAAACCTGTTATATATGCAGTGAGGGTATGAGGGTATACATGGTTCGAACTTTTCTTAGAAACATGCAAAACGGCTATATTCCACGATATAGGAATATATGCCGTTTTGATAGAGGGG
>ERZ857840.1986-NODE-1986-length-21134-cov-8.895394_pt1 | contig 21134 bp, 22 predicted proteins | sample MGYA00519760_ERZ857840 | MGnify/ENA primary metagenome ERZ857840 (study PRJEB31778, sample SAMEA3449371) | human gut metagenome | biome: human gut; feature: human-associated habitat; material: faeces | place: United Kingdom | collected 2010/2012 ... | reverse complement strand
ACGCCGTGACGGCATCGTCGAAGAACATCTCGTAAAAATCGCCGATGCGGTAAAAAAGAATTTCGTCCTTATGTTGGTTTTTGATCTCAAGATACTGCTGCATCATGGGCGAAAGCTCTGCCATGGTTTTTCCTCTTTCCCTTGTATGGTTCCGTCAGCCGGTTTGTGGGCTGTAACCGCCGGTGCAAACAAAACGCGGTCTGTGTTGCACAGCCGCGTTCCGGTCAAAAAAGTTTGCTCAGTGGCAGCCGCCGCAGGTGGAGCAACTGCCGGTGCAGGAGGCAGAAGGCTCCTGCACGGTCATGGGGTCGCCGCCGTTCATGGCGGTGTTGATGATGGCGTCGATATAGTTAACCAGATTCTCGCACTCGCGCTTGGCCTCGTTGTATGCCACCATGCCCTCGTTGCCCATGATCTGGCCGTAAAGGCTGTTCACCTTCTCGTTCAGCTCAGCAATGCGGGCATCGTCGCGCTCGTTCTTGCCGATCTCGTTGTTCAGGTCCATGCGGGCCAGATTGAACTCGCCGATCAGGTTCTGCAGTTCCTCATCCTTGTCGTTTGCCTTGCGGGCCTGATCCAGAATGACGTAGCGGGGGTCGGTCTGCAGTGCCATAGCGGCACGCTTGAAAAGATCAATGCAATCCATGATTGGGTTCTCCTTGTTATTTTTTATTCTTTCTGGGGCAGTTTGCCCCGGAATCACATTTTTATGCTTCCAACTCACCCAGCAGCACGGTGGCGCGGGCGCCGGTAAGATGTACAGTCGCGTAGCTGCCCAGCAGTGCCGGGTCGGCGGCAAACTCCACGGTCAGGTTATTGTCCAGCCGGCCGGAAAGGGTACCTTCATTGCGCCCAAAGCCCTCCACCAGCACCCGGACGGTCTGCCCTACCTGTGCCTTAACCAGCGCCATGGCGATCTCGTCCTGCGTAGCCAGCAGGCGGGTCATGCGGTCGGTCTTTTCCTTGCGGGGGGTGGGGTCCGGCATTTCGGCAGCCTTGGTGCCGGTGCGCTTGGAGTAGATAAAGGTGAACAGCTGCATATAACCCACCTTGCGCACCAGTTCCAGCGTTTTTACAAAGTCCTCCTCGGTCTCGCCGGGGAAGCCCACGATGATATCGCTGGAGAAGGTGATGCCGGGCACGGTCTTGCGGGCGTAGTCGATGAGCTCCAGATACTGTTCCACCGTGTAGTGGCGGTTCATCTGCTGCAAAAGCCGGTCGGAACCGCACTGCACCGGCAGATGCAGGTGCTTGCACAGCTTCGGCTGGGCGGCAATGGTGTCAATGAGCTTATGGCTGGCATCCTTGGGGTGGCTGGTCATAAAGCGGATGTGGTAATCGCCGGGCACGGTGCACAGCAGGTTGAGCAGGTCGGAGAAATCGATCTGTTCCTCCAGACCCTTGCCGTAGCTGTTCACGTTCTGCCCCAGCAGGGTGATCTCCTTATAGCCCGCTTCCACAAGGCTGCGGAACTCCGCAAGGATATCGCCGGGTTTGCGGCTCTTCTCGCGGCCACGGACGTAGGGCACGATGCAGTAGGTGCAGAAGTTATCGCAGCCGTACATGATGGGCAGCCATGCGCGGAACTCGCTCTCGCGCCGGATGGGGATGTTCTCCACGATGACCGGACGCTGGGCGGGGTCCAGCAGCACCCGCTTATGCTTTTGCAGCTTCTGGGCAACCAGCTGCGGCAGGGTGTCGATGCCGTCCACGCCGAACACCAGATCCACATAGGGGTAGCTCTTGCGCAGCTTTTCCACAACATGCTTCTGGTTGGCCATGCAGCCGCACAGGCCGATGATGAGGCCGGGCTTTTTTTCCTTGAGCCCTTTCAGCGCGCCCACGTTGCCGAACACCCGCTGCTCAGCGTGCTCACGCACAGCGCAAGTGTTGAACAAAATCAGGTCAGCATCCTCGGGCTTATCGCACAGGCCATAGCCGATATCTACCAGCACGCCCTTGATGCGCTCGCCGTCGTTAACGTTCTGCTGACAGCCGTAGCTGTGCACAAAGGCCAGCGGCGGGGTGTCGTAGGTCTGCCGCACCAGCTCGGCGGCAACGGTATTATGTTCAAAGTTAATGTATTCCAAAAAAACCATCCTTCTCCGCCGGGCAGGGTAGCCCCGTGCGGCGAAACTCTATTTTCTGCCATTCTATAAAAGACACTCTTTAGTATACCCTGTTTGGCCGCTGCGGGCAAGAGGAAACACGCAAATTTTATGCCTGTTTAGCCGCTGCGGCCTCTGCATCCTGCCTGCGGCAGCACTCTTCGCACACGCCCAGCAGCACCACGGCACAATCCTGCACCCTGCCCCTCTGGTTTTTGACCAGCTCCATCACCTGTTTTCCGTCCACCTCTGCATCGGTCACGCCGCCGCAGACGGTGCAGTACAAATGGCTGTGCCACGGCAGGGTGTGGTCAAAGCGGTCCGCCTTGCCGGGAATGGACACCCGGCGCACCCGCCCGGCTTCCACCAGACTGTTCAGGTTACGGTATACGGTGCCAAGGCTCAGATTCGGGCACTCCTGCGCGGCTTTATCGTAGATTTCCTCCGCAGTCGGGTGGTCGCACAGCTGCTGCACCGTCTGCATGACAAGCTCCCGCTGTTTTGAATAACGCATATCCATCCTCCTTTTTCACACGGTTCAGACGTTTTCTTCCCCTTTGATCTTTGCCCAGTACGCCCGGGCGGCCTGTTCGGTCTTGTTGTCGCCAAAGGTGTAGTATTTGGTATCCTTTAGCACATCCGGCAGATACTGCTGCTGTACCCAGTGGTTGGCGTAGCTGTGGGCATATTTGTAGTTCTGCCCCTTTACCAGTGCATCCTCGCCGTCAAAGTGTTTGTTTTGCAGCTGACGCGGGATGGGGCCGGTGCGCCCGGCCTGCACATCCGCAATGGCTGCGTTGATGGCATCGTGGGCGCTGTTGGATTTAGGGCTGGTGGCCACCAGAATGACTGCATCCGCAAGCGGCAGACGCGCCTCCGGCAGACCCACCATGTTGGCGGCATCCACCGCCGCCTTGACGATGGGGATAATCTGCGGATAGGCAAGCCCCACATCCTCGCAGGCGCACACCATCAGGCGGCGGCAGGCAGAGGGCAGGTCTCCCGCCTCCAGCAGACGTGCCAGATAGTGCAGCGCTGCGTCCGGGTCTGACCCGCGCATGGACTTCTGATAGGCGGACACGATGTCGTAGTGGTCGTCGCCCTCCCGGTCGTAGCGCATGGCGGTGCGGCGGGTGACCTGCCGGATCATATCCAAGGTAATGCGCTTTTCTCCGTTTTCCACCGGCGCAGCCGTGACCGCAAAGTCCAGACAGCCCAGTGCCTTGCGCAGATCGCCCCCGGCGCTTTCGGCCAGATAGGCGCAGGCGTCCTCGTCCATGCATACCGGCACCTGTTCCCCTTCAGAAAGGTGCTGCACGGCGTTGCGCACCCCGCGCTCCACGTCCGCTGCGGCAAGGGGCTTGAACTCAAACACCGTGCAGCGGGAAAGTAGCGCGTTATAGATGTAGAAATAGGGGTTCTCGGTGGTGGAGGCGATCAGGGTGACGCTGCCGTCCTCGATACATTCCAAAAGGCTCTGCTGCTGCTTTTTGTTCAGGTACTGGATCTCGTCCAGATACAGCAGAATGCCGCCCGCCGCTGCCAGCGTGCCGATATCCTTGAGCACCGCCTTGATATCCCCGGTGCCGCAGGAGGTGCCGTTGAGCTTGTGCAGGGTCATGCCGCTGTTCTCAGCAATAATGCGTGCCACCGTGGTCTTTCCGGTGCCGGAGGGGCCGTAAAAGATCATATTGGGGATGCGCCCGCTCTCGATGGTGCGGCGGAACACCCGCCCCGGAGCCAGCAGATGCTGCTGCCCGCACACATCTGCCAGCGTTTTGGGACGCAGGCGCTGCGCAAGTGGTTCATTCATGGTGGTTTCTCCTTTCCTGCCCGCAAGGCACTTTTTATATAGTATAGCGCATTTAGAAAAGGAGGACAAGGGCTTTTCTGAAAATCATTCTCAGATAATGCCCTGCAAACATTTACAAATCCTGTCAAACATGGTATGATTCAGGTATTCCCTTTCAAAGGAGGTTTGTCCCATGCCGGTACGGAAAAAAGCCCCGGAGGATCTTACTGCAAAAAAAGCGCTGGCGCTGGAGGTCATCCGGCGTCTCAAGGCCGAATACCCGGATGCTGGTTGCACCTTGGACTACGACCACGCATGGCAGCTGCTGGTCAGCGTGCGGCTGGCCGCCCAGTGCACGGATGCCCGGGTGAACATTGTGGTGGAGGAGTTGTTTGCAAAATATCCCAGCGTGGCGGCACTGGCTGCCGCCGAGCCGGAGGACATCGAAGCCATTGTCAAGCCCTGCGGACTGGGACACTCCAAGGCGCGGGATATCTCGGCTTGTATGCGGATGCTGCGGGATCAATACAACTGCCGTGTGCCCAACACCTTTGAGGAGTTGCTCGCTTTGCCCGGCGTAGGGCGCAAGAGCGCAAACCTCATCATGGGGGATGTGTTCGGCAAGCCCGCCATCGTTACCGACACCCACTGCATCCGGCTGTGCAATAAGATCGGCCTTGTGGACGGCATCAAGGAGCCGCAAAAGGTGGAGATGGCCCTGTGGAAGATCATCCCGCCGGAGGAAGGCAGTGACCTTTGCCACCGCTTTGTGATGCACGGACGTGCGGTGTGCAATGCCCGCAAGCCGGAATGTGAAAAATGCTGTTTGAAGGACATCTGCCGCACCGCCCGCGAAGCCGCCGGGCAGCAGGCAGAGCCGTGATTTTTAAGGAGGTATAAACTATGATCACTTTAACGATTTTGCTCATTGTTGCCCTGCTGTGCGTACTGGTGGGCTGTCTGACCGGCCTGCTGACGCTGGTGGGCGTGCTGGCCTCCCTTTTTGTGGGCGTGCTGGTGGGCGCATTGGCCGGATATCTGGCCGGGCGCTTTATGGGCACGGAAACTTCCCTTGGCCGCAACATCCTGATGGGCGTGCTGGGCAGCTTTGTGGGCGAGTTTTTGTTCGGCCTGCTGGGCATCCACGCCTCCGGCAGCTTTTCTTCCTTTGCCATCTCGGTGATCGGTGCCTGCATCTGCATTTGGATCGGGCAGAAGATCTCTGAGTAAGTTTTTTTGTAACAGTATGCCGCCGCGTTCTGCCGCCGGAGTTTCCGGGCAGGGTGCGGCGGCTTTTTTATGGGCGTTCTGCCGGATAAACGCCGCCCGGGCTGTGCAGGCCGCCGAACTTTCTGCCAATTCTTGACAGGCATTCCCTGCCGTTGTATCGTTGACCCAGAAACGGAGGCTTCAACATGGAAAAAGCACTTGCACATATTTCCGAGGACGGCACCCGCACCCAGACCGTCTACGAACATCTTTCCGGCACAGCGCGCCTTGCCGGAGCTTTTGCCGCACCCTTTGGTGCAAAAGAGGAGGCCGAATACGCCGCGTGGCTGCATGATATCGGCAAATACAGCGCCGCCTTTCAGCAGCGGCTGGCGGGCGGTGCTGCAACCGACCACTCGACCGCCGGTGCACAGGAAGCCATGAAGGGCTGTGCGCCCCACGTTCAGGCCGCCTTTGCCGTAGCCGGGCACCACACCGGTCTGCCGGATGGCGGCAATCGAAGGACAGCCGATGCCGCTGACGCTACCCTGTTCGGGCGGCTGAAAAAACCGGTGGAGCCTTACGATGGCTGGCGCGAGGTCACCCTGCCCCAGAGCGCCCCGCCGGACTGGGCAAACCGCAACCCGCTGGATTTTGCATTCTTTACCCGGATGCTCTACTCCTGTCTTGTGGATGCGGATTTTATCGACACCGAAACTTTTATGAACGGGCAGGCCGCGCCCCGGGGCAACAGCACCGCGCTTTCTTCTCTTCTGGAAAAGGTGCGTGCCAAGGCAGCTGGCTATCTTGCGGCACAGAGCACCTTGCCGGTAAGCAGCCAGCGCAATGCCGTGCTGCGGGCTTGCATGGAGAAAGGTGCCCACGGCGCACCGGGGCTGTATACCCTCACCGTGCCCACCGGCGGCGGCAAGACCTTTGCCTCCCTTGCCTTTGCGTTGGAACAGGCCGCTGCGCAGGGCATGAAGCGGGTGATCTATGTAATTCCGTATATGTCCATCATCGACCAGACTGCCGCTGTTTTTGCAGACCTTCTGGGCGCAGAAAACGTTCTGGCCGATTACTCCTGCGCAGACTATAAAAGCCTCGAACAGGAAAAGTTGACCCCCGCGCAGTACCGCCAGCTGCTGGCCAGCGAAAACTGGGATGCGCCTGTTGTGGTGACCACTGCGGTGCAGTTTTTTGAATCGCTGTACGCCAACCGCAGCAGCCGCTGCCGCAAGCTGCACAACATTGCGAACAGCGTGATTATCTTTGACGAAGCGCAGACCCTGCCCACCAGTTATCTGCTGCCCTGCGTCAGTGCTATTGCGCAGCTGGTGCGGCATTACCACGCAACCGCCGTGTTATGCACCGCCACCCAGCCCGCATTAGAGCCCTATTTCCGGCAGTTTGCGCCGGAGCTGCCCTTGCAGGAGATCGTGCCGGACACTGCCACCTTATACACCACCCTGCGCCGCACCACCCTTTGCGATGCCGGAGAGCTGACGCTGGAAGCGCTGACTTCGCAGCTCTGCGCACTGCCGCAGGTGCTGTGCGTAGTGAACCGGCGCAAAACGGCGCAGGAAGTGTACGCTGCCTTGCCTGCCGAGGGCAGTTACTGCCTGACCACGCTATTGTGCGCCGCAGACCGCCGCCGCCAGCTGGCAGAGATTCGGCAACGGCTGCGGGAAAGCCTGCCCTGCCGGGTGGTTTCCACCTCGCTGATCGAAGCAGGTGTGGACGTAGATTTCCCCGCCGCATACCGGGAGCAGTGCGGGCTGGACTCCCTTTTGCAGACCGCCGGACGCTGCAACCGGGAAGGACACCGCAGCGCAGAAGAGAGCTTGGTATACCGTTTTAAGCTGGAAGGCTGCGGCGTACCGCAGATGCTGCGCCAGAACGTACACGCCATGCAGTACGCAGCAGGCTGCGCCGCAGCGCTGGACAGCCCGGAGGCGGTCAGAGCTTATTTTAAGGAGCTGTATTTTGCGCGGGGTGAGGCCGCACTGGACACAAGCAGCATTCTGGACGCCCTGCGCAAGGGGATCTCGGGCTGCATTTTCCCGTTTGCACAGGTAGCTGAACAGTTCCATCTGATCGAAGCCCCCACCCGCACCGTTTACCTGCCTGTTGACGAAGGCGCAGCCCTTTGCGAGCAGCTGCGCAGCGGAACTGTGAGCCGCACACTTTACCGCAAGCTGGGCGCTTACAGCGTAGCCTGCTATGCCCAGCAGTTTCAGGCACTGGATGCCGCCGGGGCGCTGGAACCACTGCCCAACGGCAGCGCTATCCTGACCGACAGCACCTTGTACGACCCTAAGACCGGGCTTTCCATGGACGTGGAGACCGGAAAGGGTCTGTTTTTCTGACAAAAAGCTAAAAATAAGGCAAAGAAAATACGCAAAAGTCCTTTTTATTGTATTTTCTTTATTGTAATATAATACCAAGTAAATGAAGAAACGGCAAAGCATCTGTCGCTCTGCCGTTTCCCCGTCATACATCCATGATCTACTAATTATTTCTATCCACATCCCAGTGCGCACACCGGATGACAGCAACAGGATACGAAAAAAGCATTAAATTGTGTTATTCTAGGCTCAGAAATGCTTATACATCCATTATCTAATAATTGAATTATAGAAAGAGGTGGTTTATGTGGGCAAGTTTTCTCTTTGTCTGAAGATTCAAATAAACAATGAAAGGAGGTGGTATTCATGTCCATGCTGATCGAAGTCTTGGGCGACTACGCCTGTTTTTCAAGACCCGAGATGAAAACCGAGCGTGTATCCTATGACATCATGACGCCCTCGGCGGCGCGCGGGCTGGTGGAGGCCATTTACTGGCACCCGGGCATGAAGTACCATATCGACCGCATCTACCTGCTCAAGCCGGTGCAGTTTGCCAGCATCCGGCGCAATGAGGTCAAGGCTACCCTGCTGTCCTCGGCGGCGCTCAGTGCAGCCAAGGGCGGCGAGGTGCCCATGCTGTGCACGGCAGAGAACATCCAGCAGCGTGCCGCACTGGTGCTGCAGGATGTGCACTACGTGATCGAATGCCATTTTACCATGACCGAAAAAGCCGCACCCGGCGATAACCCGGGCAAATTTCAGGATATCTTGCGGCGGCGGCTTGCCAAGGGGCAGTGCTATCACCAGCCCTGCTTTGGCTGCCGGGAGTTTCCGGCAAACTTCCGGGAATGGCACGGCAAGGCTGAAGAGATCCCCGCACTGCCGCTCACGCAGGATCTGGGCTTTATGCTGTATGATCTGGACTACTCCGACCCGGAAAATATTCGCTCCCAGTTCTTCCGGGCAAAGCTGGAAAACGGCGTGCTGGACTGCCGGGATGTGGAGGTGTTTACATGATCTTACAGGCACTTACTGCCTATTACGAGCAGCTTGTCCGGCAGGGCAAGCTTTCTGCCCCCGGCTGGGATGACAGCTTTAAGGTGAGCTATGAGCTGCGGTTGAATGACGCCGGGCAGCTGCTCAGGGTCGTTCCCCTTCTCACCGAAAAGACCGTGGGCAAAAAGACAGTCCTTGCCCCGCGTACAATGCGCGTACCGGCGCATGAAAAGCGTTCCTCCGGCATTGCCGCCAACTTTTTGTGCGACAACTCTACCTATTTGCTGGGCGCAGACGAAAAAGGCAAGCCGGAGCGCTCTGCGGATTGCTTCAAGGCCTGTGCCAAATTGCATCACACCATTCTGGACGGTGTAGACAGCCCCGCAGCCCGGGCGCTCCTTGCTTATTTTGACAGCTGGGATCCGGCGCAGGCTGCCGCGCATCCCCTATTGGCTGAGCAGTGGAAGGAGATCACCGGCAATGCCAACCTGATCTTTGGCTACGAAGCTGCCGACCACAGTCACAGCTTTGTCAATGACGATCCTGCCATTCAAAACGCTTGGCAGGCGCACTACAACGACCGCTCTGCCGATTCGGACATGGGACAATGCCTGATTACCGGCAAGTATGCCCCTATCGAGCGCACCCATCCGAATATCAGCGGTGTGCCCGGGGCGCAAAGCTCCGGCGCAGCACTGGTATCCTTCAATGCACCGGCCTTCTGCTCTTACGGTCACGAGCAGGGCGATAATGCCCCTGTCAGCAAGTACGCCGCCTTTGCCTATACCACTGCACTGAATTATCTCTTGGCTGACCGTAAAAATCATTGTCGCATTCTAGGTAGTGGCAGTAGCTCCACCGCCATGGTCTTCTGGGCCGAAAATGCAGAACCAGCTTATTCCGATGCTTTTTCTATGTTTTTTTCCAGTGACTTGAGCGGCGAACTCGCCGCAATAATGAAAAAGTTAGCGCTTGGACAACATGTACATTTTAACGGTATCGAGTTACAGCCCGATGAGCATTTCTGTATTCTGGGTCTTTCACCAAACGCAGCACGGCTATCTGTTCGTTTTTTCATGCGGGATACCTTTGGAGCATTTGCCAAGAATCTCCAGCGTTTTTTAGATGAGACTGCAATCGCCCGACCAGACCTCGACATACGCGAATATCTATCTGTCTGGTCTGTTGCTCTGACTACAGTACGCACCGTCAAAGGCAGTACGCCGCCTGACCCGTCCCCGCAGCTGGCAGGCAACCTGCTGCGCGCCGTGCTGACCGGCGGGCGCTACCCCGCTACCCTGCTGAACGGTGTGACCCTGCGTATCCGTGCCGAGCAGAATGTGACCCGCGGCCGGGCTGCTGTGATCAAAGCGTATTACCTGCGTAATTACCCTACCGAACTGAACAAGGAGGTCTATACTGTGAGCCTGAACGAAACCACCAATGTCCCCTATCTTCTGGGACGGCTGTTCTCTGTGCTGGAGGCTGTGCAAAAAGCTGCCAACCCCGGCATCAACACTACCATCAAGGACCGGTATTTCAACGCCGCCTGCGCCACGCCGGGTATATCCTTTCCCACCCTGCTGCGGCTGAGCCAGAAGCATCTGCGCAAGCTGAATGACGGCCTTGCCACCCACTACGATAAGCAGATCACCGAACTGATGGCACAGCTGCCGGAGAGCGGTTTCCCTGCCCGGCTCAGTCTGCCGGATCAGGGTAAATTCACCATCGGCTACTACCACCAGACCCAGAAACGTTACGTCAAAAAGAACGAGGAGGAATAAAAAATGTCTGCACCTATCAAGAACCGCTACGATTTCGTCATTCTGTTCGATGTAGAGAACGGCAACCCCAACGGCGACCCCGATGCCGGTAATATGCCCCGCATCGACCCCGAGACCGGCTACGGTCTGGTGACCGATGTCTGCCTGAAGCGCAAGATCCGCAACTATGTGGAGACGCTGAAGGAGGACGCCCCCGATGCCGACAATTACCGCATCTATGTCAAGGAGGGCGTACCCCTGAACCGCAGCGATGCCGAGGCGCTGGAGCACAACGGTCTGACCCCCAAGGACGACCTGAAAAAGGCCAAGAAAAGCGACCCGGATATCGACCGCAAGCTGCGGGATTATATGTGCGAACATTTTTACGATATCCGCACCTTCGGTGCCGTGATGACCACCTTTGTCAAGGGTGCTCTGAACTGCGGTCAGGTGCGCGGGCCGGTGCAGCTGAGCTTTGCCCGCTCTGTTGACCCTATCGTGCCGCAGGAGGTGACCATTACCCGCGTAGCCATCACCACCGAGGCAGACGCTGAAAAGAAGAACAGTGAAATGGGCAACAAGCATATCGTGCCCTACGGCCTGTACCGTGCCGAGGGTTACGTTTCTGCCAATCTTGCCCGCAAGACCACCGGCTTCTCGGAAGAGGACTTGCAGCTGCTGTGGCAGGCTATCCTGAATATGTTCGAGAACGACCACAGTGCTGCACGCGGCAAGATGGCCGTGCGGGAGCTGATCGTGTTCAAGCACGATTCCGAGCTGGGCAATGCGCCCGCCTATAAGCTGTTCGATGCCGTTACCGTGGAGCACAAGGCCGAGGTGGTCACGCCCCGCAGCTATCAGGACTACACCGTTACGGTGGCCGACACCCTGCCGGAGGGTGTACACTGCGAGAGGTTTCACTGATGGACGCGCCGGATGACTACCTGCAAATGTCCGGCATCCAGCATTTTGCCTTCTGCCGCCGCCAGTGGGCACTGATCCATCTGGAGCAGCAATGGGCAGAAAATCTGCGCACCACCGAAGGACAGCTGAACCATGCCCGCTGCCACGATGACACCCGCACCGAGCGCCGGGGCGATTTGCTGATCACTCGGGGAATGCGGGTGACCAGCCACCGGCTGCGGATGTCCGGCAACTGTGACGTGGTGGAGTTCCGGGCTTGTGCGGATGGCATCCCGCTGCAAAGCACCCCCGGGCGCTGGCAGCCCTACCCGGTGGAGTACAAGCACGGCCACGCAAAGGAAACCGATGCCGACCGGCTGCAATTATGCGCACAGGCCATGGCGCTGGAGGAAATGCTGGTGTGCCATATCCCGGAAGGGGCGCTGTATTACTGCGAGACGAAGCGGCGGGAGGTCGTGCCTTTTACCGACGAACTGCGCAGCACCACCCGGCAGATGGCAGACGAAATGAACCAGTATTTTGCCCGCGGCTACACCCCAAAGGTAAAGCCCGGCAAGCACTGCAACGCCTGTTCCCTGAAAGAGCTCTGTCTGCCGATGCTCTGCCAGAAGGCAGACGCCAAGGCTTATCTGCGGCGCTATCTGGACGAGACGGCCACGGAGGTGACACCATGCGGCAATTCCTGAACACCCTGTTCGTCCTCAGCGAGGACGCTTACCTCACGCTGGACGGTGAAAACGTTGTGGTCAGCCGTGGGAAATCCGAGGTCGGGCGGGTGCCGCTGCACACGCTGGAAAGCATCCTCTGCTTCAGTTACAGCGGTGCCAGCCCTGCGCTGATGGGCAAATGCGGGCGTATGGGCATCGACCTGAGCTTTTATACCCCGCGCGGCCGCTTTTTAGCGCGCACTGTGGGCAAGGAACGCGGCAACGTATTGCTGCGGCAGACCCAGTACGCCGTTGCCGCCAGCGAGACGCTCAGTTGCAGTTATGCCCGCAGCTTTATTCTGGGCAAGGTGTACAATGCCCGCTGGGTGCTGGAGCGCGCCACCCGGGACCACCCGCAGCGGGTGCCCGTGGACGAATTGAAACAGACCAGCGCACAACTGGCGGCTGCCCTACCGCTGGTGGAAGGCTGCGAGGATCTGGAGCAGCTGCGCGGGCTGGAGGGCGAAGCTGCACAGCGATACTTTGACCGGTTCAACGCGCTGATCTTACAGCAAAACGATGCTTTTGTGTTTACCTGCCGCAGCCGCAGACCGCCGCTGGACAATGTGAACGCGCTGCTGTCCTTTGCCTATTCCCTGCTGGCCAGCGATTGCGCCGCTGCGCTGGAGGGTGCCGGACTGGACCCTTATGTGGGCTTTCTGCACCGCGCCCGTCCCGGGCGGCGCAGCCTTGCATTGGATCTGATGGAAGAGCTGCGCACCGTTCTGGCTGACCGGTTCGTGTTGTCCTGTATCAACCAGAAAGTGCTGAATGCAAAGCACTTTGAAAAGCAGGAAAACGGTGCCGTTCTGCTGACCGAGGAGGGACGCCGTGCATTCCTGAACGCATGGCAGCAGAAAAAGCGCGAAGTCATCACCCACCCGTTTTTGAAGGAAAAGCTCTGCTGGGGGCTTGTGCCTTATGTGCAGGCGTTGCTGCTGGCGCGCACCCTGCGGGGCGATTTAGAGGTTTACCCTCCGTTTTTCTGGAAATGAGGTGCAATCATGCTGGTACTGATCACCTACGACGTAAACACCGAGACCTCTGCCGGACGCAAGCGGCTGCGCAAGGTTGCCAAGAAGTGCGTAGATCATGGGCAGCGGGTGCAAAATTCCGTGTTCGAATGCCTGCTGAACGCTTCGCAGTACGCAGTTCTCAAAGCAGAGCTGACCGCCCTGATCGACCCTGCCTTGGACAGTCTGCGGTTCTACCAGCTGGGCAACAACTACCAGACCAAGGTCGAGCACGTTGGACTGCACCCGGAGTTTGCACAGGATAGCGTGCTGATTTTTTGATGTCCGGCCAGTGCGAACCGGCAGCACACATGGTTTCCCGGGACGCTTCGCACCGGAATACCAGCCGTTTGCGCAAGTAACGGTGTGATTTTGCGGTTTGGTTTGCAGACATCTCTTTGCAATTTGTGCAGAGAGGTGTATAATGAGACAAACGCAGAGGGTTTTCTCTCTGTTTTTGCTGTCGCCCTCCTCGCGGAGGGCGTGGATAGAAATAGGCTGCTGGCCGTGATCTGAACGATGAACGGCTCGTCGCCCTCCTCGCGGAGGGCGTGGATAGAAATTGAGTTGGACTATATCCAGAACGGCAGCACCGTGGAGTCGCCCTCCTCGCGGAGGGCGTGGATAGAAATCTTAATTTGGTAACTGAGCAGATTATACCACAACGTGTCGCCCTCCTCGCGGAGGGCGTGGATAGAAATTATAAAGAAAAGGCCGGCCTTTTACGGTCGGCCTGTCGCCCTCCTCGCGGAGGGCGTGGATAGAAATTGCCAGAACTGCACCCCCTCGTAGTTGCCAAACGAGTCGCCCTCCTCGCGGAGGGCGTGGATAGAAATTCAAAGTCGCCGGCATCCAGTCGAGAGTTGATACATGTCGCCCTCCTCGCGGAGGGCGTGGATAGAAATCTGTCCTTTTGCCAGTCCCTGAACAAGGGCTGTTAGGTCGCCCTCCTCGCGGAGGGCGTGGATAGAAATGGGATAGCCTGAAACTGTTTCAAAAATCCCTTGCCCGTCGCCCTCCTCGCGGAGGGCGTGGATAGAAATCCTTCCTGCCCTGTGCTTTCCAGCGATATTCACCAGGTCGCCCTCCTCGCGGAGGGCGTGGATAGAAATCGTCTTACCTCCCAGAGAGAGCGTCACCACACCGTGGTCGCCCTCCTCGCGGAGGGCGTGGATAGAAATCCACCTGGCAGGATGCTGCCGCCGCTCTTTTGGACGTCGCCCTCCTCGCGGAGGGCGTGGATAGAAATACCTATCACGGCACGACGCGCGGCTATTCCCCCGTGTCGCCCTCCTCGCGGAGGGCGTGGATAGAAATGCTGACGGAGAGAACATATCTGGTGCCATCTACGTCGCCCTCCTCGCGGAGGGCGTGGATAGAAATTCTTCCGGCACCGGGACGGGTGTAGGCGGCGCATAGTCGCCCTCCTCGCGGAGGGCGTGGATAGAAATGCCTACCACTTTTGCGATCTGTGCCGGGGTGGCGCGTCGCCCTCCTCGCGGAGGGCGTGGATAGAAATCAGAGCGGTGATTTTGGTATCCTGTGCCGCCTGCCGTCGCCCTCCTCGCGGAGGGCGTGGATAGAAATTACGACGTGGGAAGTAGCAACCAAGGCGTTTGTCGTCGCCCTCCTCGCGGAGGGCGTGGATAGAAATTCAAAAAAGCTATGGTAAAATCGCAGCGTCCGAAACATCCTGCGGTCTGCCGTTATTCACATACGGGTTATACCAGACATTCTGGAATATGCATCCTTCGATCCAAATGTTTTCGCACCAAATGCTCTCGCCGTTCTCCATGCGTCCCCGCAGCCGGATGCCGCAGGTCCATATTTTGTTTACACCGTTCGGGTTGATGCCTTCCCATGTGCAGTTGACGAACCGGATGTTTTTGCACCCCTCCAGCACCATGTTCGCGCCCTTCCAAAAGATCACGTTCCGAACTTCCAGATCTTCAACGTTGCTGACGATGATCTCAAAGTACTTATACTTTTTGTTTCCTCCGTCCACCACGCAGTTGCTCTGGCTCAGCGCCGCCGTCAGTGCTTCCGTGTCGTCCGTCTCTCCGTCCCCCGCCGCACCGGGAATACCCGTCACTGCGCCGCCGCCCGTGCCGCTTCCGGCCATGTCCCACGCTGCTGCAATGCCTGCTTCCATGTGGTTCAGCTTGGCAGCGGTCAGGGTATGGCCGTCCATAAAATTATGTTTTGTGTACCCCATCTTAGCTCCTCCCAAGGATCATTCTGCCCAGCACTGCAAGGCTCAGCCGGTCAGTGTTCCTGTTGTCCGGGTCGTCTGCGCCCCACAGCGCCTCTAAGCGGTCACAGGCCGCTGCCGCTGCATCATTGCCCGCCGCCAGCGTGCGCAGCACGGTCAGCACCGCCCGCTTTTCCGCAGTGGTAATGCCGCCGGTTCCCAGCATCCCTACCAGCGCTTCCCACGCCGGGGTAGCCGGTGCGGGCATTGCGCCCTCTGCCGTGCCGCTGTTGGCGCATACTTTGCACCGCACATCGGCGCTGGTCACAGTGCAGCTGCCGTCCGTACCCTCAAATGTGATGCAGCCCACACCGGGCACTGCCGTTACCGCCGCCGGAACGGTCAACACACCGTTTTCCACCAGCGTGGCCGCGCTTGCACCGGGGGTGTGCCAGTGGGCGCATACGGTCAGCCCCTTCCACTCGCCCCGCTGCTCAATGCGCAGCCGGTAGTTGCCCCGGTTGCCCTTCAGGTAGTCCCCGCTGCCCTTTTCCACGGCACCTACGTCTGCCGCTGTTATCGCCCGGTCAAGCCCCATGCCGCCGTTTGCTGTGCGCAGCACCCCGGTCATGGCCGTAAGCTCTGTGGTGTCCTGTGTTGTGTAGGTCTGCTGCGTGCCGTCCGTAAACACCACGGTCAGGGTGCGGCCCTCCAGCACCACCTGCTGCACAAGGTCTCCCCTGTCCGCATCCATCGCCCCTACGTCCGCAGCGTTCAGGCTCACCGTGCCGCCCTTGCCGTTCACGCTCAGCACGGTGCCGTCCTTGGGTGCGTATCCCTCTGCCCGCGCCGCCGCTTTGTCTGCCTGCTGCGCCGCCGTCTGTGCACTTTCTGCCTCGCCCTTTGCCTGCTGCGCGCTGTCCGCAGCGGCGGCTTTGGCTTTCTGTGCCTCTCCCGCTGCACCTTCCGCTCTGTCCGCCGCGCTCTGCGCGTCCTTTGCCTTCTGGCTTGCCGTGTTCGCTGCCCCCAGCACCTGCGCCACAAAAGCCTCGTACTGGCTCGGGGTGATCTCGGTGTCCCCGTCCGTGGCAAAAGTCTCGTAGCACTCGTACCGCGCAGGCCTTGTCATGGCACAGTACCCGTTGCCGTCCATCGCCCGCAGCATCCACAGCCCCTTTTCGCTGGCGGTGAACATCCTGTCCACCTCCAGACACCTGTCCTCTCCCAGCAGCACCGGCTGCGGCAGCGTGCCGTCCAGCTGCTGCACATGCACCGTCACCGCCATACCGGCCCATTCCTCCGGCAGCTCAAATTCCAGTGTCTCCACCCCGGTGCTGCCCTCGCCGCCCAGCTTCAAAACCTTCTGCTCCGGGCAGTACTCTGCCCCGCTAAAGGTTCTTTTCACAATTCTTACCAGCATCTCCCGGCCTCCTTTCCTGTGTCCAGTCTACCGCATCCCGCTTTGCAAAACACCTGCGGACATTCTTACACAAAACACACCCCGGCAGCTGTCCCTTCTCAGCCGCCGGGGTGTTCGTCTTTGTTTGTTATTGTTTGTCTTTACCGCAGGTCTGCCCACGGGTCGCTGGTCTGCGCTTTGCTCTTCTTTTCGGCATCGCTCACCCAGCCGTCCAGCGTTTTCTGGGTGTACAGCGGGTTATTATCCGCATCCCGCAGCGCCAGCAGCATCTCACCCAGCTGTTCCCGGTCATATTCGCTGCCCGCCACATACTCCGGCTTGCATACTTGCTCTTCACGCTGCCAAGGCTCTTGCCCGCCCGCAGCAGCCTGTCCAGCTCCTCCTGTGCATCCTTTGCCCGTACGCTCTCCAGCGCCTGCTCCAGCGCGTCGGTCACGCTCTCGCTGTCGCCCTTCAAAAGGTCGTCTGCCAGTTCATTGATTGCGCCCTCCGTGTCCTCGTCCCCGGTCTTGTCGCTCGTCACCATCCCGATTAGTAGGCGTTGTCCTTCACCTTGCCGTTTTTCACGGCCTCGATCAGTCCGTTCACATCCTCGCCGTCCACGCCGTAGGCCTCGCTCAGCGCCTGCCGCAGCGCAGCCGCCTTGGGGTCTGCGTGCACCGCCTCGCCCGCCTTGATGATGGCCTGCTGCATCACCTCGTTGAAAATGTCGCTGTACTCGCCGCCGTCCCGCACCAGCGCCCCAAAGGCCTTGCGCTTTTCCTCCGGGGTTTTTCCGCCTTCTGCTCCTGCGGCTTCTCCTCGGTCGGCTTCTCACCTTCCTGCGGCTGCGTCTCCGGCTGACCGCTCAGCTGAGGGGGCTGTTCCGCCGGGCTTGCCTTTCCCCGCAGTGCACCGCTGCGCCGTGCCAGCCGCTCCTTTGCCGGACGCAGCGCAGGTTTCTGCACCGCCGGGGCTGCCTCTGCGCCGCCCTCTCCGGCAGCAGCACTACCAGCAGCATTACCATCTGCAAACAGCTGCAGATCCATGCCACCAAACGGGTTGTGGCTTCCAGCGTCCACTTCGTGCCTTGAGCGGCACTCGTGTCCTGCTGGCCACGGCCCCAACCTCGGCTCCCTGTTTCTGCCGCTGGCAGCGGTCGCCTCCGTTGCAGCGAAATACTGCAGGTTCATCTTTCCGTCCACAATGTCGAACACCGGTTCGTGGTCGCCCAGCTGCACCCCGCCCACAACGCCGCCGGGCACCCCGCGCAGCTGCTGCGCGCTGAAGGTGGCATACTCCACCCCGCCGCTCTCGCCGGTAATGCGGTATACCCGCTGCTCGTCGTAGAACTGTCGCATCAGCTCAATGATCAGGTAGCATTCCTTCGCAAACGCCCGGTACGCACTTTTTAGCATATCCCGGCTCAGCTTGCTGCCCGCCTCCTGCAGCGCCGCAATGGCACTGGCAGCGGTCAGGCCACTGGTGGTGCCGCCCTAGCTCACGTCCCGGTTGCCGCTCACTTCCTTCAGCTCGCTCACCCGGGCATCCCGGTAGTTCATGCAGTTGCCGCTCAACACGTTCGTCTGCAGCGGCATAAAGCTGTCGCTGTTCAGCCGCCCCACCACGTGCACAATGTCCTTGCTAAAGTCCGCCAGCTCTTTCTCGTTCACCCCCGCCGTGTCGCTCAGCACAAAGCGCTGCTTTGCCGCCAGCTTCACGTTCTCGTCCATGGCGTGGTTCATCTCGTCAATGGCGGTCTGGGTGTCCTTCATCACGTCGATGTACCCAAACCCCGCCGGGGAATCCTCCTCCATGAACAGCGGGTCAAACACAAAGGGGTACTTGCCATGGTCGTAAAAGCCCCGCTGTGCCAGCTGCGGGTCGTTCTCGCTGGCATACAGCACCACGCCGTTGCAGTACTTGCAGTAGTGCAGCACCGTCTGTCCGCCGGGCTGCGCCTTCTTGTAGTACCAGTCCACCACCACGCTCTTGTCGGTGGTGTCAATGCTGTCATCGTGGATGTACTGCCCCACGTCCAGCCCCTTGCCGGTGTGCCCCTCCATCTGCGGAAAGCGCCCCACCAGCTGCTCGTTGTCCTCAAGGCTCAGGCTGAACAGGTGCGGCGACTGCTGAATGTCCTCCACGCCCGGTGCCCAGTACAGCATCAGCAGGTTGACACTCTGGATGCTGATGTCGCCAAGCCCGCCCCGCAGCACCGGGTCCCAGAAGATGCCCTTCACACCGGTGCCAGTCTTGAGCTTGCGCCACCATGTGTCGCTGTACACCTGCTCGTAGTTGCACTGCTCCAGCACCGCCGGGATCACCTTGGAAAGTGTCCTTGCCGCCTCCTCGTCGTCCGCCGCTCTCGGCAGCACGTTCGGCTCCGGGTAGTTGTCCATGGCATCCGCGTGCTTGTTGGCAATGCTGTTGAATAGCCACCCGCTGGAAGGCTGTGGCTTTCCCTCCATCATCTTGTTCTGGTAATTCTTCCAGTGCCCCATCCGGAACCACAGCTCGTTTTCAATGATCCGCTTGTCCAGCGCCGCCTTGCCGGTCTTGTACCGCTGTAAAATCTCTCCCGCCTTGGCTATCTCCTCCGGCCCGATCACCGTTTCCGCAGCCACTCCCGCCGGTGCGCTCCCGCCCGCATCGCCCTGCAAAAGGCTCTGCATGGCATCATCCCGCCCGGTGCCGGGTCTCGCGGTGCTCACCATCCGGTCTCCTTCGCTCATGCCGCCGGGGTTCGCTTGGGCGGGTCTTGTGTCCGCCGGTACCTGCTGCGCTCCAGCCGCCTTGGCTGCCATCGCCATGATCCGCAGCAGCTTCTCCCCGTCCTGTTCGGTGTTCGGCTACTGTCCCTCGTATCTTCCTGTCATCGCTTCTCCTTCTGCTTATACCCGCATCACCCGGATGGGGCTGCGGTGCACATCCATGTCCAGCGGGTCGTCCCGCAGCACCACCTCTTTGCGTACCTGCCGGGGACTGATGGGGTTTTCCATCAGCACATACCGGCACTCGTCGTAGATGTGGTCCTCCTGCGTGGTGTCAATGTCCTCCACGTTGCTCTCGTCGTACACAAGGTTCGGGATGGTGCGGATAAAATGCCGGCAAAACACCTAAAACATCGGCCGTCCCTCCGCGTCAAATGCAAGCCGGTAGTGCAGCTGCATCTTGCCCGCAATGCGGGTGTGGTCGCCCGGCCGCCACGTCACAAAGTACGGGTACTTCTCCTGCATCTGGGCAATGCTCTCGCCCTGGCTCTCGTTGAAGATGGCCGGGTCTGCCACTCCCTGGATCACCCTGCCCTTCAGCATCGGGTCGTTCTGCTCTGCCTCCCGGATGCGCCTTGCCTGCATGTACACCACCGTGCCCGGCCCTGTGGGTCGGTTGCGGCTCATCAGGTAGCTGTACTCCTCCCATGTAAAGTGTGTCAGCTCGTCCACCCCGATAAAATCAAAGGCTTTGCCTTGGTAGTTGTACTTGTCCTGCGTGCGGAACATGGACCCGAAATAGATCTTCGCCCCGCTGGGAAAGGTCCACACATGGCTTGAAGCGTTGTACCGCGCCTTCGGAAAGACCGGCCTGTAATACTGCATCGTCTTGTCGATCAGCTCAGAAAGCTGCGGGTAGGTCTTTCGCACAATCAGCCCGCGGTAGTGCGGCACGTCCACCTGCCGCAGCGCCTCTATCACCAGTGCGTCGCTCTTGCCGCCGCCAGCGGCCCCGCCGTATAGCGCCTCGTCCTCGCACCGCCGCATAAAGGCAGCCTGTTTCGGCTGCGGCTTCCACACGATGCTTCTCTTATACCGTCCCACAGCCATCCAGTACCACCTCCGGCCTTTCGTCCTCGCTCTGCGGCTCCATCAGCACGGTCGGCACGCTCTGGCTGCTGTCCCGGTCCGTGTCCGGCACCAGCGCCGCTGCGTTCGCCGCAGCCGTCAGCAGCACCGCCGCCACGTTGGCTGCGTCCTTGTCGCTCATGGTCATGCTGTCGTACCGCTCCAGCTGCTGTACCAGCGCCTTGCGTGCTTCCTCGTCCAGCTCCCGGTCGTAACTGCCCGGGCTTGCGTATACCACAAGCCCCACCTCGGTCGCGTCCGCCAGCGCCTCGTCCTCGCTTTTCAAGCAGCTGCCCAGCGCAAAGTCCCGTGCCCGCACATCCTCGTCCAGTCTCTGGTGCAGCTTTGCCCGCACCTCGGCAGCCCTCTGGTTCTCGGCCACCCGCTGCTGTAAGGATCCGATTTGCGCCTTCGCCCCCAGCGCCGCCCGCGCCGCGATCTCCCGTGCCGCCTCCGCTCTGGCTTTGGCAAATACGCTGTCCGGCTTCTTCTGCCATCCAGCTGCGGATGGTGCTCTCCGGCACGCCGTACTTGCGCGCCACCGCACAGATGGAGTTCGAGCCGATCATGGCCATCACCACCTCTGCCCGCACCGCCGCCGGGTACTTTTTCCCCCGGCCCTGCCTGCCGGGCACTGTGTTTCTGCAATACTTCCGCCCCGCCATGCCGGTTCTGTCCTCCTTTGCCCTATGCTTCCAGTCTACCGCATCCCGCCGGGCAAAATAACTACGGACATTTTCATGTTCTCCGTTTCATCGGGACCCGGGTTGCGGCTCCCAGCGTCCGGCATCGCCGTTGTAGCACAAAAAGACCGCGCACCTCTGTGCCCAGTCTCTTCCTCT
>ERZ857840.1984-NODE-1984-length-21141-cov-20.520250_pt1 | contig 21141 bp, 19 predicted proteins | sample MGYA00519760_ERZ857840 | MGnify/ENA primary metagenome ERZ857840 (study PRJEB31778, sample SAMEA3449371) | human gut metagenome | biome: human gut; feature: human-associated habitat; material: faeces | place: United Kingdom | collected 2010/2012 ... | reverse complement strand
CGAAGCCGATCTCGCAGTATTCGTCGCCCACGATGGGGATCTCCCGGTTCATAATGGGCAGGATGCAGGTCTTGCCGATGAGGTGCTTAAACTTCTCGTCCTCGGGGTTCACGGCCACGCCGGTGTCGCCCATCATGGTCTCCGGGCGGGTGGTGGCCACCACGATGTCGCCGCTGCCATCGGCCAGGGGATAACGGATATACCACAGGTGGCCGGGCTTGTCGGTATACTCCACCTCGGCGTCGGACAGAGCCGTCAGGCAGTGGGGGCACCAGTTGATGATGCGGCTGCCCTTATAGATCAGGCCCTTGTCATACAGCTCGCAGAAGGTCTCCCGGACGGCCTTGGAGCATCCCTCGTCCATGGTGAAGCGGGACCGGTCCCAGTCGCAGGAGGAGCCCATCTTCTTCTGCTGCTCCACGATGCGGTTGCCGTACTTCTCCTTCCAGGCCCACACGCGCTCCAGGAACTTCTCCCGGCCCAGGTCATAGCGGGTCAGGCCCTCCTGGCGCAGGTTCTCCTCCACCTTGATCTGGGTGGCGATACCGGCGTGGTCCGTGCCGGGCAGCCACAGGGCCTCATACCCCTGCATCCGCTTGAAGCGGATGAGGATGTCCTGCAGGGTGGCGTCCATGGCGTGGCCCATGTGCAGCTGGCCAGTGACGTTGGGGGGCGGCATCACGATGGAAAAGGGCTTCTTGTCGGGATTCGGCTCCGCCTTGAAGCAGCCGCCGTCCATCCACATCTGGTAGATCCGGGGCTCCACCTGCCGGGGATCGTACACCTTGGGTAATTCTTTTCGCATAGCTATTCTCCTTGTCTGAGTATTTGGCAAAACAAAAAGGCCCGCTCCGTTTTGCCATAGCAAAACAGGGCGAACCGTAAAAAGTCCGTGGTACCACCTGTATTCGGGAAATCCCGCACTCATGGGCGCAGAAAACGCCCTGTCCCGATAACGGAGGACACACCGTTGCAGCCTACTGTCAGTTCAGCCCAAGGCTCCGGGACGACTTGGGCGGCGCGTCACGGGAGCTTCCACCAACCGCTCCCTCTCTCGGCATCCGCAGACCGCCTACTGCTTCCCATCACAGCCGTTTTCAATATGTGGGCATTTTACACCATTCCCGGAAAATTGTCAACCATTCCTTTGCCCGGGATTCAGAATCTGTTCAAAATCCCGCCGCATACTTGATTTGTTCACAAAATTATGGTATAAATTCTTCTATATTTTATCCAAGGAGGCTGTGCCATCCATGAAAAAGACCCTGCGGGACTATCTGCCCATCCTGCTGATGCTGCTGTGCGCGGCAGGCTTCGGCATCCTGCTGCTGACAGGCGTGCTGGACCTGAACACCATCCCCCAGCTGGTGGACCACCGGCCCGGTCTGGCGGTGGCGGTGATCCTGGCCCTGTTTGCGGTGAAGGGCATCTCCGGCGTGGTGGTATACAACGCTCTGGTGGTGGTTGTGTCGCTGATCTTCCCGCTTCCGGCGGCCCTGGCCATCAACGCCGTGGGCACGGCCCTGTGCCTGTCCATCTCCTATTGGATCGGACGCTCCACCCGCACCGAGAGCCTGGAGGGCCTGCTGAACAAGCACCCCAAGCTCCGGAAATATTTCGCCGCCACCCAGGAATACGGCTTCGTCTCCTGCTTCGCCATCCACATGCTGGGGCTGAACATGGAGGTGCTGGGGGTGCTGTTCGGCATGATGCGGCTGAATTACTGGTCGTATCTGGCCTCGTCGTGGCTGGCCATCATGCCGGGCATGGTGTGCTTCTGCATTCTGGGCAACAACCCGGATTTCCGCAATCCGGTGTTCTGGGCCCTGCTGATTGCGGACGGTCTGCTGATCCTGGGTGCCCTGTGGTACACCCGGCACAAGCTGGGTCAGTCCTCCAAGCGCACCTGAAGCAGCTCGTTCTCCTCCGCCGCGTCCCGCAGCACCGCCAGCGCCCGCTGCATATAGTCCTCCTCCGGCCAGTTCTCCACATGGATGGTGGTGGGCACGGACAGGTCCGTCAGGCAGTCATACAGGGCGTCCAGGCTGCGGCCGTACCATTCCGGCAGCTCCAGCGCCTCCGACAGGGCGTCGTGCAGCTGTTCCCGGTTGGTGATGTCATTTCCGTTCAGGTGGATCTGCATAGTCATTCTCCTCCATACAGCAGTTCAAAGGTCTTGTAGTGGTCGCCGGTGTAGTAGATCAGGCCGTCGTTGGAAAACACGATGCGCTCCGCTCCCCGGGAATCGGCCCCCAGGGTGTTGATGTCGCACTCGGTCCAGGTGCGGCCGTTGTCCTCCGGCAGCAGGCCCTCATAGTTGCCGAACCGGCTGCCGCCGATGCAGCAGCCCGGGGCATAAGGCTCCAGGGAGCCTCCGGTCCAGCCCAGCTGCTGGGCCTCTTTTTTTGTGATGAAATTGTCCGGCAGGCGGCCGTACAGGTGGATATACAGCGCCACATCCTCTTTTGTGGTGTATGTACCCTCCCGGGCCAGCTGCTGCTCCTGCTTCGGGTCGGCCGGCGGTTCCTGCTCCTCCGGCAGCATCACAAAGCTGCACGCCGTCAGGGACAGCGCCATCACCAGCGCCAGCAGAAGCGCCGTCAGTTTTTTCATGGGATTCCCCCTTTCCGTGTTCTGTCAGTATAACATATCCCGTCCCGTTGTGCAACCAAAACAATTCCCCTCCGGTGATTTTCCGGCTTTTGCCGCATTTCGCACAAGGTAGTGAGTTAAAGTATCCGCCTTCCTGGGGACAAAGCGCGATTTTCCTATTGTACCATTTGGCAAAACGTGGTATGATGAGATTAACCTATCAAAACAGGAGGAAGGAACCATGAACGATACCTGGGATCTGAGTATTCTCTATAAGGGGTTTGACGACCCCGCCTTTACCGGCGATATGGCGGCTCTAGACGCGGCCATCCGGAGTATGAACGACCTGGCGGCCCAGGCCGCCGCCCTGCCCCACGCCGACCTGGTGCACCGCTATGTGGACAACCAGCTGCAGCTGACGACCCTGATCAGCAAGCTGTTCATCTTCTGCAACCTGCGCACCAGCGCCAACACCGCCGACAACCAGGCCAACAGCCTGAGCGACCAGATCAGCGCCAAGATCAGCGGCTGCGCCGCCGCCGACGCCTCCCTGCGCCACACCCTGGCCGCCTTCGACGACCTGGACGCCATCATCGACGCCGACCCCGCCCTGGCGGAATACCGCTATCTGCTGCAGAACATCCGCCGGGACAGCAAGTACCTCCTGTCCGACAAGGAGGAGGAGCTGTTCGCCCGGATGAACATCTCCGGCGCTTCCGCCTGGGAGAGCCTGCGGGATAACCTCACCAGCAGCGTGAAGGTGGAGTACAACGGCGGCGTCACCAACCTGTCCGCCATCCGGAACCTGGCCTACGACCCCGATCCCGCCGTGCGCAAGAGCGCCTATGAGGCGGAGCTGGCCTGCTATGACAAGATCAAGGACTCCGTGGCCTTCGCCCTCAACAGCATCAAGCTGCAGGTCATCAACGAGTGCCAGGTCCGGGGCTACGCCTCCCCCCTGGACAAGGCCCTGTACCAGAGCCGCATGAAGCGGGAGACCCTGGAGGCCCTGCTGGGCGCCATGGACGAGTATATGCCCAAGTTCTGGCAGTATCTGCGGGCCAAGGCCAAGGCCCTGGGCTATGAAAACGGCCTGCCCTGGTACGAGCTGTTCGCCCCCATGGGCAAGAGCGACAAGAAGTACACCACCCAGGACGCCAAGGACTATCTGCTGAACATCTTCGGCGGCTTCGACAGCCAGCTGCACGACATGGTGGAGCGGGCCTTTGACGAGGCGTGGATCGACTTCTATCCCCGCAATGGCAAGGTGGGCGGTGCCTTCGACTGCGGCGTACCCAGCGCCAGGCAGAGCCGCGTCCTCACCAATTTCGACGGTGCCTTCGGCGACATCGTCACCCTGGCCCACGAGCTGGGCCACGCCTTCCACGATCAGCAGGTGTTCACCCACCCCCTGATCTGCCAGGAATACTCCATGCCCGTGGCGGAGACCGCTTCCACCTTCAACGAGGTCCTCACCGTCACCGCCGCCATCCAGGCCGCCCAGGACAAGGACGAGAAGCTGGCCCTGATCGAAAGCCAGCTGTCCGACGCCTGCCAGATCATCTGCGACATTTACTCCCGGTTCCTGTTCGAGTCCTCGGTGTTTGAGGCCCGTCCCCAGGAGTTCCTGGACGCCGACCGTCTGTGCCAGCTGATGCTGGAGGCCCAGAAGAAGGCCTATGGCGATGGTCTGGACCAGACCTGCCTGCACCCCTATATGTGGCTGTGCAAGGGCCACTACTACAGCGGCAGCCTGAGCTTCTACAACTTCCCCTATGCCTTCGGCGGCCTGTTCGCCCGGGGCCTGTACGCCAAGTACCAGCAGGAGGGCGAAAAGTTCGTGCCTCTGTACAAGGAGATGCTCCACGCCACCTCCGTCAACGACGTAGAGGACACCGCCAAAATCGCCGGCATCGACCTGACCGACAAGGCCTTCTGGCGTCAGGGCCTGCAGTCCCTGGCCGACGAGATCGACCTGTTCTGCGACCTGGTCAAGTAAAGCAATACCGTTTTTCAGACCGAGCGGGAGGCTGCGCCAATGTGCGGCCTCCCGCCGAGACTATCGAAAAAACCGGAAAAACAGAGAGGAGTTCTGACAATGGACCTGACGGAAAAGTGCCTGGACAGCCGGGAGATATACAAGGGCCGCATTCTGCGGCTGCGGGTGGACACGGTGGCCCTGCCCAACGGGAAAACCTCCCTGCGGGAGGTGGTGGAGCACCCCGGCGGCGTGGGGATCCTGGCCCTGGACGAAAACGGCTGCGTCCCCATGGTGACCCAGTACCGCTATGCCTTCTCCCGGACGCTGCTGGAGATCCCCGCCGGAAAGCGGGAGCCGGGCGAGGAACCCTTCGTCACCGCCCAGCGGGAACTGAAAGAGGAAGTGGGAGCCACGGCGGCGGATTGGCAGTCCCTGGGCCAGATCATCGCCTCCCCGGGCTGTTATGACGAGGTGCTGCACCTGTACCTGGCCCGGGACCTGAGCTTTGGCGACACCCACCCCGACGAGGACGAGTTCCTGTCCGTCCGGCGCATCCCCTTTCAGGAGCTGGTGCAGCGGTGTCTTAGCGGCGAGATCCAGGACGGCAAAACCGTCACTGCCGTGCTGAAAGTCAAGCTCCTGCTGGGTCTGTGACAAATGCTTTTTTGACAAGCTCAAGCGCCCGCCTGCCGCGAAAGCGGCAGGCGGGCGCTTATCGTTTTATGCCCCGGGCTGTTACACGGTGCCCGTTACCGTCAGGACGCTCTGCCCCGGGGTGACGGTCCAGGAGCCGTCGGCGTTCTGGGTGAACGCGGCCTCCGGCACCGTCAGCTTACCGGCCACCGTGGCAAAAGCGCCGGTGGCGGCGTCATAGGTGTAGTCCTCCGGCGACGTCCAGGCCGTGCCGTTGAAGGTGACGCCGGTGATGTTCAGGATGGGGTCGAAGGTGTCGGTGATCACGGCCCCCTCCTGGCCGGTCAGGGCGGTGTTGCCGGTGTTGCGGATGGTAAAGGTATAGGTCAGGGGTCCGTTGCCGGTGACCACGGCGGGAGACAGGGCCTTGCTGATGGTCAGCTCCGGCTCCAGCCGGGCCGCTGTGGTGGCCGTGGCCGTCAGCGGCGTGGCCAGACCGCCGCCGCTGGCGGTGACGGTGTTCCGGATCTCACCCTCCACCCCCGGCGCGGCAAACTCCGTGACCCGGGCCTGATACACCAGGGTGGCGTTGCCCCCGGCGGGCACCGTAACGCCGGTGACGGTCATAGGCGGCCCCGCCGTCACCGTGGGGGCGGGCTGGGCCGTGCCGCCGTTATAATAGAGGACGCTGCCCGGCACATAGGCCAGGGGATACACGGTCCCGGCGGCCGCGGTGCTGCCGCCCAGATCGTCGGTCAGAGTCAGCCCCGTCAGGGCCGCCGTACCGGTATTGCTGAGGGTCACCACATAGGTCACCGTGTCGCCGGGCCGGTAGCCGCCGGACACCGCCGTCTTGGTGATGGTCAGCGCGTCCCGCAGCTCGCCGGTGACCACGTTGGAATTGATCTGACTGCCGTTGTAGGACAAGGTAGCCATGTTGGTAAAGGAAGCCATAGAACTCCTCCCGGAAAACGGATGGGTTTTCCCGCCCCTGGGGGCAGGAGCCGTTTCCGCATTCCAGTGTATGCGCCATGGCCCGCCGCCGTCATCCCTGCCTGTCCAGAGACGCCTGCACGAAGCCCACAAACAGCGGATGGGGCCGGTTGGGACGGCTCTTGAACTCCGGGTGGAACTGCACCCCCACAAACCAGGTATTGGCGGGTTCCTCCACGATCTCCACCAGATGCCCGTCCGGGGACAGCCCCGCCAGCCGCAGTCCGGCGTCCTGCAGCTCCCGGCGGAACTGGTTGTTGAACTCATACCGGTGCCGGTGCCGCTCGGAGATGTCGGCGGTACCGTAGGCGGCCCGGGCCAGAGTGCCCTCCGCCAGCACGCACGGGTACTTGCCCAGCCGCATGGTGCCGCCCTTGGCGGTGATGCCCACCTGATCCGGCATCAGAGCGATCACCGGATGGGCGGTCAGGCCGGAGAACTCCGCGCTGTGGGCGTCGCCCCACCCAGCCACATGCCGGGCATATTCGATGACGGCGATCTGCATGCCCAGGCAGATGCCGAAATACGGCACATCCTTCTCCCGGGCGTACTGCGCCGCCAGGATCATCCCCTCGATGCCCCGGTCGCCGAAGCCGCCGGGCACCAGAATGCCGCTGCAATCCCCCAGCACCTGCTCCACGTTCTCCGCCGTCAGGCCCTCGGAGTCCACCCACTTGATGTTCACCCTGGCGTCGCAGGCCGTTCCCGCGTGGAACAGGGACTCCGCCACGCTGAGATACGCGTCATGCAGGCCGGTATACTTGCCCACCAGGGCGATCTGCACGGTTTTATGCACCCCGTTGATGCGCTGCACCAGGGCCGTCCACTCGGCCAGGTCCGGCTCCCGCTGGGGCAGTCCCAGCTTCCGGCAGGCCACCCGGCACAGGCCCTCCCGCTCCAGCAGCAGGGGCACCTCATACAGGGTGGAGGCCGTCAGATTCTGGATAACGCAGTCCTCCTCCATGTTGCAGAACAGGGCGATCTTCCGCCGCAGGTCCTCCGGCAGGGGGCTGTCCGTCCGGCACACCAGAATATCCGGCTGAATGCCCACGGACAGCAGCTCCTTCACGGAGTGCTGGGTGGGCTTGCTTTTCAGCTCCCCGGTGCCGGGGATGGACACCACCAGGGGCACATGGATATACAGCACGTTTTCCCGGCCCTTCTCCGCCGCCACCTGGCGGATGGCCTCCAGATAGGGCTGGCTCTCGATGTCGCCCACGGTGCCGCCTACCTCGGTGATGATGATGTCTGTTTCGCCGTCGTCCATGGCGTAAATGCGCCGCTTGATCTCGTCGGTGACGTGGGGAATGATCTGCACGGTGCCGCCCAGATAGCCTCCCTGCCGCTCCCGGTTCAGCACGTTCCAGAACACCTTGCCGGAGGACACGGACGCGTTCCCCGTCAGGGACTCGTCCACAAACCGCTCATAGTGACCCAGGTCCAGGTCCGTCTCCGCGCCGTCGTCGGTGACAAACACCTCGCCGTGCTGAAAGGGGCTCATGGTGCCGGGGTCCACATTGAAATAGGGGTCGAACTTCTGGTTCTTCACCCGGAAGCCCCGCTGCTTCAGCAGCCGCCCCAGGGACGCCGCGCAGATGCCCTTTCCCAGCCCGGACACCACGCCGCCGGTAACAAAAATATGCTTCATCGTGACCACTCCTTACCCGCAGAATACCATATTAAAAATACTTTCAAATTCTACTGCCGCCGCCCGCCCCCGTCAAGACGGAATATTTATCAAAATAAAGAACCCCCTCCGGCGCTTCCCTGCACAATCAGCCGAAATTGCGGAATTTGCGAAACTTTTCCTTGCAATCCGCCTACCGGCGTGGTATGGTAGATTTGAACCCGCCTTATCCGGCGGGTTTTTCGGGTTCTATAAGCAAATGGGGCCAGGCTCACGCCTGACCCCATTTTTTACTTCTTGTCCCAGGCCTTCAGGTCCTTCAGCTCGTTATACAGCCGCAGATAGCTGGCGTGGCGGCTGCGGGGGATCTTCCCTTGATGGACGGCCTCCAGCACGGCGCAGCCCTTCTCCTTGGTGTGGCTGCACCCCACAAAGCGGCAGCCGCCTACATAAGGGGCAAACTCCGGGAAGGTCTCCGGCAGGTGCTCCTTCAGCTCCAGGTCCAGCTCCTGGGTATCAAAGGACGCAAAGCCCGGGGTGTCGATGACATAGGTGTCCTGCCCCAGGGAAAACAGCTCCACATGGCGGGTGGTGTGCCGTCCCCGGCCCAGGGCCTTGCTGACCTCCCCCACCGCCAGGGAAAAACGGGGGTCCAGGGCGTTGAGAATGCTGGACTTTCCCACGCCGGAGTTGCCGGTGAAGGCGCTGAGCTTTCCGGCCAGCTCCCGGCGCAGCTCGTCGATCCCCTGGCCGGTGACGACGCTGACCCGCAGCACCCGGATGGCAGAGCCGCTGTATATCCCGTACAGCTCCTCCGCCGGGTCCAGGTCGCACTTGTTCAGGCACAGCAGCACCCGGCAGTCCTTCAGGGCGGCAATGGCGCTGATGCGGTCGATGAGATACGGGTCCGTCACCGGCAGGGCGGCGGAGGCGATGATCACCAGCTGGTCGATGTTGGCCGCCGCCGGGCGGTCGAAGGCGTTGCGGCGGGGCTCCACCGCCTCCACAAAGCCCTCGCCGCCGCCCAGCTCCCGGACCTGGACCCAGTCCCCCACCAGGGGGGACAGCCCCTCCCGGCGGAACTTGCCCCGGGCCCGGCATTGCAGGGTCTCCGCCCCGGTGTTCACATAGTAAAACCCGCTGAGGGCCTTTTCAATGCGTCCCCGGATCAAAACGTGATCTCCTGGGCCACGGCCTCGGTTCCGTTGATATACAGCTTGATGGTGGAGGTGGAACCGGCGCTGCCGTGGAAGGTGTAGGTAAAGGAGGCGGTGCCGCCGTCCACATAGGTGGAGTGGATGATGCTGCCGTCCTGCATGACCTCGATCTTCATATTGCTGTCGCTGCGGTACTGCTCGGGGATGTCGAACACCACCACCCGCTCAGCGGAGCTGGCGCCCTTGCTGACGGTGAACACGATCTCCGTGCCGGACTGCACCTCGGTGCCCTGCTGGATGCTCTGGCCGATGACGGTGCCCTCGGGCTTGTCGCTGAACTCATACTGATGCTCGCCCACAGTCAGGCCCAGGGCCTCCGCCTGCTGGGCGGCGTCGTCAATGTGCATGGTCACGAAATTGGGCACGGTGAGGGGCTTGGTCTCCGGCCCCTTGCTGACGGTCAGCACCACGGTGTCGCCCTTGTTCAGAGGCTCACCGGCGGCGGGAGAGCTCTGCATCACCTGGCCCTCCGGCACGTCGGGGGAATAGGCCTCCGCCCGCTGGACATCTAGATCTAGGTGCAGGTTGCCCAGCTCCGTCTTGGCCATTAGGAACTCCATGCCCACCACGGTGGGCATCAGCGTGTCATCCTCCTGGGCGCAGAGATAGACCTTGATGACCAGGTTGTTCTTGCGGCTGCGGCCGCTGGCGGGGTCCTGCTCCACGATCTGGCCGGGCTCATACTTGTCGCTGGGCTTGGTGCCCAGCACCTCAATGCGGAAGATGTCCTTCACCTCGGGCAGGGCCTCGGCCTCCTCCAGAGTCTTGCCCAGAAGGTCCGGCACCTGGTGGGACGCCGTGCCGCTGCCGGCGTCAAAGCCGCCGGCCACCAGCTTGAACACCACGAAAATCAGCACCAGGGCCAGGGCGAACCCGCCGATGACCAGGCCCACCACCTTGCGGCTGTGCTTCTTGTCCTCCTCTTCCTGGGCCACGGCGCTGTTGGCCCGGCTCACCGCCGCCACCCGGTCGGTGGGCAGGGGCTGGGTGGGCTCCTGGCACACCACGGCGGCCTTCAGGTCCTCCCGGATATAGTCCATGTCCACGGCAGGGTCCTTGCGGAATTTCTCCAGATCGTCCAGCATGGCGTCGGCGGTCTGATAACGCTTGGAGATGTCCGGGCACATGGCCTTCATGCAGATCAGCTCCAGGGCCTCGGGGATATCCGGATTCAGCTCCCTGGGGGCCTTGGGAACAGCGCTCAGATGCTGGATAGCCACGGACACGGCGGAGTCACCCTGGAAGGGCAGTTTGCCGGTGAGCATCTCGTACAGCACCACGCCGGCGGAATAGATGTCGGACCGGGCGTCCACCCGGTCACCCCGGGCCTGCTCCGGCGAGATATAGTGCACGGAGCCCAGGGTCTCCTGGGTCAGGGTCTGCCCCTGGTCCGCCAGGCACGCGATGCCGAAGTCGGCCACCCGGACGCTACCGTCCCGCAGGACCATGATGTTCTGGGGCTTGATGTCCCGATGGATCACGCCCCGGCTGTGGGCATGGCTCAGGCCCCGCATGATCTGGGTGATGAAGTGCAGCGCCTCCCGCCAGTCCATCTGGCCCCGGCGCTCCATATACTGCTTCAGGGTCACGCCGTCGATCAGCTCCATGACGATGTAGTCCACGTCATCGCTGCACGACACGTCGTATACCGACACGATGTTGGGGTGGGACAGCTGGGCCACGGCCCGGGACTCATCCATGAACCGGCGGCGGAAGTCGGCGTTCTGGGCCAGGTCGCTGTGCAGGATTTTCACCGCTACCAGCCGGTCCAGCCGGTGACACTTGGCCTTGTAGACGTTGGCCATGCCTCCCCTGCCGATCAGCTCCAGTATTTCGTAGCGATTATCCAGCATTTTACCAATGTAAGGATCCATATCGTCAATTCCTCCTTCAGTCGTTCATCAGCAGGATGGCCGTCACGTTGTCCGGCGCACCCCGCTGCTTGGAAATGGCCATCAGCCGCTGCAAGCAGTCCTCCGGCTGTCCGTTATGCAGAATTTCAAACATAATTTCCTGGTCCGTGACGGTGTTCACCAGGCCGTCGGAGCACAGCAGCAGGAAATCCCCGGGCTTCCATTGCAGGGGGAAGCCGTCTGCCTCCACGGCGGGGTCCGGTCCCAGGGCTCGGGTGATCAGGTTGCGGCGGGGGTGGCTGCGGGCCTGGCCCGGGGTCAGGTCTCCCTTTTCCACCATGTCCTCCACCAGGGAGTGGTCCCGGCTGATCTGGCGCAGGCCGTCGGCTCCGGCCAGATAGGCCCGGCTGTCGCCTACGTTGCTGATGAGGACCTTGTCCCCCTTCACCAGGGCGGACACCATGGTGGTGCCCATGCTTTTCAGCTCCGGATGACCGGCGGCCCGCTGCCGTATGGCGGCGTTGGCCGCCGTGACGGCCTCCTGCACCGCCCGGTCCGTGTGACCGGAGTGCACCGTCTCCGTCAGGGTGCGGATGAAGGTCTCCACCGCCACGGTGCTGGCGATGCTGCCCCCGGCCACGCCGCCCATGCCGTCGCACACCACGGCCACCGCATAGCCGCCGGGCAGCTGGGCAAAGCCGAAGGCGTCCTGATTTTCATGGCGTATCAGGCCGGTGTCGGTGATCTCCCAATGCTTCATTCAGGGTCCTCCCCCTTTCTCTCCTCCATGGCGCGGCGGCGCAGCTGGCCGCAGGAGGCGTCGATATCCCCGCCCAGGCTCCGCCGCACGGTGGCGGTGATGCCGTGGGACTCCAGCCGCTTCTGGAAGGCCGCAATGCGGCGGCTGGGCTTGAAGGGGCTTTCCACCACGTCGTTGAGAGGGATCAGGTTCACATGGCCCGGCATACCGGCGATGCGCCGGGCGATCAGGTCCGCCTGCCAGTCGTGGTCGTTGACCCCGTCGATCATGGCGTATTCAAAGGATATGCGCCGCCCGGTCCGGCGGAAATACCGGTGGCAGGCGGCAAACAGCTCCTCCACGTCCCAGGCCCGGTTCACCGGCATGATCCGGGACCGGGTCTCGCTGTCCGGCGCGTGGAGGGACACCGACAGCGTCAGCTGCAGGTCCTCCTCCGCCAGGGCGTCGATGCCCGGCACCACGCCGCAGGTGGACAGGCTGATATGGCGCATGCCGATGTTCAGCCCGTCGGGATGGTTCACCAGCCGCAGAAAGCGCAGAACGTTTTCCCGGTTGTCCAGGGGCTCTCCAATACCCATCAGCACGATATTGGAGATCTCCCGGCCGGAATCCAGCTGGGTAAACAGCACCTGGTCCAGCATCTCCCCGGCGGTCAGGTCCCGGACCTTTCCGGCCACGGTGCTGGCGCAGAAGGCGCAGCCCATGCGGCAGCCCACCTGGGAGGAGATGCACACGGTGCTGCCGTGGTGGTACTGCATCAGCACCGTTTCGATGCAGTTGCCGTCCGGCAGCTCCCACAGGTATTTTATGGTGCCGTCCAGCCGGGATTCCTGCTTTCGGGCCACGGTTGGCACGGAGATGGTGTATGCCTGGGCCAGCTGCTGGCGCAGGGGTTTGGATAGATTGCTCATCTCGTCGAAGGAGCGCACCCCCCGGTGCAGCCAGGTGAACACCTGCTTGCCCCGGAAGGCGGGCTGGCCCATGTCCGCCAGCACCCGGGTGATCTCCTCCTCCGTCATGCATCGCATGTCCGTCATTTTGCTCAGTCCTTTCTGCGCATCCGGCAGATATAAAACCCGTCGGTGCCGTGGCGCTGGGGCCACAGGGTCACCTGCCCCGGGCAGGGCCCCACCGGCAGGGGAAACGCCGTGCGCACCGGCTCAAACTCCGGGTGCTTGTCCAGGAAATCCCCGGTGACGTCCTCGTTCTCCTCCGGCAGCACCGTGCAGGTGGAATACACCAGCGTGCCGCCGGGGCGCACATAGCCGGAGGCGTTTTCCAGGATGGCCCGCTGCACCAGCGGCAGCTGGGCCAGCTCCTTGGGATTCTTATAGCGGATATCCGGCTTTTTCCGGATGATCCCCAGCCCCGAACAGGGCACGTCAGCCATGACCACGTCGGCCTGCCCCTCCCAGGCAGCGTGCTTCTCCCGGGCGTCGGCGGCGGCCGCGCGGATGCAGGTCAGGCCCAGGCGCTGTGCGCCGCTTTCGATGAGCTTCACCTTGTAGGGATGAACGTCGCAGGACAGAATCTGCCCCCGGTCGCCCATGTCCATGGCCATGGAGAAGGATTTCCCTCCCGGTGCGGCGCACACGTCCAGCACCCGGTCCCCCGGGGCGGCGGAGGCCGCCATGGCGGCCAGACGGGCCGCCGCGTCCTGGACCAGGAACCGTCCCTCCCGGAAGGCGGGCAGGCTGCGCAGATCCCCGGTGCCGGTGATCTCCAGGCAGCCCTCCAGCCAGGGGTGGGGCTGCACGGTGACGCCGTCGCCCCGCAGCTCCCGCTCCAGGTCCTCCGCCGTGGTTTTCAGGGAGTTCACCTGGATGCAGGTGGGAACGGCGTCGTTGTCCAGCCGCAGGAACTCCTGGGTCTCATCGGGGCCGATCAGGTCCAGCAGCCGCAGCACCAGCCACTTGGGATGACTGTACCGCAGGGACAGGTAGTCCGCCGTGGACCCCTTGGGCAGGTCCGGCATATCCATCCAGTGCTCCACAAACCGCCGCAGCACGGCGTTGACCATACCGGCGGCCTTGGGCCGCCCGTGGCGGCGGGTCATCTCCACCGCCTCGTTGACGGCGGCCCGGTGGGGCACCCGGTCCATAAACAATATCTGATAGCCGCCGATGCGCAGGATGCTGCGGATCACCGGCTCCAGCCGCTCCGGCTTCTGGGCGCACCAGCAGCCGATGTAGTAGTCCAGCAGCATCCGGTTCTGCATCACCCCATAGCACAGGCGGGTGGCAAAGGCCGCGTCCCGGCTGTCCAGCCCGTTCTGGGCGATCAGGCGGCGCAGGGCCTCATCGGACCAGGCGTTGGCCTTGTCCACCTGCATCAGCGCATCCAAGGCCACATCCCGGGCGCTGCGCTTCTCCCGGGGGCTCATGCCTCCACCTGCAGGGGATGGCCCCGCAGATAGTCCGCCGCCGCCATCCGGCGGCCCCCCTGGGGCTGCAGCTCCAGGATCCGCAGCAGATGTCCGTCGCCGCAGGCCACGTCGATGCCCGCCTTTCCGGCGGCCGCCACGGTGCCGGGAGCTTTCCCGGTATCGCCCAGGACCTCCGTGCGGAACACCTTCACCGTGGCCCCGCCCAGCTCCGTGGAGGCGCAGGGCCAGGGAATCAGGCCCCGGACCTGGTTATGGATATGCCCGGCGGGCTTTGTCCAGTCGATGATGCCCATGTCCTTGGTGAGCATGGGGGCGTAGGTATAGGCGCTGTGGTCCTGGGGGGTGCGGCAGGCGGTCCCGGTACGCAGCTGCTCTATGGTCTCGGCCAGGGCCTGGGCCCCCAGCTCCGCCAGCCGCGCCGTCAGCGCCTGGGCATCCTCCTGGGGGTCAATATCGGTTTTCAGCACATGCAGAATGTCCCCGGCGTCCAGCTCCCTGGCCATGTACATGATGGTCACGCCGGTCTCCCTCTCGCCGTTGAGGATGGCCCAGTTGATGGGAGCCGCCCCCCGGTATTTGGGCAGCAGGGAGGAGTGGACGTTGATGGAGCCGTAAGGTGGGGTGTTCAGAATGTCCTCCGGCAGGATGCGGCCATAGGCCGCCACCACGATCAGCTCCGGATGCAGCTCCCGCACCAGGGCCAGGGCCGTGCCGTCCCGCATTTTCGTGGGCTGATACACGGACAGCCCCTGGGACAGGGCGTATTCCTTCACCGGCGAAAAAGCCAGCTTATGCCCCCGGTTTTTGGGGCGGTCCGGCTGGGTGAACACGCCGCAGATCTCGTGCCCGTCCTCCACCAGCCGCTTCAGGGACGCCACCGCGAAATCCGGCGTGCCCATAAACAGGATCCTCACTCCTCGTCGTCTCCCTCTTCCTGCTGCCGGATATACTCATCCAGCTCCTCCTCGGTCAGCAGATGGTCCGTGCGCTCCACGAACAGATGACCGTCCAGATGCTCGATTTCGTGGCAGAAGCACCGGGCCGTCAAAGCCTCGTCCTCCACCTCAAAGAACGTGCCGTCCCGGTCCTGGGCCCGGACCCGCACCGTGTAGGGACGGGTCACAATGCCGAACTTTCCCGGAACGCTGAGGCAGCCCTCCAGGCCGGTCTGTTCGCCGTCGGTGGCGATGATCTCCGGGTTCACCAGCTCGATGATCTCGTCATCCTCGTTCATCACCACGCACACCCGGCGCAGAATGCCCACCTGGGGCGCGGCCAGGCCCACGCCGCCGGAGTCCAGCAGCGTGTCCTTCAGGTCGTCCAGCAGGGTGTGAAGCCGGCCGTTGAAATCCGTCACCGGGCGGCACACCTTGGTCAGGCAGGGCTCCCCCTGCAATACGATTTTTCTCAAAGCCATGGTCGTATACCTCTTTTTATCAGTCCATCAGATTACAATCGGTGTAAATATGCAGCGCTTTGTGCTCCGGCCGCCGGGAAAACTCCTTCATAAACGCCGACAGCAGGCCCCGCAGGGTCTTGTCGTTGCGGCCGATCACCGTTACCCGGTAGCGGTAGCGATTGTTGACCTTCACCACGGGAGCCGGGGCCGGGCCCAGGATATCCAGGGCCATGCCGCGATAGGGCTCCTGCCCGGCGGCGGAACGCAGTCCGTCCCGCAGACCGGCGGCGGCCCGGCGCACCGGGCCCTCCTCGGGGCCGGTGACGGTGATGAAAAACTGGTCGGCAAAGGGCGGGTCCCGCCGCAGCTGCCGCAGGCGGATCTCGCCGTCGTAAAACCGGTCATAGTCCTGGTCCGCTGCGGCCAGGATCACGTCGTTCTGGGGGGTGTAGGTCTGGATCACCGCCCGGCCGGGCTTGTGCCCCCGTCCGGCCCGGCCCACCACCTGGGTCAGCAGGCTGAAGGTCCGCTCCGAGGCCCGGTAGTGGTCCACATACAGGGACATATCCGCCGCCAGGACGCCTACCAGCGTCACATTGGCAAAGTCCAGCCCCTTGGCCACCATCTGGGTCCCCAGCAGAATGGGCACCCGCCGCACCTGGAAATCCCGGAGAATTTTCTCATGTCCCTGGCTGACGGTGTCGGCGTCCATGCGGAGAATTTCCGCCTCCGGGAACAGGGCGTGCAGCTCCTCCTCCGCCCGCTGGGTGCCCACGCCGATGTGCTTCATGGTGCCGCCGCACTCCGGGCAGGCTTCGCTGCTTTTTTCGGAATAGCCGCAGTAGTGGCACATCATCCGCCCATTGGCGGAGTGATAGGTCAGATACACGCTGCACCGGGGGCACTGGGGCACATAGCCGCACTGGGGGCACAGCAGCTCCCGGCTACTGCCCCGGCGGTTGAGAAACAGGATGCTCTGCTCCCCGGCCTCCAGATTCTTCTCCAGCTCCCGGGCCAGCTCCCGGCTGATGCAGCCGGCGTTGCCGTCCCGCAGCTCCCGGCGCATATCCGCCAGGATCACCCGGGGCATCCGGTGTGCGTTGTAGCGCCGCCGCAGCAGCGCCAGCTGATAGTCCCCCCGGCGGGCGTAATACGCTGTTTCCACCGTGGGGGTGGCCGAACCCAGCAGCAGCCGGGCGTTTTCCCGGAAGCATCGGTATTTGGCAATATCCCTTGCGTGATAGCAGGGAGGATTTTCGGATTCGTAGGAGCTCTCCTGCTCCTCGTCCAGGATGATCAGCCCCAGGTTCTCCAGCGGGGCGAACACAGCCGACCGGGTACCCAGCACGATGTGTGCCTCTCCCCGGCGGATGCGCTTCCACTGGTCATACCGCTCCGTCAGCCGCAGACCGCTGTGCAGCAGGGCCACCTGGTCCCCGAAATAGGCGGAAAACCGGGCCATCATCTGGGGCGTCAGGGCGATTTCCGGCACCAGGATCATCACGGACCGGCCCTGGGCCAGCAGGGTCTGGGCCAGGCGGATATACACCAGAGTCTTGCCGCTGCCGGTGACCCCCTGCAAAAGGGTGACGCCGGGGCGGCCGCCGCAGCACTGGGCCAGGATCTCATCATAGGCCCGCTGCTGCTCATCGTTGAGGGTGATCTCCTCCGCCGCCGCGTCATAGTCCCGGCGGGAGATGCGATACTCCTCCTGGCTGCGCAGGGACACCAGCCCCGCCCGCTCCAGGCTCCTGATGCCCTGCCGGGACACGCCGGTGTAGTAGCACAGCTCCTGCACCACGGCGTCGCCGTATTTGGCCAGGAATGCCACGGCGTCATACTGCCGGGCGGCGGATTTTTTCTTCCGCTCCATCCGCTCCAGGGCCTCCTCCGGCTCCAGGGCCAGGCAGGCGATCTGCACCACCCGGTCCTGGACCTTCCGGGAGCCCTGGGGCTCCATCTGCAGCAGTCCCCGCTTTTTCAGAACCGACAGCACCCGCCCTCCGGTTTCCCCCAGGGCGGCGCACAGGTCGTCCCGCTCCATGGGGCCGTCCTGCAGCAGGCGGCAGGCCGCCGCCTCCCGCTCCGACAGGTCCTCCGGCAGGGGCTCCCCGGTCAGGGACCACATCTCCCGATAGCTATACCACACAGCGGCGGGCAGGATGGTGCGGATGGCGTCGTAAAACGTGCAGAAATACCGCTCCCGCATCCACAGGGCCAGGCGGATCTCCCGGTCCGTGATGACGGGCTCCCGGTCCACCACGGACCGGATGGGCTTGATGGGTTTGTCCGGCACCCCCTGCCCCAGGGCCAGCACGACCCCCTCGCTGACGCGGTTGCCCCGCCCGAAGGGCGCCAGCACCCGCATGCCCACGGCGATGTCCGTCCCCTGGGGGATCAGATAGTCATAGGGCTTGTCAATGGCATAGGTTGCCGCCGCCACAGCCACCTTGGCGATCTGCGGCATGGCGATTCCCCCTTCTGTCCCGTCACGCCTCGTCGGAGATGGCGGTGTCGATGGACTTGGCATCGAAGCGGCCCTCGGCCACCTCGTTGATGGCCAGGGTCACGGGCTTCTCGTCCAGGGGCTCATCGCGGTGCTGGGCCTCGATGGCGATCTGGCGGGCCCGGCGGGCCACCACGTTCACCATCATATAGCGGTTGGGAATGTACTGGGTCAGCTTGTTCATAGCGGGATAGAGCATCATAATAGCATTACCGTCCTTTATCAGAAAAAATTTTTAGTCCTTTACCAAATGCATCCGCTCGGCGGGCTTGAAGTGCTCCACGCGGAAGATATCATTGAGCTCAGCGGCGGCGCGCTCCACGTCGTCGTTGATGATGAAATAGTCGTAATCCACGGCCAGGGCCATCTCGTCCCGGGCCCGGGTCAGCCGCTGGCGAATCTTGTCGGCGGAGTCGGTGCCCCGGTTCACCAGGCGGCGCTCCAGCTCCGACCAGGAGGGCGGAGCCAGGAAGATGCGCACGGCGTCGGGCCGCTTGGCATAAACCTGCTGCGCCCCCTGCACGTCGATCTCCAGCATCACGTCCCGGCCCTGATCCAGGGCCTCGTCCACGGGGATGCGGGGGGTGCCGTAAAAATTCCCGGCATAGCCCGCATGCTCCAGCAGCTGATCCCGGTCGATCATCTTCAGGAACGCGTCGTCGTCGATGAAGTGATAGTGTACACCGTCTATCTCACCCTGGCGGGGTCCGCGGGTGGTGGCAGACACGGACAGAAACATGTCCGGATGCTCCCTCATGGCGCTTTTGAGCACCGTGCCCTTTCCGCACCCGGACGGGCCGGAAAGAATGAATATTTTGCCTTGCTTTTCCAAAATCAGATCTCCTCCTGCATGAAATCCTCCGCCGACAGGCCCAGGCGGGGGCCCAGCTTCTCCGCCGGCAGAGCGGAGAGCACCACATGGTCGCTGTCCATCACCAGCACCGCCGCCGTTTTGCGGCCGTAGGTGGCGTCAATGAGCATGCCCCGGTCCCGGGACTCCTGGATCAGCCGCTTGATGGGGGCGGAATCCGGGCTCACCACGGCGATCAGGCGTCCCACGGACACCAGGTTGCCGAAGCCGATATTCACCAGCTGCACAGCGGTCCCTCCCTTACTCGATGTTCTGCACCTGCTCGCGGATCTTCTCCACCTCAGCCTTCATGGCCACCACGTCCTGGGTCACGGCCAGGTCGTTGCACTTGGAGCCGATGGTGTTGCACTCGCGGTTGAACTCCTGCATCAGGAAGTCCATGTCCTTGCCGGTGGGCCGCTGGGCCTGCAGCATGGTCCGCAGCTGGGCCACATGGCTACGCAGGCGGACGGTCTCCTCGTCCACGGCCACCTTGTCGGCAAAGATAGCCGCCTCGGTGAGGATGCGCCCCTCGTCGATGGTGGTGGAGGCCAGCACCTCCCGCATTTTCTTCTCCAGCCGCTCCCGATAGGCGGACACGGTCTGGGGCGACTGCCGCTCCACCCGGCCCACGGCGGTCTCGATGGTCACCAGGCGGCCCGCGATGTCCTCCGCCAGGCGGCGGCCCTCCACGGCCCGCATATCGTTATAGGCGGCCAGGGCCTGGTCCAGCACCCGGCAGATATCGGCGGCCACGGTTTCCAGGTCCTCCTCGGCCTTGGACACCGTCAGCACATCCGGCAGCTTGGCCAGGGCCATGGGCGTGATCTCCCCCTCCAGGGAGAACATATCCCTCAGCTGGGTCAGGGCCTGGTAATAGCCCCGGGCCAGGGGCTGATTCACCGTCACCACGGACACGTCCGCAGCGCTGGCGTCGATGGTGACGAACACGTCCACCTTGCCCCGGGACACGGCGGCCCGGACATGGGCCTTCACGGCGTCCTCGGCAAATACGTAGGCACGGGGCATTTTCACCGTGCAGTCCAGAAAGCGGTTGTTCACCGAACGCACCTCCACGGTGATGTCCCGCTGGTGCAGGGTCTCTCTGGCCCGGCCGTAGCCGGTCATGCTTTTGACCAATGTAAACTCCTCCTATCTATCGTCCCTCAGCAGCAGAAATAGTATCCGCCGCCGCCAAACAGGCAGTTCATGCAGGCGCAGGCGGCGCAGAGGCTGGTGCAGTTGTCTCCGGCACAGCTGCCGGTGGACACATGCCCGTACCCGTTGGGGCGGTACGCCGCGCCGTTTCCGTTTATCATATCCAGGGCCCGCTGATATTCCGCGTTGCCCGGGTTCATCTGCACCGCCGTCTCGTAATAGCGCCGGGCCTCGTCCATCCAGCCACGCTTATAGCACACGGCCCCCTTCAGGAAGTTCCACTCCCCGTTGTGATCCGTCTGGGCGTTGAGCAGCTCCTCCGCCAGGTTCAGGTTTCCCTGAGAGATAGCCAGCCGGATCCGCTGCCACGCAGCGCCGTAAGCGCCGCTGTAGCCGGTGTTGTAGCCGGTATTGTACCCCGCGCCGTAGCCGGGATTGTAGCCGGAGCCGCAGCCGCTCTGGCCGCCGGACTGGGCGGCCTTGCGCTGATTGCGGATGGTCTCGTAGGCCTCGTTGATCTCCTTCATCCGCTCCTGGGCCAGGTCCTCTAAGGGATTGTCGTGGTAGTTGTCGGGGTGGTATTTCCGGGCCAGGTTCCGGTAGGCTTTCTTCACTTCTTCGTCTGTGGCGGTGCTGGGGATGCCCAGCACCTGATAGGGATCGCGCATATCAGGCGCCTGCCTTTCGTTGTTTTCTTCTGCGTCCTTTGCGGAAAGTGCCGTTCAGCACCGCCGCGCCCACCGCGTACAGGCCCTCGTATACAACACTCTCGATAATAGCCCGCCAGGGGCCGAAATCCGCCAGCTCAAAGGCGGCGGCCATAGCCCGGACGGAGCTGTCCAGGGTGGCGGCCAGGGCCGCCCGGTCCTCCGCCGTCAGCGTGCCGCCTTCGGCGTGAAATCGGTACACCAGGGGGTTATAGTTGCCGGACTTCACGTCCTTTTTCAGGTCGTCCGCCGCGTCCACCAGATAGATCCAGCGGCCCAGGTGGTACAGCAGCTGCTCCAGCACCCGGCGGCGCACCGGGTCCGGCTCCTCCTCCGCCGCACCGGCCAGTAGCGCCGCAAAGGCGTCCGCCGCCCGGTCCATGGAGGGGCACCTCTCCCCTTCCAGCCGGGCCAGCTCCTCCAGGTGGGCCCGGGTCCGCTCATCGAAGCCGGGCCGCCTGGCCCGGGCCTTCCGATAC
>ERZ857840.1980-NODE-1980-length-21167-cov-3.681129_pt1 | contig 21167 bp, 14 predicted proteins | sample MGYA00519760_ERZ857840 | MGnify/ENA primary metagenome ERZ857840 (study PRJEB31778, sample SAMEA3449371) | human gut metagenome | biome: human gut; feature: human-associated habitat; material: faeces | place: United Kingdom | collected 2010/2012 ... | reverse complement strand
TAAATCTTCTATAAAAGTTTTATATTTAGCAAAAGTTTCGGCAGAATACGTGCTTAATTCTCCTCGCAAATACGTTTCAAAAGACGTGTTTTCTTCTGTATCTTCGCTTGTTTTTAGAATTAGTCAAGTCGTAAGCTACGTTCAACATTAATTTCAACTCTGGAAGAATATGAATAGTTGCATTACCACGAGAATTCAACATATCACGAGTTGTTGTAGAATGGTCTAACTCACCCTCGTAAACAGGATTAAAGCGATCATTGTATGGGCGACCATTGCTATAATCGAATATAGGTTGCCCTGTAATAGGATCCAAAACATATTCACCTGTTCCTGCATTATGAGCATGAATAGGATAGAAAGGAGCAATTCCTTGTAAGAAATCAAAAGAGTTAGCAGAATAGTTACCACTAGCCCTCTTAGGAGCTGTATTTACAGCATGAGCAAATGAGATATTACCTCCTAAATCGAGGAACTTATTTACCTTGTAATCAAGGTTCAAACGAGCTGATGTACGCTCATATTCTGTATTTTTTCGATAACCTTGCTCTGTGATATGCCCTAAAGACATAAATGTATTAATCTTATCATTGCTGTAAGATCCACTTAGGTTATACTCACCACGATAGCCAGTACGGAACAATGCCTTTTCCCAATCCAAGTCATCACCCCATCTTAATCCAGTAATCTCAGGATTAAGTTTGCCATCAGGACCTACAATCATAGGTACTCCATCTACCCACTGGGTTTGATCTGTTGATGTACCTAAAGTTTTAGTTGCAGCATCAAAGGTTAGACCTGTTTTGATACCAGCAAAAGGCTGATATCTATCAAGGCGCAAATCGTCATACATCTCGTAGTTAGCCCACAAAGCAGCCTGTTCTTTTGATTCACCATACTCATAAATATACTGATTGTACCACTGTTGCCACATCAATGGGAAATATTCATTGACACCAACTGTTTCATAAGGTTGCTGCCCACGATTAGAAATACCCTGACTTGTTGTAAAGGTAAATGTAGGTTCAGCACTATTGCGCTTACCTGACTTTGTGGTAATCAAAACAACACCATTACCAGCAGAAGAACCATAAAGTGCTGTAGAAGCTGCATCTTTCAAAATTGTAACAGACTCCACCCGCTCCATATTCAAGTCAGTTATGACTTGTAAGGTCGTCTCGAAACCATCCAAAATAAACAATGGCTGATTCGGATCGGTTCCAAATTGCTCTTTCAACCCAATCACACTACTCTTGCCACGGATTTCGATATCGGGCAAACGATTCGGGTCGGAGCCATAATCCCGGCTCTCCATAATCGTAAACGAGGGATCGAGGGTTTTCAAGCTCTGCAACACATTTTGTCCTCCGATACGCTTCAGTTCCTCGGATTTGAATGTAGTTGCCGAACCGGTAAAACTCTCGGACTTCCTTTCGTAAATACCGGTTACCACTACCTCGTCCATCTCAGCGATCTTTTCGGTCAATACAACCGTTAACTCTTTTTCTCCCTGCCAGGTCACTTCCCGAGTTTCCATCCCCACAAAGGAACAAACAAGTACCATTTGTTCGGTTTGCGGAATTTCAAGGACAAATTTCCCATCCATATCCGTCGCGACTCCCGTAGTCGTCCCTTTGAGCATTACCGTCACTCCGGGAAGCGGTACTCCGTTTTTATCCGTTACCACACCACTCACCTTGTGACTGTTTACCTGCGGTTGTTCCTGTGGCTTTGTGTCTTTTAGCCTCAATACTACCGTTTGATCTACAATCGAATAATCCAAATCCGTACCTGCAAGACATTTTTCCAACACATCGCTCAATTTTTCATCCACAAAATGAAAAGTGAGATTTTTTACCCGCTCTACCTGTTCATCCTGATACAAAAAGGTGTAATTCGTAGATTTTTCCAGAATCGCAATAATCTCCGCCAGATTGACATTCTGCACCTCAAAAGAAACTTTCCTCAATTGAGCATATACACTTGCCAACATCGGAAAAGTCAAGAAAAACAGGAAAAATGTAAAAAACACGATTTTTCTACACCTTTCCAGCAATCTTCCTGGCATAAGAAGATCACATGTTCCATTTTTTTTCATAAATTTGTACAATTAAGTTAAACACTAAACGGCTCTTTGCCGTTTTGAAAGGGCAGAGTACCCACATACTCTGTCCTGTTTATTTTTCGGTTATAAAGATCTTTCTCCCTTCCACCTTGAATCGGATTCCTCCTGTCATTTCCAGCATACTGACAATATGTTCAAAGTCATCATACCGTTTCAGATTCCCGGAAAACGACACTTTTTTCAAGGATTCATTTTGGAATACCGCCTCTACATTATACCAACGTGAAATAATATGCATAACCTCTTCCAGAGAGCGTTTTCGAAACACGAACTTTCCCTCTTTCCACGCAATGTAAGGGAAAACATCTACTTTCTTTTTTTCCAAATTACCATCGGTTCCAACCACCCCCTGTTCACCCGGCATCAAAATAACCGTTTGATCGGCTACAGCGAAGCGGACAGCACCTTCGACAAGAGTCGTCTCGATCCGATTCTCCTCTTCATAAGAATAAATATTAAAACTAGTACCCAATGCTTCTATCTCCGCCTCTCCGGTGACCACGACAAAAGGATGTTCTTTATCTTTTGCTACCTGAAAATAAGCCTCTCCTGTCAAATAAACTTTTCGCTGTTCCCCCGTAAAAGTCACCGGGAAACGAAGTTCCGTCATCGAATTCAACCACACTTTACTCCCATCAGACAAAGCCAACTGATAAAATCCTCTCCGCCTCTCGGAATTTGTAAAATATTATATTGAATTTTCCCGGTCTGTTGCCGGCCGATATAGCTCAAACGTTCTTTAGCAGTATGTATTTCAGCACCAGGTTGTACCAATACCGAATCCACGCCCGGGCCCCCTAACAAAATCCGCTCTCCATCGGCAAGTATCAGTTCCGCTTTCGCATTTCCAGGTAAAATATTTTCAGTCATCAGCCCGAGCGGATACCGATCACTTTTATCCCGCAGTACAAAATAAAAAAGCCCGCTAACCAACAGCAACAATACCGAAACAGCAACAGCAGTCACTTGAAACAACCGGGCTCGCCTCAAGCGATGTTCACATTTTTGCCGTACCTTTAGATAGGCCATCACCAAATCCACCTGTTCCCATTGTTTACTTTTCGAAATGATAAACTCCGAAGTCAGAACCCGACGATACAGTAGTTCATTCTCCGGAAATTCCTGTCGCCACTTTCCAAGCATTTCCTCCTCCTTTTCGGTCAACTGTCCCTGGACAGCTTTCGACAATAAAAAAGCAACTTCCTTATAATTTTTAAACTCTGCCATAGAAGCTTTATTTATTCATTACACTTATACGACACTTCAAAAACAAAAAGGAGGTAAAAGAAAATTGTTAAAAGTGAAAATAAATGCTCTTACCGTTGGATAGATAAAAGTAAATAGCGGAAAACAAACGAATTAAGAAAACAGGACAGCAGGAAGAAAAAGAAATAATTTTCCAAATTTTTCCTTTAAAATTTTCCTGGCTATCTGCTTTTGCTTTTTTACGGTCTCTACTGCAATATCTAATTTTTCTGCAATTTCTTTAGCACTATAACCTTCTAATGTTAAAGAAAACACTGTCCGGCAAGCAGGAGGCAAATCCTCCATTGAATTCATTACCAAACGGAAAGTCTCTTCTGCTATATAATTATTGATTTCAGTAATATCTATCTCTTCTGTAAAAGAACGCGTTGCTTCATTTCTTATTTTCTCAGCCCGTAAATAATTAAAACACTTAAAACGGACCATCTGATAGACATAAGCAGAAAAATCACCGACAGCACTCCAACGTTCCCGGGTTTCCCAAAGCTTCACAAATACTTCCTGTACCAGATCCTCAGCTATAGTTTTGTCTCCCACATAATATAAAGCAAAAGAAATCAGAGATGGGTAGTAATCTATAAACAAATTACGGAAAATCTCATCTTCTTCTATTCCTCTGATTCTAAAATATTTAGACATAAAGCAAAAACGATTCTAATAAAAGAATTCATACAGCGGCACAGATCTATAAACCGCTCATAGCCAAACAAAATTAAAGATTAAAACAGTACCAGCCAAATTTTTATCATCTATTATGAAATTACAATTAAAACATAGGGAGCACCCTCGTCCGACCTGATCGGACAAACTTTTTCGAATATCCCTAAATAAAGACGTGTTTCAGAAAATACCTTCTCCTGAAAACACGTCTTCAAAGCATTAGTTCGTTCTCCTTATTTTTTATCTAAATATTGCCCGTGAATGGCATGAAGATGCAGATAAGGGTAAAGTGCCGTAGAAAGGACAGGAGCAGGGAAAAAAGGTTCGCTGGCCATCAGTTCATAAGCTTTCTTATAATCCCCACTTTTGGCATGAGCAGCAGCTAGATAAAGCAACGTCTCCTTACAAGGACTATGCTCCAACGCCTTTCCCGCCATCCCGATGGCTTGTTCAATTAATTCCGGATCTGTTACAGAATCGTCAAAAAAACCAGCAATAATGAGTGTATAAAAAAACTGACGATACAAATAAGGATGTTTATCGCCATATTTATCTGCTACTTTCCTGGCCAAAGCCATACCTTGTTGGAAGTTTTTCTCAAACAAGGTTCGTTCCATATCCAGAATCTCCAAATACATCGGTGCATAACACGATTTTGTCTTACGAACCATTTCAAGGTGGGCTCGGTATTTTTCTGGATTCTTCAGATTAGCAGAGCCGGCACGCACCATCATACGATACATATTCACCCAAAAATCATCTCCCTTTTCATACCCCTGATAAATATCCGCATACCGGTTCAAACAGCGGAAAACAATATCGTCTTCCGGCGTACGCATAAATCCCCGCATCAGCAAATAGTTCTCCTTTTGCTGCAACTGCTCTTCCGTAAGGGTAGAAAAATAGCTTAACAAGCAACCCTTTACCTGGTCAGGATGTATCCGTTGGAGGAGTTCTACCACATATTCCTGTACCAACTCCAAAGAGCGTTCACCGCTTTCCCAGCGTTTCCGGGCAATTTCCAACCGGGCACTTAAATCAGACTTGGCAGCTTCTTCGGCATATCGGATAAAATCTTCCGGAGAAACAGAACCCGTACGAGTATCCAATAAATTACCTCGGGCATCCAACCAAAAAAAGGAAGGATAACCGTTCGCCTGATAGTGCTTAAAAAAAGCGTGAGAACTTTCTTTTTCCGCATCCAATTTTAAACAAACAAATTTATTGTTATAATAGTCACCAACCTCCTGACGAGTAAAAACATTCTTGGCCATCATCTTACATGGACCGCACCAGGAAGTGTAAACATCTACAAAAATTTGCTTCCCTTCCGCCCGGGCTTTCTGAAGTGCTTCCTCATAGGTTCCATGAAAAAATTCAATGCCTTGCGCATATATACTCCCCATAGCCAGGACCCCAAAATACAATAACGCTAAAACCCTTTTCATTCCGTTACTCATATTTTTCGTTAATATCGATGACTTTATCACAGAAACCCGTCTTTTTGAACACACTGTCCAAGTGAATACCACCGGTGGAATTAACTTCGTAGAACACGACCCCTCCCTGACGTTCCGTACGGTTCAAATCCCGCACAGCCAAACGCACCTGTTGAGATATCCGGGTTGCAGAAGGATTGGATTCAGTAGGAGCCGGCACCGTAATATCCACAAACTGTATACCGGTTACCTGCATATTTTCAATGGCCTGCATATCCTTTTGCAGAACTTCCAATGATGAACTTGTAGAAGCATTCAACTGATTTACTGCAAAAGAATAGACCGCATTTTCCGTAGCGTACATCAAAACATCCTCATATTCCGGATTCGCAGCAAATCCAATTGCTTCATGCAAATGAGGTGCAACAGCAGCAGTGACTTCCGTCTTGCTGATGCTGCGGAAACTGTTATTCAACAAAGAAAACTTATACATCCAGTATTTGCCGTCTTTTTTATTCAACAACAGCATCCAGGCTCCCAACTTTGCTTCTGAAAGAGGACCCCAGCATTTCAGCTCCAATCCCGTCCCCAAATTGCTGCCATCAAAGATCCCCGGATCGTTGTCCGCTTTACTAAACGTTTTCAGACTCCCCTGATTCCACGGATTGTGCACAATCAAACGCCCGTACAGCTCATCGAAAAACACAGGATTAGAACCGACAGCCAACACATGGGGGGCTACCTGATATTCCCGCGGTTCGTTCATCAATACCAATCCCGGTTCCCAATTGATTGCCTGCATATTAGTAGCCCTCTTGCAAACCATGCCATTCACAATAATATAATCAATCATACCCCCTTTATAATACAATTCCGGACTCATTTCCGATGCCTCGAAGTGATGGTCACAGGCTTCCCTCATCGTCTTGATTTTCTCAAAAGAAAGCGGACTGGCCACCACACCTCCGTTTTCATCCCGGCAAAAAATCAACTCCTGTTTCAGAAAAGTGGCATAAGCATTCGGATTCACCGAGAATATCCGGGTAGGATTTCTCCCCAAAAGTTGTTTATTGGCACTTTCATATACATCCTCAAGAACCGTATTACTCTCATCATCTGGGATGAAATTAACTTCCGCCAGACCATTCTCTTCACACAAAAGAACAGTTCCTTTGGTAAACTGCGTACGCACCTCAAGTTCCCTTTCCTCCCGGTAAAAAACACCGGTTGTATTATCTGTTACCTTCAACGCCAGGGTATAGGCTTCCCCAGGGGTGAGAATGGACGGTTCTGCCAATACATCCAACTCCCTTTCCCGACCTAATGTGTCTGCTTCATTACGGGTAGTCGTAGTATAAGCATACCAAACGTAGGACAAATTACTCTCGTCATTTTGAGAAGTCCGGATGACCGGCGTACATTGTAAACGATTATATAACAATACAGAATACCGCTCTTGTAACCCCTCTATCGTGACCTGATTCAACACCTTGAATTCATCAATCGTTTTGTCATCCACACATCCTGCCAAAACAGACAACATGCATACCACTCCTATATATTTTATTACTTTCATCATAATACATCAAATTAGAAAGGATTCCACACTGTAATCAAATTACCATCTTCATCATATTCCGTATGAGTTGCATAATACTCACACACGACACGCCCCTGCTGCATCCAATAACTGTAATAATTCAATCCGCCCCATCCTATCAACTCTTCCTTTGTTAAAGGAAAATCATGTCCCATAAGTAAAATGCAACGCTGATGCTTCACTTTTGAATACTCCCCGAAATAGAGAGCTAATGGCATATCCCAATAAGCAGGTTTCACCAATTGATTGGTTATCATCAGACGCATATTTACCCGATCAGGATACCCTAACGATAAACTTTCCGTCGCTTTCAACGACAATTCCAGCATCACAGTTGCCTCATCCAATTCCGCTCCGGGTTTCATTACCACCACCGGAAAAGAAGAAACCGATTTATCAGCTTCATAAGTAAACCGATGCTGCAGCGTTTCATAATGTTTTCCGGCCACCGCCGAGGAATTTTCCGAAACAATGACTTCATACTCCCCCGCCTCATCCAACAAATCTCCCAACAACTTGACATGAATCTGAATCGTATCCCGGTCCGTGTCTTTCATTCGAAAAGAATACACCAAACTATCTGCCCCCACTACATAATCCGGGAAATAAATGCCAGGCGTGTCCGTATACACCATACGTTCGTTTTCCGAACAAGATGCCAACACCAGCATTGCCATAACTATCGTATATAAATATTTCATAATCCGCATTTTTATTCTATTAAACCAAAATCCAATTCATCATCCGGCAAGGGTATCACATACACCTCTTCCGGCTCAATCGCTACCGTCCGGTAAACCCCGATACGTTTCAGTCCTAAACGCTTATAGTAGTAAAACATCTGCCCTTCACACATAAACTCCTTGCTATACTCCTTGGCAATCTCCGCTTGCAGGTCAGTGACCTCTGTCATCGCAGCCAATCCCCGATGGGCACGTAAAGTATTCAGATAAGCTAATCCCTGATTGGCCGAACATTCAGCAGCAATGTAATACAATTCAGACAAACGAATCAAAGGGATACAACCCACATTGACATACTTCCCCGGCATGACGGCAGTAGCAGAATTGGTTTCCTGAAACCACAACTTCAACCGATAATCATCATCCGCCGGATCTTGCTGTGCAAACAATTTGTTCCGGTTATTGATACTGATACTTAAAGCTGTGGAACTATTAGTAATACCGTTTTTTATAACCGACTCCCCGAAATAAACATCGATATTATCCTGCATTTTCCCTTCCTCCAAAGCAAACAACAACTCACTGTCGAATAAACGCTCATCGGTTGCAGCCGCAGTAGTAAGTGAAAACGGTGCGACGGGTTCACTTCCCGGCTCTCCCACAATCTCCCGGGCAGCTTCCAAAGCATCCGGTAAATTGCCGGCATACAGTTGCACCCGGGCCAGCAAAGCCGTCACGGCATAATAATTCAAATGCTTTTGCCGGTTCCGCAACAACGGATGATTCCGATACAAAGATTCCAGTTTCGCATAATTCGGCCCATAGGGGTCAACCTCCCGCATCAATTCACGTGCCGCGTTCAAATCTTTCACGACCTTCTCCAAAACAGCTCCCACCGTCAGCTGATGCTGCGGCAGATTAGTATACGACTCCAGATAAGGGATGGCTTTTCGCTCCTTGTCTATTGCCGGAGAGGCGGAAAACAACCGCAACATATCAAAATGAAGCATACCGCGCAAAGCTAAAATTTCTCCCTTATAGATACGATACACCTCATCACCCGAAAATACCCCCCGTTGCTCATCGATAAACATCAGCATAGCATTCAAATTGGCAATGCCCTTGTATTGCCGGCTCCAAATCGTAGATAAGACCTCCTTATCATAAGGCTCCCTGTAAAGATAATCTTTCGTCTTGATATACCGGTGGGTATTCCCGGAAATATTATAATACTGCGCCAGCACATCCACATAGCCGAATGAAAGCTGACGTCCGTAACTTTCGGGAGCAGACATCAACGAATAGACACCTGTCAACACATCCCGAAAACCGCTTTCCTGTTGGAACAAATCTTCCGCCTTCACATCCGATTTCGGAGACACGTCAAACCAATTCTCACAGGCGGCGGAAAAAAACAGCATCCCCAAACATACCGGTAAATATATTAACTTTTTCATTTGCTTCTTAATTAAAAGGTTACTTGTAAAGCTACAGAATAATTCCGGGCAAACGGATAGGAGGTACCCCGTTCCATTTTAACCGTCGAGGCGCGAAATACATCATTACCGATTAACGACAGTTTCAGACGCTCAATCCCATAATGCCGCAGACGCCCCGCATCAAACTGATAAGAAAGATTCAATGACGACAAGGTAATGTAATTCTCCTGCTCGATAAAACGGGAGGTCGGCATGGTCGCCTCCGTATTGCTGATGGCTTTGAATTTTGCCACATCGCCCGGCGTTTTCCAACGATCGTATAACACCCGGCGATCTGCATTCTCCTTCGGGTCTACGTTTTCTACCTTATCCACTAACGTCTGATTATACACATCAGCACCATAGCTGTAACGGAAATAAGCATTCAGCTGAAAACCCTTATACATAAACATCGTTCCGAAATTCCCTTCAAATTTCGGGTCGCTGCATCCTAACGGTTTATAATTATCCGTACTCCATTTATTGACTTTATCGCCATTCAGCGCAATAAATACTTCTTCTCCCGTATTAGGGTCGATACCTATGGACTCGTTCGCCCAAATCATATTGATGGATTTACCTTCCTGATAACGCACCATGGGAGCTCTGGTTTTCCCCTCCTCTATCTCCCCATTCATTTCATCATCCTGGGATTTGTTATAAGCTGCCAGTGCATCATTCAACTTCATTAACCGGTTTTTATTCTTCACAATATTAAAGAACACATCCCACTGCATACGTCTGTCAGCATCCTTTAGCAAAACACCCCGGAGATTTAATTCCAATCCCTTATTTTCTATCTCGCCCAGGTTGTCTTTATAAGAAGCAAAACCGACAGACGGAGCCAGCAACACATCAATCAATACCGATTTCGATACATCCTTATAAATATTGAAATAACCGCTCAACCGACTGTTCAATAAAGTAAAATCAACCCCAACATTCAACTTTTCTGTCTGCTGCCATTTCAGGTCCGGATTACCGAAAGCCTTCAATAACGCCCCGATATAATCATCATAGGTCAATCCGTCAATAGCCGATTCCTTATACGAATACATCATCATCGCCTGGAAAGGGTAGAAATTCTGACCACCGGTTGTCCCCCACGAACCGCGGATTTTCAATTCATTTACATACGGATTTTCAGCCAACCATTTCTCATGGTGCAGGTTCCAGGCAACACCTACAGAACCGAACGTCCCCCACCGCTTAGATGAACCGTATACAGAAGATCCATCGCTACGAACCGAAAAGTCTACTAAATAGCGGTTATCATACCCATAATTAAAATTTCCTACCACACCCATCAGACGACTGACCTCATAATCACCACTCGGTTTATCGCCGTCCTGATACTCTACCCCCATACCGATATGGTCCATCTTGTCATTCGGGAAATTATAAGCCGTGGTAGTAAACAAGTCGTTTTTCGTTTCTTTGATATTCCAGACAAAAGTAGCATTGAATAAATGACGGTTCACCTCTTTCGTATAAGCAGCCATAACATTCGCATCATACGAGAAATCATCCGTAACTTTTTTCTCATAACTGCCCTTCAAATCCTTTTCATAAAAAGAATTATGCCCGGCAGGTAAAAAACGGTCTTCAACCGTCATCTTCTTATTCAATGACACGGCTGCCTTCAATTTTAATCCCTCTAAAACATCCCATTCTACGGAAAAATTGTCAATAAAATTCTGATAGGTAGTCTCGAACTTCGTACCCAATGAAGCATTATACAAAGGATTCAATGCATATTCCTCCCCGTCACCGATTTTCAATACCTGCTTGATATGACCGTTTTCATCATACGGATAAAGATACGGATTCATATAGGTATAATCCGAAAATGTGCCATAAGGAGAATCCTTCTGTTTCACATGATCATACGTTAAATTATTCATAAACCGCAAATTCTTATAACGATATTGCAACTTAATGCCGATACCGATATTTTGACGCCCGGAACCTTTCATTATACCTGTTTTATTCTGATAATTCAGGTCTAATCCATACCGCAACCGGGCATCCCCCCCCTCCAACAACAAAGAATGCTTATGACTGAAACCAAGCGCATGAATCGGTTTCTTCATCCAATCGGTATTCACCCCTTGCTGAACCAACTTCAAACGTTCATTGTATGCCTCCTGCAATTCTTCCTTCATTCCGATATTCGGATGCGAATAAAGTCCGGCCAATTGCTCATACTCCAATTTTTCCGATGCATTCATCAGATTGTAATCGCTCAGGTCAGCAAAATTAAAATCACCGGAAAAATGATAAGAAACACGCAATTCTCCCATCTCCGGAGCTTTAGTCTCTACAACGACAACCCCGTTCGCCGCCCGCGAACCATATATAGCAGTTGCCGCCGCATCCTTCAACACGGTAATGCTCGATACCCGATTAGGGTCTAAGTCGAAAATTTTTTCCGCCGACACCTCGAAACCGTCCAAAATAAAAGTCGGCATATTAGGCGAATTCTCATAATCCGACTTCAGATTGCCACTGCCATGGATTTGAAATTCAGGTATATGGTTCGGATCACTACCTGCTGTGATATCCTCCATCAATTTAAAAGAGGGGTCTATCGTCGATAAGGCCGACAAAATATTTCCGGTAGAAATCTCCCGCAACTTCTCTCCCGAAAACGTAGTGGCAGCTCCTGTATAACTATCTTTCTTCCGCTGGAAATAACCGGTAATCACCACCTCGTCCATTTCAGCTATCGCCTCTTCCAATACCACATTCAGCTCTTTTTCTCCCCTCCACTTTACTTCTTTGGTTTGCATACCGACAAACGAAAATACCAAAACGATACTGTCGGCCTTAGGTAATTCAATGGTAAACCGACCTTCTACATCCGTAGCGACACCCAGCGTCGTTTCTTTCAATACCACGGCAACACCTGGCAATACATGGCCATCTGCGTCTTTCACAATCCCTTGAAGCAAAAGTTTTGTGGGAGTCATGCGTACCTGATCATTGATATTTTTACGCGAAATCACAATGGTATGATTCATTAGTTTATAAGTCAGACCGGAATTCTGCAAACATTCGTCCAACACCACTTTCAGGTCCTCATCTTTAAAGTTCAGTTCCAAATCCTGTACCTGTTCGATTTGGGCATCCTCATACAGAAAAATATAGCCCGATTCTTTCTCTAATAACTGAATCACCTGCTCCAATGAAGCATTCTTTACCTCCAAAGAAACCTTTGCGATCTGACTATACACATTCGCAGACAACTGAAAAGAAGAAATACACAAAAACAAGATTAAAAACTTCATCATTAAATACGTTTTTAACCATCTTCTTTGAAAAAGAAGACATCGGATTCCATTTTTTTTCATAAATTTGTAAATTATAATGAAACATTTCCGGCTTAGCCGGTTGAAAGGCGGAATAGTGCCAATATTCCGTCTTTCTTTATTTTCTTTTAGCTATAAAAACTGTATTGTCTTTTATGGTGCAATTTATGCTCCCGACCGTTTCGATCATTTTCATCAATGCCTCGAAACCTTCATAACGCATCATACCCCCTGAAAAGGTAATCTCTTTAGATTCGTCGTCTTCGAAATAAACCTCGACATTATACCACCGGCTCACCATGACCATGATATCTTCCAACCGCTGCTTACGGAAAATAAAACGCCCCTCTTTCCAGGCTACAAAAGGATAAACCTCAACTACACGTTTCTGAAGTTGCCCCTCTTTATCCAAAATACTCTGTTCGCCGGGCTTCAAAATAACCCTATCCTCTATAGATTCGAAACACACCGCTCCCTCGACCAATGTCGTCACTATTTGCCCTTCTTCCGAATAAGAACGTACATTAAAACCGGTCCCCAATACCTGGATTTTAGAATCACACACTTCTACAACAAAAGGATGTGCAGCATCTTTTGCAACCTCGAAATAAGCTTCCCCTGTCAATTGAACTATCCGTTGCTCACCACCGAATTGCAACGGAAAATGAAGTTCTGATTCGGAATTCAGCCACACTCGCGTTCCGTCTGCCAGTGTCATTGTAAATTCTCCTCCCCGGGGAATAGACAACAGATGGTAGGTTTCGGTATTTTCCGTTTTCCCCTCTTTCCCTGCCTGTAAAAGCATACCACTGGAATCGATACGGATATGATTTTGTGCAGTAGGTATAAGCATTGCCGAATCTCCGATATGCCAAACGGAACCGTCAGCCAGGGTTAATACTGCTTTTTTACCACCGGGTTGAATAGTTTGAGTCAGTAAAAGGGGATCGCCAGGACTATTCTGGTGAAACCATCCCCATCCTAGTCCTAAAACCAATAAAATTCCAGCCGCCACACCATAACGGCGAATACGCCTTCTCCGTCTATAGTTCTTTAATTTCCGGTAAGCCCGAATAGGATCATAACGATATTGTTGCTGTAATCGTTCTGCCAAAGTTTCTGAGTTTCCTAACTTATCTGCCATCTTTTCAACCGGACTATCCTGATCCGGCTGAATGTACTCTTCTTCTTTCTTCCGTAAAATATAGCTTAGAACCTTTTCAGAAAAATCATATATATCATTCCATGTATTCATACCCTTTTTATTATACAAACACATGAAATCAAAAAACGGGTAACAGAAAATAACTAATATTTAAAAAAATCTGAAAAGAAAGAGTACAACAAAATCCCCCATACCATTCCCATGCGTTCACGGAGATAGGCATAAGCCCGCTTTTTCTGCATTTTCACTGTATTTTCGGAAACTTCCAATAGCTGTGCGATCTCCCGGACTTTCAAGCCCTCGAGGCTTAAATTCATAACTTGTCTCTGTTGATCGGACAATTCGGAAAGGACCGAACGGAATTTTGCGATCACACTTTCTTCAATGGCCAAATCGATAGCCATTTCTTCGGTATAGGAAATCTCGGAAGTATAATTTCCCAATAGCCGACGGGCATTGTCCCGATCACGAATCATATTCAAAGCCCTGTTGTATACTGCTTTGTAAAGCCAGCCAGCCAAAGATTTGACATTCGGAAATTGCAAGGAAGAATCCCATAACCCGATCATACACTCCTGAACAATATCCTCCACTCCGACATTTTCATGGGTCAGCTTGGCCACATAAGTACACAATGCCGGATAAAACTCCTCGTACAATTGCTGCCAGGCAGTTTCTCTTTTTTTATTCAGGTCTATTATAAATCGTTCATTATCACGCATACTTCTCCTCCGATTGTGTGACAAATATAAAGAAAAAAATAAAAAACAACTCTCCTCTAAACTAAAATCAGTCCAGCCCCCATTACTTAGTGACAATAGTAATAATGGATAAAAAGGATGCTCACCGACGAGAACGTAGAAAAGGAAAATGAAACATTACCCCCGTCCCTTTGTTTCGTTTTTTTTATCTCAGGCGCCTGAGCGAAAAGAATGCAAATAATAGAGAAGCAGGAAACTCTTTTCTAAGAATTTTGAGTCCCAACGAAATATGAGTCTTGACAGTATTCACGGAAACTCCCAGTATTTCAGCAATTTCTTTATATTTTTTACATTCGATAAAACACAGCCGCATCACTTCTCCACAACGATCCGGGAGCTGATTGATCCGGTTCATAATTTGCCGGATCAATTCTTCATGTTCGGAATAATCAGTCTCGGCATAGAGCAGATTTTTATACGATTCATTCTCTTCGTGCCGGGCCCTTACTTTCAAATGATCCAGGTAGTTCAGTGAACGGTTGCGGGTAAGACTCAAATAGTAAGGCAACATCGGTTGAGTAAAATCTATTTTTTCACGTTGCGTCCATGTTGTCAGAAAAACATCATGTACAATATCTTTGGCAATATCCGCATCCTTCACAAAGCTCATCGCATGAAAACACAATGGCTTGAAGAATCGCTTAAACGAATCTTCAAACTGTAGCTTAAACTCACGTTCACTTATATATCCTAACATATTATCTTTGCCGAAATATTGATTTACGTGCAAATATAATTTTTTTAAGGATATTAACAAAGTATTTATTCTAGAAGGTTCCCCGATATAAAAAATCACAGAATCGTATCCTTTAGCCACGACACATTTTCCCATCACATTCCGGTGGACGGTCACCTCCTTGCTCATCAGATCCACAATCGCAAAAGAATATACCAGGCAATCTACTCTTTCAGTTGTTTTTCTTCCATATTGATCCAATTGGAAGGGTAGATCGAAGTATATATAATTCGCCCGATTCTTTTTGCGGATTTTCACAAAAAGAATAACGGACAGATGATAATGGACAAATACAGGAAAAGCCTAAAAATGGGTGAAGAAAAATTGAAAAAAATTAGTATTACAAAAAATTATTAAATAACAATCTAAGTACAAAGTTCCCATATACCATCCACTATTTCAGCATATAACTGCCATTATTTATAATCGCTTTATTTTTACTTTGAATCCAAAGATGTATATTATCTTGTCTTTGAAATTTATAAAACTTTTTACTACGCTGAATTTTTCCGGAATATCCATAAATATATCCAATAAGTCATTCGAATACGGAGAAGTCCAATCATCTATTCTGCCTAGAGATCATTTTTCCAGACAGAATAGATAACTGAAAAAAGGTTATTCCTGAATCCGGATTCCATCCAGACAGAAATAGGCCGGAGTCCGCATACGGCCGGTACCTGCTTCTATATCGGTAGATTCGAGATCGAAAACTATTTTATCGACAACACCCAAAGCAGACAAATCTACGGGATACCAATCGTTAACCACCCTGCTCCAATCCGGATTTTCAGGATCACCTTTACGTGTACACAAATAAAAGTTTACCGTTCCGGTTGGTGTGTTATCTTTAAATCCTTTGATAATCAATTTAAAATAATCCTTGTCCTCATCGACCAATTTCTTTACTCCTCCGGGGACATTGGAATACCATACTCCTTTTTTGTCGGCACTCCCAGGAATATTCGGATTGGCTTCGGGCTTTTCCGGCGCACCGTATTGATCCCCATACACCATTGCCAGATAGGCATAAGTAGTGTTAGCTACCAGTATATGCTCTACAACCGCAGGTTTTTCCAAGGTAAAATAAGCATCGTCGTTTTTTACACAAGCGACGGCATAAACTTCATTGGCATTCGGATAGCGGGTATATACACTATAGATATTGGAATCCAAAGCTTCCTGAGTGGCCGTCCAGGTAAAAGAACGGTTGTTACGGTTCGAATAGGCAAAACCGCTATACGTGCCATCCGAATTCTTGACGGTATTAAATTTCACCCCATTTGTATGAGCAGCTTTCGAAGTAAAACCGCTCTCCGGAATCCGATGCGTAAAACGTCCCAGTTCCAATTCATTCATCGTCACATCATTCGGGATGCTTACCAAAACATCTTTATCGTCGGAACAGGCACTCAAACCTGCCCATATCATGATTACAGCTAAAAATTTTCTCATCATTTTAAATTTTAACACAGAAATAACTCAACTTCTATTTCCCTAATCCCGGATTCTGATCCACCAATTTGTTCTTCAACCGTTCGGCTTCGGGAATCGGCCAGCAATATTTATCTGCCGAAAAATCAACATCTTGTTTCAACGTATAAATCCAGGGTTTATTCTGAGCCGGACTGGCATCGGTATCATTGATAAAACGTAAAGATGCAAAGTATTCGCTCCCGTTTTCAAGGAATTGTTCCACACAGATCTCCCGGAAAATCGTCCGTAACAATTCTTTTTTAGAAGAAGCCGACAAAGCAGGCAATACCGGATTGGTTCGTTTGGAACGCATTTCATTCAGCGGAGCCAAAGCATCGGCAACGGAATAATCGTCCAGCCGGGCTTTCAATTCGGCTTCCATCAGATAAAGTTCGGCATAACGAAAATAATAAGCCGTATAAGGAGCATCGGGAGTATCGTTCCGTCCTCCGTGATACAGTTTCTTCAATGCCCAAACATTTTTTGTATCCCAGGTTTCCGGAGCCCGAACCGAGTCCATGACCACCGTATAGCGGGGATCTTCCTTGATCCAACCGTCGAAGATATCGTAATAGGTATTGTTATATCCACAGGCATAGGAATAAGTAAATTCACTCCAGGCACAATTGGTAATATCCCCCATATAACGGGTCCACAATACTTCTTCGGATTCCCAACCTTTCTCGTACATTTTAGCCAGATCGGCTTCCATTTTCCAACTGGCCGGAGCGTCTCTCTTCACTGTAAGCACCAAATCCAGCGCATCTTTCAAGTCCTGCACATCACCGCGCATCACTCCCCGATTCAATAACAGCTTCGCTTTCAGAACCTGAGCCAATTGTTTCGACAAATAGCGGGGTGTAGTAAAATCGGGTAAATACTTCAACCCCGGTTCCAAATCTTCAAAAATTTTCTGATAAGATTCTCCGACAGTGATTCGGGGAACCTGCAAATTACTCAGATTGGACATCTGATCGCGGTATAAAATACCATAAGCACAGTCGTCGGCTTCCCACCAGTGTCCGAACATCCAGAATAAATTAGCATAAGCCCAGGCCCGCATACATCTGGCCTCGGCGATCAAAGCCTCTTTTGTTTCGGGCGAAGGATATAACTTTACATCCAGATTAGTCAAAGCGATAACTGCAGCATTCGCTGAATTTACCAACCCATACCAAGATTGCCAAATCGCCCCGAAATCATTGCTGCCTTCTTTATAGGTCATATTGTAATTCGGATTATTATAATTCCATACTCCAGCCTGCGAAGCCCACCTTCCAGCCAGTTCTCCACCGAAATTAGACGATTTCGCAATAACAGAATACATACCGTTGATAATATTCTTCGCTCCGTTATAATCCGTCACTGCATTTTCCAGGGTCAGATTGTATTTCGGACTTTGATCCAGAAAATCTTCGCAGGAAGCCAATATTCCGGCCAAAAATAAGATTAGGTATATCGAATAAGTTCTCATATTCAGCTTATTTTAATGTTAATTTGATTCCAAAATTATAGGTACGGGCAGAAGGATAGGTACTATAGTCGATTCCCATGTTATAAAAAGCACTATAAGTAGTACTAAAATTCCCCTGTGGGTCCATACCCGGATATTTCGTCCAGGTAAACAGGTTTGTGGCCTGGAAAGTGAATTCCACTGCATTCAAAATACTATTTTTATAGAGGTGTTTCGGTAAACGATAAGATAAATTCAATGCGGTCATCCGCAGATAGGAAGCATCGTGAATATATCGGTCGGTAATAATACTGTTACTCCCCCAACCATAATACATCGCCCGTGGATAAGAAGCATTCACACCCGGATTCACCGTCCAGGAATCCAATATCCGGTTAGAAGTATTATATACATTCATATCTCCTGAACTATTTTTTTCTTCGTCCCAAAAACGATCCCCTCCGACAGAATAAGAAAATACAGCATTCAACATCAATCCTTTCCAATACAGCGTACTACCGAATCCTCCGAAGAAATCCGGATTCGCATTTCCGATCACAGTACGATCGCCATCGGCAGTGATTTGTCCGTCCCCATCCAGATCCATAATATACACATCTCCCTGACGTTCATAATTATAATCGTCCCGATAATATTTCAGGGTTCCGGTTTTCGGATCGATGGTCTTCAAACCGACCAGTTCTTCATTAGTCATAAATAAACGACCGGCATCTTTATAGCCGTAGAATCTCCCGGTTTCACCTCCTTCTTCTATTTTAAAATAATCATAAGCTCCGCCACCGAAATAACCGTCTGAACTGTTTAACTTTTCCAGGGTTGTCCGATTACGGGCAATGTTAAAATCGACATTCCAGGTCAGGTCTTTTTGTACATTTTTGATAATATCTACCCGGACATCGAACTCGATTCCCCGGTTTTTCAATGAACCGATATTTTGATAAACACTAGAGAAAGAAGAGGAAGTCGGTACAGGATCGCTATACAATAAGTTATCTACTTTTTTCTGATAATATCCCAAAGTACCCCGTATCCGGTCGTCCCAGAAACCATAATCCAAACCGACTTCTTTCTGTATCTGTTCTTCCCATTGCAGAATATCATTTCCTAAAGAAGAGGGTACGATGCCGGCAGCACCGTTATAGGTTGCCGATCCCATTAATGTCCGCCAATCATAGGCTCCCAGATTCTGTGATCCGGTTTTTCCGACAGATCCCCGTAATTTCAGATAAGAAACGATATTGGAATAATCTTTCATAAAATTTTCTTCGGTAATGATCCAGGCAACCGCACCGGAAGGGAAATATCCCCAACGTTTATCCGGGCCGAACTGAGAAGAACCGTCTGCCCGGAAATTCAGGGTCAGTAGATAGCGATTGTTGAATTTATATTCCAAACGCGATAAGAAAGAAGCCAAAGTATTAGAACTGTAACTACTGGAAATACTATTCTTTTTAGCAGCACTGTTTAAATTAGTCAAAACCTGGTCATCGGGGAAACCGCTACCGGAAGCTTTCAACCCATCTGATTCATACTTCTCGATAGAAAAGCCGACCAATCCCACCAAACTATGCTTCTTCCAGGTATTCACATAATTCAACGTATTGTCCCACATGTAAGTATAGCTTTCATTTTTACTGACACTGGCAGAACTTTCTGCTCCATCATACCAGGCAATGGTATAAGTGTTGTATTTATTCACATTATATTGAACCGTACCGGAAGTACGGAAAGTCAATCCTTTGATAATATCCCATTCCAATCCTAATGTTCCGGAAAAATTCCGTCCTTTGGCTTCATCGGTATCCATCAGTGATAATAACGGGTTTTTCGTATAGTAATCGATCATATTGATTGTTCCGTCTTCATTATAAGCAGGCACATCCGGCCGCATATCGAGAATTTCACCGATCATATTGTCTTTATCATTAGCCGTACGGGCTGTAGCTCTCAAATCCAATTTAAACCGAATAATATCCCGAACTGCAGCATCAAAATTAAAACTACCCCCCAACATTTTGGAATTACCACCTTTGACGATACCTTTCTGGTCTTTGTAATAGATAGAAGCACTATAAGAAGATTCTTTGGAACCTCCACGTATCCCTATACTGTAATCCTGGGTGGCAGCATTCCGGGTCATCAGATCCCACCAATCGGTATCTCCATTTCCATAAGCATCTTTCAGATAGAACTCATCGGTCAGGGAATGTAAATCAAACTGGCTATGATTAATGTGAGAATTAAAATAAGTTTCGTCCACATATTTTCTGGTGAAATAGTCCAGTGAACCTCTCGTAAACAAACTCATCGCACAAGCAGCTTTCGACACCCGGATATACTCATCTGCGGTCAATACCCGGAAATCATTGGCATTCATCGTCTGTATTCCATAACGGGCAGAGAACTCCAATTGAGGCTTCATACCAGCTTTTCCCCTCTTCGTAGTCACCAATACGACACCGTTAGCAGCCCGCGAGCCATAAATAGCTGTAGCGGAAGCATCTTTTAAGATATCGATACTTTCTACATCGGTCAAATTTAAATTATACAACGTATTGGATACATCTCCGGAAGTACTGGCATTATACTCGGGAACTCCGTCGATCACCCACAATGGCTGTGAATCACCCGACAGAGAAGAAGATCCCCGGATAATAACAGACACCGGTGAAGTCGGGGAAGCCGAACTGATCATCACATTTACTCCCGGTGCTTTTCCCTGAAGCATAGACTGTATCGTCGCCCCCATCGGAGCCGTTTCCATATCCTTACTTCCCAAACGGGTAACCGCACCCGTCATATCCTTTACCTTTGTCGTTCCATATCCCACCGCAACCGCTTCTTCCAAACGGTTCATCTCTTCTTCCAGGGTTACATCGATTACATTTTTAGGCCCCACAGTCACTTTCTGTGATTTCATTCCCATAAATGTAAAATTTAGTGCCAGATCAGGCGCCTCGGGACATTCCAGGGAATATTTCCCTTCATTATCG
>ERZ857840.1974-NODE-1974-length-21237-cov-7.574450_pt1 | contig 21237 bp, 26 predicted proteins | sample MGYA00519760_ERZ857840 | MGnify/ENA primary metagenome ERZ857840 (study PRJEB31778, sample SAMEA3449371) | human gut metagenome | biome: human gut; feature: human-associated habitat; material: faeces | place: United Kingdom | collected 2010/2012 ... | reverse complement strand
GACGGTGCCGCTGATGCTGTATTCGCAGACGCGGCCGGAGGATCTGGACACGGCGATGGAGGATCATGTGTGCGACGAATGGCGGTATTTCTGTATGTCGCGTCCGGTGAAGCCAATGATGCAGGCGCAGACGGCGGCGGTCTGGTCAGACCCGCTGAACCAACTGAAATAAGGAGGAAGCAATGGAGGTACGGACAACAGGTGTCCCCGTGATCGGGGAGCGGGAACTGCGGAGGGCGGCGGACATTCTGCGCCGCTACAAGCAGGGCAAGCAGAATCTGGAACGGCGCATCATCGCCGACGAGGACTGGTGGAAGCTGCGGCAGTGGCGGCAGTTTTCGGACAAGGGCAACCCGAACGATGACCGGCCCGCGTCCGGGTGGCTGTTCAACGTCATCATGGGCAAGCATGCGGACGCGGTCGCGGCCTATCCGGGGCCGGTCATCCGCCCGCGGGAACCGGACGACCGGCAGGAGGCGCAGATGCTCTCGTCAATCATTCCGTGCATTTTGGAGCAGAACGATTTTGAAGAGGTCTACTCCGATACCTGCTGGCAGAAGATGAAGCAGGGTACAGGCGTGTGGGGCGTGTACTGGGACCAGGAGAAGCTTGGCGGACTGGGAGATATTTCGATTCGGCCCGTGAATGTGCTGAACCTGTTTTGGGAGCCGGGCGTAACGGATATCCAGAAGTCGCAGAATGTGTTTTATCTGGAACTGGAGGACAATGAGGCGCTGCTGGCGGCGTATCCGCAGCTGGCGGGAAAACTCGGCGGGAGCAGCGTGGTGCTTTCCCGTTACCGGACGGACGATGCGGTAGATCTTTCGGAAAAGACGCTGGTGGTAGATTGGTATTACAAGAAGCGCGTGGGCGGAAGGAGCGTGCTGCATTACTGCAAGTATGTGGGCGAGACAGTCTTGTACGCGACGGAGAACGACACGTTTGTCCCGTCGGTCACGCGCGAGGCACGCGACCCGGAGACGGGCGAGGCGGTTTTGGTGCAGACGCCGGTGCGTGCGCCGACGTGTGAGCGGGGACTGTATGACGACGGGGATTATCCGTTCATCTTTGACCGGCTGTTTCCCATCGAAGGCTCGATCTGCGGGTACGGATACATTGATATCGGCAAGGGCGCGCAGGAGCAGATTGACCGAATGGATCAGGCTATTGTGAAGAACACGATCATGGCGGCGACGCCAAGATGGTTCCGCCGCTCGGACGGGTCAGTTAATGAGCAGGAATACGCGGATTGGACGAAGCCGTTTGTGCATGTGGACGGGAATCTGGGACAGGACTCCTTACAGCAGGTGCAGGTCAATATGCTGCCGGGGATCTGCGTGCAGGTTTTGAACAACAAGATCGAGGAACTCAAATGGACGACGGGCAATACGGATGTGACGAACGGACAAGTTTCGTCCGGTGTGACGGCGGCCTCGGCCATCGCGGCTTTGCAGGAGGCATCCGGGCGCAGCTCACGCGCATCGACGCAGTCGGCATACCGGGCTTATGCGCGGCTGATCCGCATGGTGATCGAACGCATCCGGCAGTTTTACGATCTGCCGCGCAGGTTCCGCATTGTGGGCGCAGGCGGGGCAGAGGAGTTTGTGTCCTACTGCAACGCGCGGCTGAAGGCGCAGAGCATGGGGCCGGAGGCGCTCATGCGGATGCCGGTGTTCGACGTCAGTGTTGCGGCGCAGAAGCACACGGCCTATACGAAGCTGGCGCAGAACGAACTGGCGCTGCAGTTTTTCCAGCTGGGCTTTTTCCGGCCGGAGATGGAGACGCAGGCGCTGGCGTGCCTCGATATGATGGACTTTGACGGCAAGCAGCAGATCTTGCAGAAGATTCGCTCCGGCGCGGATGCGGCGGCGTGGCAGCGCATGGCGCTGACGCTGGCGGGGCGGTACGAGCCGGAACTGTATGCGCGGCTGGCGAGCTCGCCCTCACCGGAGGCTCCGGGCGGGATGCAGACGGCAAAGAAGCAGGACGCGGAGCCGGCCAGAGTGCAGCAAGCGCGCAGGCGCGCCGGAGAGGCGGCGCAGCCGGGATGATTGAGGTATGGCTGGGAAAAACGGCGCTGACGGTGCGCGGGCACGCAGGGTTTTCGCGGTATGGCAGCGATATCGTCTGCGCGGCGGCGTCAATGCTGGCGTTCGCGCTGGCGGAGGCGGTGCAGGCGGCGGGGCTGAAAACACCGCCGGTGATCGAATCGGGCTGCGGAGGCTTCCGGCTGGAAGTGTCTGCGGACAAACGGGAGCAGGCGCGGCTGGACGGCATGTTTGAGACGGTTCGCGCAGGATACCGGCTGCTCTCAGCGCGGTATCCGGACTATGTGCGGGTTTTGGGTGAACGTGACCCTGAAAATAAGTTGGAAAGACCCGAGTGTCGCCCGCTTGAAGGGCAGAAGGAGGAACGGAATGGAGAAGTTTGATTGGCTGCAGGCGTTTGCAGCAGAGCAGCAGGAGCAGCCGGAACCGGGCGTATCGGCGGACGCCGCGCCGGAGGATGTGCAGGAGCGCGCAGAGGCGTTCCGGGCGCTCATCCAGGGACCGTACAAGAAGGACTATGACAGACAGGTGCAGACGATCGTGCGCGAGCGGCTGAAAAATTGCGCGAGAAGCGAGCAGGTGCTTAAATCGCTGAGCCCGGCGCTGCAGAAGACCTTCGGCGTGGACGCGGCGCAGCTTACGCCGGAGCAGGCGGAGCGGCTGGCTGCTTGCTCGCCGGAGGGCAGAGTCCCGGCAACGCCGGAGCAGCGCGAGGAAGCGATGCGGCAGGGGTATGAAGCGCTCCGCGAGCAGTTTGCGGCAGTGCGCGAGGCGTATCCTGGCGCGCAGCTGCATGAGGAACTGGAAAGTCCCATGTTCATGCGCCTGGTTATGCGCGGTGTGGATGCCAGAAGCGCCTACGAGTTGACACACTTGCAGGAACTTCGTGCAGGTGCGATGGCATACGGCGCAAGACGCGCACGCGAGGAATTGACGGCGGCCATGCAGGCGGGTTACCTCCGCCCGCGCGAGAGCGGCATGGCCCCGGCGGCTTTCGGCGCATTTGCCGAGAGTCCGGAGCATTGGTCCAGACAGACGAGAGAGGAACTGAAGGCGCGTGCCAGACGGGGCGAGACCGTCCGGCTCTAAGTAACCGCTGATAGCGCTTGCCGATTGCATCATCGGTTACATGAGGAAAGGAGAAGTTTTTATGAATCTGAAACAGGAACTGAATTTGCAGCTGTTTGCTGACGCGGGTACGCTGGTGAATGCCAGCGGCAATTATGTGAACGCGTATTCCGGCGAGACAAATGCCTTCCCGGAAGGAGGCGGCATGACGGCGTCCATGAAGACGTTTTACGACACGGAACTGCTGGAAAACGCACGGCCAGAACTCATTCATACGCAGTTTGCCCGCAAGCAGGCGCTGCCTGCCGGCCGCGGCAAGACCGTGGAATGGCGCAAGTGGAACACGCTTGAGGACGCGGGCGCGCTGACCGAGGGTGTGATCCCGACGGGTCAGAAGTTCGGCCAGAGCGCTGTGACGCAGGCGATCACCCAGTACGGCACCTATGTGTCCGTGTCCGATCAGCTGGAACTGCACGCCATTGACGATGTGATTTTGGGCGCGGCGGAGGAATTGGGCGCGTCTGCCGGTACGACGCAGGATAAGCTGGTGCGCAATGTCGCCGCAGCAGGCACGAACGTGCAGTACTGCGACAAGGTCGGCACGAACGGCGCGCATACCGCCGTCACCAGCCGCGCGGGGCTGGACACCACCGCAAAGCTGACGCCGGACGAGGTCAACAAGGCGGTGACGCTGCTGAAAAAACTCAAGGCCCCGAAAATTGACGGCAAGTACATTGCCATCATTCACCCGTCCGTTGCATACGATCTGCGTTCGTCCGAGGCGTGGATCGAGGCGCACAAGTACGCGGGTCTGACGGAACTGTTTACCGGTGAGATCGGCGAACTGCACGGCGTGCGCTTCATCGAGACGACCGAGGCCAAAATCTTCAACGGCGAGGGCTGCCCGGTCAAGACGGAGGCGGACGAATCCAAGGGTACGCCTGCGGTGTATTACAGCGTCTATGCAACGCTGTTTCTCGGCAAGGATGCCTATGGCATGATCGATCCCGAGGGCGGCAATCTGGAGATGATCATCAAGGACAAGGGGCAGGTCGGTGGACCGCTCAACCAGTTCTCGACGCTGGGCTATAAGTTCTCCAGTGCGGCGAAGATCCTGTATGAGGACCGTATGGTGCGCGTGGAAAGCTGCGGCGCGTATTCTGCCGAGGACGAAGCAAACTGAGGAAGCAAGATGGAGACCGGCGCAAGCCGGTCTCCGGAGAAGACGGGACAGGAAGGGAGAATTGTCATGGAAAACGCATTTGCAGGTATGAAGACCATCACACTGCCGCGCGCGGGCGGCACGGAGCAGCAGTCGGTGTTTGTCTGCGTCAACGGACGCACGTTTCAGGTGCCGCGCGGCAAGGCCGTCGAGGTGCCGGAGCCGGTGTATGAGGTGCTGGAGAATGCCAGGCGGCAGCTGGAGGCGGCACGGAAAATCGAAGATGAGCTGGCCGCAGGCTAAAGGCGGCAGGACGAAAGGAGGCGGGGCACATGACCATCCGCGAGGCGCTTGAGACGGTTGATCGGCTGAAACCCAATCAATATGGCAGCGCAGACAAGCTGCGCTGGTTGTCGGAACTGGACGGAGCGGTATACCGCGAGATCCTGACGCAGCATGAAATGGATGTCCCGGCGTTCGCGGGCTACACGCCGGAAGCGGATCTGGACGGAACGGTACTGCTGATCGCGTGGCCGTATGACGAAATTTACCGGTGGTATCTGGAGATGAAGATCGATGATGCCAACGGGGAGATGACGAAGTACAACAATTCCGCCGCCAAGTACAACATGTACTATCAGGCATACCAGAATGCCTGCAACCGGGCGCATCTGCCGAAGAGCGAAGCGGCGTATTTCAGACTGTAGGGGGGGATGCGGGGTGTTTTATCCGAAGCTGACGGAGCAGCGGCAGCAGACGCTGACCACCGAAGCGTTCCTCGGCTATGATCACAATCTGAAGCTTTCGGACGGGGAATTTTATGACATGGAGAATCTGACGTCGGACAGCTATCCGCTGCTTGCGCCGCGGGCGCGGCGGGGGACGGCGCAGGCGCTTTCCGGAGTGCAGGCAATCTGCGCGCGGGATACGCTGTGCTGGGTGCAGAATCAGGTCTTGTACATCAATGGCGCTTCCATGGAGGCCTACATGCCGTCGGTGAACATCAAGGCGGGAGAAAAGCAGCTTGTTTCCATGGGCGCGTATCTGTGTATCTTCCCAGACGGAATTTACTTCAACACGGAGGATTATTCCGACAACGGGTACATGGGGCATGAGAATACGGTCGACGCGGCGGAAATGCCGATCAGCGTGTCGCTGTGTCTTGCAGACGGGCAGGCGCTGACACTGAGCTTCTCGCAGGCGGCGCAGCCGGAAAGCCCGTCGAACGGGCAGTATTGGCTGGACACGTCGGGGAGTCTGCACACCATCAAGCAGTGGGCCGAGGCCTCGGGGCAGTGGGTGTCCGTGCCGACGGTGTATGTGAAGCTGGCGGCGAACGGCATCGGCAAGGGCTTCAAACAGTATGACGGCATTGAGATCTCCGGGCTTTCCGGGAACGAGCAGCTCAAAAAGCTGAACGGCAGCCAGATTTTATACGGCGCAGACGAGAGTTCTATCGTCATCGTGGGGCTGATCGACCAGGCAGCGAAGGTCACGAGCGGGACGGTGAAGACGGCCCGGCGCGTGCCGAGCATGGACTTCATCACAGAATGCGGCAACCGGCTCTGGGGCTGCAAGTACGGCGTGGCGGACGGCGAGACGGTGAATGAGATCTACTGCTGCAAGCTGGGCAATTTTAAAAACTGGGCGTGCTATCAGGGCGTGGCGACGGATTCGTGGCGGGCAAGCTGCGGTACGGACGGGAAATGGACGGGCGCGGCGACGCTGGCCGACAGTCCGGTGTTTTTTAAGGAGGACTGCTTCCACCGGGTGTATCCGTCGGCGACGGGGGCGCATCAGGTGGTCGTGCAGAAATGCGCGGGTGTGCAGAACGGGTCAAGCAAGAGCCTCGTTGTAGTGGACGACCGGCTGTATTACAAGTCGCGCATGGGCGTGTGCGTGTATGACGGAAGTCTGCCGCAGGAGATCGGAAGCTGCTTCGGCACGGGGCTTTACTACAACGCCGTCGCGGGCGGCGTGCGTGGGAAGTACTTCATCAGCATGGAGGATGAGGCACATCACTGGACATTGTTCGTCTACGACACGCGAAAGGGGCTGTGGCACAAGGAAGACAGCGTCCACGCGGAGGACTTCGCGCGGGTGGACGATGAACTTTATTTCCTCGAAAACGGAACGCTCAAAACCGTGTACGGCAGCGTCGGAACGCTGGAAGGAGCGGTCGAGTGGATGGCGGAGACGGGAATCATGACGTATGGGCTCGTCGGGAAAAAGTATGTCTCGCGCATCAATCTGCGGATGCAGCTGCTGAGGGGCTCCTCTGTGGATTTCTGGGTGCAGTATGATTCGGACGGCGTGTGGCGGCACTGCGGACATATCGAGGGCCGGGGGCTGCGTACCTTCCTGCTGCCGGTCCGGCCCGCAAGGTGTGACCATCTGAGATTCCGGCTGACGGGAAAGGGCGAGATGAAGCTGTTCAGCCTGGCGCGGGTGCTGGAAGGCGGAAGCGATGTATAACGCGTTCTGTAGGGGCCGATGCCCACATCGGCCCGGCAGAATGCACGTCCGAAACGAAAAACGCTGCGGCGAAATTGAAGGTTCCCAGTGGGCCGGTGTGGGCATCGGCCCCTACAACGTACGGAAGGAGGTGCAGAGGATATGGGAAGTTTAACGCTTGCATATCCGTCCATTGCGGGGAAGACGACGCAGGAGCAGCTGGAGAGCATGCGGCGGTATCTGTGTTCCGTGACAGAGCAGCTGAATCTGGCGGACTGGTCGGCGAAGGCAGCGCTGACGGAGATCGCACAGGTCATTGACGCGGACGGGCTTCCGGAGGAGGAAAAGAAGACCACGCTTTCCGGCTATGCGGCTTTAAAGTCCCTCATCATCAAGACGGCGGATTTCGCGGCGGCGAATTCGGAAACGTGGTCAGCAAAGCTGTCCGGCAGCTATGTGGCAATCTCAGATTTTGGAAAGTATCTTGAGAAGACGCAGCTGACGATCGAGGGAAACTCCGTCGGAATTAAACAGCTGTATGATTACACGGCAGGCGTGAACAATGCGTTTTCCGTGAATGCGCAGCAGTACATCAAGACGGGGCTGCTCTACTACAACGACGTGACGCCGGTGTATGGCGTGGGCGTGGGCAATATTGAAACGACCGTGACGGACAGCGGCGGAAAGATTGTGGACCGAACGAAAAACGAACTGCTGACCGTGACGCCGAAACGCATTTCCTTCTGGCAGGAGGGGCTGGAGGTCGCGTACCTGTCGGGCAAGAAGCTGCATTTTCCGTCCGGAACGCTGGAGGCCTACAACGCGAAGCTGACCGGGACGATCACGGCGGCGGCAGGCTCGGCCTTCGGGCCGTGGACGATTGCGGACGGGAGCATCTACCGCGTGGAAAACGCGTTCGGCAGCAGCGCGGGTATGTATTTCGGGACGGGCGGCCTCTCCGTATCAGACCGGTTTCAGGTGGACGCGAACGGATATCTGACGTGCTCGGGCGCGAGTATCTCCGGCGCGATCAGAGCCACGAGCCTGAATGTGACGGGCGCAACCATCACGGGGCTTACAGTCGATGCGGCAAACGTCACTGGCAATTTGTCTGCTTCGCGTATCAACGGCGGCATTCTGGATTTCAACAACTTTTCGGTCAATCACCTGTCGGCAAACGACATTACAACGGGGCTTTTATCGGCGGACTATATCAAGCTGGGCGGCGATATGGCGGTATACGATGCGCTGAACAGCGGTACTGTCGGCGGATGGCTCGGCTATACGACGGGCACCTACGGCGGCGCGGGGATCCATATGCAGAGCGGACTCGGCGAGGTCGTGGCGACGACGAGCGGCGCAAAGCTTTGCTATGGTGGCAATACGCTGTCCGTCACGGAGGGCGGCGCGCAGACGAACTGCCGAACGGCGGTGGGCGGCGATCTGGTCGTAAGCGGCAGCGCGGCTCCGGCGTATGACGGCGCGGGATCACTCGGGTTTTCTGATTACCGGTGGTCGGTCGTGTATGCGCAGACGGGCACGATCACCACATCTGATCGGGAGAAAAAAACGGAAATTTCGTATGAGTTGGAACGCTATGATGCGCTGTTTGAGAAGCTGCGTCCGGCAAGCTACCGGCTGAAAAACGGTGCGTCCGGCAGGACGCACACAGGTCTTGTTGCGCAGGATGTGGAGCAGGCGCTCCGGGACAGCGGTCTGACGGGGCAGGACTTTGCGGCCTTTGTGAAAACGCCGCGAAAGGACGGCAGTGCAGATTACGGCCTGCGCTATGAGGAGTTGATCACCCTGTGCATCCGGCAGATCCAGAGGCTGCAGACAAGGGTGAGGAAATTGGAGGAAACGGCATGAGTAAGCTTTCAAATGCGATTGGCGCGCTGCGTGCTGGGCTTGTGGAGGCGGTCAACGCCTCCGGGCTTCCGCCGTGCGTCGTCGGGATGGTGCTCGATCAGGTGCGCACGCAGGTGCGGCTGCTCGAAGCGCAGGAGGACGCGGAAGCAGAGGAGAAAAAGGAGGAAGACAATGGCGCTTTACAGAGTGCAGGGTAACGGAAAGGCTCCGGTGGGCTTGCAGGTGGGCGACGAGGTTGTGACGGGCGGCGGCACATACCGCATTCTTGGCGTAAATGCCGACGGCAGCTACCGCAGTTCGCTCAGCAACAAGTATCAGACGATCTATAACTATCGCGGCAGCTACGGGACGCCTTCTGCCGGTCAGACAGACGCGGCGCAGGTCAGAACGCCCGGCTATACGCCGTCCGGCGCGGCAAGCGAGGCAAAGGCAGCGCTGGATCGGGTGCTGGCGGAAAAGCCCGGAAGCTATACGTCCCGGTGGGACAAGGAACTTGACACGCTTTATGACCAGATTGCGAACCGGAAGGCATTTTCCTACGATCTGGGTTCGGATCCGCTGTACCGGCAGTACCGTGAGCAATATCAGAGCGCAGGACGGCTGGCAATGGAGAACACAATGGGTGCGGCGGCAGCGCTCACGGGCGGCTATGGCTCAAGCTACAGCCAGCAGGCGGGGCAGCAGTCGTATAACGCGTATCTGCAGAAACTCAATGAGGTCGTGCCGGATCTCTATGCGCAGGCGCGCAGCCAGTATGACCGCGAGGGGGCGGCGCTTTCTGAGCGCTATGCGCTGATCAGCAGCCGCGAGAAGAGCGACTATGACCGCTATCGTGATCAGGTGACGGATTATTACGCTACGCTGTCCGACGCGCGCAGTGCGTACCAGAGCGAGGCGCAGCGCAGCGAAACTCTGGCGCTGCAGTACGCGAAGCTGGCGAACGACAATTACTGGAACGAGCTGAACTATCGCTCCGACCGGGAGGACGCGGCAACCGCGCAGTACTGGAAGCAGCTTGCCTATGCGGACAAGCAGGCTGCGGCGGCGGAAAAGGCGGCGCAGGCCCGGCAGAAGGCGGCGCAGACGGGCAAGACGAAGGACAAGCAGACAAAACGTTCATCCTCCCTTGCCAGAGGCAGAGGCGAAAAGCGCAGCAGAACAGCGCCCGGCACGGCGCGCCGCGACGAGATCAACTGAAAAAGCCAGGGGGAGGAGAGCAGATGACAAAGCTTCCGGGTGCAAAGCCAAGCCCACGCATTGCGGGCGGCGTGCTGCGCTGGTACGCGGGCGACACGTTTTCCGTGACGCTGGCGCTGGAACTGCGCGATCAGGACGGCGAGACGGTTTCTGTCGGCGCGTCCGACAGTCTCACGGTCAGCTTCTTTGATGCGTCGCACACGCCGGTGCATACGTTTCAGTTTGACCGCGTGACGGGAGGGCAGGCAACGCTGACGTTCGACGATACGGTCAGTGCAAAATTTCCAAGGGGTGCGTATTTTTATGACATTTTATATACGCACGGCGACAAAACAACGCTTGCGCGGGACAACCGCGCGGCGGCAGAGTGAGGTGCGGATATGCGGGTAGAGATTCCGAATGCGATCACAGTGACCATTGGCGGCCTGATCTCCAGAGGCGTGAGAGCGGTTGCAGTCACGGAAGGGGGAAGGCTCGTCTTCACGCTGACGGATGGCAGCACTGTTGACCTTGGCAGCGTCGTGGGGCCGCAGGGTCCGAGAGGCGAGACAGGCGCAGAGGGGCCGAAGGGCGAGACAGGTGCACAGGGCCCAAAGGGTGATACCGGTGCGCAGGGCCCGAAGGGCGAAGCCGGCGAACGCGGCCCGAAGGGCGAAACTGGTGCACAGGGACCCAAAGGCGATACGGGTGAGCAGGGGCCAAAGGGCGAGACAGGTGCACAGGGCCCGAAGGGCGAAACCGGCGAACGCGGCCCGAAAGGTGAGACGGGCGCACAAGGCCCAAAGGGCGATACGGGCGCGGGCTTTCTGGTGAAGGGATATTACGCGACGGCCTCCGTGCTGGAGGCGTCCGTGCAGAATCCAATGGCAGGCGATGCCTACGGCGTCGGGGCATCGGAGCCGTATGACATTTATATTTTTGACGGCGTAACAGAAAGCTGGATCAACAACGGGCCGCTTCAGGGCGCGCGAGGTGAAAAAGGCGACAAGGGAGAGCCCGGCGAGGCCGGGACTCCGGGACGGGACGGTGCGGATGGTACAGACGGTCAGAATGGCGAACCGGGGCAGAACGGCGCTACCTTTACACCCTCCGTATCCACAGACGGCGTTCTCAGCTGGACGAACGACGGTGGAAAGGAAAATCCGGCAAGCGTGAATGTCAAAGGCCCGGCAGGAGCACCTGGGAAAGACGGCTCCGCCGGTGCGCCCGGCGCAGACGGCGAACCGGGGCAGGACGGCACGACCTTTACACCATCTGTATCCGCAGACGGCATTCTCAGCTGGACGAATGACGGCGGGAAGGAAAATCCGGCCAGTGTGAATATCAAGGGGCCTGCAGGGGAAGCGGGACCAGGTTCGGAGTTGTTCTATGTCGGCTGCGGTATTCATGCCGAGGATACTTATGATCAAAGTGTCACGCACACCAAGACATATGACGAAATCCTTGCAGCTTATAAGGCTGGGAAAGCGTGTTATGCAAGAGTGAAACTCTTTGGGGCATACAATACGAACCTCCTGCTTCTTCCGCTTGCGGAAGTGGATGAAGCGTTTGGGTATGTCAATTTTGCATTGACAAAGATGACGCAGGGCGATACGTCGGAAGAACTGATGATTTATTACGTCCATATTGACTCGGATGGCAATGCAGAAGGCTACTGGGGTACACGGTATACGCTATCCGGCAGCGAGAAATTCCTGCCGAGCGTCACAGCGGCCGATAATGGGAAGTTTATGTGCGTTGCGAACGGGGCGTGGAGCGCCGTCACGGTGCCGGATGCGGAAGGAGGGTCTTACTGATGTCACGATGTATGACGGACACGGATAATCTGACTGCAGTTGCCGACGCGATCCGCACCAAAGGCGGCACGTCCGCGCAGCTGGTCTATCCGGCAGGGTTCGTTTCCGCGATTCAGGCAATTCAGACCGGCGTCACGCCGAAGTTGGTCGTGACCACCTCTGCGGGGGCGGCTGTCACAGCGATAAAAGGCTCAAAAACAGTCAGCGGAACTGCCGGAACAGACGGAACATGCACGCTGGAAATCCCGGAGGCGGGAGAATGGAGCGTAACGTCAACAGCAAACGGACTGAGCGACACGCAGAGCATCGTGATCGGAACGCAGAGCATGTCGCTGTTTTCGGTTGATCCGGTTTTTGCAAACAACTCCTGGGCGGGCGTTGTAACGGCCTGCCGCAGAGGGAACGTGCCGTCCGCATGGGCTGTGGGCGACAGCATGCTTATGACGATCGGCGGTGTAGATTATCAGGTCGATATCATCGGCAAGAGCCATGATGATTATGCAGACGGCTCCGGCAAGGCCCCGCTGACGTTCCAGCTGCATGACTGCTACGGTACGGGGTACGGCATGAATGACACAGAAACGGTCATAGGTGGCTGGAAGAGCAGTAAAATGCGCACAGAGTATCTGCCGTCCATTCTGGCGCTTATGCCGGAAAGCGTTAAAAACGGCATCCGGGAGGTCAGCAAGAAGAACGCAGCAACAGCATCTTCTATTGTAACTTCGGCGGATAAACTGTTTCTGCTCTCGGAAATTGAGATTTTCGGCAGCTGGACGATTTCCGCTGCGGGCGAAGGAACGCAGTACAGCTATTATACGTCCGGCGGAAGCACAAAGAAGGCGATGAACGGCGCTCCCGCGACGTGGTGGCAGCGGTCACAGAACTTTGCAGGCGCAGGCGGCTTCGGCTTTGTCGGACAGCAGGGCGGCACAAACGGCGGCGATATTACAAATCTGTACGGCGTGAGTTTCGCATTCTGCTTTTAAGGAGGAGACGCATGGAATATCTGAAAGCAAACGGAACAGAGATTCCCGCACAGGTCTGCGGAAAGCAGATCGACCGCGACTGGGACGGCCGCGCGTCCAGAACGGTGACGCTCACCATGGCGTATGCGCAGGCTGCGCAGCTGTTTGTGGACGGACTGAACTGGGCCATTGTGCGGCGCGGGGATGACGCGCATGGAACAGCACAGGAGCAGGACTGCTCCGACTACTGTGTTGCAGGGCCGATTACAGACAACCGGGATGGGACGCTCACGGTTAAAATGGGCCAATATACACAGCTGGAGAAAGCGCTGCAGGAACTGGAGGAAGCACTGACATGACGAGACTGGAGCGGGAAATGCTCGCGCGGATCAAAGAGCGGCTGGCTGGACTGGATCCCGCTGCGGCTGAAAAACTCGCGGCGCTTATGCCGGTGCTTGCGCGCTTCGCGCAAAGTTATGAAGCGCTCGGTGCAGCGGCAAAAAGAACCATCGGGACGCTTCTGCCGGAGTTAGCTGCGCTGCTTGCGGCAGCGGAAGGAGCGATGCGATGAATGCAGAGCAGGCAGGTGCGTTTTTCGTGCTTGTGAGTGTGTGCAGCGGACTCGGCTCCATTTTGAGTCTGCTGCTGCTTCTGGCAAAGCCGATGCGGGAACGGCTGTTTGGCCTCAGCGCAATCCGCGATGGACAGAAATGTATGCTGCGCGCGGACATGCTGGCGGCATATTATAAACACAGAGAAGAAAAAACCATCCGGCAGTATGAATATGAGAATTTCCTCTATGAATATAAGGCTTACAAGGCGCTGCGCGGCAATTCGTTCATCGAGCGCATTGCCCGTGAGGTCGCCGAATGGGAGATCGTGACATGAGTAACCGCAGGCAATTTGATCATCGGTTGCATGAAAGGAGTATTTGAAGATATGGAACAGTTTTTGAAGCGCATTGAAAACCTGCTGACGGTCAAGTCGATCGTGACGCTGGCGCTGACGGCGGTCTTTGCGTGGCAGGCCGTAAAGGGTGAGGTCAGCCAGGACTTTATGATGATCTATACGACGGTCATCGCGTTTTACTTTGGAACGCAGGCGCAAAAGCTGCAGAGCGGCGCGGATGTACGGCATGACGACGGCGCATCCGAGTAATTACACGAAGGGCCGCAGCGCGCGCATTGAGTTCCTTGTGCTGCACTACACGGCCGGGCACAACGACTCCGCCGCGGGGAATCTCCGATATTTTGCGTCCCCGCGCGGGGCCTCGGCCCACTATTTTGTTGACCGGGACGGCTGGCGGCAGTCGGTCAGCGACGAGGACACGGCGTGGTCTGTCGGCACGGCAGGTATCTATACGCAGAAGCACCCGCGCTGCCATAACGGCAACTCGATCTCCATCGAGATGTGCTGCCGGTATGACGCGGGGCGGTACTGGCTGGAGGATGTGGTCGTGGCGAACGCGGCGCTGCTGACAAGAAAGCTGATGCGCAAATACGGCATTCCGATCGAAAACGTGCTGCGGCATTATGACGTGGTCAGCAAGCGGTGCCCCGCGATGTGGGTGGACGATGAGAACGCGTGGTTCGCGTTCAAACGGCAGGTCATGGAGGTGATGGAGATGACGAAGGAGGAGTTGCTTTCTCTGAAGGACACGGGCGACTATCCGTCCGACTGGGCGCGGGAAGCGACACAGTGGGCCAAGCAGACCGGTGTTTTTACCGGCGACAGCGCGGGCAACTTTGGCTGGCAGCAGCCGGTCACGCGCGAAGCCGTGGCAAAGCTGCTGTACGAATATGATCAGATGCGCAGCGTTGACAGCGGTGCGGCGGACATGGTAAAATAAGCGAGAAGAAAGAAAACGCGGAAGGGGGGAGAGGCGGATGCTGGAAATCCTGCTCATCAGTGCGGGCGCGGTATTGGAGACGCTGTTCATCATGCGCTCTTATAAGCGGCGCGATGTTTCGTCGGTGGTGCTCAAGACGGCGGCTTCGGTGGTGTTCGTGCTGCTGGGGCTGCTGGAACTGCGGCGGATGGGGCCGAGCGTGTACGAGTGGTATGTCGTGGCGGGACTGACGCTCGGAATGCTGGGCGATCTGCTGCTGGCGCTGCGATTCTTGTCGGAAAAGCTGCATCGGCTGTTCTTTGCGGCTGGCTCTATGTCGTTTTTTCTGGGGCATATTGTCTACATTCTTGCAATTCTGACGCTCTGCCCGGCGGCGTGGCTGTATGCAATCCCCATCGCGGTGGTGGCGCTGGGCGCGGCCTGTTTTTACGCGTATGCCAAGGAGGTGCGCGCGGGCAGAATTACGCCGCTCGGCGTGGTCTATATCGGCGGCGTTCTGTTTATGACAGCCTGCGCGGCGACAGGCGCATTCATCGAGTCCAGCCGGGCGCTGTTCCTGTTTTTTGTCGGCGGTATCTGCTTTTCTGCGAGCGATAATATGCTGGTTGTGCTCTCCTTCGGGAAGAATGACAGTCCCTACCGCAATGCGGTTTTGCATGTGCTGTACTACATGGCGCAGATCTTTATCGCATTGACGATTCAGTTCGCATAAGCTGCCCGGCAAGGCGGCACAGCGGGCCTCAACAAAAAATCGGGCGCAGCCGGAATGCGGCTGCGCCCTGTTTTTATGCGTCCAGTGCGGACATCACATTGTCCCAGACACCCGGGAAGGTGCAGTACTCGATCAGGGTCAGTGCGCTGGTGGGATCTTCGCCGGACGACAGCGCAGTCTCAAATGCGGTTTGGTTCTCCAGAAGGTAGATCGCGCCTGCGCCGCTTTCATCGTACAGCGCCGCGACGCCGCCGGATTCAAATTCCAGCCAGATTACGGCCTCGCCCTGCACATCGCCCGGCTCCGGGTCCATGATGTTGAGCGCAATCACGAGCAGCTTTGCCCGCTTCTCTGTCAGAATCTGCTTCTCCCAGCCGCTTTCCGTGCGGGTATAGGCCGTGACTGTCCCGCCGGAGAGGGTGTCGTAGGGGGTGAAGGTGTACGGGTCGGTGGGAGCGGGTTCGTCCTCATCCAAGAAGTGCTCGGCGTTCAGACCGCCGAAGCTGATGTGTGAGACTTCACCCGCTTCGACGCGGATCAGCATGAACAGGTCGCCGGACGTGAGCTCGTACAAGTCATACGGAATCTCCTGATCGTTCTCGATCATTGTTTCATGCGTCCACACGGCGTCCGGGTATGCAGCCTCGACGGCCTCCTGCGGGCTTCCAATGTCGATGCCGGTATCCAGCGTCCAATCGCAGGGGCTTTGCGTCCAGACCTCGCTCAGCACCGAGCCGCTGCCGTCGCGCATGCCGGTGTTCGTGAATCGCAGACGCAGATCATACTGCACATCCGCGCTGCCGGAGGTATTATAGAACCAGCAGACTTCCCACACGCCGTCCTCACGCTGGATCTCTCCCGTGTTGCTGACGCTGTCCGGCTCGCCGAGCATGGCCTGCACGTCCTCACGCTTCATCCCCAGCCGCAGCCCACCGAGCTCCGTCGTCAGAATGCGTGCGGCCACGGAATCGCTGTCCTCCCAGCCGCCGTCCGCTTCGGGGCTTCCGTCGCGCGACGGGTCGGGTGAACCGGAAATGCCGTTCCCCGCAGGCTTTTCATCGCTCGCCGGGGATTCCGTGGTGGGCGTTTCGGCATCGGCGGCACTCTTGTAGCCAAGGTTCCGCACGGCCAGCGGGATGGAGATGGCCAGCACCGCGCAGGCGGCCAGCGCCGCGATGGGCAGCCAGCGCTTTTTCCGCCGGATATCGGCGGCCTCTTCTATCATCGTATCGCTTAAGTCCCCGATGCAGCGGAACAGATCCTGTGTCGTCATACTGCGATCCCCTCCTTCAAAAGCGCGTCCCGCAGTCCCGCGCGCAGACGGAACAGCCGGGACTTGACCGTGTTTTCCGTCAGGCCGAACAGGCCAGACAGGCGCCGGACAGAGTCGCCGTAATAATACCGGCGGAGAAACAGCTGCCGGTTCTCGCGCGTCTGCGCCTGCAGGAACAACTCAATCGTCAGCGTGACGGCCTGTGCGTCCAGCTGTGCCTCGGGCCGTTCGCCGCCCGGCAGACAGTCGGCAAGTTCGGAAAGCAGCAGCTCCGTCTGCCCGCCGCCGCGCTTCTGCGCGCGGGCCGCCTCCCAGCGCGTAAAGGACAGATTGCGCGTGATACGGCCCAGAAACGCCCGCAGACAGCCGGGCCGCGTGGGCGGAATGGTGTTCCAGGTATGCAGATAGGTGTCGCTGACGCATTCCTCCGTGTCCTCATGGCTGTGCAGAATGTTGAAGGCAATGGAGCGGCAGTAGCTGCCGTATTTTTTCCCTGTTTCGGAAATGGCCCGTTCCTCGCGGGCAAAGTACAGATCAATGATCGTTTCATCTTCCATGTTGAATCCTCCTCTATTCTTCCAGACCGGTTTTTTTCGCGTTGGTTGCGAGGATTTGGGTTGATTTTTTTCGTCTTCCGTGCTATGCTCTGCATGCAATTTGCATGGATTCGTTCACATGGAGCGGGAGGAAAGAGAAAAATGCAAGAACCGTTGCAAAAAACTGCATTTTCAAAGCAGGCGCTTCTGCACTGCGCGGGTATCGTCGGCGCAGGACTGCTGTATTCGCTGGGAATTAACCTGTTTGTGGTCCCGGCGGGGCTGTATACGGGGGGAATTATGGGCTTTGCGCAGCTGCTGCGCACGCTGTTTTTGTATCTGACAGGGCTGGAACTGAAGATCGATATTGCAGGTATCATCAACTATGCAATCAACCTCCCGATTTTATTCATCGCGTGGAAACGGCTCGACCACCGCGTGGTGTTCAAGACGCTGCTGTCCGTCACATCGACGACTATTTTTTTGTCCCTCGTCCCGCGCACAGGCATTCTGCACAGTGACAAGCTTGCCGAATGCCTCATCGGCGGCATACTCTGCGGCTGCGGCATTGGCATCACGCTCTGGATGGGCGGCACGTCGGGCGGCATGGATGTGATCGGCATGATGCTCATCAAAAAGGGCTCGCATACATCCATCGGCCATGTAAACCTGTTCTGGAACATGGCGCTCTATGCGATCTGCGCCGCTGCGTTCAATCTGTCTACGGCGATCTATTCAATCCTGTTCTCGTTCATCTCCACAACGGCGATGGACAAGCTGCATATGCAGAACATCAATGTCGAGGTTACAGTCGTGACCAAGATTCTGAGTCCGGAAATGGAGCATGAAATTCTTGTTGACCTGCACCGCGGCATTACGCGCTATGAAGGCATCGGCGAGTACACCGGCGAACCGGTTCATATTTTCTATATCCTCGTTACGAAATACGAGATCAGCCGCCTGCGCGCCATCGTCTGCAAACACGACCCCCACGCCTTCATCGTCGCCAAGGACGGCGCGGTTGTCTATGGGAATTATAAGAGAAAGCTGTAAAGGTGCCCGCAGAATGCACCAATTTTACAAAAAACGTCGGCGAATCCGTATGCACTTCCCCACATAGTTGTAGGCATCGACCCCTACAAGCGGTGCAGTGAAAGGCGACAGGGTTCCTGCAAATTCATCATGCGCCGCAAAAAACCGGGCCGCTGCGGCCCGGTTTTTCTGTTTACAGCACACGCTCGACTGCGTGGTATAAGCTGCGGATGGCAAGTTCGTAGTCCGTCTCCTTGACGGCAATGATGATGTTCAGTTCGCTTGAGCCCTGGTCGATCATGCGGATGTTGATGTTCGCGTCGGCGATCACGCGGAAAATGCGCGCAGCGGTACCCTTGGCGTAGATCATGCCCTGGCCGACGACGGCGATGAGGGCCAGCCCATCTTCCACGCTTACATGGTCGGGCTGCAGCCGCTCGTGAATCTGCTGCAGGATTTCCTCGCGCGCAGGCGCCAGCGCCTCGGTCGAGACGAGGATAGAGACGGTATCAATGCCGGATGGGCAGTGCTCAAACGAAATGCCATGCTCCGCGAAAATCTGCAGCAGCTTTGCCACGAAGCCAATCTCACCGTTCATCATGGATTTCTCCACATATACGCTGCTGAAGCCTTTGTGGCCCGCGATGCCAGTCACGATGCGCTTGTGCGCGTTGGACGGAAGCGAGGGGACGATGAACGTGCCGGGGTCGGACGGGCGATTGGTGTTGCGGATGTTGATGGGAATGTTCGCCCGGCGGACGGGGAAGACGGCGTCCTCATGTAAAACGGACGCGCCCATGTAGGAAAGTTCGCGCAGTTCGCGGTATGTGATGTAGTCGATCACATGCGGGTGTTCGATGATGCGCGGGTCGGCGGACAGAACACCGGAAACGTCTGTCCAGTTTTCATACAGGCCTGCGCCGACGGCACGGGCAACAACCGAACCAGTTACGTCCGACCCGCCGCGCGTGAAGGTATGCACGGCTCCGTCAGGCATTGCCCCGTAGAAGCCGGGGACCACGGCACGCTCAATGCTTACGAGCGTATGGCCGATGGCGGTGTTCGTCGCGTCCGGGTCGAACGAGCCGTCGGCATGGAACAGAACCATCTGCGCCGCATCGACAAAGCGGAAGCCGAGATAGGCGGCCAACAATTTGGAATTGAGATATTCGCCCCGGCTGGCCATATAATCGCGCTGGGGGCTCTGGCGCAGATGCGCCTCGATGGCGGTAAAGTCCGGCTCGAGATCGACGGACAGATGCAGCGCGTCAACAATGTCGGCAAAGCGCTGTCGGATCTCGGAGAGCACAGGCGCAGGATCCTGTCCTGCGCAGGCGGCGTCATAGCAGCGGTAAAGAAGATCCGTGACCTTCGCGTCGCCGTCAAAGCGCTTGCCCGGCGCGGAAGCGACAACATAGCGGCGGGCTGGGTTTTCCCGGATGATTGCCGCAACCTTTTCAAACTGTGCGGCGGTTGCCAGCGAACTGCCGCCGAATTTCACAACGATAGGATTCATGGGGAACTCCTTTCAATGGGGGTGCTAGCGTTATTTTCGCATAAAGTCCCCCGCCGCGTCAACCATGTTTTCGCAGAAACCTGCTTTTTCGGCAAAAAATCTGCGCACAGGAGAAAAACATCTGTCTTTTTGTCAGGAACGCACAAAGCCGCCGGACAAACGTCCGGCGGCTTACAGCAGTGTCGGCTGAATCGTGCAGCCTGTGAGCGTTTTAAACACAGTTTGTGATAGGGACGGGGCCGCCCGATTGGCAGCTGTGAAGCTGCGTGGCAGTCTGTATGGGACGATGCCTCTGCCAGCCTCTTAAATGCTGCGAATTCTCCGATATTTTCAAATAAAAGGTGCTGCTTTCTGCGGGTGGATAAAGGCAACCGCTCCCTCTGATAAACCGTGAAGAATATAGAAAACTCCGGGCCCAAACTGTTTCACCCCATAGGTACACAATGTGTCATGGGGGTACAGCTGGTACGGGCAAAAGCAAGACGCAAGCTCATGCATTTGAGTTTGCGTCTTGCTTTTTACATAAGGATAGAGCTTGACAGGAGCAATGTCGACGGTCGGAGTTTTCAGGCGCAGCCTGATAAAATGCTGCATTTTCAAAGTCTTGCGGGTTTTCAACGGATTTGCAGCAAATTGCCGAACTTCCCGGAAAGCATTGAAAACACTGGGCAAAACGGCTTTTTGGGATTTGCGGACAATAGTAGTCAAATAGTAGTCACGCCCCGCCGTTGACGGCGGGGGCAATTCAGGGTATAATAAAACAAAAAATGGAGGCGAGCATATGTGTACCAGAAATCAGGCAGAAGAAATTCTGCACAGCGTCTATCATGCGTGCAGTCCGATTTTCGGGCGCATTCATGACGCCTATCTGTACGGCTCCTATGCGCGCGGCGATTTCAATCCGGAGTCGGACATTGATATTCTGCTGACTGTGGATTTGGAACAAGCGGAGATTGCGAAACACCGCAACGATGTTGCAAAGGTGACCAGCCGATTGAGTCTGGAGCACGATATCACCGTTTCCGTGACCGTCAAGCCGCTGGAGCAGTTCAGACGCTATCAGACAGCGCTGCCGTATTACCGAAACGTTGTGCGGGAGGGCATTCGTTATGCAGGCACATGAACGAAAAGCGCTGTCGCAGGCGCGGCTGGAACACGCAGTTGAATGCCTTTCCGCGGCGAGGAACTTACTTGAAACAGGGAATTATAAGAGTGCAGCGAACCGTTGGCTTAACAGTGATAAGGAAGTAATTTAAACATGACTGTTAGCTGGCGGATTCGGGTGCTAAAAAGGACACCTATTCTTTTGAATAGATGTCCTTTTTTGTTGTGCCGGGGGGCTGTTTTTGAATTGGGTCAGATGGTCCAGCTCTGGCTTTCGGTCTGCAGATCCACCATGTGGGTGTACTGGCCGTTCCGGGCATAAAGTGCATCGGGTGCGCCCTGTTCGGCCACCACGCCGTCGGACAGCACCACGATTTTGTCCGCACCGGCTACGGTGCGCATCCGGTGGGCGATGATAAGAACGGTTTTGTGTTTTATGAGCCGGGAAAGTGCCTCCTGAATGGCAGTTTCGTTCTCCACATCCAAGCTGGCGGTGGCTTCGTCCAGCAGAATGATGGGCGCGTCCTTCAGGAAGGCGCGGGCAATGGAAATGCGCTGACGCTCGCCGCCGGAAAGGGCGCAGCCATTCTCGCCGATGTTCGTGTTCCACTTGTCCGGCAGCTTTTCGGCAAATTCCTCGCAGTTTGCCAGCTTTG
>ERZ857840.1932-NODE-1932-length-21551-cov-14.560755_pt1 | contig 21551 bp, 23 predicted proteins | sample MGYA00519760_ERZ857840 | MGnify/ENA primary metagenome ERZ857840 (study PRJEB31778, sample SAMEA3449371) | human gut metagenome | biome: human gut; feature: human-associated habitat; material: faeces | place: United Kingdom | collected 2010/2012 ... | reverse complement strand
AAAGATGCACAACGGTCGTGTAAAAATCATCACGGGCATCCGCAGGTATGAAAAGCACCACTTATAAACTTATAAAACAAATTTCTTTTGAAGCATGGGTGTAAAAAACTCAAAATGAGTTTTTTACACCCAATTTTACTTTGACATATCTACAACAGAAATAAGATGAACCAATGGATCGTTCAGTGCAAGGATATCATCCGCAAATACGGATTTTGAGAACAGATATATATCGTAGAACTCTGCCGGAAAAACGGACAGGCTCTCTTTCATATGCTCCAATACAGAAAGCGAGAGTTTCTTTGTTCGATACTTGCATTCAACAACGAGTAGTCGGTTCTTCGCTTTGCCAATCCCTTTTGCGAGACCATCAAGTTCGATGGAACGATCGATTTTGGAGTTATCCACATTGTATCCACGAATCGTTTCATAGCTGAAGCCAAGTTCTCCCTTTCTGTTTTTCTCGGTCAGGTAGCTTAGCGCAACATCTTCAAAGGCAACCGAAACAAACAGGCAGATATCATCAAGGCTCTCACGATAAATAAGAAATCTATGAATTCTATACGAAAGGAAAAATCGAACATGAAAGCAATCATCACAAGAAACGATCAGACCGCCGTCCTTGAACTGCCGACCTCCCGGATGGAGATTGCAGGCTCTTTGAGTCGGATCGGCGTCAGAACCCCGGCGTACATCATCCCCTGCTCGGACGAGGAAGAAAACTATATCAAAGTGAAGCTCTTCGGCGAGAGTGACTTTGAAAATGAACTCACGGCACTGGTTACCCCCAAAGACAGCCTCGGCAGCGTCAACACAACGCTCGATCTCTATCGGGAGCTGCCTCAAACGCAGAAGGAAAAACTGAAGGCGGAGCTGTCACAGAATCCCCCGGACAGTCTTTCTTCTCTCTGCCACAAGGTCATGGACTTTCAGCCGAAGTATGTGACTGAGGATTACTATTTTCCTCTGACGGTCTCGGTCTATGAATACAACGAGTACGGCGACCTTGACTACGATTCCGACTGCGAGCTTGACGGCAGATTTGCGGATAATTATGCCGATGAAATCAAAGCCATGTTTGATGTCTACACCGCAAGTGACGACACCGACATGGCGGAATACTTTGACGGGAGCAATTCGGCGGTCGCAAAGATCAAGTCTCTGAAATGGGATTTTGAGAGCTTTGACGGAGTCCTCTTCGGCAGAGTTCGTGCAACGCTGACCGAGCCGCTGACAGAAGATGAAGAAGCGGAACTCAAGGAATTCATCACCGGCCAGAATTCGGACGGGCTTGGCGAAGGAGCCGAACAGCAGGATATCAGGATTCCGGACGGCATTATGAATGTCCACTTCCGGAACAGCGGCGACAGCTACTTTGTCCGCAATTCGGATGAATTCAGTGAAATGCCGCATACCCACGGCATGACGATGGGAGGAATGTAAATGACACAGATCAAAGCAACCATTTTGACAGGCGGAAACCATATTGAAACCGTATCATTTCCATGCTCCGATGATGAGATCATGCGACTGACGGAACAGAACGAGATCGGACACAAAGCTACGGTCTTCATCAATAATCTCGTTGGTCCCAAAGGACTGAAATCCATTGAAGGCACTTACGCCAACATCCATGAACTGAACTACCTCGCCAAACGAATGGACAGCTTTGACGGAACCGAGATGGGAAAATTGCTTGCGGCGGCATCCCGCTTTGATACACAGGACCTCAGGCAGCTGATCAACTACACCTTCAATCTCGGCAGGATCACGCTGATTCAGAACATCTCGGATATGCAGACGGTAGGAGTCGAACACTACATGGATATCCACGGCGGGTGCTGTTCCAACGAGGAATACCGCGATCCCAAACGAGCCGAAGAAGGTCGCGCCCTGCTGAACAGCAAGCGTGGCATCTGGACCGATTACGGTCTGATGTTCATCAACGATGAAGTGCCGTGGGAGGAAGTCTACAACGGCATCACCTTCCCCGAATACCTCTGTGGCGGTCCAGAGGAATCCAGTGTGGCAATCTGTCACGGAGGAAGAACGGAATTCGTCTATTCTCCGTGTGAGCAATCCTCCATCGAATTTGCATTGGAACGGTTGGGCGCAGACAGCCTCGACGACTGCCACATTCAAATGAGCTGCAGCCGATTCGGGAAACCGCTCTCCGAAGTGATGGATCGCATTCTGAACGACGAGGGCTTGGAAGCGTTCAACGAGGTATGCCATGCTGCCGCAAAAATACCTGACCGGGATCTGGACAAATTCACGGCAGCCGTACTGTACGCAAACGCAGACACCTCCTGCGAAGTGTGCCGGATCGCAGAATCGCTGGAACTTTTCGAGTATGCTCCGGGTGTGCGGGACACAAACAACCTCGGCGCATGGTGGCTGGAAAACAAGCTGGACTGTTCTTTGCCCTTTGAAATTGACGAGTTTTTCGATTACGCGGGCTATGGCGAATCAATAGCCGAAAACAATGACGGCGAATTTGTGGAAGGACTCGGCTTTGTTTGCATGGAAGAAGGCTATACCCTGGAGGATGTCCTGCAGGATACCGATCAGGGCATGGGCGGAATGTGAGCGGAAGCAGTTGAAAAAGGAGAAGATTTATGATATAATGAGATATCGATAAATTAGAATTTGTGGGGGATCGGTATGAAAGCACTGTATTTGATTGGCGGTACAATGGGCGTTGGCAAAACAACAATCAGCCAACAACTGAAAAAAGATTTGCCCAACAGTGTTTTTCTGGACGGTGACTGGTGTTGGGATGCCGATCCGTTTCAGGTAACAGAAGAAACAAAAGAAATGGTCATGCGCAATATCTGCTATCTGCTGAACAGCTTTCTTCATTGCACTGCTTACGATAACATTATTTTTTGCTGGGTCATGCATGAACAATACATCATTGATAGCATAATCAATGAGTTGGAAACAAGCGCTTGCAGAGTCATAAAAATATCCTTGATGACGGACGAAACAAATCTGAGAAATCGGTTGTCATCCGATATTGCTCGCGGACTCCGCACTGCCGATGTCATTGACAGAAGCGTCGGAAGGATTCGTATGTATCGGTTACTTGATACCGTAAAAATTGATACGAGCAATAAGACTGTTCGTGAAATTGCTGATGAAATTTTGAAGCTTTGATTCTGACAAATTCCGGTTTGTCGAATTGACATCATAAACACGCCGCCACCCGACCGCAAAAAGTCGGGTGGCTTTTGTTATCACAAAGTTTTCTGGACTTGTCGCCTCCTGCATGGTATTGTGTGTGGTTGCAAGGAGGCGATGAAATGAAAAACATAATCGAAGAACTATGGAACGGAGAAATCAACCCGCAGGACACATTGGTCGACAACAATCCGCACTACAAAGAGCTGCAACACCTGCAATCCCGCAACAAAACAGAGCTGCTTGAAAGCCTATCTGAGGAACAGAAAGAAAAGCTCGAAAAATACTGCGACACCACGCTTGAAATGAATTCTGCATCCGAGCGAGAAGCCTTTGCTTCGGGATTCAGAATCGCCCTGCGGTTGGCGTGCGCGGCGCTTGCGGACAAAACAAATGAATAACGCCATACAGCCCCTTGATTTGAAAAGGATCAAGGGGCTTTTTCTATACCCTGAAGGAGGTGATTGCCATGTGCAACTGAAACAAACCGGAATCTATAAATTCAGAAAGAAAGGAAAATCACATGAACTTTTTTGAGAGCCAACTGAGGCGGCTGTTCGGGGACACGGAGGATGCCCGATTCATCGGACGATGCTGCTTCATTCCCGCAGATGACGGAAATCTCGTCAAAGCGGAATTCGTCACGCAGGGCGTCCATGAGGAATATGTCGCACTGCAGATGTCGGTCATCAACCGTGCGGACGGCGTCATTGATAAAACTCTCCTCCGCTTCGGGGATTACTTCTCCCGGAATTCACGCGGTCAGACTCCCTATATCCGGTGCGACAGCGGAAAGCACGAATGGTACGGTCCGCCTCCGCAGACAAAAGACTGGAACGCCTTGCGCGATGCAGCCTCCGATTATGTCCTCACCTTCTCTGAGGATTTCGGAATGGGAGGTATGTGATGTAAAATCATTTGAAAATCAAATATCTGGATATGTTCGCCGGCATCGGTGGGTTCCGAACGGGACTCACGAATGCCGGCGATTTTTTTATGCCGGTCGGCTGGTGCGAAAAAGACAAGCACGCGCAGAAAGCCTATCGGTTACTCTACGGAACGGAAGGAGAATACTTTTGCGATGATGCAAGAATCATCAACCCCGCAGACCTGCCCGACTTCGACCTTATCTGCGGCGGCTTCCCTTGTCAGCCTTTTTCTGTCGCAGGGCAACGACTTGGATTTGCTGACGAAAGAGGCACGCTCTTTCATGAAATCTGCCGATTGGCTGAAGCCCGGCACCCTAAATATCTTCTGCTTGAGAACGTGCCGGGGCTACTCACTCACGAAGGGGGGCAAACTTTCCTCGCTATCCTCACCGCGCTTGGGCAACTGGGGTATTCTCTTGAATGGTGTGTTGTTAACAGCGCAAACTTCGGTGTCCCCCAGGATCGGAAGCGAGTGTACATTGTCGGATATCTTGATAGCAGACTGTCCGGCAAAATATATCCTGTCCGAGAAAGCACATATTCAAATCTTAAGCAGCTTATTCCCGGACGCCAAGGTCAGCGTGTATATTCCCCCGATGGAGCCGCCGTATGTTTAATGAGTCAGGGAGGAGGACAAGGGGCAAAGACCGGGCTGTATCTTATCGACATGAACGAAAACCCGAAGCTCACGCCTCTCGCCCGATGTATCACCGCAAGACAGGATTCGGGTATAAGCAATCGCAAAGGCGAGCATTCCGGCGTTCTCATCACTGGCGCAAGAGCCATCCTGACACCGGAAAGACTCAAAGTCAGGCAATGCGGCAGACGGTTCAAAGGTCCCGATGAGCCGATGTATGCGCTGACGACACAGGATGTACACGGCGTTATTCTTCTGAACGGCATTATCCGACGGCTGATGCCGATAGAATGCTTACGCTTGCAGGGCTTTGCCGACAATCAGTTTCAGACTCTTGCCGACAACGGGATCAGCGATTCCCAGCTTTACAAAATGGCGGGCAACTCGGTTACCACCAATGTCGTAACGGCGATTGCGGAAAAGCTCGCTTGGGAAATCAATCAATTACCAAATGAAACGGAGGAAACAACATGAGATTATTCAGTACCGAGGTGGTCAGCAAGTACCACCCGGACAAGTATGCCGATCAGATCAGCGATGCCATTCTGACCGAGTGCTTAAAACAGGACAGACAGAGCCACTGCGGGATCGAAACCATGGTCAAAGGTAATACCGTCGTTCTCGGCGGTGAGATCACCTCGAAAGCGGACATCAACTACGATCAGATCGTTCGTCGTGTGGCAAAGAAGCTCGGCTATCGGGCAGATAAGATCATCAACCTGATCAGTGAGCAATCGCCCGAGATCAACCGCGCGGTTCTCTCGGACGAGGACATCGGTGCCGGAGATCAGGGCATCATGTTCGGCTACGCCACAAGAGAAACCGCAAGCCGCCTCCCCTATGCCTTTGATGTGGCAAACCGCATCATTGCCGCCCTGGAGGACGATGCGGACAACAATCCCGGCACCATTCTGAAGGGTGATGCCAAAACGCAGGTCACCATTGACCTTGACACCGGAGAGATCGTCACGGTGGTGGTCAGTGTCTGCCACAAGGAAGGATGCGACCTTGATGAAGTTCAGCACTATGTCCTTGCGTTCGTCGGCGATGAATGTGTCTGTGACGATTGGATCATCAACCCTGCGGGAACATGGACGGTCGGCGGTGCGGAAGCAGATTGCGGGCTGACCGGTCGAAAGATCGTCTGCGACCAGTACGGCGGATTCTGCCGTGTCGGAGGCGGCGCGTTTTCGGGAAAGGACCCGAGCAAGGTTGACCGTTCGGCATCGTATATGGCACATAAAATCGCCTGTGACCTGCTTGAAAAATTCGACCTTGAATGGTGCGAGATTCAGATCGGCTATGCCATCGGGATGAGTCAGCCGGTCTCACTCTCCATTCGCAACGATGCCGACATGGAGCTGTTTGACTATGTGGCAAACACATACGATCTCACACCCGCAGGGATCATCCGCGAGCTGGATCTGCTTCATGCCGACTACGAAACGATTGCCGAGGGTTGCCACTTCTACAACAAGTACAACCGCACCGGCAGATGGAAGTGATGCGGATGTGGTGGCTCTTTCTGCTCGGACTGATGCTCGGCGGCACGGTCGGCATGGTCGTCATGTGTCTCTTCCAAATCAATAAATAACGAAACTTTGGGGCTGTTATGCAAAAAGGCATTACAGCCCTCTTTTTGTATACAGCCTCGGAAACGAGGAAACATGAACAGCTTTATGTCATGGGTTGGCGGCAAGAAGGCGCTTCGGGATGCTATTGTCGCCCGGCTTGACGAGCGGTGCGACCGGTATGTCGAGGTGTTCGGCGGTGGCGGATGGGTACTGTTTCATAAGCGCCCGAGCAAATTTGAGGTTTACAACGATTTCAACGGAACGCTTGTGAACCTTTACCGCTGTGTGCGCGACCACCCCGACGAGCTTTGCGAGGAACTGCGGTATTCGCTGAATTCCCGCAGGGACTTTGACTATATCCGCGATCTGCTCCACAGCGATACCAGGATACCGGATATCAAACGCGCCGCATTCTTTTATCAGGTTATTCGGGAGAGTTACGCATCGGGGCTTGACTCCTTCGGAGGTCAGCCTCACAACATCTGGAACAACTTTCCCATCATTCACAAAGCGTCGGAACGACTGCAGACGGTTGTCATCGAAAACAAGGACTTTGAAAAGCTCATTGCCCAATATGACCGTCCGAACACGATCTTCTACCTTGACCCGCCTTACTTTGAAACGGAGGACTATTACGAAGAAGTGGGCTTCACAAAAGCGGATCATGTCAGACTGCGGGATGCACTCATGCGGATTCAGGGCAAGTTTTTGCTTTCCTACAACGACTGCCCGGAAATCCGTGAGCTGTATTCGCGGGACGGCATCATGATCGAGAGCACCACAAGACTCTCGAATATCGCGCAGCGTTACGACGCGGGAAAACAGTATCCCGAACTGTTTATCTCCAATTATGACACCTATGAAGAAGGATGGAACGCCAAGCAGCTCACGCTGTTCGACGATGACTCCATCAGCGAAAAAATACTGAAAGAAAGGAAAATTGTATGGAAAGGAAACTGAATATTAAAGTCCTTTTGCCGGAGGATGTCATCGAAAAGTATGACATCGATGAGGACACCGGTGTGCTGTCCTACTTCGAGGACGGCGCTATCCACATTCTGATCGAGGATGAGGATGAGATGCCGGAGGAAGAAATGCACGATACCGTCTGCGATGCTCCCTGCGAGCAGTGCCGCCACTATTGCAGACGGCACGGCATCTGCACGCGGGACTGACGGAGGTGGTCTATGCCGAATCATGTGATCAATATTCTCTCTTTTGAGGGTGACAAAGCAAAAATCCGTCAGATGCTCGAGGACATCAAGGACAATGAATGCGGTCTGCACTCGGTGGATTTCAATAAGATCATTCCGATGCCGCCGGGTCTTGACCTGGAAGCAGGCAGCTGCACACAGGCGGGGCTTGACGCATACCGGGACTTCATCGATGTGTATACGCTCGGCGGGACGATTAACACAGAGCATCTGTCGGATATTCCGGTCGCAAGCGAGCAGCGCTTCCTCGAAGCGCGGACAGACATCAGACGCGAAGATTTTGCACTCGGCAAGCAGGCGTGGAATAACCTGCGGCAATATGGCGAAGCCACCTGGTATGGTTGGTGCAATGCAAATTGGGGTACCAAATGGAACGCATACGGGTATGACGGATACGAGCCTGCCTCCATGCCGGATGATTGCATCTGGTTTCAAACCGCATGGGCGGAACCAAAGCCCGTCATAGAAGCGCTTGCCCGCAGGTATCCCGACATTACCATCGAGCACGAATGGGCAAATGAAGATCTCGGTGAGGGGTGCGGTCGCCGCGTTTACGAAAACGGTGACGAAATCGAGGAATACTACCCCGAAGGCGAGGTGGAATCCGTTGAATACGCCGCCTCCGTGTGGAACTATGACTTCTGCGATCTCGGTATGGCAAAGAACAAGACCGGGACACGGTATATCCACACCGACTACGATGAATACGAATGTATCGAAATCTGCGGCAAGCCGGCGCTCTTTACCGACGAACGCCTGACCGAGGATGAGATTCCCGAAGGAATGTACCTTTATCACCTGCGGGAGCGTGATGACGGCGACGGCTTTGCCACATTGGAAGCGAAGGTGAAGGTCAATCACGGCGGCTCTGTCATCACAATCGAGCCGATTGCGCTCGGTGAGGACGGATATATTGCCCTAAGCGATGAAAACTACCCGAATTTTATGGGGGACACCCGCACCCTTGCCGCTTTTATGGGCGGAGATTTTCCGAGCCAAGGTCTTGATCTAACAATGTAATCCAAATCAAAAAACACAGAAAGAAGGAATCCAAAAATGAAAACATACAGATTTGTCACCACCAAAGGCAGTGTCACCATTCCGTTCGATATCCGCATCCGAGAAGGCTGGAACACCGGAACGCTTGTCTCGATTGAAAAGCAGAAGGACGGCGCTCTGCTTTTGCGCAAGGAATCCATCTGCGATTGCGGCAAAAATAACAGAACGCATGAAACCTCACTCTTCGATGTCCTTGCAAGCCTCAAACCCGCCGAACAGCGTGCGGCATTCAATTTCCTCACAAGAAAACTGCTCCGTGATGCGGAGGTGGAGTGATGCCGCTTCCGCTCTACTATGATTCGCTTGACACCGCCCGCCGACAAGATGATGTCATGCTGTGGCGGAACTCCTTCAAGGAGAATATCCGCTGTAAGAATGCCATCGAAAAAGCGCTTGCCGAGAATTTTGACGGCATGCATCTCAAAGACGGTATCATCCCGCCTCTTGCAGAGGAATACGGCACCGACCGCCTCACATGGGTACTTGCCAACACGGTAAAGGAACACATGGACGACGGCAGATTCCGCCCCGCAAACAAGGAGTGGGCTGACGGAATCTATATCCCGAAGGATCGCCGCAACTATGAGTTCTCGGTGGGCAGCCATCCCGAAATCGTAAACGGGCTGATTACGGATTACAGGCGGTATCTCTCCGATGTGCTTCATCAATACGGTGTCGGCGACTGCCTGCCCGGAAGCAATCACGACAATTACGAGCATCAGCTGCTGATCCTCAATCCGTTTCTCCTCCATGAGGATTACAAACACGGGGACTATCAGCTGTTCTATGCCACCTCGGGCAACGGCTGCGATGAATCCAACATCGGACGGAAGGTGTTCGGAAGATTTCTCAAGGATGACGAGCATACCCACTTCTATCGGGACGAATTTCTCGGTATTGCCGATGAAAGCAAGCTCCCCGAGTGGGCAACACAGAAGCTGGAGGAAATCCGTGCGGGCGAAGACGAAGGTATGGTGCTGTCATGAGGATCAGAATCTATCAATTGGATTCGGATAAGGATACGCGCCGTGTCAAGTTCGAAAATTACGAGCAGACCGAACGGCACGGCGGTGTTCACGCTTCCGAATACAAGTGCGTTTTCCACGGTGATGTGAAAGCAAGAGATCTTGATGATGTCTATCACATTTTCAACGGATACCGCGAGCCGTACATCGGTACCTTTCAGGGGCATTCTCTGTCGGTGTCGGATGTAGTCGAGGTCCTCGGCGACATTCCCGAAATGTACGGGCGGGTCGATTATCTCGGCTCAAACGGTGAGGTCGGAGAGGAATATTGGATTGCCACAAAAGAAGCCTATGACCGTGAGGTTCACGACAGTATCGACTGTGGCAGACCGTTCACACCGCACATCCTCGAAGGACAGCACATCACGCTGGTCGAACACGGCTGTCACTTCTGTGATTCGTTCGGCTGGGTGAAGTGCGAAAACTTTGACACCTCCGAGTGTGAGGGCATGGACGGTTTGCGTGCTTTGATGATCCTTCCCGGCAAGACGCCAGTTGAAACAAGAATCCTCGATGATCTGAGCCATTGGCAGCGTGCGGTCAGCAGGTGCGGTGAAGACGCACTGATGCAGGTCGTTGCTCCCTTCGATGACAGCGCAGTCATCGTGTGCAATCAGGAAGCCAAAATGAAAGGCATGGAGGGCAACCGCACTCTTTACGGCGATGTTATTGCCGGACCGATGTACATTGTCGGTGAGGACACAGACGGCGGATTTTGCGGTCTGACCGAGGGACAGGTACAAAAATACAAAGAAATGTTTGCAGAACCCGAGGATATCAGCCCCGAGGAAGTCGAAGCAAGCATCCGATTCTCGTTCTCCCCATGGTGAACGGAATCAAGCCGGATGACGGGAAGCCGCCTCCGGCTTTTTATATAGATATCTCAAAAAGAAAGGAGGACACCCATGGCAACAGGAAAGAAAGGCAGCTCTGCTCCCGCAGGTGAGCAGAAGCAGAAAAAGCCCGCATACGAAGTCCATATCGACAAGACCTTTGATGATCCGGGCAAGAGTCTTCGCGCGGTGGCAAGCATGACCATCGGCGATTTCGCGGTTCACGGCATCAAGCTCTTCCAGAACGAAAACGGCACCTTCGTATCCATGCCCGCGATTCCGTATAAGGACGCAAACGGCGAAACCAAGTATAACGACATCTTCCACCCCATTACGGCGGAAGCACGCGGCGAACTCGGCAAAGCCATTGTTGCAGCCTACAATCAGGAACTCGCAACCGAACAGACCACGGAGCAGACAGAAGCTCCCGCACAGACCATGCAGCAGATGTAATCTGCCATCATCAAACAAAAAATCAAAAGAAAAAGAAAGAGGTATTTCAGTATGAAAAAGTTTTTTGCCAACATTAAGTCCAAGTTCGCTTCCATGAAGAACAAGGCAGTCATCTCCGCCAAAACCGCCCTCGCCTCCACCTCCGGTGAAGGCTACATCGACACCGGCGTTAAAATCATCATCGGTGTTGTCATCGGCGGTGTTATCCTTGCCGGTCTCTATGCGCTCTTCAACACGACCATCTTCCCGACACTCACGCAGAAGATTTCGGGAATGTTCGATTATAAGGGCTAAGTACCGACTGCGGGGACGGATTTCCGTCCCCGTACAACCTCAAAAAGAAAGGAGTGCGTATGATGATTTTACCTCCGGTAACACCGGTGATGCCGATTGATCCGACAAGAGTCTATGAGTTGGTTTCCGCCAACACGGAAGCCGTTAAAGCCGTGCTGTTTCTGTTAGGCTTCATCGCCTTTGCGATAGTCAGCTCGGTACTGACCGTCCGCTGCCTTGCGAAAGCCAAAACAGGACTGTACTCCGAAATCGGCGGAAGTATTGCCATGTCGGTTGCGGTGCTTTTGTTTATCCGCTACGGCGCAAGCCTTGTTGCATTGCAGGGACTGCTCCTCTACGATCTCTTGCTGTATGCCTCGGTTTCGGACATCCGCACGAGAAAGGCGGAAGATTGGGCTTGGATCGCCATGATTCCGCTTGCCCTCTGCAGCATTCCGCGCATCGGCATTCTCTCTATGCTCCTCGGAGCCGGCATCGTCTTCCTTCCGCAGCTTGCCATGGCAGTTCTGCCTCCGCACAAAACACTCGGAGGGGCTGACATCAAGCTCTCAACCGCTTCGGCATTTCTGCTCGGCGCGGTTCGAGGTGTGGGCGGATACCTTGTCGGACTTCTTGCCTCGGTCATTTTTACGCTGATCTACAACAAAGCAAAAGGCAGAAGCAACAAGAACTCTTATCCCCTGATCCCGTTTCTTGCGGTCGGTGTGATGGCGGCATTCTTTATATAAGCAGACATTCCGCCTGCGGATCGTTGTCGCTTTGAAGTACAAAGCGAATATTTATATCTGAAAAATCTTGGAATTTTCATTTATGAAAACGGCGAGGTGTACATCATCCGCGTGCTATACGGACGGCGGAATTTCATGCAGATTCTGTTCGGAGAACCCGAGGAAGACTAAAACAATCGAATATCAGCCAATAAAAGCATCGTGAAGCATCACGGTGCTTTTTTCTGTTGGCAGAAAGGAAACAAACCATGAAAAAGAAAGAAAACAAAGGTACCGGCTCTCACGGGATCGGCAACCGCACGGTCATCGGCATCATCTGCATTGTCGCGGCACTGCTGATCTGCTTCGGAGTTGCTCCGGTCGTCAACCGCATTTCGGACGGCAAGGTATCAATCGTGCGTGTGGTACGGCAGGTCGAAGCCGGTGCTGTGATCGGTGCGGATGATGTCGCAGTGGTGGAGGTCGGCAAGCATAACCTTCCCGAAGGGCTTGTCACAAAGACCGAGGATGTCATCGGCAAGTGTGCCAAGAGTGATCTCTATGCCGGGGACTATATTCTGAAAAACAAGCTGACCGGCACCGAAAAGACAGCAAAAGATCTGCTTGAGAACCTCGGCAGCGGCAAGAAAGCCATCAGCGTCACCATTCCGTCCTTCGGCAACGGCTTTTCCGGCAAGCTCCGCACGGGCGATATCGTCAGCATCATTGTCTATGACAACACCGAAAACCGCGCGTTTACGCCAAAGGAACTGCAGTATGTCAAGGTCATTACGACCACGACCTCGCAGGGTGTGGATTACGAGAATGTGGAGGATGGCACACAGCCCGTCACCATCACCTTCCTTGTGAATGCGGAGCAGGCGGAGTTGCTCTCGCTCTACGATAAAACCGGCTCTCTCCATGTGGCACTGGAATATCGCGGGGACAGCGAAACCGCCGCAAAATATCTTGCCGAGCAGGACAAGGTACTGAAGGCGGGTGGCTGATATGAAAGCAGAAAAAGGGAAAATCATTGCCGTGTGGGGTTCTCCCGCCTCCGGCAAATCCACCTTTGCGGTCAAGCTGGCGACCGCCATCTATGACAACTTCGAATCTACGGTCATCGTCCTGTTTACAGACCTTGAAACCCCGATGATTCCCGTCATCTTCCCGAACGATAAGCCGGAGGACAACGGCTCGGTCGGTGTTCCGCTCTCAAAGACGGATATTGAGAAGGAGGAAATCATCAAAAACCTTGTGACCGTCAAGAGCCGTCAGAATTTCGGCTTTATCGGCTACAAGGACGGTGAGAACAAATTCACCTATCCGCGTTTCGGTCGCGCCAAAGCCGAAGAACTGCTTGCGCGTCTTTCGGAGCTTGCGGATTATGTGATTGTGGACTGCGTGAGCAGCCTTGAATCCAATCCGCTTGCTTCCACTGCCGTCGAGCTTGCCGATCAGATCATCCGTCTCGCCTCCCCAGACCTGCGGAGCATCAGCTACTACCTCTCACAGTTTCCGCTGTATGTGGACAGCAAGTATCAGTCGGAAAAGCAGATACAGGGACTGAACACCCCGAATGCAGATGTTTTTATGCCGATTGAAGAAGCCAAATCCCATCTGAAGGATCTTGCGTTTACGCTTCCGTACAGTCGGCAGGTCAAGGAACAGGCGCAGAAAGGAACACTGTACGAGAAGACCACCGACAAGAAGTTTCAGAGCCGTATCACCGAGATTGCAAGGAAGGTGGTAGAGTATGACGCGGACTGACCTTTGGAAAGCACTCGAAGAAACACAGCTCTATATTTCAAAATACTACGCCACCGCGCTCACGGACGAGGACAAACACGATCAGCTCAAGGCGTATATTGAAAAATTCGTGCTGGACAACGGCTACCTGGTGGACGGCTTCACCGATGAAGAGCTGGTCGACCGTCTCTACTCCGAAATGGTCGAATATTCGATTCTGACACCCTATCTCGGCGCATCCGACATCGATGAAATCAATGTCAACGCATGGGACGATGTGGCGCTGACCTACTCGGACGGCAGAATGGTCAAAACCGAAGAACACTTCCACTCGCCCGGTCATGCGGTCGATATTGTCAAACGCCTTCTGCATCACAGTGGTATGATTATCGACAACGCCATGCCCATCGCGCAGGGACACCTGCCCGGCAATACCCGTATTACGGCGATCAAGAGTCCCGTTGTGGATGAGGATTGCGGCATTTCCGTTTCCATTCGTCTCTTGCACCCACAGCGTGTGGACCGCAAGTGCCTCATTGACAGCGGAATGGCAACCGAGGAAATCATGGAATTCCTCGAAATGTGCGTCCGATACGGCGTCAGCCTTGTGGTCGCAGGTCGAACCTCTTCGGGTAAAACAACGCTTCTGAACGCACTGCTCGGGAGCATTCCCGATGACAAGCGTATCTACACCATCGAATCAGGCGCACGCGAGCTGTTCCTCATCAAACGGAATCGCTTCGGAGAGGTACAGAATAATGTCGTGCATACGCTCTCCCGACCGAGCGACAACGGCGCTTACAACATTTCGCAGGAAGAACTGGTGGTTGCGGCACTCCGTTTTGATCCCGACATTGTGGCGGTCGGAGAAATCCGTGATGCCGAGGCAAACTCCGCTGTGGAAGCCTCGCTTACGGGACATACCGTTGTGACAACCGTTCACTCCGGTCCCGGTGAAGCGGCGCACGGCAGAATTGCGCTCCTGTGCCAGCGCAGATTTGAGCTTGGCATGGAGGTGTCGCTCAGTCAGGCGCGTCAGGCGTTTCCGCTTGTGGTCTTTGCGCACAAGTGCGAGGACAACAGCCGTAAGGTCATGGACATCTCCGAGGTGTATGTCGCGCCCGGCGGACAGGCGGAATACCGTTGTCTCTACCGCTACAACATCACGGAAAACGAATATAAAAACGGGCATTTCACCATCAAAGGCGACTTTGAAAAAGTCAACCCGCCGTCCGGGCATCTCTGCACCATCCTGACAAGATCGGGAGTACCGCAGGAACTGCTCGGGCGTTTTTGTACCGTCAGAAAGGAGGCAGAAGCCGAATGACCTATGTCTATCTCATCTGTTTTCTTCTCTCTGTCATTGCCGTCATCTGTCTGCTCGGACTGACTCCCGAGGGGATCACGACAGACCTCATGAAGTTTGTTTCCCCCAAGCAGACACTCCGCGACAAGGTGTTGGCGCAGAAAGGAAGAAAGAAATCCAGAAAACTGACCGTCGAGCTGAACCGCATCCGCGATGCACTGATTACAACGGGCAAAGGCGGACAGTTCACCATTGCGTGTGCGTCTTCGCTTTTATTGATGCTGATCGGATGCATCGTGGCGATTGCCATCGGGAATGCATTTCTGATTCCCGTTCTTGCCATTGCTTTTGCGCTGATTCCGTTTGCCTATGCCAAAAGGACAATCAGCTACTACAACAATCACATTCAGCAGGATCTTGAAAACGCACTCTCTCTGACCACAACCGCCTATCTGCGCACCGATGACATCATCACGGCGGTACGGGAAACCGTCCCGAACCTGCGTCCTCCGATCCGTGAAATCTTTGCGGATTTCGTGGCGGAAAGCACGATGATTTCCTCCAACACCAAGCAGGCGCTTCGCCACCTGAAGGAACGGGTGAAAAACTCTGCTTTTGAGCGATGGTGCGACACGCTGATCATGTGTCAGGATGACCGCACGCTGAAAAAGTCGCTCATGTCCACGGTGGAAGCCCTGTCTGATGTCCGCCAGGCAAATGCCGAGGTCAAGGTCGTGCTGAATGCCGCGCGCATCGAATATTTCATGATGGCGGGGCTTGTGCTCGTCAACATTCCGCTTCTGTACGCGTTGAATCAGGATTGGTACAATGCACTCATGCACACGGTTGCGGGCAAGCTCGTGCTTGCGGTCTGCGGATTCGCCATTATTATCACGGGGCTTCTCATGTTCCGATACACGAAGCCCATCGAATACAGAAAGTGAGGTGACAGCCTATGATCATACCCATTCTTGTGGCAACCGTTGCCTCTCTGGGACTCGGACTGATTCTGTCGGATCTGCTCCGTGTTCCGTCCTTCGCAGTTTCCAAATCCACGCACAACCTCGGGAAAAGGCAGAACAAGAAAACCAATCCGATAGAGCTTTGGCTGAAGGAAATTGCGGGAACCCTTGCCGGCAAGCTGAAAATCAACGAATACAAACGGCTGCAGCTGGAAGCCGACCTGCGGACGGCGGACATGCCGACGACCCCGGAACAGTACATTGCGAACTGCATTGTAAAATCCGGTTTTGTCGCGCTGTTTGCCATCCCCCTGTTTTTCGTGTCCAAACTGCTTGCACTGATTGCGCTCGGTGCGTCTGTGCTGATGTATGTCAACGAATCGCGTAAGGTCAGCAACCGGATCAAAGAGCGCCGTCGCAAAATCGAGGCGGATCTCCCGATGCTGTCCTCCACCATAGAAAAGTCACTGGAACGAAGCCGGGACATCATCACCATCCTTGACAATTTCAAAGAAAATGCCGGACCGGAACTCCGCCGCGAGCTGAAAATCACGGTGGCGGATATGCGTTCGGGAACGGCGGAAGTTGCACTCTCCCGTCTTGCCGCAAGAGTCGGCGGCTCCATGATGCCCGACATTGTGATGGGGCTGAAAAGCACGCTGAACGGTGACAACACAGCGGTCTATTGGGCGCTTCTCAATATCAAGTTTGCCGAAGCGCAGCGCACCGCACTGAAAGCGGAAGCAAGCAAAGCCCCCAAGCGTGTCAAAAGGCTTTCTATGGTGCTTCTCGTATGCTTTATGCTGATCTATATGGTGGTGATCGGGCAGACACTGCTGTCGTCACTCGGAGGGCTGTTCGGATGAAAGACTTGAACATGAAGAAATCAGAAAACAAAAGACATCCGGTGCAAGCCCGAAAGCAAAAGCGCGCTTTTGCTTTCCTTAACAACAAGAGTGGCGAGGGCTATGTCGATGTGGCAGTCACAGTCATGATTGTCGCCTTTGTCCTTGTCTTTGCCGTCAATGTTGTTTCTCTGGTGGCTCTGAACCAGAATCTCAAGACTGTGTCCGATCAGATAACCGACTATGCGACACTGAACGGAACGGTCGCAGTGGACGGTTATGCTACCGAGCTGAAGAAACAGACCGGAATCGATTTCGGATATTCCTTTGACGGAAGTCAATTATACGATGCAAGCGGCAAGGTACAGCTTGGTGACCGGATCATCTGTACCATCACCTATCAGCTTCGGATGCCCGGTTTCGGAGACTTCGTCCTCCCCATCAGCCTCAAGGCGTCGTCAAGCGGACTGTCGCAGGTCTATTGGAAATGAGGTGAGGTGCTTGAATCACATCAAAGAAGCTCTGAAAGACAAAAACGGCGATGCGTACATCTGGTTGTGCGTCATCGTCGTTTTCATTTCCATGCTGCTCTCGGTTCTGATCCTGTACATGGGGCTTCTGTCACAGGTGCAGATACAGAAGCGCGATGTCAAGACCAAGCTCGACAGCGTGATTTCCGAATATGCCACCGAGATGTTTAATGCCATCAAGCAGGGTGCGCCATCCGAACAGTATATCGACTATGACGGGCTGGTACGCAAGACCTATGCGAAGCTCGGATTTCCGAGCGATACGGTCACCGAATACCCCTATCCGAACGGAAACTGCGTGATGATGCGTCCGCAGGTCACATCTCTCAAAGGTGACGGCTTCGGCATAACCGTCAGATACACGGTTGTCTTTCCGATAAAATGGAACGGCAACGCCTACAAAAGCCTCGAAGTGCCGATAACGGTCTCGAGCTATTACAAATTCAAGTGAAAGGAGCTTGTATGAGTAAGAAAACAAATACCATTATCAGCATCTTGATTGCGATCATTACGCTTGTGCTGATTGTAATCATCATTGTTGCCGCCGTGAAAAACGGCAGACAGCCGGAGAATCCCGTGGAACCTTCGACTGACATCACCACTTCCACGGAAAATCCGGATGATCCCGATCCCGTCATTCCTCCGATTGATTCGGATAGCGGAACGGAAACGGACAAGCCGGATGACAGCAAGCCCGGTACCGGGGATGTCCACATCGATGTCGAACAGCCCGTTGACGGGAGCCGGAATGACAAGCCCGGAATTGACGGCGATGTCGCCATTATCCCCGGTGTGAAAGGAGAAGGCGAATGAAGAAAGTCTCTATTAAGGTTCTGTCTTTGTTCCTTGTGGTCATGACGCTTGTCGGAGTGATCTCACTTCCGGTGTCGGCGTACAGTTACCCGATGAACTACACGATAACCTACAAAACCTCGGACGGCAAAGTGTTGGATACGAAAAGCGGAACGGTTGACGCTGCAGCTGACACAAGAAATGCGCTGCGGATCACCTCGCCTTCTTTTGACGGATATGTTCTGAAAAACGACAGTGATGCGGTCGTCACGGGTTCCATGATTTCTTGGCGCTTTCCCGCATCCAACTATGTCCGCCACGGGTCGGGAAGCTACACCGTATATTACGAAAAAGCCTGCAAAATGGTCGTCCATTATGTGTATGGCGCATCGCGCAGAACAGCGACAGTGGACAAAACCGCTTACGGAAAGCGCGGTTCAAGCTACTCCATCTACTCTCCGACGATCAGCGGATATACTCCGTCTAAATCATCGGTTTCGGGCACTTTCTCATCGGAAAGCAGATCCGCAACGGTGTATTACTACGAAAGCACTTATACCATCTCATTCAATGCGAATGGCGGTTCGGGTGCGCCGTCGAGTATCACCAAGAAGCACTTTACCAATGCCACGCTTCCGTCAGATAAACCCTATCGAACGGGATACACCTTCAAGGGCTGGGGAACGAGTTCTTCCACTTCTTATGCGGCATATCAGCCGGGATCAACATTCTATACGAATGCAAACACGACGCTGTATGCAGTCTGGTCAGCCAAGACTTATACCATCAGTTATAATGCCAACGGCGGGTCGGGCGGTCCGGGGTCACAGACGAAAACACATGGCATCAAAATGCTCATCTCAAGGGTTGAGCCGACAAGAAGCGGTTATACCTTTCTCGGATGGAGCACCTCGCCATCAGCGACAAGCGCATCGTATCAGCCGGGCGAATGGTATTATGCAAATGTCGACCGTACCTTTTACGCAGTATGGAAGAAAAACGCACCCGCAACCTATACGGTGTCGTATGACGCAAACGGCGGAAGCGGTGCGCCGGGCAGTCAGACCAAAACCGAAAATGTCACGCTGAAATTGTCTCCTGTATCCCCCCGCCGCACGGGGTATACCTTCAAGGGCTGGGCAACGAATAAATTCATGCCCGGTGCGCAGTATCAGCCCGGTGGGAAATACACTGCAAACGCAAGTGTGACGCTGTATGCTCTTTGGGAATGCGCCCACACCTCGACCGAGAAGAAATGGACAACCGGCTGTGAGTGGAAGACCGTTTGTAAAAACTGCGGCGTGACGGTTTCCTCCGGCACCACGCACGGTCCGTTCAGCTACGGTGCGTGGGAGTATTACAGCACAGGTCAGCACAAGCGGGTGAAGGAATGCAACTATGGCGACTACAGCACGACCGAGTACGCAAGCCACAGAGCCACAACCCGATATGTGCAGTATTCCGCAAGTCAGCACAAGAAATATTCGCATTGCACGGATTGCGATACGACAATCGGTTCGGTAAGCTATGAGAATCACACTTTTACAAGCACAACATCGAACGGACAGGTGATAACGACCTGCAGCCTTTGCGGATACACCAAAACTACGGCACAGACTTACACCGTAAGTTATAACGCCAATGGAGGCTCCAATGCGCCTTCTTCACAGACCAAGGTTCATGGCGTGTCGCTGACGCTTTCTTCGACCATTCCGTACAGATTCAATTACGAATTCCTCGGATGGTCTGTAAGCAGTTCTGCAACGACGGCAACTTACGCTGCGGGAGGAAGCTATACGGGCAACTCGTCTGTAATTCTCTATGCGGTCTGGAAGTACAAGCCCGCAACCTATACGGTCAGTTACGATGCTAACGGCGGTACAGGCGCACCCGGCAGACAGACCAAAACCTACGGTGTAACACTTACCCTGACAACCTTGATTCCGACAAGGCGAAATTACAGTTTTGTCGGCTGGTCCAAGGACAGAAACGCCACCTCCGCAAGTTACACTGCCGGTGGTAGTTACACGGATAACGCCGATGTAACGCTGTATGCAGTGTGGCGCTATGACCCCGAAACCTACACCGTTCGGTATGATGCGAACGGCGGCACGGGCGCTCCTGCAAGTCAAACCAAAACCTATGGAGTTCCGCTGACGCTTTCAACGGTCAAACCGACGAGAGCCGGATACGAATTTTTGGGTTGGTCAACCGATCCGACGACAATGCTCACAAATTATGCTCCCGGCGAGAGATATACAGATGAGACAAGTATAACGCTTTATGCCGTCTGGCGTTATATCCCCAAAACTTACACTGTCAGTTATGACGCTAACGGCGGCGGAAACACTCCCGCAAGTCAGACAAAGACCGAGGATGTCACATTGATCCTGACTTCTACAATCCCCACAAGGTACGGCTACACCTTTAAGGGTTGGGCAACCACTCCGACGGCAACAACGGCAACCTATCAGGCGGGAGGCAGTTACACTGCCAATGAGAGCGTGACACTTTATGCGATATGGAAGATCAACACCTATACTGTGTCTTTCGACGCAAACGGCGGCTCTAATGCTCCCAATTCGCAGAAAAAGACACACGGGCAGAATCTTATCCTGACGGTTGCGATTCCCACAAGACCGAATCATGTGTTCCTCGGTTGGGCGACCGACAGTTCTGCAAAGTCTGTTGCTTACGCTCCCGGTGCAACTTATACCGCTGAGGAAGATGTAATGCTTTACGCAGTTTGGCAGGAGAGAAACTATGACTTTTCCGTCAGTAATCTCACGGTGACACCGGACGAGATCGAACAGTATGGCAAGGTCACAGTCAAGTTCCGTGTGGATAGCTGGGACAGAAATCTGCCTTACGCGAATGTCCCTGTTGAAATGCTATTGAACGGTGAAGTCATCTATTCGACTACGGTCAATTTCAGCGCATACGGTGTACAGAATATAGTATTCGGTCTGAATGTCGGCGCGAGCCTCGGCACACAGACACTTGTCGCCAGAATCAATTGGGCAGATCACAATAGCGAAACACGCACAGGAAACAACTCCACTTCGGCAACCTTCACGGTCAAGAAAGTGGTAGAAACCTCAACTTCCGCAGTGTCCGTAAACGGCGAATATACAGAGGGATCGCAGGTCATTTCGAGCTTCTATGTGAACAACGAAGGCTCGTCGGATGTTCTGCCCGAAGATAATGTGTCGTTCGATTTCCTTGTGTACACATTGGAAAACGGTACGGTCAAGGTCGTTTCCCAACAGACCTGGAGTAAAGTCGTAATCCCCGCAAACGGCAGAAACCTTGTCTATTTCAAATGGACGATTCCCGCAAACAGTGCAGGAACGACTTACTTCTGCAAAGGAACAATCACACACGAAAATGCAGATAAGGAACAAAACAGCGACAACAACACGACCGAATATGCGGTTGTGGCAACGGATTACAATTCTT
>ERZ857840.1927-NODE-1927-length-21587-cov-2.912781_pt1 | contig 21587 bp, 18 predicted proteins | sample MGYA00519760_ERZ857840 | MGnify/ENA primary metagenome ERZ857840 (study PRJEB31778, sample SAMEA3449371) | human gut metagenome | biome: human gut; feature: human-associated habitat; material: faeces | place: United Kingdom | collected 2010/2012 ... | reverse complement strand
GGAGTGCGATGATCCCGAGTGCAGCTGCCACCATCACCATGACGAGGACGAGGAGGGCCACGAGCACCATCATCACCATCATCACCACGGCCACGACGCCGACGAGGTGTTCATCAGCTGGGGTGAGGAGACGCATAAGAAGTACACCAAGGCGGAGATCGAAGGCTGCCTGAAGGCGCTGGAGGATGCGGAGAAGTACGGCATCGTCCTGCGTGCGAAGGGCTATGTCGCCAATGCCGAGGGCGAAAAGTGGATCCACTTCGACTATGTTCCCGGCGAGCCGGACATCCGCGACGGCTGCGCGATGGTCACGGGCCGCATCTGCGTGATCGGCTCGAAGCTGAATGAAAAGGCTGTCGCCGAGCTGTTCGGCACAGCGGAATGAGAGGAAAAACCATGACGGCTGTTCCGATGTACGTTTTCACCGGCTTTCTGGAGTCCGGTAAGACCCGCTTTATCCAGCAGACGCTGGAGGATCCTCGCTTCAACTCCGGGGAACGGACGCTGCTGCTGGTGCTGGAGGAGGGCGAGGAGGAATACGACCTCTCCACCTATCCCTCCAAGAATGTCTATATCGAGACGCTCGACTATGACGAGCTGAGTCAGGAAAAGCTTGAGGAGCTGCTCAAAAAGCATCGCGCCGACCGCGCAGCATACGACAAGAAGCAAGCCCGCAAGCGAGCGATTCTCAAATCGCTTCGCGAGCAGGCAAAACAGAAAGTTTCAGAGTGAGACCTTTCGCCGACCCCATACACCGTTACATGGATCACGTGCGCCGCACGTGCGAGACCGACCCCGAGCGCGGCTGGCGAGATGCCCTCATCGGCTTTCGCGGCAACACCTGGGGATCGCGCCATCTTCCCAACTTCCATGCGGCGCGCGGCTATCACAAACTGGAGGCCTACACACTCGGCCTCGTCTCCGACCAACTCGGACATGAAAGCAACTACGTATGGGGCAACGTGTTCGCACCGGTGGAGATTATGGAGTGTTTCGGGCTGGGAACCGTAAGCGTCGAGTGCCTGGCAAGCTTTTTCTCGGGATACCACGCAGCGCCGTACTTCATCGACCGCGCACAGGAATCCGGCATCGCGTCCACGCTGTGCACGTACCACAAAACGGTCATGGGGATGATGGAGACGGGCGTGCTGCATGCGCCACGGCTCGCCGTGACCACCTCCTGCGCCTGCGACGGCAACCTGAGCACCTTCCGCCAACTGGGGCAACGGATGGGCGTCCCCATGGTGCTGCTTGATGTGCCCTACGATAACGATGACGCATCGATCGACTACCTCGCCGACCAGCTGCGAGAGCTCGCGCGTACGCTCGAGAAGCTGACGGGCACCCCCTTCGACGAGAGCCACCTTTCCCATCTTCTGGAAGTCGAGCGCGAGACGAACGCCCTCGCCTGGGAATTCATGCGCCTGCAAGCGGAGCACTTCTACCCGGCCGAGTTCATTCACCACCTGTTCTTCGTGCTCGCCATGCAGCTTTCGGCGGGAAGCGAGGAGTTGCGCGATCTTTTGCGTTTCATGGTGGACGACATCAAGCGTGCGCCGAGGCTTCAGGGCGACAAAATCCTTTGGGTGCACCTCATGCCGTACTACCAGCAAAGCCTGAAAACCGCCTTCGACTACAGCCCGAACCATCAGATTGTTGCCGTCGATATGGCCTTTTGCACGATGAGCGACCTCGACGACGCCGATCCTTTTCGCGCGCTCGCCAAAAAGCTCGTCGGCAACGCAATGAACGGTCCCTACGAACGCAAGCTCGCACTCGTCGACCGTCTGCTCGACGCGACGCACGCCGACGGCGTCATCCACTTCTGCCACTGGGGGTGCAAGCAGTCCTCAGGCGGAAGCGCCCTTTTGCGCGAGCACCTGCACGAAGCCGGCGTGCCGCTTCTGCAGCTCGACGGCGACGGCATCGACGAGCGCAACAGCCACGACGGGCAGATAAAGACGCGCCTCGAGGCATTCTTCGAGGTGCTCGAGGCGAAGCGGGCAGAAGGCGCCGCGCAAGGCGGGAACGTCAACGGGGAAAGCACTGCGCAGGGCGGGACCGCCGAGACGAAAGGCGGTGCGCGATGAGGATCGGGTATGTCTGCAAATACGTTCCCGTCGAGGCGCTCGAGGCGATGGGCGCGCATATGGAGCGCATCGAGCCTGATGAGAGCCTCGTCAGCTTCGACGCTGCCGAGTCTTGCATGCACGCGAACGTGTGCAGTTTCGCGAAGGCGACGTTCGAGACCGTCCTTTCGGGAAACCTTGACGGCATCGTGCTGACCACCTGCTGCGACAGCATGCGTCGCCTCGCCGACGCCCTGCGTGCACAAGCCCCCAACCTGTTCATCCATGTGCTCGACGTGCCGCGCGACACAGGCGAGGCAGCCTGCGCGCTGTACCAGCGACGCGTGGCCGAACTCCTTTCCGCATACGGCGAGTTTGCCAATGCAACGTTTTCGGAAAAGAAGCTGTTCGCCCAGGTCGGCGGCACCCTTTGCCCTGCGGAAGGAACCTGCGACTCGCCCTTGGGGCTCGACTACGCGAGGCTTCATTCAGAAGCTGCGCCAGCCGCCCCGCAGGCCGATTCCCGCGACAGCAACCAGGCGGCGGACTCGGCCGCATGGAGCGAAGGCTGCGAAGCTTCTGAGCGCAATGCGGACGAGGCCGTCGCCGTCCCGCAGGTCAACTGCACCTTGCAACCGCAGACGCACTTCTCCCCCACGATGCCCAACGTAGGCATCGCAGGCGCGCGTGCGAACGCTGAAATCAAGCGAATCCTCGAAGCGCACGGCGTGAACATTGCCTTCGACATCACCTGCACGAACGCAAGCCGCCGCTTCGTGCCCCAAAAAACGGACACGCTTGCCCAGTACGCGCACGACGTGCTCACGCAACTTCCCTGCGCGCGCATGCGGGACATATCCCCGCGCAAAGCTTTCTTCGACCACGTCCTTCCCCAGATCGATGGGCTGGTCTTCCACACCGTGCAATTTTGCGACATGTATTCCTACGAGTATAGCGACCTTAAACGGACATCGCCCGCGCCGATACTCGCGCTTGAGACCGACTGCACCGCGCAAAGCCACGGGCAGATGCTCACACGGCTCGAGGCGTTCCTCGAATCGATAGGCGCCTCGCAAAAAGAACACCTCGCAAGCCAGAAAGGCTCACCCATGAGCAAAACCGCAACCTTCGTCGTCGGGCTCGACTCGGGCTCGACTTCCACAAACGCCGTCGTCATGAACGAGGCCCGCGAGATCGTCGCGAGCGTCGTCATCAGAACGGGCGCGAAGGCGGGCGCTTCCGCCGAGCGCGCGTACCGCGAAGTGCTCGAGCGCGCAGGTATCACACCCGACCAAATCGCATGCACCATCGCCACTGGATACGGCCGCGTGAGCATCCCGTTTGCCGACGAGAATGTGACCGAGATCAGCTGCCACGGGCGAGGCGCGCACTACTTCAACCCCGCCGTTCGCACCATCCTCGACATCGGCGGCCAGGACAGCAAGGCCATCCACGTGAACGCCACGGGCGAGGTGACCGATTTCGCGATGAACGACAAGTGCGCGGCTGGCACGGGACGTTTTCTCGAGATGATCGCGCGCTCGCTCGAGATCAGCCTCGACGAGCTGGGGCCAGCGGCGCTCGAAAGTAAGAAGCACCTGGAAATCGCCAGCATGTGCTCGGTTTTCGCGGAGTCCGAGGTCATCTCGCTCATCGCCAACAACGAGGAGAAACCCGACATCGCAGCAGGCGTCTGCCGCGCCGTGGCCGGCAAGGCGTATTCGCTCATGAGGCGCGTCGGTCTGGAAGGTGCCTACATGATGACGGGCGGCGTTGCCCAAAACCCCGGCGTGGTGCGCGCGGTCGAGGAGCTCATCGGCGAGAAGCTCTTTATCTGCGAGGATCCCGAAATCGTCGGAGCGACCGGCGCTGCTCTGCTCGCGTTGGAAAAATCAGAGTAGTATATATTTGCGTATAAATTTTGCATAAATATATGCTATAATTTCTTCTGTTCTAAGGAGGAATCTATGCCATTGCCCATACCGCAGATTAGGCCCATCAGCGACCTTCGTACCAATCTGAACGATGTATGCGAATTGGCGCGCGAGAGCCAACAGCCCATCTTCATGACGAAGAACGGCAAGGCGAGCCTCGTGGTTATCGACTGCGAAGCGTACGAAGGGCAACAGCGACATGAACGCTATGTGCAGAAACTCCGCGAAGCAGAAATCGAGGAGAAGTATCAATCGGAATCGCTCACGAAACAGGCAGTCGGCGATTCCATCGAGCGCCTTTTCGCACATTGGGACATTTAAATGCTCGCCCCCCTCTACCGTCCTCGCGCTGCATACGATTTAGAATCGATAGTGATTTATCTAGGCGAGGTGCAGAAAGTCCCGAAATCAGCCCGCAAAGTCTACGATTCAATCGTCGAATCAATCGATCACCTTTGCGAAACGCCCGAGCTTGGCCGTCCCTTCGCCGACGAAAGACTTTCTCACCAAGGGTACCGATCATGGCTTGTCAGCCCCTACCGCATTTTCTATTCTTTCAACAGCGAGAACCTTATCGTATGGCGAATCATACACGCTCGCCAAGATATCGATGACTTTGCGTTCATCGACATCGATGATTAACCGAACGCAAAGCGACGATTAAAGGACTACTACATGAGAACAGAAGACTTCAATTATTCAACAGTCCAGTGGACTGTTGAACCCCGAGCACCGCGAAGCGGGGCGCAGGGGACCGGGAAAGAGGAGAGCCGCAGCGGGGGGCGACAGGCATGAGAACAGAAGACTTCAACTATAACCTGCCCGAAGAACTTATCGCGCAGGAACCTGCGGCGGTACGTGACGCCTGCCGCATGCTGGTGATGGATCGCGAATCGGGAGAACTCGAAGATCGCATCTTCCGCGACATCGAGGAGTACCTGCGCCCGGGCGATTTGCTCGTGGCAAACGAGACGCGCGTCATGCCCGCACGCCTTTTAGGCGCGAAACGCGGCACGGGCGGTCAGGCGGAAGTATTCCTCCTTCGCGAGGTCAAAGGCGAGAAGGCAAAGCCTTATCTCGATGAAGCGCTCACCGAATCAGCCAACCAACAAGCCATCTGGGAGGTGCTCGTGCGCCCCGGCAAGCGTCTGAAACCGGGCAGCGGCGCCGTGGTGGACTTCACCGACAAGCAGGGAAACGTCGCGCTTTCCGCCGAAGTCGTCGACTGGGCGAGCGCGAAGACGGACGCAGCGGCGACGGGCGAAGGCCAGGACGCCGAGGCCTCGGCCGCTAAAGGCGAGCGCATCGCGCGCCTCACCACAACGCTCCCCTCGCTCGACGAGGCGCTTCACGCCGTTGGCCACACGCCCCTTCCGCCCTACATCAAAAACTACGCAGGTGACGAAGAGCTGTACCAAACCGTGTACTCGCGCCGCGAGGCATCGGCGGCGGCGCCCACTGCGGGCCTTCACTTCACGCCCGAGCTCATCGAGCGCTTGAAGGCGAATGGGGTTCGTTGGGAAACCGTCGAGCTCGAAGTGGGCCTCGACACCTTCCGCATCGTGGACGAGGACGACCCGACCAAGCACAAGATGCACACCGAGTTCTACACCGTGCCGCAGACCACTGTCGACGCCATCAACGAGACGCATGCGGCGGGCGGGCGCGTCATCGCCGTGGGAACCACGTCGACCCGCAGCCTGGAAAGCGCCTGGGATCCGCAGGCAAACGGCGGCGAAGGCGCCATTACAGCGCGCAATCGCGACGCCACGAGCCTCTATCTTCTGCCGGGCAGCACCTTCCATGTAATCGACGGGCTCATCACGAACTTCCATGTGCCCAAGAGCACGCTCATGATGCTCGTAAGCGCGTTCTCGAGCCGCGAGCACATCATGGCCGCGTACCACCACGCCATCGAGAACCGCTACCGCATGCTCTCCTTCGGCGACGCCATGTTCATCAAGCCGGCGAAATAAGCTGCATGCAAATACAAGCGAGGCCCCCGCGAAATCCATGTTCGCAGGGGCCTCACATCTTGCTGGGGAAAATCAGGTCGAGGGAGACGGCACAGCCTACGGCTATTCCCCCGCCTATTCCCCTGCAGGCACCTCGCCAGTTTCCAGAATGCGCAGAAGCGCATCCTCGTCGAGCACGGGAACGCCGAGCGCTATTGCCTTGTCGTATTTGCTGCCCGCAGCCTCACCTGCGACAACATAGCTCGTCTTCTTCGACACGCTGCCCGAGACCTTCGCGCCGCGCGCTTTAAGGGCAGCCCCCGCCTCGTCGCGCGTCATCCCGCTTTGCGTGAGGCTTCCCGTCAGCACGAAGGTCAGCCCTGCAAGCGTTTGCGGCAGCGCGTCTTCCGCTGCGGCCTGCACGTCGTCTTCCAGCGACACGCCGTGCTTGCGGAGCCGCTCGATCACAGCCACGTTGTCGGGTGTGCGGAAGAACAAGTACACGCAGCGCGCGATCTTCGGACCCACGCCCTCGACCGCGGCAAGCTCCTCCTCGCTTGCCGCCATGAGCGCATCGATCGAAGGGAACGCCGCAGCGAACGCTTCCGCCATTGTCTTTCCCACATGGCGAATCCCCAGGCCGAACAGAGGCCTGGCGAGCGGGCGCGTGCGGCTCTCGTCGATCGCCGCCATGAGCTTCTTCGCCACGGTCTCACCCAAACGGATTGGCGCGCCGTCCTTGTTCACGCGCCCCATGTCGAGCATCGAGAGCTCGACCACATCGAGCGTGTAATAGTCGGCGACGTCGGTCACGCGGCCGCTCTCGATGAGGCGCCCGATGATTTCCTCGCCCATGCCGTCAATGTCCATAGCGCCGCGGCTCGCCCAATGGATAAGGCGCTCGGCAGCCTGAGCTGGACAATCAATGGAAATGCAGCGGTAATCGACCTCGCCTTCCTCACGCACAACGGGGCTTTGGCAGCTCGGGCACACGCGCGGCATCTCCCAGGGCTGTGCGTCGGTTGGACGAAGGGAAAGCACGGGCCCTAAGATTTCAGGAATCACGTCGCCCGCCTTGCGCACAATGATCGTATCGCCCACGCGCACGTCCTTGCGGCGCACCTCATCCTCATTGTGCAGCGTCGCGCGCGCCACGGTGGAGCCCGCCACGCGTACGGGGTCGAGCTCGGCTACGGGCGTCAGCTTGCCCGCCCGACCTGCACCGTGATATCGCGCAGCAGTGTCGTCTTCTCCTCGGGCGGGAACTTGAAGGCGATCGCCCAGCGCGGAGCACGCGCCGTATAGCCCATCGCCTCCTGCTGTGCAAACGAGTTCACCTTCACCACAACGCCGTCGATCTCGTATGGCAGGGCGTTGCGACGCTCCAACGAGCGCTCGCAGAACGCATGAACCTCTTCAGCCGAATGGACAAGCTCGATGTCGGGATTCACATGGAAGCCCGCGCGCTTGAGCCATTGCAGCAGGTCCCACTGGGTATCGAGTGCTAGTTTGCGCTCATCGCCCACCGCATACACGAACGTCGACAGGTCGCGATGCGCCGTGACCTGCGGATCCTTTTGGCGAAGGCTGCCTGCAGCGGCGTTTCGCGGATTGGCGAACCCCGACTTGCCGTTTGCCTCCGCAGCCGCGTTGAGCGACTCGAAGCTCGACTTTGGCATGTAGCACTCACCGCGCAGCTCGATAGGCTCCTCGGTATCGCGAACGGCGGAAAGCGCCTCGTCGCGCAAGCGCAAAGGAACGTCTCGCACGGTTCGCACGTTCACCGTGATGTCCTCGCCCGTCGTGCCGTCACCGCGCGTCGCCGCCTTCAAAAGGCGCCCGTTCTCGAAGGTGAAGGCAACAGAGGAGCCATCAATCTTCAGCTCGCACACAAGCGGGGGGATCTCGCCGAAGAAGTCCTCCACGCGACCGAGCCACTCGTCGAGTTCGCCAGCGTCCATGGCGTCATCGAGCGAGTACATGCGACGCTCGTGCTGGATGGGCGCGAACTGCTCGCCGACGTAGCCACCCACACGCTGGGTCGGGCTCGACGGGTCGATGAGTTCCGGATGCTTCGCCTCGAGCGCGCGCAGCTCGTGCATGAGCGAGTCGAACGCGCCGTCGGAGATCGCGGGCGCATCGAGGGCGTAATAGAGATAGCTGTTGTGCTCGATTTCGCGGCGGAGCGCCTCGATGCGCGCTGCCGGATCGGTTGCCTGAGCAGCCAATTCATCGCCGCTGAACAGATTCTGTTGCTCTTCGGGCATATCCGTCCCCTTCACGAACAAGGCCCCGGGCATGCCGGGGCCTGATACCGTTTCGCTATGCGGCCGCCCGCCAGGGCGACGCTACATGAGCACGCTGTCAGCGCGCCACCCGTACATGATAAGGGAAACGCCGCGCATAATGACAAATACCGCCAAGAAAACAGCGAGCATCGCAGGGTAGATGAAGAACACCACGCCGCACAGGATGTCCACGATACCCGAGAACACCATCCAGCCCCACATCGGCATGCTGAACTTGTGCAGCTGAACCGCACCGATGACCTCGATGACGCCGAACGCCACGACAAAGATGCCCACAAGCCACGACACGACGCCCGCGAAGACGATCGGGTGCAGCAGCAGCATGATGCCGATGATGATGTCGAGGACCGCATACACGACCATCCAGGGCGAAGGCGAGGTGAACAGGTTCCCCTTCAGGCGCACATAACCCACAAGGTCGAGGATGCCGCTCACGAGAAACCCAGCGCCCAGTATTGCCGTGATCGTCGCCAACGTAAGCCCAGGAAACGCGGTGATGAAAATCGCGAGGAGCACGAGGAGCGCACCAGCGACGATAAGCCCCCAATCGTGACGTTTCGATTCTGCCATAACGATCGACCTCCTTTGATATCGACGCGCGCCGCGCCGCAATCGATGCACAGCGCCCTCATGTGACAGCCTTATTCTACCGCGCACGCGCTCCTCGGTGAATAATTCTTACCCATGTGCCGAATAACGTGCCCCCAATTCGCGCTCACCCATGCGGTCTCTGAGCGCCTCGAATTCCCGAATCACCAGAGGAAGATAGCGCGGCAGGTCTTCCGCTACGACGCATCGCTCGGTAAGCTCGGATGCGGCAAGACGGCCTGCCCGGGCGTGAAGCGTCGCTGCAAGCACGCACGCGTCGAGAGATGCAAGCCCCTGTGCGAGAAGCGCGCCGATCATGCCCGCGAGCACGTCCCCCGTGCCAGCCTTCGCGAGCGCAGGCGTCCCCTCGCCCATCACCGCGACGATTTCGCCGTCGGACATGAAGCTCTTCGGTCCCTTAACGAGTGCCGTCACGCCATACGCGAGCGAGATAAGGCGTGCGAGCTCGCCCGCATCATCGGTCGGGAAGCCAAAGGGGGCGGCGAGCCGAGCCGCCTCACCCGTGTGGGGCGTCACGACCGTATCGAGCCCGGACTCAAAGCGCTCCCGAACAAGATTGCGGCCCTTCTTCGTGGCGAGGAAGGCAAGAGCACCCCCGTCTACCACAAGCGGCGCACAGGCCGATTCGAGCACAGTGAAGGCGAGCTTTTTACACGACCCGCTCGACGCGTCAAAGCCAGGGCCTAGGACATATGCCGATGGATGGCCCGCCCGCATTGACGGGAAATCGCTAGGAGAGAGGTTCTTCCATGAGCGAACGACGAGGGAGGGGCTTACCGCGCGAACGGCATCGACCGATTTCGGCGCGCAGATGACCTCGGTATACCCCGCCCCCATACGCTGAGATGCCAAGGCGGCGAGGGCGGCGGCACCGGGATAGCGCGAGCAGCCGGCAACGAGCGACACCTTCCCGCGCGTGTACTTGTTCGCATCTTGCGCAAGCTCGGGAAGAAGGCCACACAGCTTCGTGTCCGAATAACTCCATGCAATCATTTTGGATTTCCTTCGCAATCTTTACTATCTTGCTTGAGTATAGCCTTTGCGCATTCCGATCGGTTACCTCAAACTTTCCCCATCTTATCCGATTTTCGATTTCCGCAGACGCGACGATCGGCCTAGAGCAAAGAAGCGCAGGCGCATCGAGAGAAGGGGCATGCGAAGGACCGCTCGAGGAAGACTGCAGCCGAGCGCCAATCCGGGAGCCGGCAGGAACCAAACCGAACGCTCACGTCGAAGATTGCTCGCTTCCTACCTGTTTTTCTTAGTAATTATTAGCGAGCTTCCTTTTTTATCGGTTCACAATCTATCTGGGGATACACCCTGCTACAATCGCGGCATGGACGTTATCGTTTGCCACATATCGGCTCTTCACTATTGGCTCTCGCATATTGGGAGCCCCCGTATTGACGCCCTCCAATCCACCCTCGCTCCCCAACTTGGCATCCCTCTTCGAGAATCCGAGATAGCTGCAGCTGTGAGCATCCTTCCCGAAGAGCGGCAACGCGAGAAGGTTCATCTTCTCACCAAGACGCACGAAGCAGCGAGGCACTCGCACGATATCGCGGTTCATACGACCTCCCTCGAGCTCACGCCCACCGATTTTCATCTTGCAGCACCGGGGGTCTTCGTCTGCTCGCCCGAGTTCGCGCTCATCCAATCCGCCCAGACGCTCGACGAAATCGAGTTCCTTCGAATCGCATTCGCACTCTGCGGGACATATCGCGTTGGCACCAACGATGCGTATCCCCTGACCACGCCCTTGAAAATCAACCAGATGCTCACCCGCATGACAGGTTTGAACGGCGCCAAACCCGCCCGTCGACTTACGCCCTACATTCTTGCGGGCGCGGCCTCCCCGCGAGAAACCCAGCTCGTGCTGCATCTTTGCCTGCCCTACCGCATGGGCGGCTACGGGATTGCCCATCCGCAGCTCAACCCGCGCATCGACCTTCCGGCGCACGTTCAGCGACTTACGGGAAGCAGCGTGCTGTTCCCCGACCTATTCTGGCCCGATAAGAACATCGCCGTCGAATACGACAGCGACAAATGGCATACCGGATCATCGCGCATCGCAAACGATGCACGTCGGCGCAACATCTTCGTACATCTGGGAATAACGGAGATATGCGTTACGAAACGCGAGTTCAACGACTTAATCGCCTTCGACAAAACGGCGCGAATTCTTTCCCGTCGGCTTCGGCATAGAGTCCATCCTCGCAGCGAGGAATTCGACAGCAGGCAGATGAAGCTTCGCAAGAAACTACTTGCCCCGCTCCTCCCTGTACAAAAATGACGATAAGTTATGGAGAAATGAGTTCTCTGTACTAAAAGTGGTACAGGTAAGGCGCAAAACTCATCCTTGATAGTAACTTTTATGGACAAATGTGGCGAAATTGGGGTGAAACTCGCTGAGTTGTGGAGAGAATTCACAACTTATCGTCATTTTTGTACACGGCACCACCGCAAGAGGAGCGTCGAGCGGCTGAAGCCGCATTCCCGAGCTAGACGCCCGAAGCCCGCAGGCGAACCCCCATCCCCGAGGACGTCTTCGGGCGAGGCGGGCGCAGGGCTGACGGCTTGACGTCCTCGGGCGAAGCGGCCTCCTGGGGCTAGACGCCCTTTGGCGAAGAGGCCTTCTCGCCAGACGGCGTCGCATCGGCGGGGGCGTCGATCTCGTCAAGCATCGAGCGCGCTTCCTTGAAGCGCTTCGCGAGCTCGGCTTTCTGATCGACCCGCTCCTCCGCCGCTTTTTGGGAATCCTCCGTGATGGCCAATGCACACGCGACGGCATCGGTATGCGTATACGAAAGCGAGATGGGAAGCTCGCGAACGCCCAGCTCCTTGGCTACCTGCTTCGCGCGGCCCGACAGTACCACGTACGGCCGCCCCTTCGACGAGCGCTTCACCTCGATATCGCGCACCCCGATTCCGCGAGTGAAGCCCGTTCCAAGGGCCTTCACCACGGCCTCCTTCGCAGCGAAGCGCGTGGCGAAATGAACCTCGGGTGCGGCCGTGTCCTCGCAGTAGCAGCATTCCTCGCAGGAAAACACCTTACGCGCGAACGACGGGGTGCGCTCCAGAATCTTCTTCATGCGCGCGATCTCGACGATGTCGACGCCAAGGCCGACCGCCCCGTCGATGGGCAGCGACACCGCGGCGGTGTCCTCGACCGCGCGAACGGTTTCCTCTTTCCGTGCAGGCATCAAGACCCCGCTCCCCTATTCCACCGTCACGCTCTTCGCGAGGTTGCGCGGCTGATCGACATCGCAGCCGCGCTCGACGGCGATGGCGCGGGCGAACAGCTGCAGCGGCACGCTCGCCGTGATGGCGGAAAACGCATCGCGAACCTTCGGGATGTAAATCACGTGGTCAGCGTGCTGTTTGATGTCCTCATCGCCCTCGGTTGCCACGGCGACGATCATCGCGCCGCGGGCCTTGCTCTCCTGTAGGTTGGAAACGACCTTGTCGTAGACCGGGCTCTTCGTCGCGATGGCGATGACGGGGAATCCCTCGTCGATGAGCGCAATCGGGCCGTGCTTCATCTCGCCGGCGGGGTACGCCTCGGCGTGCAGGTAGCTGATCTCTTTCAGCTTGAGCGCACCCTCGTAGCTGATGGCGGCACCCATGCCGCGCCCGATGAAAAGCGCGTTGCGGGCATCCTTGCACGCGCGCGCCGCCTCCTCGATGGAGGGCTTGCACTCGGCAAGGATGCGCTCGACCTGCTCGGCCGTGTCCGCCAGCTCGCGGAACAGGAGGCGGATCTGGTTCATACGCAGCTTGCCCTTCGCCTGGGCGAGCAGCATCGCGAGCAGCGTCAAGCTCACCACCTGGCCCAAGAACGACTTCGTCGACGCGACGGCGATTTCCTTGTTCGCCTTCGTGTAGATGACGCCGTCGGACTCGCGCGCCACAGGGCTTCCCACCACGTTCGTGATACCGAACACGCGGGCGCCCTTCACGCGGGCGTCGCGGATAGCGGCGAGCGTGTCGGCCGTCTCGCCCGATTGAGACACCGCAACGACGAGCGTCGTCGGGGTGATGATGGGGTTGCGATAGCGGAACTCGCTTGCGACCTCGCATTCCGTGGGGATGCGCGCCCAGCCCTCGATCAGGTTTTTCGCGATGAGGCCCGCATGGTAGCTTGTGCCGCACGCGATGACGTACACGCGGTCGATGAGGTTAAGTTCCTCAGGTGTCAGATCGAGCTCGTCGATGGAGAGCGCGCCGTTCACGAGCCGTCCAGCAAGCGTGTCGCGAATGACGCGCGGCTGCTCGTGGATCTCCTTCAGCATGAAATCGGGGTATCCGCCCTTTTCTGCCAGGTCGAGGTCCCAATCGACATGCGTGATGCGCGGCTCGATCGCACGCCCCGCCTCGTCGGTGTATTCGATGCCCGACGCGGTCATGCGCGCGTACTCGCCGTCCCCCAAGATGACGACGTCACGCGTGGCATCGATCATGGCGATCATGTCGGAAGCGACGTATGCGCCGTCTTCCCCTTGCCCTATAACAATCGGGGAATCCTTTCGCGTGACCGCGATGACGCCCGGCTCCATGTCGCAAACAGCGGCAAGGCCGTAGGCGCCCACGATGCGAGAGCACGCATCGCGCAGCGCCGCAACAAGATCGCCCTGATAGGCCTCTTCAAGAAGATGGGCGACGACCTCGGTATCGGTCTCGCTCGTGAACACGTGCCCGCGACCTTCAAGCTCTTCGCGCAGCTCAGCGAAGTTCTCGATGATACCGTTGTGCACGACGGCGATATGTCCGCCGCAAGAAGTGTGCGGGTGCGCGTTCGCTTCGCTCGGTTTGCCATGCGTAGCCCAACGCGTGTGCCCGATGCCGCACGTGCCCTGGAAATCAAAATGCGACAGCGTGTGCTCCAGACTCGCCACCTTGCCTTTGCGATGAATGACAGCGAGGGAGTCGCCCTCCTGCACCGCGATGCCAGCCGAATCGTAACCGCGGTACTCAAGCCGTGTCAAACCCTGAATGAGAATGCCCTGAGCTGGGCGTTTACCAGTATATCCCACGATTCCGCACATATGAGAGCTCCTTGTCGTCAGGCGCGGGCGGCGCTTTTTCCGCACCTATTCTAGGCGATTCGCGAAGGTTGGAAGTCCCCATGACCGTCAAAGCAGAAAATCAATCGGCAGTGGCACATCCTTGTGCACTTCGGCTTACGAGCAATCCGCCGCGCTCGCGCGACTAGCCGAATGCCCCCGCAATCTTACGGAAAAGATTGGCAGGCTGATTGGCTTTGAGCGATAATAAGAAGTTGTTTCAGACGTATACGTGTACGAAAGAGGTCCTGCATAATGTGGAGCAGCTGCCATCCAAAGTCGGATGACGACTTGAAGGAATGCGCCGAGCTGGGCAAATCGCTCAATCGTCTTTCCCAACCCACCATTCTCACCCTGCTTGCCCAATCGGAGACCCCGCTTCATGGCTACATCATCGTCCAGCAAGCGGCCAGCTCCCCGATGTTTGGCGGAAAGAAGCCCGACGCGACAGGCGTGTACCGTGCGCTCAAGCGCATGGAGGAATCGGGGCTTGTCACCTCCGAGTGGGAAACTCCCGCCGAGGGATCAGCAAAACGCCTGTTCAAACTTACGGAAAAGGGCCGTCGCTGCCTGCGTCGCTGGATCGACGCACTCGCCTGCTACGAGCTCACACTCGAAGAGCTTCGCAAGGACGCCGCCGACGCGCTCGGCATCGATCTTCCCGACGCACCGACCTGTTCGCACTAGCTCTCGCACTCGATTCGCTCATGGCGGTGAGCCCCCCGACTGCGAGAGCTCTGCAATCGTTATCTCTCACCTGGAAAAGGAGCCTCATGAGCGAATCATCCGCGCGTCGCGCGCAAGAATACCCCGCAGTGACCGGCCGCGACATCGCCGCGCTGCAAGACCCGCGCCCTATGACGATCATCGGCGCATGCGACCCAAGTGGCGAAACCTGCTTCGCCACCGTCATCTGGGTCACGCCCCTCTCCCATAATCCTCCGCTCATCGCCTTCGCCCTCCGTGCGAAATCGCGCACCATGCAGCTCATCCAGCAATCGAGGGCCTGCAGCATCACCACGCTTCCCGCAACCGAAAAGGCCGTCGAGCTTGCAGAATACTGCGGCACCACCTCGGGAAACATCGTCGATAAGGCCTCGCAGGTCCCCCATTTCATCGCCACCGCCGAAGACGGCTCCCCCGTTCCCGTACCCGAGCTCGCGTACGCATGGGAAGTTTGCGGTGTGAACGATATTCAGCAAGCCGGCGATCACCTGCTTGTCATCTGCAGTGTGGAAAAAGCGCATATCGACTGCAAGCGCGACGAAAAAGGCCAGCTCATTCCCCACGATATGCTCCTCTGCGTGCAGCATGGCACCTACGCTGCCGACCGCGTGCTGTAGCAGGCCCGCAAGCCGCGAGGAACCGATCCCGGCAACCAAGGAGACCTCCACCGCTGTGAGCACCTTGGGCTCGCGCACCACCGCTCAACCCAAAGAAAAACACGGGGCTCTGCCACCTCGACGATGGCAGAGCCCCGCACTTGTTTCTCGATCCGCTTTTCCCGGAGCCCTTACGCACCCTCGCGCTTCCACCCCATGGGAAGCGGGCCGCATTCCTCGATGAGCGGGCACCCGTCGCATTCCTCCGTCACACCTGGGGCGATATCGTCCCAGGGGATCTCGGTAAATCCCAAAACGCGATAGAACTCGATTGACTTCCCGCGCGCCACCAGGCGAATCTCATCGTGATGCGCTCGAGCATCGTCGATAAGCGCCCGCCCGACGCCGTACCCGCGCCATTGCTCGTTTATGACCACGGGATTCACGTGCGCGATTCCCGCCTCGCTGAACGCCAGGCGGCAAAAGCCCACGCAGTCATCGTCCCCGTTTGCCGCGACGGTGACGTTCTCGAGCGAGGGAATGGCATCCATCCCCTCGCGATACGCATAGTAGTTGATAAGTTCCCAGTCGCCCTCGCGCGCTGGGCGCAGCGTAAACAAATCGCTCATGACCTGGCCTTACGCTACATAATGGGCGGCACGTAGATCTTCATGCGCGAATGGGGGATAGCCTTCAGCGAAAGCTCGGTCAACCCCTGCGCCACCGTCTCCAAGCGATCGGTCGGGATTCCCATGAACATCATGTCCTCGCCGATATCGGTCGCCGCGCGGCAGCCGTAGCACCCGAACGTGATGTTCGGCTCCTCCTTCATCAGGGGATACAGCACCGCTTCCACACACATCGAGTTAAATCCCGATGCATGGAAATCGAAGCGATGGCCGCTGTAGTAGCTCATCGACATGCACAGCCACATCATCTGCTCGGGCGTACCGGTGAACACGACCACTTCGGGCTTGCGCACCGTCTTCGAAAGCGGTGCGACGTAGGTGGCGCGGCGGCTATGCGGTGGAAGCGTCGGGCGCTCGCGCACCATGCGCGCAGCGGCTTCCGCGTTCACCACCTTGTGGAAGAGCACGTAAATCTCGCCCGTCGCCAGCTTCTCGGGGACGCCCGTCATGCCGAAAATCGACGTGCCATCAGGGCACGAATGGCGAAACGGCGGCATAAGGATGCTCGCCCCGCGGCGCGCCGCCATCATCGCCTGGCAAAAACGCAGGTTCTCAGAGGGCATGGGAACGTCGGGCAGGAGCTCGTCCTTATCGATAAGGCTCACCGCAACGGGACGCCAGCGAAGGTCGAGCTTGTCCATGATGGTGCGCTCCAGCTCGGCATAGCGCTGGTGAAGCCCGGAGTCGATCGGCTCGGCGCGTGGCTCGTCCGCGAAGGGGTCATACGTTGCGTCCCCCTCGCATTCGACGGTGAGCGCACGCTGGGGACAGTTGCCTGCGCACGTGGTGCACCCCACGCAGTTGTCGATATGCGCCGCGAAGGGATAGCCCTCCTCGTTCGCCTCGAGCACGTTGCAGGGGCAAAACGCGATGCACAGGCCGCACTTCACGCAGCGCGATGCATCGTTGGTTACCGAGTAAACGGTCTCGCTCGCGTCGTTGGAGGCATCCCACAACGCGATCTGATCTTGAGTATCCATGTTCGCTACCGCAATTCTTCCTTGCACCAGGGCGGATACACGCGTCGTCCCGAAGAGTCCGTCAGATGGTACGAGCAGAACGGAATGGCACGTCCATCAGGCACGGTGACCATCATGGAGCACTCGCGCAGACGCTGCGTGTCCATGGAGACGGCGTCCATGTAGTTCATGATGATGACCGACAGGCCGCTTTTCACCTCGACGCCCTTCTTGGAGAGGATATCCAAGAACACCGAGCCCTGCGGGCTGTCGGGGCTGTAGCCCTCGCGATATTCCTCGGTCGTCATCGCGCGCGTCGCGGGATAGAAGCCGGACGGATGCGCGGGCACGCCCTCGGGCGGGGTGCCGTGGACCAGGAACACGCCGGTGTCGCACAGCGGGTTGGAGCACCCGAGCGGCCAGATGTCCTCCACGCGCAGAAGGCCGTCGGACTGCTCGGCCAGATCGAAGATAACGTCGCCTGCGCTCATGGGCATGGCTCGCTCGGCATCAAAGCGCCCGGAAGTGAAGGCAGGCTGCAGCGCCAGACCGGCGACGACATCGGCGTTTTCAAGCGAGAAGCGCAGAAGGTCGCCCAGCTGGTCGTCGTTGAGACCGGAAACGACCGCGACGGAGAGCACCACCTGGATGCCAACCTCGCGACAGCGCTCGATCACCTTGAGCTTGGTTGCCAGGATGTCGCGCCCGCACGTGCCCTTGTACACGTCGCCCGTAAGGCCGTCGAAAGAGAGGTACACGCCCGTGAGACCTGCGGCGACAAGGTCCTCAAGATAACCTTCCTTGTTCGCGATGACCAAGCCGTTCGTGTTGACCTCGATCCCCCAGAAGCCCTTCTCGCGGCCCATATAGATGATGTCGACCAAATCCTTGCGGCAGGTAGGCTCGCCGCCGGTGATCTGCACCGCGCCGTCGGTTCCCACCGCGTTCGCGATCACATCGTACATCGCCGAGACCTCATCGAGCGTCGGATCGCCCTCGCCGGTCTCGGCGCTCATGAAGCACACGGGGCAATGCAGGTTGCAGTTGCGCGTGCCCTCGATCTCGAGCAGCGTGCCGCGGCGCTCGTGGCGCGCGCAGGTTCCGCACCCGAACGGGCACTTGTCCGTCACGGGGATGGTGTTTTGCGGCTTGGTCTTCTCGAACGCCTCGGAGAGCAGCCACTCGTAGTGCTCGGCAGAAGGCCACATACGCGTGTCGAGCTTGCCGTGCTCGGGACACGTGCGCGTCATCCACACGACCCCCTCGTCGTCGGCGTAGACCTCCGCCGGCAGCTCCTTCAGGCACGTCGGGCACAGCGCCCCCGTTTTATGCAAAGTACGCAAAATCTCGTCCTATCTGGTCTGAAACAACGGCCCGTTGCGGCGGCCGATAAGCCGCCGCAACCCCCTATTCCTCGTCGATGTACTGACGGGGATCATGGTTGTCGTTCGGCGGCGTGGAAACACGGATGTTCATGAAGTCGCACCAATCGAGCACGCGCTGCGGCACGTAAATCTCGGTCTGGTACTTTGCGGCCTCCTTGATCGCGCGGATGCAGGACACGGCGTGCGCAAGGTCGACCTTCTCGTCGATGTCGGCGACGGGCGTGAAATATGCCGAGGGGATATCCATCTCCTGGAGCTTCTCCACGTACGCGTCAAGCGCGGGCTTGCCGGTGAGGTTGTAGTACACACCCTGATGGTTGATCGGCGTGTTGTAGCTGAAGCCGACAAGCGACGTGCCGCATTCCTGACAGGGTGCCTGCACGAAGCCCGGGGTCCCCAGGTCCTGGAAGTAGTCCAGCCACTGGAAGGCCTGGGAAATGTGAGTGATCGGCATGGTCGGGACGTCGCCGCCGACGGAGACGATGTGCTCGTAGCCCATGTCGAAGATCTGCTTGAAAGCGTCGTCGAAGTGGTCATCGAACGTGGCGCCCTTGTCGGTGATGTAGTGGATCTCCATGGGCCACTTGCCAAGCGCGTCGTAGGTCTCGCGCATGAGCTCGACGTTATCGGCCGGCGTGGTCGACACGAAGAAGTCGTAGGTGATCTTATCGACCGACGGGTCCTCGGCAACGAGGGCGTCGTTGTCTGCCTGCATCGATAGAAGCGCCTGCATGCACATCTCGCTCACATCGTACAGGCAACGGCGGAACAGCTCTGCCGCCTGCTCGGGGCTCAAAAAGCCACCGCGTTCAATCGTCAGGCGCGTCTTAACCAAACCCGGGACGGGCGGCTTGCAGAACAGGAGCAACGCTTGTTTTTTCTCTGCCACAATACTCTCCTTCGTATATCACTCGCTCGGTTTCGAGCGCATTCACCACTAGTGTACCTTGCACATTATAGGACGAGAGCCGTTATCTGGCGCCGTCCTTGCCCACACTGGCGCTATCTTTTGCGCAAGGGTCATCTTGCCATGAGAGAGTCTCATCGATCTTCCTGATCACGCAATCGACGGCGTTGTACCACCAGGTGCCGATCATGGGCTCGCCCGTCGCGACCGAGCAGCTCGTCAGGCAGTTCACGTTCGACTCCCACATGCCGCCGAAGTCGGGCGCACCAGGGGTCCACTCGGGATGCCACCAGCCATAATCAACGCTCACCATATCGTCGCGCATCGTGCGAACCTCAAGCACGAAGCGCGCGCTCCCCTTGTCGGTGGCAACCTCGACGGTATCTCCCGCGCGAAGTCCCAGCCGCTGTGCCGTCGCGGGCGAGATCTCCGCCGCAGGGTGCGGCGAGGACTTGCGGAATTTCGGATTGTTGAAGTACATCGACGCGTTGTAGGGCTGCTTGCGGGCACCGGTGACCATCGACAGATGCGCTCCCCCGCACGCCGTGGCGCGCTCAATGAGCTCATCCGAGCAAAGCGAGAGGCACGGCACAGGCTCGGGCAGACGCTGGCCGCCGAAATCGGGAAGGACCTCGCTTGCAAGCTCGATTTTCCCCGTGGTGGTGGCGAAGCCCCGCGGGTTGCCCGTCTCATCGGGATACAGGTACTTGAAGGGGACAGGCGGGCGGAAGTACATGCCGCGCTCGCAGTATTCTTCCCAGGTCATGCCCGCGCGGGCGAGCACGTCCTCAAGCGCATCCTTGAACGTCTCGTGCGGCCACGCCTCTGCCTGCCCCAAGCGAAGTCCCAAAGCGCGGAAGATGTCGTAGTCGCTTCTGCGCTCGTAGTACGGCTCGACCGCAGCCGGGCCGCCGTAGGCGATGTTCGCAACGCCGCCGTGCTGCTGGAAGAGCGGTCGCTCGATCGCGCCCGCGCAAGGCAGGACGAAATCGGCGATCGAAGCGGTCGGCGTCAGGTAGTAGTCGATCACCACGATCAGGTCGAGGCCCATGAGCGCGTTGAACACGCGATGCGTGTCGGCGTAGGTGAGCAGCGGGTTCGTCGCGTTCACGATGAGAGCGCGCACCGGATAGGGCTCGCCTGTCTCCATCGCGCGGAGCACCAAATCGGGGTGGGCTGACGTCATGTAGCGCGTCGGGAGCCTGCAACCCAAGCGCTCGGTCACCTTCTGCACCTTCGCGTAGCCCTCGTAGCACTGAAGCGGCGTGAAGGGGGTGTTCAGACAGCGCGCCTTGTGCTCGGGCGCCATCTCATCGGTCATCTCGAGCTCGACTTCTGTGGTGAAGTCGCTCATTTCGGTGATGATGCAGGCGCCGGGCTTGTCGACGTTGCCCGTGATCGCACGCAAGCAGCAAATCGCCCGATGCGTGGGCGCCACGTTTCGTCCCGACTGGTCGATACCGCGCCCCGACACGAGCGCCGCCGCCTGGGCGCGCCCGAACCAGCGCGCCGCAGTGCGCACGTCATCAGCCGATACGCCGCAGAACTCGGCGACGTGCTCGGGCGTGTAGCGCGCTACGTGGGCAGCGAACTCGTCGAAGCCATGGCACCATTGCTCCACGAAATCGCGGTCGTACAGGCCCTCGGCGATGATCACGTTCGCGAATCCGAGCGCAAGGGCGCAATCCGTGCCCGTCTTCGGCGCGATCCACAGATCGGCGCAGGATGCGGTCTTGGTGTAGCGCGGATCGATCACCACGAGCGGCGTGTCCGATTTGCCGATGCGGCGAATCGACTGCCACCAGAGCGAATTGTCCGACTCAGCCGGGTTCGTTCCCCAGATGAAGACGCATTCCGTGTCGTCGTTGATGTCGGCCTCGATCGTCCAACCGAACGTGAGCGTATCCATCCAGATGCGCGGGTTCCAGCAAATCTGCCCGATGCCCATGTTGTTCGGCGAGCCGAACATGTTCATGAAGCGATGCAGCGGCCAAAACGACGCATGAGGCCCGCCAATCATGGATGCAAGCGTCTCAGACCCATACCGGTCACGAAGCTGCGATAGACGCTGCGCGATGTCGTCGAGCGCCTCGTCCCAGCTCACCCGCTCCCAATTGTTTGCTCCGCGCTCGCCAACGCGACGCAGCGGATAGTTCACCCGGTCGTCCCCATCGAGCACGTCAAGGTTCATCTTCCAGCGGCGACACCCCGCGAGCACCTTCGGGTCGTAAGGATAGCGCGAAGGGTCGGGCTCCAGATCGACGACGCGCCCATCTTCCACCGTCGCATGAAACGCGCAGAGATACCCGCAGAAATGACAGTTCGTTTTGCGCACCTCGCGCATTTACGCATCCTCCTTCGCGGCTCCCTCGCCGCCGAGTCCAAC
>ERZ857840.1925-NODE-1925-length-21609-cov-4.878259_pt1 | contig 21609 bp, 16 predicted proteins | sample MGYA00519760_ERZ857840 | MGnify/ENA primary metagenome ERZ857840 (study PRJEB31778, sample SAMEA3449371) | human gut metagenome | biome: human gut; feature: human-associated habitat; material: faeces | place: United Kingdom | collected 2010/2012 ... | reverse complement strand
GCCGCACCTCGCTCGCCGTATCGGCACTTAGAATTATGCGGTATTGCCCTAATTACATTATATAAAATAAATGTGCGGCTCCGGGCGGTGAATGCAGCGGGGCCGCACATTTTTGTGTGCAGGAGAATTTGAAGAAAAAGCAATATTTTTAGAGTGCATCTCTAACCTGGCGCTCCGACTTGGCCGCCCTACTGACACTTTAGAAGATCCCCAAACAAAAACCGCCGCCCCAATCAGGGCGGCGGCCAATCAATATTCTATATGCGATAAGTACCGATCTTCACGCAAGGTAGAGGCTTACGCGGCAAAAATCAGGTTTCCGGCAGGTAGATATGGTGGGGCAAGCCCTCAACATAGATGGGGGTCAGCTCGGCCTGGATCAGCGGCATAGCATAAGCCAGGAACTCCGGCAGCATGGCAGTGTGGTCGGCGTTGACCCATTCCAGCGGAACTTTCTTTTCCAGGTTGGCAACCTCGCTGATGGGGTGCAGGCTGGTGGTACACTGGTACGGTGCGTTGGAAATGCGGTCCAGTGCGACCATTTCGCCGGTGTGGCCCTCAAAAGCGGCCTTGGCGGCAGCACCGCCCACCTGGTATGCCTCGGTGATATCGGTACGGCTGGTCAGGTGGCCAGCGCAGCGCTGCAGGGTGGAAAGCTCAATGCAGCGGGTCTTGGTGTCCAGACGGCGGGCAACGGTGTTGGCCAAAAAGCGTGCCGTGCCGGTCAGGGCTTTGTGGCCGAACGCGTCAACTGCGTGCACATCGTCGGCCAGCTCGCAGACATAGCGGCCATCAGCCAGTTTAACGCCTTCGGAAACAGCAATCACGATGGAAGGCTTTTCTTTCTGCATCCGCTCCACTTTTTCCACAAAGCGGTCTACATTAAAGGGAACTTCGGGCAGGCAGATCATATCCACGCCCTCGCAGTCCTCACCCTTTGCCAGGGAGGCAGCGGCGGTCAGCCAGCCGGCATTGCGGCCCATAATCTCCACAATGGTAACGTACTTGGTGCCATATACGGTGGCATCGCGGATGATTTCCTTCATCACAACGCCAATGTACTTGGCGGCGCTGCCGTAACCGGGAGTATGGTCGGTCACCATCAGGTCATTGTCAATCGTCTTGGGAACGCCCATAAAGCGGATATCGCTGCCAATATGGGCACCGTAATCAGCCAGCTTGCCGATGGTATCCATGCTGTCATTGCCGCCGATGTAGAAGAAATAGCCGATATCCAGTTCGCCCAGGATCTCGAACAGCTTCTGGTATACGGCTTCGCCCTCGGCGGTGTGCCAGTCGGGCAGCTTGTAGCGGCAGCTGCCCAGATAGCTGGACGGTGTGCGCTTGAGCAGCTCAATGTCCATGGCACTTTTCAACTTGTCATCCAGTACGCAGACGCGGCGCTCCAACAGGCCGGCCACGCCGTGCATCATGCCGTACACCTTACCTGCACCGCGGCGCTTGCAGCTTTCATAAACGCCGGCCAGGCTGGAATTGATGACTGAGGTGGGGCCGCCGGATTGACCGACGATCGCATTTTTTGCCATAAAATAATCTCCTTCTCTTCGGCAGTGCCGTGCGCACTGCTGTTTGTGTGCCGTGCGGCAGGCGGGCCGCCCTATGCACAATTATGTCATAATTAGTGTAACATTTTTTAATATGGGATACCATTGCAGGGGTTGACAAAAGTAAGAAAGAATATTTAGCACTATTTTTGTTCCGCTTGCCGGAACCTGCAAAGCATTGCGCTTTCCGTATTGAGGAAAATCATTCCATACAGCGGAATCACATAGTCTTGTGAAAGAAATAACTGCGAGAAAACGCCTAAAAACATTGCAAAAATTGCATATACGTGTAAAAATAACGAAAAAACGGCAGGCGGAAAGAACACTTTTTGTACCGTAATAAGTGCAAAATTTGTATATAGGCGGCAATAGACAGGCGCTTTTTATGTAAAGAGAAATTTCCGGAACAGAAAAGTGGAGAGTGAAGAAGAAACAATAAAGACCGCAGGAAAAGGTCCACAGAGATCCGAAGCCAACCATGATTTATATGGATCGGTTTGATTGAAAAGATAGCATGTCCCCAAAGTGAAAGAGGAAGGCTTGCAATAAGAAACAAAATATCCCGGAGTGGGAGCCGCCCACAGCAGGCGGCACACCGTTCCGGGATGTTTTAATGTTATTTGATAAGATCCGGAAAAAACGCTCGCTTAGTTCTTTTCAACAATCAGCATACGCATGGCGTTCAGCACGGCAAGAATCATAACGCCAACGTCGGCAAAGACGGCCCACCACATATTGGCAATGCCAAAGGCTCCCAACAGCAGGAAGATGGCTTTGACGGCAAGGGCGAATACAATGTTCTGGTACACAATGTGCATGCACTTGCGGGAAATCTTCATAGCCAGGCTGATCTTGGCCGGGTCGTCATCCATCAGAACAACGTCAGCGGCCTCAATAGCAGCGTCACTTCCCATGGCGCCCATCGCGATGCCGACATCGGCGCGCATCAACACGGGGGCGTCGTTGATGCCATCACCGGCAAAGGTCAGGATATCGTTCTTGCCCTTGGTGGCCAGCAGCTCTTCCACGCGGTTGACTTTATCGGCGGGCAGCAGCTGGGCATGGTATTCATCCAGCCCCAGCTGGCCGCTGATCTCGCTGGCAACGGCTTCACTGTCGCCGGTCAGCATGATGGTACGCACGCCCTGGGCTTTCAGGGCGGCAATGGCCTGCTTGGAGTGTTCCTTCACTTCGTCCGCGATCAGAACAGAGCCAAGAAACTGGCCGTCACGCGCCACATAAACCACAGTACCGGTGCCGGTATTTTTGGTGTAGGTAATCTTGCTGTCGTCCATCATGCGGGCGTTGCCTGCCAGCACCACATGGCCGTCCACCATAGTGCGGACACCGTGGCCAGCAATTTCCTGAGCATCGGTCGCACGGCGGGCATCCAGCTCGCCGCAGGCTTCGCGCAGACTCTTGCTGATGGGATGGCTGGAAAAGCTTTCGGCCAAAGCAGCCTGTTCCAGCAACTCTTTTTCGGTGCAGCCGTTGGCCGGGCTGACCTGGCTGACGGCAAAAACGCCCTTGGTCAGGGTGCCGGTTTTATCAAACACAGCAATGGAGGTGTTGGCAAGTGCTTCCAGATAGTTACCGCCCTTGATGAGGATGCCGCAGCGGGAAGCGCCGCCGATGCCGCCGAAGAAGCTCAGAGGAATGCTGATGACCAGCGCGCAGGGACAGCTGATAACCAGGAAGGTGAGCGCACGGCTGATCCAGGTCAGCCAGCCGCCGCCCAGCACCAGCGGTGGTAAAATGGCAAGTACCAAAGCGCCGATGCAGACGGCGGGGGTGTAATAATGGGCAAACTTGGTAATAAAGTTTTCAGCGCGGGCCTTTTTCAGGCTGGAATTTTCCACCATGTCCAGGATCTTGGCAACGGTGGATTCACCGTACAGCTTGGTGGTGCGCAGCTTCAGCAGGCCGTCGCCGTTCACGCAGCCGCTGATGATCTCGCTGCCGGGATGCACAAAGCGAGGCTTGCTTTCGCCGGTAAGGGCGGCGGTGTTCAGCGTGCTTTCGCCAGAAATGACCTCGCCGTCAATGGGAACTTTCTCGCCGGGGCGCACGACCAGCACAGAGCCGATGGGCACATCGTCGGGATCAACGGTACTTACCGTGCCGTCGGCAGTTTCCAGGTTGGCGCTGTCGGGGCGGATATCCATCAAATCGCTGATGCTCTTGCGGCTTTTGCCGACGGCGTAACTCTGGAACAGTTCGCCAATCTGGTAGAACAGCATAACGGCAACGCTCTCACTGAACTCACCCAGGCAGAGCGCTCCCACAGTGGCAACGGCCATCAAAAAGTTTTCGTCAAAAACTTCGCCGTGAACAATGCCCAGCACAGCTTTGCGCAGCACATCGTGGCCAATGATGAAGTACGGCACCAGGAAGAGCACCAGCTCCAGATACCAGGGTATAGCCACCAATTTGGAAGCCAGAATAATGGCCAGATACAGCACCGCTGAAATAATGATACGTTTCAGCGTCTTTTTCTGCTTCTTTGTCATAAGATAAGACCTCTCTTTTGGGTGTTCGTCAGGAAAAAAGGGGCAAAAATAAGGGCGGTTGGAAACCGCCCTTAGCGTGTCACAAAAGCTCCACGCTACAAAGGTGGGGTTCGCCGCAGTGTGGCTGCGTCACGCTCCTGCACCCCTCCTTTGGAACCATCCTGCCGCAAAGAAGCATGTTCTCATGCCTGGACGGCACTCGGACCTGCTTTTTTGCTTGCAAGGTATTCCAAGCGTCGGCACATGTCCGCCGCTTGGAATGGATTCCGAAACTTTCAGGCGGTTGGAAACCGTCCGAAAATGCTGATGCAAGGAGCTTACAGCTCGATCTCAAAGTCCGGCTCAACACGCTTGGCGGTCTTAACAACATCCTTCAGCACGGCATCGAACTTATCATCATCGACATCCAGAACCATCTTTTGGGCCATAAAGCTGACGGAAGCGCTGTTCACGCCGGGCAGCTTTTTAACGGCATCTTCAATTTTGGCGGCGCAGTTTGCACAATCAACTTCGATTTTGAATTTCTTCTGCATGATAATATCTCCTTTGGCTTTATGATCAATATTTTTTGAAAAATAAGGGGTAACAAGAGTTGGGGGCGTTTTATTCCTCCACATGCTCCATGCCAAGCGCAATCATGCTGCGTACATGATCATCATCTAGGGAATAGAACACCGTTTTTCCGTCCCGCCGGAACTTGACCAGTTTGCTGGCTTTCAGCAGCCGCAGCTGGTGGCTGACGGCGCTTTGGGAAACATCCAGCAGCTGGGCCAAATCGCCTACGCACAGCTCGCTCTCAAACAGCGCGTACAGGATCTTGATGCGGGTGGTATCCCCAAACACACGGAACAGCTCCGAAAGGTCATACAGAACCTCGTCGTCCGGCAGATCGCTGCGCAGCCTGGCAACGATATCCGGCTCACCGTGGCAGTCTGGGTCACATACCGGAACATCAGGCAGGGCGTTGGCTAAGCCATCCGGTGCTGTGGCGGGCTGCGGGAACTTTTTGGTATCAGGCATTGGGAGTATCACCTCGGTATCAAACATTTTATCATATGAATGATTGTTCATATGTTGACATTATAATACTGCCAACAGGGGCGTTTGTCAATAGGGGAAGGCAAAAAATATCGGGAAATTTTTTATGGAAGGAGAGGGGCCGGGGGTGGGGGATGAGAAAGAATAATGAATAAATAATAAAGAATCATGTCGGTGGGCCGCGGCGCAAATACTCTCCTGCAAAATGAGTCAACCGTGAGCATGGAAACCTCCGAAACAACAAAAAAAGCCGCGCGTCCCACCCCCCATACAAGGGGCAAAACGCGCGGCACAAATTTATTTTGTTGGTGCTATATTAGGTAAAGCAAACAGGCGTAACTCTGCCCAGCCGATTACTTCTCATCCTCATCCCACGTGCGGTCACTGATGATGTAGCGGGGGCGGCGCTTGGTTTCCATGTAGATCTTGCCGATGTACTCGCCGATCACGCCCAGGCAGATCAGCTGTACGCCGGAAACAAAGCAGATGATGCTGGTCATGCTGGCCCAGCCGGATACGGTGGCACCCAGCAGCGCTTCCACAATGGCCCAGATCACGCCGATAAAGCTGATGAGCGCCACAATAACGCCAAACCCGGTAATGAACCGGATAGGCTTGACGGAAAGGCTGGTGATGCCGTCAAACGCAAGGGACAGCATTTTGGACAGGGGATAGTGGCTTTCACCCGCAATGCGCTCGTGGCGCTCGTAAGCAACGCTGGTGGATTTAAAGCCCACCAGCGGCACCATGCCGCGCAGAAACAGGTTGACCTCCTTGAAATTGGCAAACTCATGCAGCACGCGGGCGCTCATCAGGCGGTAGTCCGCGTGGTTGTAAACAACCTCGGCCCCCATGGCGTTCAGCAGCTTGTAGAAGCTTTCTGCCGTAAAGCGCTTGAAGAAGGTATCCGTATCGCGCTTGGAGCGCACGCCGTACACAACTTCGCAGCCATCGTTCACATAGGCATCTACCATGGCGTCCATGGCGTTGATATCGTCCTGACCGTCGCAGTCAATGGAGATGGTGATATCGCACTTGTCCTTGGCTTCCATCAAACCGGCCAGCACTGCGTTCTGGTGACCGCGGTTGCGGCTCTGGCTGATGCCGATGTAGTGCTTGTCGCTCTTGGCCAGGTCGCAGATGATGGACCAGGTTTTGTCCTTGGAGCCATCGTTGACAAACAGCACGCGGCTGTCATCGCTGATTTTACCGGCGGCAACTAGGTCGGTGATCTTTTTCAAAAACAGCTTGCTGGTAATGGGCAGAACCTCCTGCTCGTTATAGCAGGGGATCACGATGTACAGAATCGGATTTTCGCGGGTAGCCTTCATGGTTTACAGCACCTCTTTTTTGCTTTTTCTGCTGCGCCGCCCGGCCAGCAGGTAAATTGCCGTCAGCAGAATGCTAATGGCGCTGACCCCGATCCCACACCAGAGCGGGGTGGGGGAGTAGTGGAAACGAATACAGTTTTTACCGGCATTCACCTTGACGGCCATCAGGCCGTTGATGTTCAGGATCTCTGCAGATTCGCCGTTGACCGTGGCGCTCCACGCCTTGTCATAGGGAACACTGAAAAACGCGTACTGCTCGCTGCCGGATGTGATTTCGGAATAAAAATAGTCTGTGCCATAATCAAACACATCGGTGCAGGCTTCGCGGCGCTTGTCCATGTCGGCAAACTTGTTCTCCTGGCTGATCTTACCATCCAGCGCGGCATCATAGTGGCGCAGTGTGGTGGAAACCGTGGCTTCGTCCTCGTCTGCCACCACAAGGGTCTTTAACATGGAGTGGGCGCGCTCGGCGGGGTCAATCTCGTCAAACTCACTGCGGGTCATGTAGGTATCATAGCAGAAGCCGATGGGCAGGGCGTGGGAATCCTGATAGACGTTGATCTGCTCGTGACCGTTGGAAAAACTGGTGTAGATTTCATCCGGCCAGTCGGAGTTGTTGCGGATATAATACCCAACGGAAAGCAGCTCGTTGGTGCCCTCCGGCCCGGCGGGGGTAATGGCGTGGCGCTCGTCCCCCAGGGCATCATACAGTGTAAAGATGGAGGGGGAAAGCGTGCTCAAAAAGGAGGTACGGTCCGGCAGGTAAGCCGCCATGCCGCGGTTGGAATACGGCTCCCAGAAATAATAGCGGTAGGGCAGGGCATCAGGCAGGCCGTCGCCGCTGTGGATAACGTCACCATAAATTTCTGTGGTGGTCAGGCCGATCGTCTGGGTGTAGGCACGCTGATAGGTGCCCACGGTAAAACCGGTGGTCAGTGCAGCAACCAGAGCAGTGCAGGCCGTCAGGGCAGCCATGGGGCGGCGCAGGCGCAGCCGCCGCACCCCGCCCAGAGCAGCAAACAGCAGAACCACGCCGCCGATGGCAATCAATGTCAACACAACCAGCCAGTATTTGCGGTACACTATGGTATCGCGCTTGACGTACAGATACAGCGTGATAGCGGCGATGACTGCAGCCGAAATACCGCAGCCCGCACGCCAAGGGTAGTCCTGCAGATGGTCCAGCACCTTGATGGTGGCCAGCACCAGCAGGAACACCAGCATGTAATACCAGCGGCGGTACGGCTCGCTGGTGAACATGACGAACAGACTGTTGCTGACCGGGCTGGCTGCTACAAGGAACAGCCCCACCAGCAGCACATGCAGCCAGTCCCACTTCCAGCGCAGCAGATAAGCCAGAACCAGGCAGATGCCTACCAAGGGCAGGTACGCCGCGATGGAATACCAGTTATCATGCACCACAGCGGAAAAATTGAACATATTCTCCGCCGGGAAGAAGAGCGCCCGCAGCATTTGCAGGTAATTGGGCCAGTCAAAGGTCAGTTGGCTCAAGCTGATGTGATCCGATACGCGGGGATTATTGAGCACCGCCGCAATGGAGGGGATGAACAGTACCCCCGCCATGCCGACGCCCAGACAGCCTTCCAGGATGCAGGCCGGAATTTTGCGGGCATTTTTGCACAGATCCGCCCCGGGGCGTGCGTCCTCGCCGCCAAAAAGATACCGCGTAATATAGTAAAACACCAGGAAGAAAACTTCCCCGATAAAGAAGTAATAGTTGACCAGCGCGTTGATGGTAACGGCAAACAGGAACGGAGCTTTTTTGCCCTCCTGCATGCGTTTGTCCAGCCCCAGCATCAAAAGCGGGAACAGGGCAATCACATCATGGAAGTGATAGAACACCACGTTGATGCAGGAAAAACCGGAAAATGCATACAACACACTGCCAAGCAGGGCGCTTTTCTCGCTGGCACTGCGGCGGAAGTAGGCAAACGAGGTCAGCCCGGCAACAGCATATTTGAGCATATAGCTCCAGCCGACCAGATAGGGAAACGCGCTGGCGGGGAAGAGAAAGCTCAGCCAGAAAAACGGGCTGCCAAGGGTGTAAAAGCTGAACGAGGATACAAAGTCCGAACCAATATCAATGCGCCAGTTCCACAGCACCTCGCCGCTTTTGATGGCGTTGTTGCACAGCATGTTGTAGGAGAGCTGTTCTGCGTCAAAATCCGCCGCAACCAACAGCAGGCCGCCGTCCCGTATCATGTAGGGCAGCAGTGCAGCCGCGGCAATGGCAAAGTTCAGCACAAAAGCCAGCAGCAGCCACCGGCGCGGGAAACGGTTTTGCAGTGTTTGTTTCATGTAGCAGCCTCGCGGCATCAGCCCTGACCGTTAGAAAGTTCAATCCCGCGGGTGGGCATGTTTGCCATATTGTTCAGGGTAGAGTTGTATTTTTCACCCAGGGATTCCATAGCCCAGTCAGTGCAGTCCATAAAGGTATTGTCAAAAATATCATTCATGAACGCATCTTCGCCCATAAACACCCCGGCGTAATGCCCGCCGGAAATGGTGTTGCGGGCAATGATGTTTTCATAGCAGGGGGTAAAATCCAGGCCCTGCACGGCTTCGTCCGCGTTCAGGTCAGTGCTGAGCTCAATACCAAAGAAGTGGAAGGTATCGCTGGCACCCCGGTTGTTGTCAATGATCTGGTTGCACAGAATGGTGTTGCTGAACGCCGAGCGCACAGCCTTGATGCCGGAACCGTAATTGTCCCGCACAATGTTGCCGTAAATGGTGTTGTAGGCGGTGTTATCCAGCGAGATGCCAGGCAGCTTGGCGGGGGAGGAACCATCCGCCATGCGGCCCTGATCCAGAATAAAGTCAGCTTCCAGATCCTCATCACTCATGCGGTTGCGGCCGCCGTTCTGGCGGATCTCACATCCGGTAATGTAGTTGCCGAAGGAGCCGTAATCCAGGCACATGCCCTCTTTTTCGTTCTTGTAGATCGTGTTCTCTACATAATAGTTCAGGTAGCCGCTTTCCGAATAAATGCCGGAGGAATGGTTCTGCGCAACCGTGTTGCCGCGCACAACCAGCTGATGGGGAGACTGTAAAATATCGTACAGCATTTCATCCGGGAACGGATTGTAGGCGGTCTCAATGTCCTCAATGGGCATGGAGCAGAGCACCAGCCCGGCGGTCAGGTTGCGGGCACCAGAGTTATTTTCAATGCGGTTGCCCTCGATCACGCCATTGCTGATCTCGCCGTTCAGGAAGATGGCACCATTCTGGTTTTCATGGATGCTGTTATTGACCAGTGCAAAGCCGGTGTTCTCCCCCATAACGCAAAGGCCCTTGAGGGAAACATTGCTGATGTTAAGGTCAGCCAGATAGAAACTGCTGGAATTCTTGACATACACACCGTAATTGCACCCGCCGTTGATGACAAAGCCGGTCACGGCGGTATTTTCCGCCTGGTCCAGAACAATGGCTTTGTCCAGCGTTTCATTGCCGGGGGTCAGCACTGCGCCGTTGCCGTGCAGGATCGTACCAGTGGGTACCACCAGGGTGGCATCCATCACCAGAGCAGGGGAGATGACCTCCACCGTGCTGCCGGGGTTGGCTGCCAGAAAGTCATTCAGTTCTGCCAGGCTGGAACCGGTAAAATTCACAGCCTGGGCGGTTTCGGCGGTGGCCAGGGGGGCCAGCCGGGTCATGACAGAGTTGTACAGGTTTTTCCAGTTGGCCTCCGGGGTATCAAAGGTGGCAGGGTCAATACCGAGGGTCTGAATGCGCTGGATGACCTGCAAAGGGGCAATCAGGCTTTCGGTGTCGGACTGGGTCATCCGCTCCAAAGCGGGCAGGGCATAGCGCTCGGTCAGGCTTTGACTGTCGGTATCCAGCAGGGAAACATATTCCTCTGCGCCGGGATCCGCAAAATCCACAACCTGCCCGGTACCGGCCAGCACGCAGCTGATGGGATCCGGCTCAGCGGTAGCCTGTGGTTCTGCGCTGGGGGCCAGGCTGAAAATCACATGCGGGGCAGGGGTCAGCTTGACCCCGACCACACCGATCACGGTGGCAGCAGCAATGCCCGCAATGGTAAGAACAAACGAATTTGCCTTTTTTTTGGCCATAAGTGTAAGATTCCTTTCCAGGGAAAACCGGGGATAGGCCCGGTAAAATTACTTGTCCAGGTTCAGATACTTTTTCCAGAAGTCCAGACTGCGCACTTCGCCGCAGCGCTCGCGGTAGCTCTGGGCGGCAGCGTCAAACTGGGTGTCGATCTCCTTCATGCAGGCTTTCATCTCGCGCACGCAGCGGCTGTATTCTTCCTTGCTGCGCTCGGTCACAAAGCCTTTCTGGGAGTTGGAATCATAGTTCAGCACCTTCTGCACGCGGTAAGCATTGTAGGCGGTCATGTGCATCATGCTCACAACGGTGTTTTCGCGGGTGGGGGGCACCAGCCAGCCGTTGCGGGTCAGCTTGACCTTGAGGTTTTTCAGCTTGCCCTTGTTTTTTTCTTCCTCTTTGGTGGCGTACAGGTAGCGGGAATAATCAAACGGAACATCCAGCTGGTCCACCGGCTGGGCCTTGTAGCCATATGCCATAATCTCTTTGTGCAGGGCTTCGGCATCGGTCTGTTCCAGCCAGTCAATGCCTTTCAAAAAGTCGCGCACGCCGCGGATCAGCAGGTCAGCATTCTTATAGCGGTAGCGGTTCACTTCGCCCATCACCTGGCTGCGCAGGTCGGCTTTCAGGGCGTTGGCATCATAGCCGGGGCAGTGCATGCTGTTGTCAATGCACTGGTTGCGCAGGATGTAGTAGTACATCGAGGAAGAATACTTGCTCTCAAACGGCTCATGCCATACGCAGATGCCGTTCAGGGTGACCAGGCGTTTGCAGTTGCGTAGGCCGTATTCAATGTCATCGCCGCGGATAAAGATGGGCATGGGCAGGTTGTCCGGCCGCACAACGGCAATGGGGATGCAGCAGTACCACCAGGCGTTATACTCATGGCGTTCTTCCAGCTCATTGGCAACGCACAGGTCAACCTTGGTCAGATCAAAGTTGGCTTTGTGGCTGATCAACTGGCCCTGGTTCCAGGCGGCGCCGTTTTCTACCTGAATGTTGGGGCGGTCCAGCCGCAGCATGGCACCGCCGACAAATACATCCGCATATTCCGGCTTGCGCAGGCTCAGCAGGGTGTAGGTGCGCAGCAGCACATCGGTATCCAGCACAATGTCATCATCCATGACCAGTACATGGGTAACGCCTGCGCCATTTTCGTTGGCTTTCAGGATCTCGATCATGCCGCGGGTAAAGCCGCCGGCACCGCCCACATTGGCGTTGGGCACAACATGCACGGTATCGCTGTTCAGCTTATCGTAATCCAGCGTCTGGCCGTTATCGGAAACAAACACTTCCAAGTGGTTGTGCAGCGGGCTGGCGGCGTTTTCCAAAATATCGCTGCGCATGCGGGCAATGTTGCCCATAACGAACGGCTCCCGGCGGAAGGTGCAGATATCCACGCCGATTTTGACGGGCTGCACATCCTTTTCAGCGGCATCGCACTCATAAGCGCCGCCGCAATAGGCGGCATTGCCGCTCAGGGCCTGCAGCTCAAAAAACAGCATGCCGTCAGCGCCCTTGGGAAAATCGAAGCAGAATTCCTGCACGGAATCCGCCTGCACTACTTTTTCGGCCAGTACGGCGCGCACGCTCTGGCTGTTGATGAAATGGCGGCTGCACAGCACAACGCGCAGCTTGCCGCTCAGTTTCAGCCGCAGCGAAAAATTCTGCGCGGCGGTGTAGCGGCGCCATTTGTCTGCGCTGACGCTGTTAAAGTAGGTATCAAAGCAGACGCGTTCGCCCTGCTCAATGCGCAGGATATCCCCCTCATCGCGGAAGCTGGGGGCTTTCATACGGTAATACAGTCGGTCCTCGGTGCATATGCCCACGCGGGGCCAAAGCAGCTTTTGCAGCAGCATACGGTATTCTCCTTTCACTTTTTGCCTTATCATATCCGGCAAAGTATTCAAGTATCCGGCACAGCATTATAAAATGCCGCCGTTGGATTGTTTTCCGCGCGCCCATGCGCTCAATGTGCGGTAGGGCAGGTAACGCCCGGCCCGCAGCAGACGGGTATTTTTGTTGGTCATCATGGCAGCGATGTGTGGGTAAGTCTGGCACAGCATCTCGTCATACCGGCGCAGGGCCAGGCCGGTTTCACGGTCGGGGGGAAAGCGCAGGTACAGCTCAATCAGGTACTGCGCCACATCCCGCGCCCGCTGCACCAGCAGCAGGTCCCGCCCGGCGGGGGCAGGCTGTGCGGCCAGCGGTTCGGCAACATCCAACAGAATGCGCGCTACGCGGATGTAATCCTGCGTGTGGGCGCGGTAGCTGGCCATGCTCACGCTCTGGCCATCCCGCCCCAGGCGGTACTGGTACAGAACCACCGGCACAAAGCAGATGGTCTGCGCCGCAGCCATGCCAACAAACGTATAGCCCATATCCGTGTAGCTGCAATGCTCCGGCATGGGGCGCCATGCGGCGCGCAGAGTTTTGGTGCAGAAGGTCAGCGCGTGCATCTCCATGCACAAATCAGGTGTGGCCTGCTGCACTTCACCCACAGCATACACACGGTTTGTATCAAATTTGCAGCAGACATCAAAGGCCTTTCCACTGCCGTTTTCCTGCACGGTGCGGTAGTTGGTGTATACCGCATCCGCCGTGCAGTTTTGCAGGCGGCGCAAAAGGGTCTGCAAAGCATTGGTGTCAAACCAGTCATCGCAGTCCAGCGTGCGAAAGTACCGCCCGGAGGCCAGCTCTACCGCGGTATTCAGCGTGGAGCCGTACCCGCCGTTCACCTTGCTCACCAGCCGGAAACTGCCGGGGTGTGCCTGCACAAAGGCCTGCGCCAGCGCGGCGGTGCCATCGGTGGAGCCATCATCAATAATGATCACATCCAGCAACGCCTGCAGGCTTTCATCCGCCACCAGGCAGGATTCAAGCGCTTTTTGCAGCGTGGCAGCGCCGTTATAGGCGGCAACCGAAACCGTCAGCAGCTTTTCCATCAGGTTTCACCGGCCTCCATAGCGCGCACATAGTCCGCGCAGACTTCACGCGATGGCCCATCCCCGCGCAGAACACCGTGATCCAGCCAGATGGAGCGCTGGCACAGCTGCTGCACCTGGTTGATATCATGGCTGACGAACAGCAGCGTGGTGCCGTTGGAAAGCATCTCTTCCATGCGGCGGTGGCATTTCTGCTGGAACATAAAGTCGCCAACGGCCAGCACTTCGTCACAAACCAGAATGTCGGCCTGTACTTCAGTGGCAATGGAAAAGCCCAAACGAGCGATCATGCCGCTGGAAAAGTTTTTGACCGGAACATCCACAAAATCTTTCAGCTCCGAAAATTCAATGATGCGGTCAAAATGCTCCATCATATAGTCCCGGTCGTGGCCAAGCACCGCGCCGTTCAGGAAAATGTTTTCCCGTGCGGTCAGATCCATGTCAAAACCGGCGCCCAGCTCGATCATGGGGGCAATTTCGCCGTTGACGGCAACGCTGCCGCCGGAGGGGTACATCACGCCGGAAATCACTTTCAGCATGGTGCTTTTGCCGCTGCCGTTGCGCCCGATCAGCGCCAGGGATTCGCCGCGCTTCATGCTGAAAGAAACATGTTTCAGTGCGTAAAATTCGTTAAAAAACAGCTTGTGGGTCAGCAGTTTTACGGTGTATTCTTTCAGGGTCTCAGTTTTTTCCTGCGCAAGGTTAAAGCGCATGGAAACGTCATTGACTTTAATAATCTCGTCCATACGTTACCTCACGTCAGATATACAGGATAAAGTTCTTTTGCAGCTTGCGGAACACCAACAGGCCAATAGCCATAGAGGCAACGGCGCAAAAAATGCAGGCAATCCAGGTGTTGGGGCCGGGAATGTTGCCGTACATCATCAGGTTGCGGAACAGGTTGATGTAGTGGTACAGCGGGTTCAGCTTCATCAGTTTCTGCAGGGTTTCCGGCAGGGCGGTGATGGGGTAGAACAGCGGGGTGGCGTACATCCAACCCATGGTAAGGATACTGTACAGGTGCATCATATCACGGAAATACACCGCCAGCGCGGAAAGCAGCAGCCCCAGCCCGCAGCTGAAAAAGAAGAGCAGCACCAGCGGCAGCCAGCTCAAAAAGATGGTCCAATAGAAGGTGGCACGGGTAAAGATCATGACCAGCAGAACCGCACCAAAGCTGAACAGCATGGTGACAAAGCGGGAAACCGCCTGGCTGATGGGAAAGATGAACTTGGGAATATACACCTTTTTGATCAGCGGGGCGTTCTGGATAACAGAAGTCAGGCCCATGCTGGTGGTCTCATTGAAAAAGGTAAACAGGGTGTTGCCGCAGATCAGGTAAAGCGGGAAGTTTGGAATATCGTTGCGGAACATGTACGAAAAGATGATGCTTTGCAGCAGCATCATCAGCAGCGGGTTCAAAATGCTCCAGATGTAACCCAGAAAGCTGCGGCGGTATTTGACTTTCAGATCGCGGCTGACAAGTTCATGGATCAGCGGTTGGTATTTTTTCAGGTGGGTCCAGGCGCGCTGCGCGGAGACCTGCATTGTTTCGGCCATGTTTGGCTCCCTCCAGATTTATGGCCCGCATAAAACGTCAGAACGCTGTTTTGTGCGGCACTTGTATCAACACCCCGCGCGGCAGCCGCCGCCAGGGCACAGTTTCTACTATTATACAATAAAAGACATTAAAATGCAATTCGAACCGGGCGGCAAAAAATCATGGGTGTGCGATGTTTTTTGCCGCCCGGTACCGCCCTTTTTGTGCAACAGTGAAAAGGAACGCAAAATATGAGCGCAGTTTGTGTAAAAATCGTTGAAACCAGGACGAAAATACGGTACAATAAATATGACATAACAAACCCTGCGTCGGACCATGACCTGGTTTTGCCCGTGGGGCCAGAAATGAGAGGTAGATGTTATGGAACATTTTAACCCCCTGCTCCTGCATAACGACAGCCCGGCTAAATTTATTACGATTGGTGAGGTCATGCTGCGCCTGACCCCGCCGAACTATGAAAAGATCCGTATGGCTTCCAACTTTGAAGCCAGCTATGGAGGCAGCGAGGCCAACATTGCCCTGGCTCTTGCCAACCTGGGTGTGGACAGCACGTTTTTCAGCGTGGTGCCCAACAACTCTTTGGGCAAAAGTGCGGTGCGCTGGCTGCGCTCCAATGATGTGCACTGCACCCCGATGATCCTTTCCACCCCGGAGGAAACCCCGACCCACCGTCTGGGCACCTATTACCTGGAAACCGGTTACGGCATCCGCCCCAGCAAGGTTACTTACGACCGCAAGCACTCCGCTTTTACGGAGTACGACCTTTCCAAAGTGGATCTGGACGCCCTGCTGGACGGCTTTGACTGGCTGCATCTTTCCGGCATTACCCCGGCTTTGGGCCAGAACTGCGCCGATTTTGTGATGGCCTGCCTGAAAAAAGCCAAGGAAAAGGGCCTGACCGTCAGCTTTGACGGCAACTTCCGCTCCACCCTGTGGACTTGGGAAGAAGCCCGTGACTACTGCACCAAGTGCCTGCCCTATGTGGATGTTCTGTTTGGCATTGAGCCTTACCACCTGTGGAAAGACGATGCTGACCACGCCCAGGGCGACTGGAAAGACGGCGTGCCCCTACAGCCCAGCTATGAACAGCAGGATGAGATCTTCCAGCGCTTTGTGGAGCGTTACCCCAACATCAAGTGCATTGCCCGCCATGTGCGTTATGCCCATTCTGGCTCCGAGAACAGCCTGAAAGCCTTTATGTGGTATGAGGACCATACCTTTGAAAGCAAGCTGTTTACCTTTAATATTCTGGACCGTGTAGGCGGCGGCGATGCATTTGCCAGCGGCCTGATTTACGCCATGCTGCACAACTACAAGCCGATGGATATGGTCAACTTTGCGGTGGCAAGCTCCGCTATCAAGCACACCATCCATGGCGATGCCAACATCACCGATGATGTTTCCACCATCCGCAACCTGATGGACATGAATTACGATATCAAGCGCTGAGAATAAGTTTGTTTTCAGCAGTGCCCCAAAACGGTGCAGCAGGCTGCGGCTTTGCTGCACCGTTTTTGTATGGTGTAAGATTGGTTTAGAACCGTTTAAGAATGTACAAACCTTGCATCCCGTGTTATAATAATGCCGGATCAGTAAATGAAAAAGGTGGGTAGATTATGGAACAAAACACCGTTCAAAAACCGGATTGCGCCGCCATTACGGCGCAGGCACGCCAGGCAGCGGAAGAACTGCTGGCGGCTGCACACCTGCGCGCCGGGGATATTTTTGTGGTCGGCTGCTCTTCCAGCGAGATCGTTGGCGGGCATATTGGCAAGGACAGCAGCATGGAAGCCGCCGCGGCTGTGCTGGCGGGTATTCTGCCGGTGCTCAAAGCGCAGGGCGTCTATCTGGCGGCCCAGTGCTGCGAACACCTGAATCGCGCCATTGTCATCGAGCAGGAAGCTGCCGAAAAGTATGGTTATGAACAGGTAAACGCCGTGCCGCAGCCCCATGCGGGCGGCAGCTGGGCAACCAACTGCTGGCAGACGTTTGAACATCCGGTTCTGGTGGAGGAAGTGCGTGCCGCTGCCGGAATTGATATCGGCGGTACGCTGATTGGCATGCACTTAAAGCGCGTGGCCGTTCCGGTGCGCCTGACCATCAAGCAGATCGGCGCTGCGCCCATCATCTGCGCCCGCACCCGCCCCAAATACATCGGCGGCAGCCGCGCCGTTTACCAGGAGATGTGAACCATGCTGACACAGGAGCAACTGACAATGATGGCCGAAAATGTGGCCCGCATCCGTGAAAAGATGGCTGCCGCTGCGCGTGAAGCCGGCCGCGACCCGGCAGATATTCTGCTGTGCGCCGCCTGCAAGACCCGCACCGTGGAAGAGGTGATTGCCAGCGCCGTTCTGCCCATTGACCTGTTTGGCGAAAACCATGTGCAGGAACTGGTGGAAAAGACCGACGCCAACGCTTATTGCGGTAAGCCGGGGCATTTTATCGGCCATTTGCAGACCAACAAGGTCAACAAAGTGGTGGGCCGTGCTGCTTTGATTGAAAGCGTGGACAGCGAGCACCTGCTGCAAAAGGTGGAGCGCGCCGCTGCCGCCGCAAACCTGACCCAGGAAATTTTGATCGAGATCAACATCGGCGGGGAAGAGAGCAAGTCTGGCGTTTCTGCCGAAAGCCTGTGGCCCCTGCTGGATATGGCAGCCGCACAGCTGCATATCCGCCTGCGCGGCCTGATGGCCATCCCGCCGGCAGCTGCAACCCCGGATGAGACCCGCGCGTTCTTTGCCCAAATGCGGGAACTGCTGGCAAAAGCTGCTGACCGCCATTATGAGAACGCCAAAATGGATATCCTTTCCATGGGCATGAGCGGGGATTACCCCGATGCCATCCGCGAGGGTGCCACCATTGTGCGCATCGGCACCGCCATTTACGGCGCACGCGATTACAGCAAAAAAGCATAAGGCCCATACCTGCACGTTGACAGCTGCAAGGTGAATAGGTAAAGCAACAGCCCGGAACCACCGCAAATGCAGGCGGCAGTTCCGGGCTGTTTTGTTAAGCGGTGGTGGGGGCGTGGGCCTCAAAAGTCTCCACCGGAGACTTTTGTGCGCGGCTTAGCCGTGCCGCCCTGTTCGCCCCCGTGACCATGCAAAAAAAAGACCTCAAAAAGCTCTGCGCCTTTTGGGGTCTTATATCAGTGCCGGTGGTGGGGGTCGAACCCACACGGTGTCACCACCAACGGATTTTGAGTCCGTCTCGTCTGCCAATTCCAACACACCGGCTCATATGTTGCTTGTATAGTATACTACAGGCCTGTCAAAAAATCAAGATTTATTTTGCGTTGATTTTTACGCCTCAAATACGCTCAAAATCCATCCTTGGCATTCCCCGCATGCGTGCTATACTCTACTGCTTAGTCCTAAAAAAGACTATAAACACAAAAACGAAACATACAAAACGTGAAATACAAACAAAGGGGAGCGAATGAAAGAGCAATACTGGCCGCTGATGTGGCAATCCAACCTGGCGGTCATCAAGCTGCGCGGTGCCTATGCCGATTGGGCGCGTGCCAATGGGATGAACTATCACGAACTGCTGGTGTTTTACTCGCTGCATGAGCTGGGCAGCTGCACCCAAAAACAAATCTGCGCCAGATCCACCGTTGGCTGGATGTGTAAAAAGTCAGGCTGCTGAAAAAGAATTTTGCACGGCGGCAAAACCCCCTTGACATCCCGGTATTAATATTGCATAATGAAACCAGCAAAAGGGAGTAGCGGACGCGCAGCGTCTGCAAGTTACGTCAAGACGGCTGACAGCCCGTAATTTGTATGAAATAACGCAAGACTTTTGCCGAGCATGGGTGTAGTACCCCTGCGCGGCGGAAGTCTTTTTCTTTTTGCTGTTTGTATTAAGATTGCATTAAAACAAGGAGGGCTATGGATGCAAGAACTGTTTGGAAATCTATGGAACCTGCAATGGCAGCAGGTGGTTATGTGGGGGATCGGTGGCCTGTTGATCTGGCTGGCGATCAAAAAGGAGATGGAGCCATCCCTGCTGCTGCCAATGGGCTTTGGGGCCATTCTCGTCAACCTGCCGCTGTCCGGTGCTGTTACCCAGGTGCTGTCCACCGGCACCGAGGTCGGCCCGCTGGATGTGCTGTTTGATGCTGGCATTGCCAACGAACTGTTCCCGTTGCTGCTGTTTGTGGGCATTGGTGCAATGATTGATTTTACACCGCTGCTTTCCAACCCCAAGCTGATGATTTTTGGGGCGGCGGCGCAGTTTGGCATCTTTTTCACGCTGGGGGCTGCGGCTTTGATGGGCTTTGAACTCAAAGATGCCGCCTCCATTGCCGTGATCGGTGCGGCGGACGGGCCGACCTCCATCTTTGTGGCGAACTTTCTGGAATCCAACTATCTGGGGGCCATCATTGTGGCGGCGTATTCTTACATGGCGCTGGTGCCCATCATCCAGCCGCCGGTCATCCGGCTTGTGACGACCAAAAAAGAGCGCCTGATCCGCATGCCATATGCCGAAAAGCAAGTCAGCAAAACGGCAAAAATCCTGTTCCCCATCATTATTACCATGGTGGCTGGGCTGTTTGTGCCGCGCAGTGTGGCGCTGGTTGGCTTTTTGATGTTCGGCAACCTCATCCGGGAATGTGGTGTGCTGGACAGCCTGTCCGAAACCGCACAAAAGGTACTGGCAAACCTCATTACCCTGCTGCTGGGGCTGACGGTGGCATCCAAAATGCAGGCAGAGTATTTTTTGAATCGGCAGACCCTGATGATTCTGGCGCTGGGGCTGGTGGCCTTTGTGTTCGATACCATCGGCGGCGTGCTGGTGGCCAAGGTATATAACCTGTTTGCCAAACAAAAAATCAACCCCATGATCGGTGCAGCGGGCATTTCGGCATTCCCGATGTCGGCCCGTGTGGTGAACAAGATGGGCCTGCAGGAAGACAACCAGAACTTTTTGCTGATGCACGCCGTTGGGGTGAATGTATCCGGTCAGATCGCGTCCGTCATCGCGGGCGGCATGATCCTGAACCTGATCCACTAAGGAGGAACAGAAATGAACGTACAGGCGTTTTTGGACACCCTGCCGCTGATGGGCAAGGGGATGCTGGGGATCTTTTTGGTCGCGGCCGTGATCGTGCTGTCGATGTATCTGCTGCGCTGGCTGTTCCGCGAGCGGAAGAAATAAGGATAACGACTTAAAGTCAGCAAAAAAACCGGCTCCCCGTCACGGGGAGCCGGTTTTGTTTTGGTCTTGTCCCGATCAGCGGCAGCTGAGCACGTCGCGCTCGTAAGCGGCGACCTCGGTGTAGTAGTCCGCCGGGATGCCGCAGCGGCGCAGATACTCGTTCCACACGTCGCCGAAGGGCATGGTCTTGAGCTCCTCCTGCATGACCATCAGCTTGGTGCCGTTGGCCTCGTCCTGCAGGGCGCGCAGCGCCGCGTGCGGCATCAGCAGGGCATTGAGCAGTGCTTTTTCGACGCTGCGCACGCCGGTGACCCACGCCGAGATGCGGTTGATCGACGCATCGAAATAGTCCGTGGCGATGAACACGCGTTCCAGTGCGTCGTGCGCCACGATCTCCTTGGCGATCTCGCGCGTTTCGTCGTCGAACAGTACGACATGGTCGCTGTCCCAGCGCACCGGACGCGTGACGTGCAGCGCGATGTGATCGTGGAACGCCAGCAGCGACGACACCTTATCGGACACGACCTCGGTGGGATGATAGTGGCCGTTGTCCATCAGCGGGGTGACGCCCTTATAGTCGACATAGCTCAGGCAGAACTCGGCGGAGCCGACGGTGTAGCTCTCCAGCCCGATGCCGAACACCTTGCTCTCCAGCGTGACGAACACCTTGCTCTTGTCGTAGGGGATACTCAAGATCTCATCAAGCGACTTTTTGAAGCGCATACGCGGCCCCAGCCGATCCGCCGGGATGTCCTTGTAGCCGTCCGGGATCCAGATGTTCATCACGCAGGGGATACCCGTTTCCTCCGCGAAATACTGCGAGATCTCGACACAGCGCTTGCCGTGCTCCACCCAGAAATGCCGCACGGTCTCATCGGGAGAGGACAGGGTGAGATTGTCCTTCACCATGGCATGGGAGAAGAAGGTGGGATTGAAATCCAGACCCATATGGCGGTCTTTGGCGAACTTCACCCACTTTTCAAACTGCTTGGGGCTAATCTTGTCCCGATCCACAAACCCGTCGTCCATCAGGGCGTAGCAGGCGTGGAGATTCAGCTTTTTCTTGCCGGGCATCAGCGAGAATGCCTCGTCGATGTCCGCCATCAGCTGCTCGGGGGTGGTGGCTTTGCCGGGATAGTTGCCGGAGGTCTGGATGCCGCCGGACAGCTCGCCGGGGTTATCAAAGCCCATCACGTCGTCCCCCTGCCAGCAGTGTATCGATACGGTCACATTCTGCAGGGTTTCCAGAGCCTGTTCGGCATCCACGCCGATAGCGGCATACATTTGTTTTGCTTCGTCAAAACGACTCATCTTCCGTTCCTCCAAAATTTAATGTGTGTTATGTATCATCCACGGACACGGTGATGTCCGATGGTGCCGTATAGGTGGGGCGCACGCCGTTTTCCG
>ERZ857840.1914-NODE-1914-length-21679-cov-8.291852_pt1 | contig 21679 bp, 21 predicted proteins | sample MGYA00519760_ERZ857840 | MGnify/ENA primary metagenome ERZ857840 (study PRJEB31778, sample SAMEA3449371) | human gut metagenome | biome: human gut; feature: human-associated habitat; material: faeces | place: United Kingdom | collected 2010/2012 ... | reverse complement strand
GTGATATTCATGTATTTATTATATCATATTTTGACCTTAGTGTCAACATGCTCTAATTTGCTTCTGATGAACAACCCGATTTCGCGCATTTTTTCTTCCATCGGTTTCTTAGCTCGACCAGGCATAATAATATTGTATTCAGTTCTGTTTTCAAACAGTTGAAACTTCATTTGAAGGCTCTTTGATAAAGCAATTCCAAACTTCTCTTTAAACTCCGCCTTTTCTGCATCATTAAATTCAAAAGTGAGTTTGAAAACTGTAGAGGCATCTTTAACCTCTTTTAATGTAACCGGGATGTCTGTTTCCCATCTGTAACCCTCTCCACTATATGTATAATAAAACCGCCTACCTCCTCGGGTTCTTCGAAAATCACCTTCTAGGGCTATAGATAACGCAATGTAAATTGCACGCAGCAAATTAGATTTTCCTGAGTTATTAGGCCCAACAATTGCACAGTATTTCTGAATATCATCTAAAGTTGCTTCTATAATAGATCTATACGATTTGACATAAAAAGTGCGCAATCTCATACGTAATACAGCTCCTCTTTTTTGATTATAGCAATTCCCCAAATTACAGGCAGTATCCATCGACCTTAAACCAGCCGGCGCAATCCCGTTGACTGACGCACAAAAGCGCGCAGGAGACTGTTTTAGGCAAGAGTTCGGCAGTCCGGCACTCCCATTTGCGCAAAAGCGCCTTCACCTTCGACCACAGCATCTCAATAGCTGCTTTCCGCCCCGCATTGTGTAGCATTTTGCCCATTTTTCTCATCTCCCTGTGACACATTGTACCACTTTTTGCTGCAATTGTCAAGGGTGACTGCTATTTTGGAAGTTGCTATAAATTGCAATAACATTAAACCCATTGCGCAAGTAAAAGAATACCTTAATAGGACAAACAATGACCCGGTATGCTCTATGCCACGACTTGTAGATGCCGTTGTAATGAATTCAAAATATTAAAATAAATAAGAAGGTACACGATTATGAACGAAAAAGACATTCTCCGCCGTCACGCGACGCACGCCTATGAGTTGACTGACGCAGACCGCGCGGAAATTCTCGCCGCCTTTGCCGCCGATCCCGCTGTATGCTTTGAGGTGGCAAAAGAGGCGGCAAGCCATCGGCGCGATTGTTTCCGCGCCGTGTGGGAACACAACCCCGACGCACTGATTCTGGATGAAGTGGATCTCTGTCATTGGGGAAAAGAATCCGTTATCCGGCGCGACCAATGCCTGATTATCAACAACGGCGGGGACAAGCGCTCGACCGACAAAATTTTGGAACTTCTCGAATCTGCCGGGCTGACGGATAGGGCGCTTGTTTGTTACACCCCCAAGGATGGCGGTGAAAAACACTGCTACAAAGAGGTTTTCGGGAGCACTAAACCGTCTCTTACCCATATCGTGAGGCTTCATGACGACGGAAATCTGCTGCTCTCCGTCCGTACAGCGGTAAAGCAAAAATCCACGGCGGACTGACCGTCAGTTCCGCTTCCGCCGCGGCGTGCCGGCATAGGTAAGCGGCAGACTGTTATTTAACCCAGTGCGTAATTGCAGTAGCCATAGGTGCATTGAGGTTTTGGAATCTCAAAGAACCCTCCTTTTTCGTTGTCCCATTGAAGCCATTCGATTTCCATCGCTCTCGAATAGATTCCCGGCTCAATGCATTCCACCACGGCATATTCATACAAAAATTCATGTATGTCGCAGAAGTTTTCGTGAAGTGCGCGCCGGCAAGTTTCAAGGTCTTCGTAATATCCCACCGTTCGCGTGTCGCCTACATCGGGCATTCCCGTTACAACATCCATTTCGCATTTTTCAAAGCATGTAATAAAAAACATGGTGTGCTTCTCCTTCTGTTTATTGCTTGACCCTTGCCCTCTTTTTCAGCGCATCATAGACCTTATGATAGGCCAACTGATTCGGGTAGTATCGATAATCGGCAAAAATATCGATTCCGCGCCCTTCAAAGTATTGCAAAATTGCCGCGGCGCAGGCGGCACTCCTGCTCTGCCCGTACTCGCATTGGCAGATGATTGGGCATCCGTCTGCGACTGCTTGTAGGATAAAATCCGCCAGCTTGTCGGCTTCCGGAAGGTACTCCTCCACCGAAAGTCCGAACCTCGGCAGTGCCTCCGGGTCAAGATCGCGTGTGGCAATCCGAATCACGCGGTCGCATTTGCCGCGAAAATCGATCGGGGCATATCCATCATGCCGATGGCGACCGATGCCTACGGGGGCACAAAAACTGATAATCGCCGCATTTTGCGGTAGCCCTTGTACAAGCATGGCTTCCAAAGCCGCGCGGGAACAAATCTGAAGGTTCATCATAAACTCCTTTGAACAGAATATAAGTATTATAGCATCAGCGCACTGCCAAAAAAGGAACACCAGACTTAAGAAAGGGTCTGTGCTGTTCCTTTTTTGCCACAATACATCTGTTATACTGTCTTCAAACCAAAAAGAGCAGGAGGAACAGACGATATGGGTATGTCGATTGAACGAGCCGAGCCTTGCGCGATGACGTATGATTCGGGTGGATATGCGTTTGATTCCCCCGAGGACATGATCCGCCGCGCCAAAGCGGCGGGATGCACGGCAATTGCCATAACGGACATGGACACGGTGCGGGCATTTCCCGCAGCGGCGCGCGCGGCGCGGGAAGTCGGCATCAAGGTCATTTACGGAGTGCAGCTGATTATGGCAGACGAGAGCGACGTATATTGCGTCTCGGATTGGCATCGGGTGACGCTTCTTGCACGCGACGAAGAGGGGCTTCACGACTTGTACCGCCTGATGTCCCGCGCCATCGAACGCGGCGCGTACCATTTTACCTAGGTCACCCGCGCGGAGATTTCCGAATGCCGCGCTCACCTGCTGATCGGTTCCGGCGGCGTTAACGGGGAGGTCTTTGAGGCGTTGGAGGACGCAAGAGACGAGGCTGTCTGCGCGGAAATTGCAGAATTTTACGACTATATCGAGCTATACCCGCCCTGCGGGGCTGACAATACGTTAGGGGCTGCGAAGGTTGCCCGAATCAATCGCTGGGTGGTCGGGCTTGCTGAAAAGGTGAACAAGCCGGTGGTCGCGGTCGGGTATGCCGAATATACGGACTGCCGCGACACGGAGACCGCAAACGCCATCTATTATCTGAAAAATCAAGAGATGCCGCCCATCGGGTATGACCTGCATCTGCGCACGACGGAGGAAATGCTTGAAGCATTCGGCAGTCTTTCCCCCGAAAAGGCTTCTGAGACTGTTGTAACGAATTCAAGGAAGCTCGCGGACATGATTTCGGAGGATATCTGCCCGTTCCCGGAGGAAAAAGCTCTGCCGTATATGGAATATGCCGATGGGCAGTTGGAATCCGCCGCCCGCCGTGCTCTGCGGAAGCTTTACGGGAAAAATCCACCGTCCCTTCTTTCGGAGAGATTGGAAAAGGAGCTTGCGCTGACGCGCGGCACGCCTTTTGCCGCCACCTATCTTATCTGGCGGCACATTGCACAGTTTTGTCGGATGAACGGGCATCCCACAGCGCTTTACGGTCCGTCGGTGGGACTTCGGTTTCTCTCCTATCTGCTCGGCATTCATCGGCTGAATCCGTTCCCATCGCACTACCGCTGTCCCGCGTGCAAGCATACGATTTTTTATGACGATCCCGACAAATTCCCGTATGAAATGCCGCCGCACCTTTGCCCGCAGTGCGGCACGGAAATGATCGCGAACGGTTTTTCCCTGACCGAACAGCCGCGTCACGGAGTGCACGGCTCGGAAATATATGTGGAGGTGCCGAATGCCATCCGCAAAGCGGCAATCGAGGAGCTTTCCACCTATATGAAGGAAAACGGCAACATCCTTCTTCATCTGATGAGCTGTACCCATCAAAATCCGTCGCCGCTCGGACGGGACAGGCGCAGACTTGCCGAATATGAAGAAAAGCGCGGCAAACCGTTTTCGGAGGAGGAACGTGCGGCAATTTTTAAAAAACACTGTCGGAGGCGTGAGGTGCAGTATTACCAAACACTGTTCTGCGCCATGCGGGATGAACCGCTCTACACCTTCGGTCCCGTGACGACCGTCAATGGGCGCACCGCCGTCGGCTTCGATTTTTCGGAGTGGGATGAGGCATCAAAGGTGTACTTCCTCACCAATCCCGATCTTGACCGCCTGGATGCCATCAGAAGCAAAATCGGCATCCGAACCGAAAAGATGAGTTTTGATGACCGCGAGGTACTGTCGGCATTGGCAGAGGATTTTCCGAATCCGCCGGAAGCTGCTCCGTCTTCTTTCCGCGAGTGGATGGAGCTTTGCGAGCGGCACCCGCAAGCCGCGTCTTTTTCGGAGGATCGCGGGCGGCTCTACCGATTTGCCCTGCAAAAGTACCAACTCAAATGGTTTGAACTGCATTACCCCGAGGCATGGGCAAGCACTGCCGTGCCCGAAAGGAGAAAAAATGGCTGATATTCTTGATTTTATGGATTCCGTCGCTCTGCGTGAGCATTTGCAGAAGACCGGTTACGCCCTTTCGCCACTGGAGCGTGCCTATGTCGTCCGGCACAGCCGCAGACGGAGTCTTACCGAAAAGCTTGCCGCCATGCATGAACTGCTGAATACCTCACCGGATTTTGAACTCCCGGTTGACGAGTATACGGACGGAAACAACCGTTTCCATGTCCTTTTGCGGGAATGGATTGACACCAAGCAGAAATATCTGGACGAATTTCTCCGTGCGGACAAGAATTTCGTTTATTCCTATCTTCTCAGCGCTTATAACATCCGTCGGCGCAGCTTTTACGACATGGAGCATTTTGATACCGTTTTTGCGGACTTTGACACCTGCCGCGCCGCTTGTCGGGATGATCTTGGGTATTTTGACAGGGCAGATGCCCTGAACCCAGAGCGCCCGGCAGAGATCCGAGTCATACGCCAGGAGACGCGCCCCGAACACGAGGAAACCACTATTTACGCAGACCTCAACGAGAACGCAGAGGTGATGGATATTACCTGCTTGCCCGACTGGTCGGACGGAGCGTTTTGGAGTATGGACGTTTCGTTTCCGTCGCCCTTTTCGGCGGGGGAACTGATCTACCCGATTGCCCCCTGCACGGTGGATTGCCCGGCAGTGTACCTCGGAAAAGGCGCCGAGCTTTCCGCCTCCGACCGATTTTTACCCACAAAGGTGTATCCCGACCGCGCCTATGCGCTGACCTATAACGCGGACGACGGCGTACTTCTTTTGGACGAGGCAGGTACTTCCGTCCTGGATCTCGACCGCTTTTCCGGGGAACTCCCCGCAGAGGATCGAATGCTCTGCGCCGTCTCCGCTTATGTAAAGGGGGAGATTCGGCTCGACGAGCTGTTTACCTTCGACCGTATCGCAAGGGCGGATATCGAAGCCGATCGCATGCGGGAAAAAGTGGAATACGCAGAGCTGCTTCGCCTCCGCGACAAGATTTCCCCGCCCAAAATCGATATGGAGCGCAATTTCCGTGACCATATCGTTTCCGCAATCGGCATAACCCCATTGGCAGGTGTACCCGCCAAACGTCCGTCCGCTTCGCGCTTCGGCGGCAAGCCTTTTGTTCCATCGGATTTCGTGTGGCCCTATTACAGCGAAACCGATATTGAGAGCGGCGAGCAGGCAACCCGCCCGCTTGCCTTCCTTGCGCAGATGAACCTTGCCGAGACCGCGCCGTTCGACACGCAGAACCGGCTTCCGCACACGGGAATGCTGTACTTTTTCTATGAGCCGGAGAGTCGGCAGGGCAAAAAGGCAGGAGAGGGGGTTGCCCGCGTATTTTACACGGACGATCCCGAAGGATCGCTTGAAATCCGCGATTTTCCGAAAGAATTGCGGGAAGAATACCGGATTCCCGAATCGGCGCTGTCCTTCCGGGCGCAGAATACCATGGACAATGCGTACTTTACCGCTACCCCCGACGGGGAGATGGCGTACAGCCATATCTGGGGCAATCACAGCTTGCGTGAAGTTGCCGAAGTGGCGGCACAGTTCGGAATTTCGGTGGAAAAGGAGTACGACGAGGACGGAAATGCCTTTGCCGATCTCCCCGCAAGCTGCTGTCACCTGCTTGGGGCGCCGGATTCTCTGGATTTCCCGGACTCGGTTCTCGATACGGTAGCAAAGCTGTACGAAAAACCGTTCTCCATGGACACCCTGTTGGAAGAAGGCTTCTACTCTTCACCCGATCCCGACGATTGGGTACTCCTTGCGCAGTTTCCGTCCTTTTCGGACGGAGTGGATTTCGGGTGCATGGGGCTGATTGATTTCTGCATCCGCAAGGATGACCTGAAAAAGAAGGACTTCGCCCGGGCGCATATGCTCCTTCAGAACTGTGAGCAATAAAACACCAAAAGGAGAAAATCTTGCAAAGAACCATCTGGATATTGTCCATCAAAACATCTCTCCCGGAATATTGCTGCGGCGCCGGGAGTCTCAGAACAAGCATTTTCGCCTTTGATACCTTTGCAGAGGCGCGGGCAGCACTTCGGAAGGCTCTGAAACACTACGCCTATTCCAAGAACAATCTGTTTGACGGACGCGGGTATCTGAACAACTACGGCAAATACTTTTGGGATGATACCATTGATGATCCGCCGGAAGACGCGCGGCATGTCAGCCCGGAAAAATCCCGACATCTGTATATCCGGGATTTGTTTCATCGCATGTTTGACGGCGAAGATGTCACCCCGGAACTTGAGCTGGAGCGCGATAACGGCGTGGTTTTCTTCACCTATGATGACGGGCAGTTTCGCCTGTACGGAGACGAGGGACACCCGCTGTGGGGGACTGTCCCGACCATCAAGACCAATATGTTTTCCATGGAGAAGGAACAGAACTATTACCTTTATCTCCACCAATTCTTCGGCGAGGATTATACCTCGGATCTGTATATAGACCTGCAAAAGCCGGGCGAATTTACAGAGGAAGCGGGAGATTTGCCGAAAGTGTAGCAAAGGGAGCGAAATATTATGAAAATCATTTTTATCGGAGGATCCAAAACCATTAAAGCGCTGCCTCGTGGCGCGATGGAATTCCTTGATGCCAGACTTTCAGAGGGAGATGTCCGGTTTATCGTCGGCGACAGCTTTGGTGTGGATCGTGCGGCGCAGATTTTTCTTGCGTCCAAAGGAGCAGATATAAAAGTGTATGCCTCGGAAGGGAGAGCGCGGAACAATCCGTGCAACCTCCCGGTTGTTGCCGTTCCGGCAGAGGGCTTTCGGGGGCGCGACTTTTACCGACAAAAAGACATTGCCATGGCGTGTAAGGCAACAGAAGGACTCATGATCTGGGACGGCAAAAGCAAGGGGACCTATCTGGATATCCACCACCTCCTCTCGCTCGGAAAGCCCGTTACCCTGTTTTTGCGGGGGCGGGAGGAGGCAATACGATTTTTAACGTTAGAACAATATAGATAATTCATCACAACACGCATTTTATAACGATACCCCTGCCAATGACGACCGCACATACGGCCGTTATTGGCAGGGGGGTTTTTTTTGTTTTTAGTCCGATCGTCAGCGATACGGCGACATCGGGTTGATCTTACACTGGGGAAGGAGCCAATCCAAGGTTTTATCAAAGCAATCGCAGCAGAGATGCAGCCGAATCCGCTCCATGTCGTGCCTGGAGCCGTAACCGATATGATAATCAAAGCCGAAATCCTCCTGATTGTCCCAAAGATCAAATGCCTTGCCGCAGACATTGCATCGCTTGAGCGGATAGTCCATCTGATAGGCATAATGTGACGAACCGTCCGCCACTTCACGAACAAGTATGCCACCTCCGACGAAACCAAACTCTTCTCCGATCAGGTTCTCAATTTCAAATGTTCGCAGAACCGGGTGAAGGTAAAGCGTCATGACTTCGCGTTTCACCTCCACGCGTCCGCGGGAATAATAGTTGTAGGGGTGCCCGCCCGTGATGCTTTTCGGCAGCTTTTCCCACTCAATTCTATGGTTAAAATTGTTTCCCGATTTTGAAGAATACTCCGCCGCCTCGGTCGCGGTGCCGTATGCATTGCACGCTACTTTCTTCGTAATCAGCGTATGCTCGTTCGGATTGTACCAAAAAATTCCCTTATAAAGTGACATAATTCGCCTACCTCCGTTCACTGCTCTTTTTGGACTATATTATATCAAACAGGACGGGGCAGAAACGGAACATTACCTTTTTGCGCTCAACCAACCGGTTGGGCGCTTTTCTTTTTACCCTTTGCGATACTGAGCGACACCCAATTGTAACGAATTTGAAAACAATGCTTTTTTGGTACACTCAAACGCGAAAAAAGTGTGGAATACAGGGTGAGGGGGGAATTTTGCGAGCTTTTTTCAAAACCGGCTATCAAAATGCCGATTTTATTGGCTATAGGAGTGTGGAGAAAAGTTTTTCAAAGAAAATCTCAAAACGGTTGTGAAAACACCGAATTTTTTGCCAGTAGAAGTGAGGGGGTGCACTTTTGCTTTTCCTGTGGCTATTAAGTGAGAGGGCGACGGAAAACGACGCTTTGCATCCGCGCTTTTGGCAACCGAATATCACGCTCATTATTTTTTCTTGCATGATAAGCCGCGCGTAAATTGTAACGATTTTGTAAACAATGCGGTTTTGGAGTGGTCAAACGCAAAAAAAGTGTGGAATACAGGGTGAGGGGAATATTTGCGAGATCTTTTCAAGACCGGTTCAGAAAGCGCCGATTATTTTGCCAATAGAAGTGAAGGCATATTTTTCTCCTCCGCTCTTTGATAACCGAATAGCGTACTGCCGAGGAAACTCCCCGGTCCGCCCGAAAGGGCAAGCCCCCGAATGTGAGCGCCACGACACGGCAAAAGGAAAGTCGACGCCTCTTGCCGCCGAGCGATTCATCACGGATTCGGATTCCGCCGGAAACAGGATGGCGGGAGTGGCGATGACAGGATCGGAGCGAACAATGATACTCCCGCATTCGGTGCGGTCTGCCGGCAGGCAGAAGATGAGGTTTCGGGTTGAATGGATACCCGCGAACGCATTTGTGACTCTCGGTTCCTTGTAAACAGACACGGAACAGATCCTGCGAGATACTCTGCGGTACGCAAAAAAGAGAACCGCTACCGTTGTTCTCAAAATGAGAACAACGGTAAGAAAACCAGATTCACCGTTGGTATCAAAATGGTACCAACGGTGAAAAACGAAAGGAAAAGCATGAAGAATGTAAAACCTCTTGCTGTCATCGACAGCGAAACCCTAATGAACTCCGAATTCAGGGAGCGCAGATTCTGCGTGGAAACACTGCTCCCGCAGGGGTTATGTATGTTAGCCGGGGCGCCCAAGATCGGCAAGTCGTGGATGGCACTCGACCTTGCCCTGCATGTCGCCAAAGGAGAGGCGCTGTGGGGACTGAAAGTCCATCCGGGCACAGTTCTCTATCTCTGCCTGGAAGACGGCAACGGGCGCATCCACGACCGCCTGAATGCCATCACCGACGAGGGCGCGGGAAATCTCTTTCTGTCCTTTGAAGCCGATTCGTTGAATGACGGGCTGATTCCGCAGCTGATGAACTTCAAAAAAGAACACCCCGACCTTGCGCTTATTATCATCGATACCTTTCAGATCATCCGCAAGCCGGGAAACGATACCTCGTATGCAAGCGACTACGAGGAAGTACGACAGGTCAAGCGTCTTGCCGACGAGTTGAATCTGACGATTTTGCTGATTCACCATCTACGCAAAATGGGAGACAGCGATCCGCTGAACAAGATCTCCGGTTCAACGGGCATTTCGGGTGCGGTGGATGCAGTGTTCGTTTTGGATCATGCACAAAGGGGACAAGCCGACGGCGTTCTGGAATGCACGGGAAGGGACATCCCCTCACGGAGGATCGAGCTGCATTTCGATTCCAAAACCTGCATCTGGTCGCTGATGAAGGACAGCCTTGACGCGCCGGAGATTCTGCTCCCGCCCGAACTTTCTTTGCTGTCGGAATTTATGAGGGCAGAAAAAGAATACCGTGGCGACAACTCGGAGTTTGCCGAACGCTACAACGCCTACGCCGGAACCCACCTATCTCCCAAAGCGCTCAAGCAGATGATGAATCGTAGCCAGCGCCTCCTTGCCGAGAATGGTGTAAGGTTTCAGAGCAAACGGAGCAACGGACAACGCTACTTATTCGTACAGTACCTTCCTTCCGCATTACCCGATGTGACGCAAAGTGCCGTAAGTGACGCAGAAGACACGGTGTGTGAAACCTGCGTTCCTTCCGTCCCTTGCGTCCCTGACACATGAACGGCTTTCCGTTTTTTCACGGCTTTTGCCGTGGCGAGCAGAGCGCGTGGCTTTCCGCCCCGCACATTTTATGCGGGCTAAGCCCGCACCCCTATTAAAAGACAACAGGAGAGGAGTGATTCTTTGAGAATCCGAAACAAAAATATTCCCATCCGTGTAACGGAAAAGGAACTGGAAATCATCGACCGCAAGGCGGCAAAAGCAAAACTTTCCCGCACGGATTTTTTGGTTACTGCCGCACTCGGTAAGGAAATTACGCTGATGGAAGATCTGAAGCCGATCCTTACCGAACTGCGCCGGATCGGAAACAATGTCAACCAACTCACAAAACTTGCAAACGCAGGTGCCGTTCGTGTGGTCGGACTACAGGAGCTCACCGAGGCACTGGGCGAGATTCATGTGGCACTGATGCGAATCGCCCTACACCGAAAGGAGGATGCCGTTGCCAATTCTGAAGCTGATCCGGTATAAAAGCGGCACCGATTTTCGCCCATCCGTCATGCGCAATGTCATAGGATATTGCCTGCAGCCATCCAAAACCAAGATTCGAGAAGAGATTTTTTCTGTCGCGGGGCAGAACTGCGTTCCCGCAATCGCCTACGATCAGTTTATGGCAACCAAGGCATCATGGAGGAAGACGGACGGACTTCTTTTCCGCCACTATGTGCAATCCTTTTCGCCGGACGAAAATATTACTCCGCTGCAGGCAAACGAAATTGCCGGAGAGTTTGCCGCAAAAGCCTGGGCGGCTATGAAGTTCTGATTGCCACTCATGTCGACCGGGCGCACATTCACTCGCATATGATCGTGAACACGGTGCATCCGGACACGGGAAAGAAGCTGCATGAATCTCCGGACAATCTGAAAAAGCTCCGCGCTATCAGCGACGAAATCTGCCGCTCCCACGGAATCGCCACGCTGCCGACCTATCGAAAAACCAAGGTTCACGGCATCGGCAACGGGGAATATCGCAAAGCAATTCAAGGGGAGAGCTGGAAGTTTCGTCTCTGCGGTGCGATCACACTTGCCATGGCGCGCAGTCTGTCACGCGAAGATTTTATCGAGGCCATGCGTCTGCAGGGCTACGGCGTGCGGTGGGAGGACGGCAGAAAACAGATTACCTACACCTGTTACCGTGACGGAAAATTCAAGGATGGCAGTTACCGCAAATGCCGCGACAACAGATTACACGACGAAAAATTCTTAAAGGAGAACATGGAATATGAATTCATCATCCGACAGAACCTGTGTAAGGCTTTCGCTCGAAGAGCTGATGAAACGGAATATGCCGGCGCCGATTCAGGAAGAAACGGTACCCGGGAACGAGCAGATCGACAGCCTGCGGGAAACGGTTTTGCAGATGCAGGCTACGGCTTCGGCACTCGCCCGGCGGGCAGCACAGATACAGGAGACACTCAAAGAGATGGAAGTCCGGCACCGGAAGGATTGGCAGACGATAGAAAATTTGCAGAAGGAGATGAAAACACTGCTCCGCGACAAAGAACAACAGGTTGGGAATCTGCTCGACCGGACTTCTTTGCAGATAGAAAAAATCAATCGCCGGGATCTCATCACCCGATGGATGCTCAACATTCTGTTTGCCCTGCCAAGCCTGCTCATTCTGGTATTGGTGATCTTGCAGGGCTTGCTTCCGCTGTTTCAATTCTGAACAACGGGGATTCCGAGGAAAGTGAAGAAGAAAAACGCGAACGGGAAGCCCGAGAGAACGGCAACGCGATCGGTGCGGTCGTTGGCTCCGTCGCCGGTCTTTTATCTGCACTTGATCCCGACTGCGACGAGAATTCCGACGAAACGGAAAGCGAAGAAAACACCTTTGGGCTGTTTATGTAAGAAAGAGAGGATGCTGAATGACCGGGAACAAAAATATTTTTGCGAACTATCCTGACTCCATGACACTGCGCGATGTGGCAAACGCCCTCGGCATCAGTACAAAGCTTGCCTCCCGCCTTGTGCGGGAGGGCAATATTTACGGAGTAAAGGTCGGGCGCGAATACCGCGTTGCCAAAACCACCGTAATGGAATATATCATGGATCGACGCACACCCGGCGGTTACAAAAAGTGTGTTGGTTCTGTAACTTCGAACCCTAAGGGCTGGACTTGTGACAAGAAAAGTGATATGTTGTGTTCTGACATGGCAAAGGAGGTATGCTGAATGAAAAAAGAAACGGCGCTCTCAGGCAGTGTGCAGGAGAAGAACGGAAAGCTTTATGCCGTGATTGGGTACGGGGATCCGATCACAAAGAAGAGGAAATACAAGTGGATCGGGTTGAATCTTACACCGGATGCGAAAAAATCCGTCGTGAAGGCGGCACTGCGGGATGCGATTGCCGCCTTTACGGAGCAATACGAAAAGGAATGTCGCGGCATCCTTTCCCCCGAGGATTGCCCCTTCCTTGAATTTCTGCAGAGCTGGCTTGTCAATGTCAAGAAACCGAATGTGCAGAAATCGACCTACGACGGCTATGAGGAGCTGATCGAACGGCGGATACGCACCTTTTTCGGAGACAAGCTGACGCTAAAGGACATCACTCCGGTGCGGATTCAGGAATTTTACGCCTCCATCCGCGCTGACGGGTGCAAGGAAAAGACGGTGCTGGAGTATCACAATCTCCTGCACGATGCCTGCGGATGGGCGGTGCGGCAGGAGATCTTATTATCCAATCCGTTTGACAAGGTAGACCGTCCCAAGCCGAAAAAATACAGTGCCTGCTATTACACCCCGGAGCAAGTGCAACTGCTGATGGAAGCCGCCAAAGGCGAGCGTCTCTTCCTCCCGGTTATCCTTGCCGCTTATTACGGACTGCGGCGAAGTGAGGTTGTGGGGCTGAGGTGGAGCAATATTGATTTTGAAAATAAACGGATTTATATCCGCAACAAGGCAAGTGAAGTCAAGGAAAACGGGAAATTACAGACCATTATCACCGATGAAAAGAAAACCGAATCCTCCAAGCGTGCGCTTCCGCTCCTGCCGGAGGTGGAAAACATCCTGCGGGAACACCGGGAACTGCAGGATACTAACCGCCGCCTTTACCGTCGGGATTACGCAAAGGAATACCTCGACATGGTCTGCGTTGACCCGCTCGGCAACCTAATCCGTCCAAACTATATCAGCGAGTGCTTCCCGAAAATGCTGAAGAAGAACGGCTTGCCGCGCATCCGCTTCCACGACCTGCGCCATTCCTGCGCCTCCATGCTGATTGCGCACAAGGCGGGCATGAAGCAGGTACAGATGTGGATGGGGCATAGCAGCATCACAACTACGGCAGATATTTATTCTCACCTCGACGCCAACGCCACGGGCGAGGCGGGGATGAAGCTCGGCAAGCTCCTTGCCGATGATGAAAGCGAGGTGAGCTGATATGCCGGGGGAGGACGAAATATCCTTGGAACAACTATACAAAATGCTCCATATCAGCAAACGGAAAGCGTCTTGGATGCTGAACAATGGCATCATTCCGTGTCGGATCCGTCCGACCAAAACGCATCGATATGTCATTTTCTTGGAGGACGTAGAAATTTACCTGCAGAAGCAAAGAAAGGCAAGGCGAGAGGAGATTCCCGTGGGAATCTTCAACGCCAAGCCCCGGAAGCGGGAGGTGTTGCTGAACCGTCGTCCCGTGGACACCGTCACAATCGCCGAGTGCTATATCACCCTTGCGGACGACTGCAAGGAGGCGTTCCGAGCGCATGTGGAGAATCGACTCCGGTACACAGCCGACGCCTTTTTCATCGATACCGCGGCAGAGATCATCGGTTACAGCCGAGGCGTGGTGCTGTCCCACATTCAACAAAAGCACATCGATGCCGTCCGCATCAGCGGCAAGTATATCATATCCAAAGCCGCCATCGTTGACTTCCTCGTCAGCGACATCGCCTTCGGGATCGTCAACAAATCCGCTTGGCATATGAATACGATCCTGATGTTCTCAAATAAGGAATAAGAAAAGGCACAGCCCTGCCATGAAGGTGGGGCTGTACTTTCGGTGTTTATGAAAAGAACTTTTTGATATCCGCAATCAGCCTGTCCCAAAGGGACGGTTTGGGTAGCGGTGGTTTTGGGTGATCGGCGACGGTTGCCTTTCTTGCCTGTGCTTGTTGCTTTGCTCGAAGTGCTTCTTTCGCCTTTGCTTCTCGTATTATGGTGAACGGATCGCTACCATTTAAAATCCTATTGTAAAAACTTTGAACCCAATCCAGATCATCCTCTGTGCAAATGTCGGAGTTCAATGATCCGACTTCGTGTGCAAGCTGATTGCGAACCCATCGAACATGTTTCAACTGTTTGTAGTCGTCTTCCCAAGTAAATACATATAGACGATTGCTCCAAGGCGTTGCCTCCATTTGCCGTATGTATTCGGAAACACCTTCCGCACTTGATAGATAATCCTTACATAAGCGATCAAGGCGTTTATATTCTTCTTGAAATTCCAAGTTCAAAGTAAGCATAGAGCATCCCCCCATATAAGAAAAGCCGCAAGAAAACTCCTTGCGGCTTTTTATGCGGTTATTAGCCGCTAAATGGCGGAGAGGAAGGGATTCGAACCCTTGTGGGGTTGCCCCCAAACGGTTTTCAAGACCGCCTCGTTATGACCGCTTCGATACCTCTCCATATATGAACTGCCGTCAGGCAGATTTCATCGGTTATTCAATTGTTTTAGAAATTCTTTTAGAAATGCGCTTTTGTACTGCTGTCGAAGTGTCGAAAAAGTCAGGTGTTGCAAGGCTTTTCACGGTTTTTGCGACCGTTGTGCTCGCAAATTTTCAAGACCGCCTCGTTATGACCACTTCGATATTCCTCCGTGTACCAAGCCAACCGCAAGGTCAGCTTGAACCAAAGTTTGAAATTTAAGGAAACCGCGAGCGTCTCGTCCTGCCGCACGCCGGTACTAGTGGTACCGGCGTGCGGCAAACACTGCGCGAACCGCCGCTTCAGGGATTAAACCGCGCGTATTTTTTGCTGACTTCGTTCAGCTTCCGCTCGATGACCGACTTTCGCTTCTGGTATGCGGATGCCAGACCGCTTCCCTGCCCCGTTCCAGCCACGATTGACGTGATGCCCATATCCCCAACAGTGGATATTTCGTAGCGCATGGAGTCTCGGATCAGATCCAGCATATCCGAATCCTCTGGAGCATTCAGCCGCTTATATGTCAACGTGATCTCGTAGAAAGCATCTACCACCGTATCATGTGAGAGATAGCTCCAGTAGGACATAATAGCTGCCGCTCTGTCCGGATCCTTAACGGATGACGGCATCGCCCACGCGCAGGCAAACGGATCTACCAGATGCCAGTAACGCTCCTGATACGTATCATACTTGGGATTCGGCAGGATGCCGTATTCGGATCGCATATCCACAAAGCAATTGGCATCCCCTGCGCCGTTCTGCACGAAAAGAAAGTGATCTTCCGCGAAGAGCGCGCGACCGTAGTCAAAGATATGCCTGTACCCCGACGTATCCTGCCCTTTGGCAGCCGCATCGAAGGACAGCAGGTGTGTCTTGTCGCGCATCAGCTCAGCCACCTTATCAATGACGTTGGACGTCCGTTCGGATACGAAGGAAACCGTCAGATACCCGTCCTCGTCCTTGGTCGTAAACGGGACATCACAGCCGCTGATAAAGAATGTCGAGGTTTCGGAGAGCAGCCCGTAACGGTCATGCCCGTCCCAAACGCCGTCTCCGTTGAGGTCAAAGGCAACAGTTTGCACCATATCCGCAAAGGAGTCCATCGTCCACGTGCCGGCACGCACCTGATCGTAGGGCGCAACCATACCGTATAAATCGCAGAGATGCTTATTGAAATACAGAAAACGCGCATTGCTCGACGCACTCATGCTGGCATCGCTGACGGCGAGGAACACCACATTCTGGACTGACAGCGCTTCGTCCGCGTTACTGTCCCACCACGGATCAGAAGGAACATAGTGCGGCAACTTCCGCCAGTTATGGTAATAACCGGACAGTGACTGCGGGAACATCTGATTCATTGCGTCCGTGATCAGGTCGAACTGATCGTCTCCGGCAAAGCCGGTCCTCCGCACCATCCCGACCGGGGATTTACTCAAAACCGCCTTGAAACTGACCCCGAGGTCGTGCTCAAGCAGAAGGTTGCGCGTATACACGGCATCGTTCACAGGTTCGGAGTTAAGTCCTTCCGAATATACGTCACTGACATCATATGAGCCGGCTCCGTAGCGGTAGAGAACCGAGAAGGTCGAACCTTCCAACTTCACTCCGGACATATCCGGCTTGGCAGTTGTTTCGCTTTCGGCTTCTGTCGAAGACGGAAGTTCCGGAACGGTTGTTGCCGTTTCCAGACCGTCCGTCCCGCAGGACGGCAGAAGAAGGGCAAGAACAACAGTCATGATAATGCTCGCGATCAAGAACCGGCGTTTCATACTATGGGAAGCTCCTTTCAAATCTGACAGGATCTGGAGTTCTTGGGGCAACGCACTGCTATTATACCACATGCTTCCGCGCCTGTCAAGCGCAATTTCAAAAAAGCCGGAGCAAGACTGTTTTGATGGTTCCGTTCAATCCGCAATGGGCGCCAAGCCGGAAATACCTACCTTGTCACCGCGCAGTGTTTTCCGCAATTCAGCCGCATATCTCGGCGTCATACCCCGTGACGTCCGTCCCGTTATGTCCGGTCATTATGCAGACGGTTCCGGCGCACTCGCAGGGCTGACCGAAAGCATCAGCGGACACAATGGCGTTATAATGATTTCCGAAGAAGTGTCCGTCCCTGTCCCGCAATGCCAACGGCTCTCCCCATTCTGTCAGGCTCTTACCTTCCGAAACCACCATGTGCTCGGTCAATCCGAATTTTTCCACCAACGTTCTGTCAAACAAGTTATAACACATAAGGTAGCGGTTTCTTGCTGTATCAAAAATGACTCTTGGGTGCCAGCCGTTCCTGACGATCACGCTTTCTTTGCCCAGATTTCCGGCTTCGGAAAAGCTCCCGTCATAGTATTTCACGAAATCACCCATGATCCCGTCCCTGCGCAATCTGGTTCTCGCAACGCAAACATCGCAGGAAAGCCATTCCCCTTTTTCAACGTCCACATGGATCACATCATAAAACAAATACAAAAACTCTGCATCAAAAAAGCATGAAAAATCACCGCTGCCGAGATTGACCACGTCCCCGGTCTGCCCCCTGGCATTGATGCTTTCGGGAATATATTTTTCCGTAAAGCACACGGCTTCTCCCGTGAGAACCCATCTGTCAAACGTCCATGTCCGTCCTTCGTCATCCGAATGCATCATACCGACGTGCCGGAAATCGGAGTCGAACCGCGGTTGCTCACAAGGTCCCAGCGCATCGTAAGCAGTGCCCTTGCCGTTCCAACCTGTTTCATTGTGAAAATAGCAAAAGAATCTATGCGTGCCGGGGCAAATGTACAAGCCGAACGGCCAGATGCTCCCTCGCGCCAAAACTCCTTCCGGATATTTGATCCCGGCGAACGCCGTGCCGGTGGCGCCTACCTCGAAATCCGTCTTCGCCTCGTATACATACCGCATATCCTTCAGCGTCGTTCCGCAGAACATTCCGATGTGCCCCATATGCGAATGCCCGCTCATGCCCCACAATCTTCCGTCTACATCCCTGTACAGTGGCACCGTGCCGTCCTGATACACGCCTGCCTCGTTCGCAAACGGTGTTTTGAAGCTTTCACCTATTTCAATCTTCATATGTGACCTTTCCTTTCTCACCAACGAAGAAATATTGGCAGTTCCGGCTTGCGGGAAAGCCAGTTGCTCTGATCGCCAAGGCGCAGAACTTCCCGCCAGACAATTTCTTCTCGGATTTGCCGCTTCTGTTCCCATTCGTGGTCTGCATCGCCTGCAGATCCTACGTACAATTATACGGACAGACGGAGGCTTTGTCAATGGTGGAGTCAGGAAGCATGAGAAAAGTTACAAATTGTTTGCCGATGGAACGCCCCTCGCTTTCGCAAGCAAAAAATCCGTCAGGGGGACTTGCCCGGACGTCCGGAATGTGGTATACTGTAGGTACTTCAAGTAAGGAGTCACTGCTTCTATGAAACACGCTGCGCTTTCGTCTGCCGCAGGCGTTATCTGCGAATTCAATCCTTTTCATAACGGGCACGCGCGCCTGCTGCGTGCAGTACGCGGAGCGCTGGGTGACGGCGTGTGCATCGTATGTGTGATGAGCGGACGCTTCGTCCAGCGGGGCGAGCCTGCTGCCGCCGACCCGTACCTGCGTGCGAGGGCTGCTCTCTGCGGCGGAGCGGATCTCGTGCTGGAGCTGCCGTTCCCGTGGTCGGCGGCAAGCGCGGAGCACTTCGCCGATGCCGGGGTATCCGTTCTGTCCGGTTTGGGCGTCGGAACACTTGCCTTCGGCACGGAAAGCGGAGACCTGACGCTTCTTCGTGCCGCAGCGGAGGTCCTGGCTCAGCCGGACTTTCCGGCTCGCTCCGCCGCGCGGGTGCGGCAAGGGGACGGTGCCGCCGTAGCCCTGTCCGGGCTCCTGCGGGAAGCATTGTCGGATATGACTCCGGCTCTCCCGGATGATTTCCCGTCCTCCAACGACAGACTTGCAATGCAATACCTCCGCGCTATGCACGCCGCCGGAGACACAATGACCCCCTTGGCTGTCCGTCGGGAGGGGCAGGCGTTCCGGGACGAAGCACTGCATGATCCGTCTGCACCATCGGCAAGTGCCATCCGTCTGCTGATGCGCGAAGCATCGGCAGACCCGGATTGCCTGTGTGCAATGCTGACCGGCACCATGCCGGACGGTGCATTGCAAGTATGGCTGGACGCGATCCGTGCCGGACAGGCACCAACCGACGGCTCCGCCCTGCTCCCCTTCCTGCACGCTTTTTTCAGGCTGGCTGACCCGGACGAACTGACTGGGTTCTCCAGTCTGTCAGGGGGACTTTCCCATCGGCTTGTTCGCGCGGCACTGGATGCCCCGACACCCGCCGTATTCCTGTCATCCCTGCATTCACGTCTGTACACCGACGCGCGCATGCGCCGCGCCATGCTGAACGCTGTACTCGGGGTAACGGATACGGATTTACGTGCTGTGCCCGTTTACACCACGCTTCTGGCAGCGAACCGGCGCGGGTGCGCTTTCCTGAAAGATCTCCGGTCGGCACAGCGTGAGGGAAGTTCCTATATTCCGGTCGTCACCAAACCGGCGGATGCTCCCGCTTGCCGCCAGACCGTACTTGCGCACCGTGCGGACGCACTGTTCACACTATGCCTCCCCCGACCTGTATCGGCTGGCGACTGCCTGCGGCAGACCGCGTTTATTTTGGATCAGAGCGTTTAGCCGTAGCCGGAAGTTGTATAATCCAAAGGGGATCTCCAGAAAGTATCGGAGATCCCCCTTTGGAAAATCATAAGACAAAAAAAGCGCTTGCATCCGCAAGCGCTCCGTGGCGCGGCATAAGGGACTCGAACCCCCGACCTACTGGTTCGTAGCCAGGCACTCTATCCAGCTGAGCTAATGCCGCATTGCCGTCGGTCGATCTCTCAACCGAACAGGACGTATTATAGCACAATCCGAAGAGATTGTCAAGAGGTTTTTGAAAAAAAGTCAGGACAAAGCCGCACCTGCGATAAAGCAGGTAGCCCATGGGCGGTGCTTGGGGAGACGGCATGGCAGATTGATTCTGCCGTGCCGGTTTTCTGTTTTCACTTGTTTTGTTTGTGCTTTTGCGCATTTATGCGCAGCTTGCTATCGTTACGATACTTTTGCTCACGCCGACACGGATTTCAGGGTGTCGGCGCTTTTATGTTTTATGTGGTATTCGTTACCCGTTTACCCGGATGTTCGATCAGCGGTGTCTCCCGCGTAAACTCTTGTTCTGTTCCTGCCGGATTTCAGGTGTTCCTGAAACAGTCGTTCCATTTCCTCCGGGTCAGAGGGATAGATGATGCCGACACCGGAATAGTAGATGTCGATGTCCTGATGCCGCACGCCGTCGATCTTCCTCGCTTCATGTACCACGATCCTTGAAACAAAGCGGTGGACAAGCTCGGGTGTCAACACGGTCGGCTCTGTGACCGACTTCACCATGCGGATGAACTTTCCGATCCCTTCGGTCTGTTCCTCGGATGCCGAGAGCTCGGCTTTCATAGCTTCGACATCGGTTTTCTTTTCCGACTGTTCGGCTTCATATCCGGCAGAGAGTGTTCGGAATCGCTCGTCGGATATTTTGCCGGAAACATTGTCCTCGTACAGTCTGCGAAACAGCAGATCAAGTTCGGCGATCCGTTTCTCCGCCTTTTCCAGCTCGCGCTTCTTCCGTGCCTGTTCCTTTTTCTGTTCATCCAATGACCGGTTTTGCAACTCTTCAGCAAAGCGATTTTCAAATGTTCTTACATACCAGAACACGCGGCGCATACTTTCAAGCACCGCTTTCTGTATATAGACATCGCGGATGAAATGAGCGGTACATTTGCCCTTGGTCTTTCGTGCGGACGAGCAGGTGAACCAGTTCTGCTCCGGTCTGAAGTTTTTCGCCGTACAGAAATAGAGTTTTTCACCGCAGTCGGCGCAGAACACCATGCCGGAAAACAGGCTTTGCTTCCCCTCACGGGTCGGTCTGCGTTTGTTTTTACGGAGCTCCTGAACCTGCTCAAATGTGGCACGGTCAATGATGGCGGGATGGGTGTCGGGGAAGACTTTCCAATCCTCTTTCGGGCGGTCGATTTTCCTTTTGTTTTTGAAGGACTTTGTGGTAGAACGAAAATTGACGGTGTCGCCCGTGTATTCCTGCCGCTCCAGCATATCGGCAACAGCGGTCTGCACCCACCTGCCTGGAACAGTCGGCTGCGACGGGAAGCGATACCCCAAGGCATTGAAATGCTCGGCAGGGGTCGGTATCCCTTCGGCTGTCAGTCTGTCGGCGATCTGCGTCGGCCCGAAGCCCTGCATACAGAGATCGAATACCTTTCTTACTACCTCTGCTGCTTCCTCATCGACGATCCATTTTGTCTTGTCTTCCGGATTCTTCAGATAACCGTATGGCGGAGTGGTCGATAATGGAACGCCGGATTCGCCTTTGCTGCGGAATACCGCCCGAACCTTTTGTGAGGTGTTCTTGGCGTGCATTTCGTTGAACCAGTCCTGCACGGGCAGAAAGTCGCTCAGACCTTTTGCGGAATCGATGTTGTCCATAATGGCGATATATCGCACGCCCATACGGTCAAATTCTTCTTCCAACAGTTGCCCAACGACCAGCCGGTTTCTGCCGAGCCTTGAATGATCTTTTACGATCAGGGTGCCGACCTTACCCGCCTCGGCAAGCTCCATGAACTCCATAAAAGCGGGACGGGCAAAAGCTGACGTTAGATAACGATACTTTTGAAAACACTGGAAAATCAAGGTTTTTC